>Ga0213875_10000473_pt1 | contig 34472 bp, 36 predicted proteins | sample BarmaccomBMRX_R8_FD_160105 | JGI IMG/M metagenome (GOLD analysis project Ga0213875, IMG submission 160105) | Root-associated microbial communities from Barbacenia macrantha in rupestrian grasslands, the National Park of Serra do Cipo, Brazil - RX_R8 | ecosystem: Host-associated > Plants > Roots...
TTCACCAACCTCTTTCCCGTGGGACACCGCGCTGAATCAAGAACTGAGCAATATAGAGACCCTTTATGAAAATTAAAATGGAACACGAGGCAGACTGATCAAGAATTACCGCCTAACCGGGCAGAAGCGGAAATGTAGAAGGAAATGGGCGCACGGTACCATGATCGGATGATGCCGACGCTCGATCAGGTCCGAGCCGTGCCCAAGGTGCTGCTGCACGACCACCTCGACGGCGGGCTGCGGCCGGCCACGATCATCGAACTGGCCCGGGCCACCGGGTACCAGGATCTGCCCAGCTACGACGCCGACGCGCTGGGCCGGGCGATGGTCGGCACCGCCCACCACGGGCATCTGGAGCTGTACCTGGAGCCGTTCCGGCACACGGTCGCGGTCATGCAGACCCCCCAGGCGCTGACCCGGGTGGCGGCCGAGTGCGCCGAGGACCTGGCGGCCGACGGGGTCGTCTACGCCGAGGTCCGGTTCGCGCCCGAGCTGCACCTGGACCGCGGGCTGCGGCTCGACCAGGTGGTGGAGGCGGTGCTGGAGGGGTTCCGCCGGGGAAGCGAAGGCAACGGCATCGTGGTCCGGGCGCTGCTCACCGCGATGCGGACCACCGCCCGCTCGCTGGAGATCGCCGAGCTGGCGGTCCGCTACCGCGACCTCGGGGTGGTCGGCTTCGACATCGCCGGGGCCGAGGCGGGCTGGCCGCCCAGCCGTCACCTGGACGCGTTCGAGTACGTGCAGCGGGAGAACTTCCACATCACCATCCACGCCGGCGAGGGGTTCGGGCTGCCGTCGATCTGGGAGGCGGTCCAGTTCTGCGGGGCCGAGCGGCTCGGGCACGGAGTCCGGATCGTCGACGACATCAAGACCAACACCGACGGGCCGGCCGAGCTGGGGCGGCTGGCCGCGTTCGTCCGCGACCGCCGGATCGCGCTCGAGCTGTGCCCGACCTCCAACGTGCAGACCGGCGCCGCCCCCTCGATCGCCCAGCATCCGATCGGCCTGCTGCGCGAGCTGAACTTCCGGGTCACCGTCAACACCGACAACCGGCTGATGAGCGGGATCACGCTGTCCTCGGAGCTGCACGCGGTCGCCGGGGCCTTCGGCTACGGCTGGGCCGACCTCCAGTGGCTGACGATCAACGCCATGAAGAGCGCGTTCCTGCCCTTCGACGAGCGGCTGGAGATCATCAACCAGGTCATCAAGCCGGGCTACGCTCCGCTGCTCTGAGGCTCGGCCGGGGCGCCCCGGGGGAGCAGTCGCAGCGCGGGCAGGCAGGCGGCGGTGATCGCGAGCACCACGATCACGGTGACCGTCATCGCGTGGGCGGCCGCGCCGGAGTGGAAGTACACGGTGGTGACCACGGCCGAGCCGATGCCGTTGGCCAGCTGCTGGATGGCGGTCAGCGACCCGCTGGCGCTGCCCGCCTCGTCCGCGCCGATGTCGCCCAGCGCGATGTCGTAGATCGTGCCGAAGCAGGCCCCCATGCCCAGGCCGGTCAGCAGCACGGCCGGGCTCAGCGTCCACAGGCTCAGCCCGGTCCCGGCGCTGATGACCAGGCCGAGCAGCCAGCCCGCGCCGGCCATCGTGACCAGCATCCCGATCAGGATCAGGGTCCGGCCCAGCCGCTGGGCCAGGGCCATGCAGGCGAACGCGGCGATGATGATGCCGATCGTCAGCGGCAGCAGCCCGAGCGCGGCCGCCCCGGCGCTGAAGTGCAGCGCGTCCTGCATGAACAGCGAGATCACGTAGATCAGCCCGCTGGTCACCGCGAAGAACAGCAGCCCGACGATCAGGCCCGAGGTGAACCCGCGGTTGGCCAGCAGCGACGGCTTGAGCAGCGGGCTGGCCGCGCGCCGCTGGCGCCAGCCGAACAGGCCGAAGAACACCGCGCCGAGGACCAGGCTGGCGACCGGGCCCGCGGTCCAGCCGCTGGTCGAACCCTCGATCAGCCCGAACAGCAGCCCGAACATCGCCACCGCGAGCGTGCCCGCCCCCCAGCCGTCGACCGCCACCGACCGGTCCCGCTCGACGGCCGGCAGCAGCCGCAGCGCGACCAGCACCCCGGCCGTGCCCAGCACCACGTTGATCAGGAACACCGGCCGCCAGGACAGCCCGGCCAGGTTGGCGTTGATGATGAACCCGGCCAGGACCGGGCCGCCGACCGTGGCCAGCCCCAGCATCGGCCCGAACAGGCCGAACGCCCGGCCCAGCATCTCGCGCGGGAACGTCTTGGTCATGATGGCCATGCCCTGCGGGATCAGCAGCGCCCCGAACGCGCCTTGCACCACCCGGGCGGCGATCAGCAGGCCGGGATCGGGGGACAGGCCCGCCACCGCCGAGGCGGCGGTGAAGCCGGTCATCCCGATCAGGAACAGCCGCCGCTGGCCGAACCGGTCCCCGAGGCGGCCGCCCACCACCAGCAGCACCCCCATGGCCAGGGCGTAGGACGAGCCCAGCCACTTGATCAGGGCCTCGCCGCCGCCGATGTCGCGGACGATCGTGGGCGCGGCGATGTTGGTCACGGTCGAATCGATCATGTCCAGTGCGTCGGCCAGCAGCACCAGGCCGAGCACCACCCACAGCAGGGTCGTGCTCAGCGCGGGGCTTTTAGCCTCCGCCCGGGGTGTGGTTTCCGTGCTCATCGCGATCATCTCCCTCGTTGGCACCCAGCCGGACGCTCCCCGCCCGGCGGCGCCGCCACCTAACGAGCCGGCCGCCCCACTTCCGGCCGGCGTCATCACCCTAACGAACACGTTCGTTAAGAACAAGTTCGCGACGAACGTGTTTGTTCCGAATGTGTTCGCATAGGCTTCTCTCATGAGAGTCGAGGGAGAACCGCGCAGCCGCCGCGACCGGCCGGCCAAGCCCGCGCTGACCCGGGCCGGCATCGTGGCCGCCGCCGTCGAGATCATGCGGGCCGAGGGCCTGCCCAAGGTCACCGTCCGCCGCCTGGCCACCGACCTCGACACCGGTCCGGCCTCGCTGTACGTGTACTTCCGGAACACGGCCGAGCTGCACGCCGCGATCCTCGACGAGCTGCTGGGCACGATCCCGCCGCCCGCGGCCGGCGGCGACTGGCGGGACCGGCTCGAGCGGATGCTGACCGACTACACGGTCATGCTGTTCGAGCACCCCAGCCTGGCCCGCTCGGCGCTGGTGACCCGGCCCCACGGGGGGCATTACCTGGATCTGGTGGAGGCGATGCTGGCCCTGCTGGACGAGGGCGGGGTGCCGCCCGGGCAGACCGCCTGGGGGCTGGACCTGCTGCTCCAGTTCGGCACCGCGACCGCCGCCGAGCAGGGCACCCGCCAGGAGTCGCTCGACGCCGACGATCAGTGGGACGCGCTGCTGGACACGGTCCAGTCCACCTCGGCCGCCACCCACCCGCACGTGGCCGAGCTGGCCGGCCAGCTGGTGGCGGGCGCGCCCGAGCAGCGGTTGTCCTGGGGCTTCCGCGCGCTGATCAACGGCATCCTCGCCACCCCCGTCCCGACCAGCTAGCGTGCTGGGCATGGCGGTCATCCACCACACCACGCTGACCCCCGGCAGGCTGGAGCTGCTGGCCACCTGGCTGCCGGCCCAGCCCTGGTACCAGCCGCACGGCGGCCCGCCCGAGCTGGACCGGGCGGGCGGGTTCCGGCTGGACGACCCGGACGGGGCCGTCGGTCTCGAGTTCATGGTGGTGACCGACGGGCCGACCGGTGTCGCCTACCAGGTGCCGCTGACCTACCGCGGGCAGGCGCTGCCGAGTGCCAGCAGTGGCTTGATCACCACCGCCGAGCACGGGGTACTGGGCCGCCGCTGGGTCTACGACGGTGCCTGCGACCCGGTCCTGGTCGCCCAGCTCATCGCGCTGCTGCAGGGCGACGCCGAGCCCCAGGCCCAGCGGATCACCGATACTTCCGATCCCACCGTCACCACCGGGCCGCCGATCACCGGCCGCCCGCTCGACATCGTCAGCGCCGCCGCCCTGACCAGCACCGCGGCCCAGACCGAGCTGCGGGTGCCGGTCGGTACCGGCGTGGTCACGCTGACCGTCAACCGGCTGCTGCGGCCCGGCCCCGGCCCCGGTGACACCCCTGGGGTGTCGGCCCGCTGGCAGCAGCCCGACGGCAGTCAGGCCCGCGGCGTGTTCGCTACCGCCCGCTACCAGGACCGATAGCAGGGCCGTTACCAGGGCACGCGGCCCTCGTCGTTGTAGAAGCCGCCGGTCGGGCCGCCCGCCGGCGCGGTCGCCAGCTGCACGGCGATCCGGGCGCCCTCGTCAGCGTGGTGGCCTGGAGCCAGCACAGCACCTCCCGCGCCGTCGCCGCCTTCGTCCGCGCCGCCACCACCGTCGCCCGCCGGGACGCCCTAGCATCGGGATCGGCAAGCCGGCAATCCATCGGCTGACTGTCGGTGGCCGTCGTCAGCGTGACGGCGTGAGCGAACACAGCCGGCCTCGGCGGACCGTGGTCCGATCACCTGGCGGGCGGGGTATGGGGGCTGCGACTCCGGCCACGGCAGCTGGCCGTGCGGTTAACGTATTGGTGCAAGCCCGATGGAACGATCGTGTTCTTGACGGTGTTCCGCAAGACCCGCCAGCATGAACAGAGGCAGATTGACCGGGCGGTCCGTGCCCAGCAGGTATGCGCGACTGAGCACGAACGGCCTCCGATCGAGAGCTACGAGAGGCAGGTGTGATGGCTGGTCCCCACGCTCGCTGGGTACGGCCTGAAGCCGAGCCTGACGACCCCGAGCGCATCGCGATCCGTGAGGCGTTGGCGTTCGGGAAGGCGGTCTATGACCGCCGGATCACGCTCGGCCTCGACGTGGCCGAGCTGGCCGCGCGGGCGGGCATGACGGCCGACGACATCGAGTGCATCGAAGAGGGCGGCACCGAGCCGACCATCGCGCTGCTACGGCGGCTGGCGGCGGCCCTCGACGCCGACGTGCGGCTCACCCCCGGCCATGATCTCGGCTCGGTCGGCTTCGAGGCCCACGCTGCCTGACTCGCTGGACCGGAAGCTGGACGCGATCGCCCGCCAGCCGTTCCGGGCGAAGTTCCACCTGCGCGGCCCGGACCGGGTGAAGGCCGAGCAGAGCGCCCCGGCCACGCTGCGGCTGCACGCGCGCGACCTGATCGGCCAGCGGCTGGCGTCGGCCGAGCCGTACAAGGACGGCAAGCAGACCCCTTATCGCGGGCATCCGGTGTTCGTGGCTCAGCACGCGACCGCCACCTGCTGCCGCAGCTGCCTGCTGCGGTGGCACCAGATACCCAAGGGGCGGGAGCTGACCCGTGAGGAGCGCGGCTACGTGGTGGACGTAATCTGCCGCTGGATCGAACGCGAGGTCGCCCAGCCCCCGGGCCAGAAACACTGAGGAGCTGACGTGACCAGTGCCAACCCCGGCCTCCAGGCCCGGTTCGGCCGCCACCCCCGGCCCCGGCCCCGGTAGCTCGTGGCCGGCCACCGGCAGCTCCCGGCGGCGCCGCCACCACGAGGCGCCGGTGTTCAGCGCGGTCCGCACCACCCAGGCGCGCGGCACCGGATGCTGACGGACCTTCCGCCAGGACCGTCAGGCGCGGGTGAACGGCTCCGCCACCTGGTCTTCGGCCAGCTGCGGGCTGCCCACGACGGCCGTCACCGCCCGCAGGCAGGCTGCCAGCTGGCCTGGAAGAACTCGGTGAACTCGGCCTGCTCGTCGTTGCTCACACCCGATTAACGCCGCCGGACCCGCCATCCGCATAGCGCCGGCCCACATTTGCGGCCGGCCAAGCCACGCCGAGCTCCGCCAGCTACGCGCGCGGCCAGCCGGAAAAACGTTCGCGCAGGACGGCCACATCACCCGCCGACAGCCCGTACCGGGTGAACAATCCATCCGGCATCCGGTCCAGCTGCCGTCCCGCGTCGCTGAAATCACGATCCTCGAGCCCGGCGTCCAGCCGCCGGGCCATCGCGATCAGCTCGTCGATGGAGTACCGGTCCAGCGCCGCCGCGATGTCGACGTAGTCGCGCGGCTCGACCCGGCTGACCAGCGCCACCGTCTTCCAGCCGGCCAGATCCTCCAGGTCGAGGACCGGGCCGACGTCCATCGTCACCGGCCCGCGCATCCGCTCGAAGTAGGCCATCTGCAGCATCGTCTGCTGGCCGCCGGGGCTGGTGATCAGCCATTCGGCCAGACCCTCGCCGATGCCCTCGAAGATGTCGCCGAGATCGTTCACGCCGTCCTGCCGGTCGGCGGTGAACCCGGCCGCCCGCAGCGCGGCCTCGACCGCGGCGGCGGCCGCCGCCACCCCGGTCTCCTGGTCGCTGAACAGGTCGACGTCCTCGGTCGGGCGGTCGATGACGCCGTGCGCGATCAGCGCGTTCCCGCCTGCCAGGGCGAAGCCGTAACGGGCCGCCACCCGCAGGGCGATGGTGGCCACCTCGCGCTGCAGCCCGCTGATCGGCATCAGGCGACCGAATGGACCTCTACGTCAGGCCACGGCAGCCGTGGCCGCGGCCCGCAGGACCGGGTGCCGGTCCTCCCAGGCGGCGCGGACGGGGCGGGGCAGGAACAGCTGCGGCCAGCGCGCGATCAGCGTGTCCCCGTCCAGTACGGCGAGGTCCTCGAGCCGGGTGGCCTCGCGCAGCACGGTCTGGTACATCCAGTCGAGCATCCCCGGCGCGTCCAGGTCGAACGTGCGATCGGGGTGCCAGAACAGCCGCAGCGGCAACTCGACCACGCCGCTGGTGGGCCCGTGCAGCCCGGCCAGGTCGGCCGCGACCAGCGTGGACCGCCCCCGGCGCGCCTGCTGCGGCGCCCGGAGCATGGCGGTCTGCTCGATGGTCACCACTACAGGATAGCCGTTACCGTCCGCAATGGGCAGTACCGGCTCGAAAACCTGGTCGATTAGCTCACTGGGCGGCCGTCAGCCCGATGTCCTCGGTGACGGTGAACGTCGCGTGGCCGAGCACCTGGGCCAGGTGGCCCTCCATCACCGGCAGGGCGTCGGCCACGGTCACCGGGCGGCCGGCCTCGGCCGTGAGCGAGGTGACCCCGGCGTCGCTGATCCCGCAGGGCACGATCCGGCCGAACCAGTCCAGGTCGTTGTCGCAGTTGAGGGCGAAGCCGTGCATGGTCACGCCCCGGGCCACCCGGGCGCCGATCGCGCCGACCTTGCGGTCCGGACGGCCGCCGCCGGTGACCCAGGCGCCGCTGCGCCCGTCGATCCGCTCGGCCCGCACGCCGAAGTCGGCGCAGGTCCGGATCAAGGCCTCTTCCAGCGCCCGGACGTAGCCGACGACGTCGACCGGCTCGCGCAGCTTGATGATCGGGTATCCGGTCAGCTGCCCGGGACCGTGCCAGGTGATCCGGCCGCCCCGGTCCACGTCGATCACCGGCGCCCCGGCGTCGCCGAACGGCCGGTCGGACGGCTCGGTCCGCTTGCCCGCGGTGTAGACCGGCTCGTGCTCCAGCATCAGGCAGGTGTCGGGGATCTCCCCGTCCGCCCGCCGCTGGTGCACGGCCCGCTGCAGATCCCAGGCCGGTAGGTAGGGGACCGCGGCGGTCCCGAAGCCGACGTGTGCGAAGACCAGCTCATCGTTCACTCTGCCAGAGTACGTCGCCCGCGCCCTCAGGCTGCGCTCGGCGTTTTACGGGGAGCCTCTTAGCCACTTCTTAGAGAAGAGACCTTTAATAGAAGCGTGATAGACGAGGCCGAGCTGCGGCAGCTGAGCCGCGAGGAGCGGCGGCACCTCGCCCGCCTGCTCGCCACCATCGACGCGCCACGGGTGCTACGGGACCGGCGGTACTCCTGGCGGCGGCGGCTGGCGCTGGTGATCGTGCTGGGTGGCTGCGTGGTGCTGGCCGTCTGGATCGGCGTGCTGGCGGTGACCCTGCCCAAGCACTTCCACGCCACCCACTGGCGCGGCGCCTGGGTCGGGTTCGACGTCGCCCTGCTGGCCGCGTTCGCCACCACCGCCTGGGCGTCCTGGCGCCAGCGGCAGGTGCTGATCCTGACCCTGACCATCACTGGCACCCTGCTGCTGTGCGACGCCTGGTTCGACCTCATCCTCGACATCGGCACCGACGAGTTCTGGATGAGCGTGTTCACCGCCGTGGTGGCCGAGATCCCGCTGGCCCTGCTGATGTTCAACGCCGCCCGCCGCCTGCACCGCATGAGCGTCGGCATCGTGCTCCAGCTCGAAGGCATCGACGCCCCGGTCCCGGCCCTGTGGCGCATTCCGCTGTTCGCCGAGGGCCTGGAGACCGTGCTGCCCGCCCGCTACCGCAGCGACCCCCGCGAGCAGGAGCCTCAGACCCCCGCCACCGTCGACTAACGCTGCGGCTCCGCTTGCGGCACCGCCCCCAGCGTCCTCAGATGAGCCATCAGATAAGAAACAGTCTCTTCGAGGCCCGCGTCAGGGACACCCGCACCTGATTGAGCGAGCGCCCGCCGGAACGCGGCGTTTCGGTACCGTTTGCCCTCCATCACTATGACTTTCGAGTGTGCGCGGGCGACAAAGTCGACCAGCGGGAAGACCGGATCGGCCATGCTGGCCCGTCTTTTCATTTCCCGCGAGAATTCCTCCATGCTGACGTACCGGAAGGATATTCCGTAGTTTTCCCTGATCTGCTCCATCACGTCCACGATGTTGTAGTACTCGTCAACGGTCAGATGGAAAACGGACTCCTGCGCCTCGCCGAAGGCCATGACGGCGGCAAGGTTGCGGGCGGTGATGTCGACCGGCATGAAGCTGAGCTGGATGTCGGTGTTTGGTGCCACTCCGTGCTTGATCATGAAAGAAATCAGCCGCACTACGATGTCGGTGGAGTGCCCGAATCCCGCGGTTGACGCCGTGATGAAAGCTGGCCGGTAAATTCTGGCATCAATGCCTTGATCGCGAGCTTGAAGCACGAGCTGTTCCGAGACCCACTTCGTCTGCGCGTAACCGAAGTCAAGGCCGGCCATTTCCGGATTTGAGTCTCGTTCGAGAAGATTCCGCTTGTCGGACCACCCGAAGATGGTCGTGCTGGAAACGAAGTGGAATTGTTTCTGCTGCGAGACAGATGCCAGTCTGATGAGCTCTCGGGTGGCTTCGACATTTGACGGCTGGAGTGCATCGTAGTCGAGGGTGTAGTCGACCCACGCTCCGTTGTGAACGATTGTGTCGATCGTTTCTGTCAACTCCAGCCAGGCGTGGTCGGGAAGCCCCAGCCGCGGGCTCGCCAGGTCGCCGCATATCACCCGCACCCGGGCCTCGAAGGCCGTTGCGGTGCGGAGGTCATAAAGGCCCGCCGCCTTGAGCGTCGTGGCCAGTCGTTCGCGGGCCGCCACTGGCTCGATTGCCCTCATGAGAACCGTGTAGCTCGCGCTGGTCTGGTCGAGCAGGCTGTGGAGGAGAAATGGCCCGAGGAACCCGGTAGCGCCAGTCAGCAGAACCTGATGGAAGGTGCGGTCGGCTGGTGGCACGGCGCCGGTGCCTTGCCCTTCCAGCCGGGCGTCCTTCCGCATCGCCGCCGCTTCACTTTCATCGCGTTCCCGCTTCATCTGGTTGAGTTCCGCGTGCAGGTTGATGGCCCATTCGGCGGAGCCTTCCTGAAGCCCGCGGACCAGCGCCGAGATTTTGGAAATGGTCAACCGCTGCAGGAGCGGCATGTTCAGTGTCTCTTGCAGGTCGTGAGCATCGGCTTGGCCCACCGCTCTTTCCAGGATCACCAGGAGTTCGGCGGTGGCGAGAGAATCGAGGCCGATGTCGCCGGGTTTGGCGTGCTCATCCCCGGTCAGCGCGTACGTTTCCAGAAAACGCTCGTAGTGGGAGTGAACGTCCAGCGTATGCGCCCCGTTCAGGCCAGCGGCAGCACCGTCACGCATATGGGTCTCGATCGTCCGCAGGCTGCCGTCCAGCCACTTGTCGCGGGTGGCCCCCCTGGCCACCTTCCCTGAGGTTGTCCGCTTGATGGCCTGGCGACGGACGAACACGATCGTGTGCGGCCCCGTGTATCCGTAGGCCCGGAGCGAGCTGGTGATCTCATCGGGGTGCGGCGGGTCGCCCGGACTTCCGAGGCCGACGACCACGATGAGACGCTCGTCCCCGTCTTGGCCCCGGAATGCGGCCACGCTTCCGAGCTGTATCTTTTCGGAAGCTCTTTCGACGGCGGCCTCGAGGTCCTCAGAGTAGTAGTTCTGCCCCCGGAGAATAACGATGTCTTTCAGACGCCCGCAGACGAACAGCTCCCCGTCCCGGAGAAATCCGAGATCGCCGGTGCGAAGGTAGGCGTGCGTATCGCCGGAATCGTTGGTGACCGAGTTGCCAAACACATGCTCCGAAAGCTCCGGCATGTTCCAGTACCCTCGGCACGTGCTCTCACCGGCGATCCAGATCTCCCCGATTCCGTCGTCGTCGACGGCCGTCCCGCTGTCCGGGTCGACGATTCGCACGTGGATCCCAGCCAGCGGTTTACCGCAGCTGACCAGTTCAAGTTGCTGTTCTTCAGGCGTGTCCTCGGCGGCGATCACAACGGCCCGCGCATAAAGCGACTTCCGGTCGATTGTGACTGATCGCTGTCCCGAGCTGGCGACCGCCAAGGTGTTCTCCGCGAGTCCGTACGCGGCGACGTGCGCCGCCGGACGCAGCCCGTACTTCTCGAATCGTTCCAGGAAGTTCCGGTACGTGCTCGGCCTGACGGTCTCGGCCGCGTTCATGAAGACTTCGACCGAACTCAGGTCCAGGCCCTCCAGCACCGCATCTGGAACCCGCTCGGGAGACAGGCAGTATTCGAAGCCGAAATTTGGCGATGACGTGTAGGTCGCCTGGTACCGGCTGAGCGTCTCCAGCCACAGCGCAGGCCGCCGCAGGAAGTCGAGCGGCGAGAATCCGTATATCGTGCCTCCGGTGACGATCTGGAAAAGATAGGCTCCGATCAGGCCCATGTCGTGAAATTGCGGCAGCCACGACACCCCGATCGCCTGGTGCCCGATCGTTGAATGGCTGTTGTGTATGACGTTCTGATGCGATACGACCACGCCCTTGGGCGCCCCGGTCGAGCCGGATGTGTACTGCAGGAAAAGGGTCTGAGCCGGATTATCGATTGGTCCCCCCCGCGCGACGCCCTGCAGCCGATCGGTGGCGAGCCAATGGATACCAGGGAAATCGAGAGCGTCATCTCGGCCGGCCTGGCCACCAGCCTCACTACTGCCGGTTTCCGGTGATCCGAGCGATGAATCCGTCAGCGCCAGCGAGGCCTGGCTGTTGTGCATCACCGATCTCAGCCGGGCGGCTCCCCCTTTCGTGACTGACGTGACCGGGGGAATGGGAACGGGGATGACACCTATGCGCGCACAAGCGACGAATGAGACGACCATTTCCAGGCCGGGTGGATACACCAGGGCCACGCGATCGCCGCGCTGAACGGCCGTCTCATCGTGAATGTACTCCGCGAGAAAGCGAGTCCTGGCTTCGAATGATTGGTACGTATACGTTTCGCGCGGATTGCCATGGCGATCGAGAAACGCGCTGAAACATCTATTCGGATCAGCGGCTACCCAGCGGTTCATGTAGTCAATAATGGTATCCACCCTGCGCCACCCCTCTGGCAACGACGTGTTGCCCGCTTCCGGTCAGAGCGGCGATTCCGGTTGGTGCCCGCGCTGAGAATGTCAGGCGAGAATATCAAGGCAGATGTTCCTTTTGTGGCGAAAGGCCCCCGCGCTGTCACAGCCCCGCGGCCAGCCTCGTCAACCGGGTGACTACAGCAGAGGAGTCACCATGCGAGTGTTCGTTGCGGGCGGGACCGGGGTCGTCGGCCAGCGCCTGATCCCGATGCTCACCGCCGTCGGCCACCAGGTCACCGCCACCACCCGCAGCGCCGCCAAAACCGCCACGCTGCGCGCCCTCGGGGCCGACCCCGTCGTCGTCGACGGGCTGGACCGGGCCGCCGTCATCGCCGCGGTCACCGCCGCCCGGCCCGAGGTGATCGTGCACCAGATGACCGGGCTGGCCGGCGGATCGGACCTCAAGCACTTCGACCGGACGTTCGCGGTCACCAACCAGCTGCGCACGCAGGGCACCGACCACCTGCTGGAGGCGGCCCAGCGGGCCGGGACCCGGCGGTTCGTGGCCCAGAGCTTCACCGGCTGGCCCAACCAGCCGGTCGGCGGCCCGGTCAAGACCGAGGACGATCCGCTCGACCCGCACCCGGTGGCGAGCATGACCGAAAGCCTGGGTGCCATTCATCATCTTGAAAGGGCGGTACCGGCCGGCGTCCACGAAGGGCTGGTGCTGCGCTACGGCATCCTCTACGGTCCTGACACCAGCGCGGAGCTGATCGAGGCGGCCCGCAAACGGCAGCTGCCGATCGTCGGCGGCGGTACCGGTGTCTGGTCGTTCACGCACGTCACCGACGCCGCCAGCGCGGCCGCGGCGGCCGTCGCGGGTGGCCCGCCCGGGCTCTACAACGCGGTTGACGACGAGCCCGCGGCGGTGGCTGAATGGCTACCGTATCTGGCCTCCTGCCTGGGGGCGCGGCCGCCGTGGCGGGTGCCGGCCTGGGCCGGGCGGCTGCTGGCCGGTGACTCGGTGGTGCAGATGATGACCCGCAGCCGTGGCTCGTCCAACGCCAAGGCCCGCCGCGAGCTGGACTGGACCCTGGCTTACCCCAGCTGGCGGCAGGGCTTCGCCACCGGCCTCGGCCTGCCCGCCCGCCGCGGCAACGGCGCCGCGAAGGCCGCCCGGGCGGTCAGGGCCTGATCGTGGACATCGACCTGGACGAGCTGCGGCCGCTGATGTTCTCGATCGCCTACCGGATGACCGGCAGCGTCGGTGACGCCGAGGACATCGTGCAGGAGGCGGTGATCCGCACCTACCGGGCGGCCAGCGGCGGCACGCTGGTCGAATCGCCCAAGGCGTTCGTCACCACCACCACGACCCGGCTGGCCATCGACCACCTCCGCTCGGCCCGCGTCCGGCGGGAGTCCTACGTGGGCACCTGGCTGCCGGAACCGCTGGTCACCGACCCGGAGCCCGGGCCGGCCGAACGGGCCGAGATGGCCGATTCGCTGTCGCTGGCGTTCCTGGTCCTGCTGGAGAGCCTGTCACCGGTGGAACGGGCGGTGTTCCTGCTCCGCGAGGTGTTCGGCTACGACTACGGCGACATCGCCGCGGCGGTCGGCAAGTCCGAGGCCAACTGCCGGCAGATCTTCGCCCGCGCCCGGCGGCACGTCGACGAGGGCCGGCCCAAGTACGACGCCTCCCGGCGCCAGGGCACCGAGCTGACCGAGCGGTTCCTGGCCGCCATCAGCGGCGGCGACATGGAGCCGTTCATCGAGCTGCTGGCGCCCGACGTGGTGATGATGGGCGACGGCGGCGGCAAGGCACCCGCGGCCGCCACCCCGATCTACGGCCGGCTGCAGGTCGCCCGGCTGCTGCGAGGGCTGGCCCGGCAGGCCACCCGCTGGATCAGCGAGGTGCGTCCGGTCCAGGTCAACGGCCAGCCCGGGGTGATCGCCTACGACCCCGACGGGAACCTGTTCGGGGTGATGACGTTCGACCACACCGACGGCCAGGTCGTCGCGATCAGGTCGGTGATCAACCCCGACAAACTGCGCCACCTCCAGTGAGCCCGGCCCGGCCGGTCCGGACCCCGGCCCCTCCGCCCGGCCCCTCCGTGACGGCGGCCGGACGGAGGCTCTAGCCTCAGCACATGGCCACCGATTTCACCGAAGAAGGCGCCGCCGACGCGGTCATCGAGAGCTTCGCCGCCACCCCCGACGAACGGCTCCGGACCATCCTCGGCAGCCTGGTCCGGCACCTGCACGCGGCCGTCCGCGAGGTCGAGCCCAGCATCGCGGAGTGGGAGCAGGCGATCGAGTTCCTGACCGCCACCGGCCAGAAGTGCACCGATGTCCGCCAGGAGTTCATCCTGCTGTCGGACGTGCTCGGCATCTCGATGCTGGTCGAGACGATCAACGAGCGCGGCGCGGCCGGCGCCACCCAGTCGACCGTGCTGGGCCCGTTCCACATGACCCGGTCCCCGGTCCGTGCGCTGGGCGACACCATCGACCTGGTCGGCGAGAGCGAGCCGTGCGTGGTCACCGGCCAGGTGGTCGGGACCGACGGTGCCCCGCTGGCCGGTGCGGTGCTCGACGTGTGGCAGGCCAACGACCACGGCGCCTACGACGTGCAGGAGCCGGGCAAGCAGCCCGCCGGCAACGGCCGCGGCCTGTTCACCACCGACGACCAGGGCCGGTTCTGGTTCCGCACGATCGTGCCCAGCTACTACCCGATCCCGACCGACGGGCCGGTCGGCGACCTGCTGGCCGCCACCCGGCGGCACCCCTACCGCCCCGCCCACATCCACTTCATCGTGTCGGCCGACGGCTACCAGCCGCTGACCACCCACATCTTCGTGGCCGGGACCGAGTACATCGATTCCGACGCGGTCTTCGCGGTCAAGAAGAGCCTGATCACCGAGTTCAAAGAGGTCGACGACCCCGAGCTGGCCGCCCGCTACCAGGTCAGCAACCCGTTCCGGCTGGCCGACATCCAGATCGCGCTGGCCCCGGCCAGCTGATCACCCGCCCTGCTCGGCCTGCTGCTTCAGCAGCGCCAGCCGCTCGGTCCAGGTGGTGGCCAGCGTGGTCATCCACGAGGCGGTGGCGGCCAGCTGGTCGGGGCGGACCTCGAACAGGACCTCCTTGCCCGCCCGGTAGCTGGTCACCAGCTCGCAGTCGCGCAGGATCTGCAGGTGCTTGACCACCGCCTGGCGCGACACCGGGACCGCCGCCGCCAGCGTGGTCGCGCTGCTGGGGGAGCTCCGCGACAGCGTCTCCAGCAGCTGCCGCCGGGTCCGATCGGCCAGCGCCCCGCACACCAGCTCAACGCTCATGGTGCTACCCGCTCAGCCTTCGGCACGTTTCCGCAGGTCGGCCAGCTCCTGCTGCCACCCGCCGGTGTTCTCGTGGTGAGCCCGCTCGCGCTCACCGGCCGCCACGTCGAGGGCGGCGAACCCGCTCTCGGTGACCGTCACCCGCACCACGTCCCCGGCCGTCTCCAGCCGGAACTCGACCAGCGTGGTATTGCCGGCCGACAGCTCGGCGCCAGGCGCGGAGCTGGCCCAGCGGAACGCGGCGTAGCGGCGCGGCTCGACCCGGACCACCTCGACCGGGAACCGGCCCCACTTCTCGCTCTCCCGCACCACCTGATGGCCGGGCGTATGGTCGACCGGCGCCGCTACCGCCGACGGCACCCACCAGCCGGGCTCGCTGACAAGCTCCCACACCCGCGCCAGGGGCGCCCGGATGTCGATGGCCTGCTCGATACGGTCGTCCACGTCACGCCTCCTCGTCAATGACAGCATCTGCTGTCGTGATGCGCCGGGCCGCCGCCATGCCGCCTCCTCTGCCATGGCTCCTCTGCCATGGCTCCTCTGCCATGCCTCCTCGTCGATGACAGCATCTGCTGTCGTGTGGTCGGCGGCTGTCGCGACTCAATGTGCAATTTTATGGTTGCACGTCGCATCACATCGTGCAATAAGCCGATTGCACGTTTTCATTCCAGCTGATCGTTCACCTCGAGGTAAAGCAGCCGACATCGAGCGACACCCCCAATGGTTGACGGCGATTCAAACCGGACAGAACCTGAGGGTCATGGAGTGTTCCCCCGTTACCCGCAGCAGGGAGGCGCTTGCATGGTGACGTCGCCGGTCGCTGACGAAGTCCACCACCCCGACGGCCGGATCACCCTGGCCAGCAACGACGAGATCGCGGACACCGGCTACGCCAACGGTGACCTGGCCCCGCTGCCACTCGCCCGCCGCACCTGGACCACCTACAACTACGCCGCCCTGTGGATCGGCATGTCCCACAACATCCCCACCTACCTGCTGGCCTCGGGCCTGATCGCGGTGGGGATGAACTGGGTCCAGGCCGTCATCACGATCGCCCTCGCCAATCTCATCGTGCTCATCCCGATGCTGCTCAACAGCCACGCGGGCACCAAGTACGGCATCCCCTACCCGGTGTTCGCGCGGGCCTCGTTCGGGCTGCGCGGGGCCAACCTGCCCGCGATCTTGCGGGCGCTGATCGCCTGCTGCTGGTTCGGCATCCAGACGTGGATCGGCGGCGAAGGTTTCTACACGCTGATCGGCGCGGTCGCCGGGCACGGCTGGACCAACGCCACCCCGGCCTGGGGCGGCTACCCGTGGACCCAGTGGCTGTCGTTCGCCATCTTCTGGATTCTGGAAATGGCGATCATCGTGCGGGGCATGAACACGCTGCGGCGGTTCGAGAACTGGGCTGCCCCGCTGGTCCTCGTGGCCGCGGTCGCGCTGCTGGTCTACATCCTGATCAAGGCGGGCGGCTTCGGCCCGGTGCTGTCCGAGCCGGCCAAGCTGGGCTGGGGCGGCAAGTTCTGGCCGGTGTTCTTCCCCTCGCTGATGGCGATGATCGCGTTCTGGTCGACGATGTCGCTGAACATGCCGGACTTCACCCGGTTCAGCCGCGGCCAGAAGCAGCAGCTGTGGGGCCAGGTGCTCGGCCTGCCCACCACGATGACGTTCTTCTCGCTGCTGGCGGTGTTCATCACCGCCGCCTCGCAGAAGATCTACGGCGCCCCGATCTGGGACCCGATCCAGCTCACCGGCAAGTTCAGCAACCCCGTGGTGGTCGCGTTCGCGCTGTTCACGATCATCGTCACCACCCTCAGCGTCAATGTGGCGGCCAACACCGTCAGCCCCTCCTACGACTTCTCCAACCTGCTGCCCAAGCTGGTCAGCTTCCGCACCGGCGGCATCATCACCGGGATCATCGGCATCGCCATCCAGCCCTGGCGGCTGCTGACCAACCCGCACGTGTACATCTACGTCTGGCTCGGCTTCTACGGCGGCCTGCTGGGCGCGGTCGCGGGCGTCCTGATCGCCGACTACTGGCTGATCCGCAGCACCGAGCTGCGGCTGGTCGACCTCTACCGTCCGCACGGCGCCTACTGGTACAACGGTGGCTGGAACTGGCGCGCGGTGGTCGCGTTCGCGGTCGGCGCGCTGCTGGCGGTGGGCGGAGCCTGGTCCGCCCCCGGCCAGGGCCCGTTCCCGCAGTCCGGCCTGATCCCGGTGCTCAAGCCGCTCTACAACTACAACTGGGTGGTCGGGTTCGCGGTGGCCATCATTCTCTACTGGGGGCTGACGATTATTTCGGTGAAGCGGGCACCCGCCCGGCACAGGGCGTTGGCCGGGCAGCGAGGCTGACCCGCTGACGACAGGACACTCTGATCCAGCAAAGCAGGACCCGGACGGCCAAGGCTCAGCGGCCCAGTTGCGATCCGCGGTCGAGGCCTGGGTCGCCGATGACCCCGACCCGGGCACCCGGGCCGAGCTGGCCGCCCTGCTCCAAGCGGGCGACACCGAGGGATTGGCCAGCCGGTTCGCCGAGCCGCTGACGTTCGGCACGGCCGGCATCCGGGGCGCGCTGGGGCCCGGCCCGGCCCGGATGAACCGCGCCACCGTGCGCCGGACCGCGGCCGGCCTGGCCCGCTACCTGGACGAAGCGAAGCCGGAGGCCAACGAGCAGCCGGTGGTCATCGGCCACGACGCCCGCCGCGGCTCCCCGGAGTTCGCCGACGAGGCGGCCCGGGTGCTGACCGGGGCCGGCCGCCGGGTGCTGCGGCTGCCCGGCCCGGTGCCGACCCCGGTGCTGGCGTTCGCTGTCCGTCACCTGGGGGCGGTGGCCGGGGTGATGGTCACCGCCAGCCACAACCCCCGCGACGACAACGGGGTCAAGGTGTACTGGACTGACGGCGGGCAGATCGTGCCGCCGGTCGACACCGGCATCGCGGCCGCCGCCGGTGCGGCCGGCCCGCTGCTCGACCTGCCGCTCGGGGACACCGGGGAGGCCCTCGGCGACGAGGTCACCCAGGCCTACCTGGACGCGATCGTGGCCGCGGTCCCGCCCGACAACCCGCCCGCCGGCCAGCTCGCCTACGCGGCCCGCGCGCAGCTTCGCATCGCCTACACCCCCATGCACGGGGTCGGCCTGGCCACCATGCTGCGGGCGTTCAGCCAGGCCGGCTTCGCCCCGCCCGCGGTCGTGGCCGAACAGGCCGAGCCCGACGGCATGTTCCCGACCCTGCCCAAGCCCAACCCGGAGGAACCGGGCGCCCTCGATCTGCTGCTGGCCGAGGCCACCCGGACCGGCGCCGACCTGGCGCTGGCCAACGACCCCGACGCCGACCGGCTGGCGGTGGCCCTCCCGGACCCAGCCGCGCCAAACGGCTGGCGGGTGCTGACCGGCGACGAACTGGGCGGGCTGCTGGGCGACCACCTGATCCGGCACACCCCCGACCCCGAACGACGGCTGCTGGTCACCACGATCGTGTCGGCCGGCCTGCTCGGCGAGCTGGCGGCTGCGGCCGGCGCCGCCCACGCCGAGACCCTGACCGGCTTCAAGTGGATCATGCGGGCCGCCGACGGCCCCGCCGCCCAGGGTCACCAGTTCCTGTTCGGTTACGAAGAGGCCCTCGGCTTCGCCGTCACCGACCTGGTCCGGGACAAGGACGGCATGTCGGCCGCGCTGGTGCTGGCGGCTGCGGCGGCCGGCGCCCGCAGCCGGGGACAGACGCTGACCGATGCCCTGGACGACATCGCCCGGCGCTTCGGCTTGTACGTGACCAGCCAGTTCTCGGTCGAGCTGGCGGGCGGCCCGGAAGCCGGGGCCGCGCTGCTGGCCGCCGCCCGCAGCGCCCCGCCGCTGTCGCTGCTCGGCCAGCCCGTCACCACCATTGACGACTTCGGGCTGGGCCTGCGGACCCAGGCCGACGGCACCAAGGACCCGCTCACCCTGCCCCGCCAGGACGCCATCATCTGGCTGGCGGCCGATAGGACCAGGGTGGCTGTCCGGCCCAGCGGCACCGAGCCTAAGGTGAAGATCTACTTGCAGGTGGTGCTGCCCGTCGCGGACCCGGATTCGCCTGCTGGCGATCTGTCCACGGCGGGCCCGCTCCGGGCTCAGGCGGCCCGGCGGCTGGCGGACCTGCGTCAGGAAGTATCGGAGGTGCTGCACCTGTGACCGAGTCCCTGACTCGCCGCCAGCTGGCCGAGATGATTGACCACACGCTGCTGGCGCCTGAGGCGACCGAGAAGGACATCACCGCGCTGTGCGCCGAGGCGCGCCAGCTCGGCGTGTACGCGGTGTGCGTGTCACCCACGCTGACCTCGATCGCCGCCCGGGATCTGCCCGGCCAGGAGATCAAGGTGGCCGCGGTGGCCGGGTTCCCGTCCGGGGCCCACAGCGCCGGGCTCAAGGCCCAGGAGGCCTCGATCGCGGCCGCCACCGGCGCCCACGAGGTCGACATGGTCATCAACCTCGGGCTGGCCAAGGCGGGCCGCTGGAAGGACGTGGAGCAGGAGATCGCCGCCGTCCGCGGCGAGATCCCCAGCCCGACCGTGCTCAAGGTCATCATCGAGTCGGCCGTGCTCGGCGACGAGGAAATCGTCAACGCCTGCCAGACCGCCGAGAGCGCCGGGGCCGACTTCGTGAAGACCTCGACCGGCTTCCACCCGGCCGGCGGGGCCACCACCGCCGCCGTCGAGCTGATGGCCAAGACGGTGGGGCCGCGGCTGGGGGTCAAGGCCTCGGGCGGCATCCGCACCGCCGCCGACGCGCTGGCCATGGTCGGGGCCGGGGCCACCCGGCTCGGCATGTCCCGGACCGCCGCCATCCTCGCCGAACTGCCCAACTGAGACCAAGAGGCCAACTGAGACCAAGAGGCCAGCTGAGGCCACGAGGCCAGCAAGACCGAGAGGAGCTGCCATGACCACTATTCGCGCCGCCCTGGTCCAGCAGAAGTGGACCGGCGACAAAGAATCCATGATCAAAAACGCCGTCGACGCGCTACGGGAAGCGGCCAGCCAGGGGGCCCAGGTGGCCTGCCTGCAGGAGCTGTTCTACGGCCCGTACTTCTGCCAGGTGCAGGACCCGCAGTGGTACAGCTGGACCGAGGCGGTGCCCGGCGGCCCCACCACCAGCCTGATGCAGGACCTGGCCCGCGAGCTGAACATGGTGCTCGTGGTCCCGGTCTACGAGGTCGAGCAGGAGGGTGTCTACTACAACACCGCCGCCGTCATCGACGCCGACGGCAGCTACCTCGGCAAGCACCGCAAGAACCACATTCCGCAGGTCAACGGGTTCTGGGAGAAGTACTACTTCCGGCCTGGCAACCTCGGCTACCCGGTGTTCGACACCGCGGTCGGCAAGGTCGGCGTCTACATCTGCTACGAGCGGCACTTCCCCGAGGGCTGGCGCGCGCTCGGCCTCGGCGGCGCCAAGATCGTGTTCAACCCGTCCGCCACCAGCCGCGGCCTGTCCGAGTACCTGTGGAAGCTGGAGCAGACCTCGGCCGCGGTCGCCAACGAGTACTTCGTCGGCACGATCAACCGGGTCGGCGTGGAGCCGCTCGGCGACGACGATTTCTACGGCCAGTCCTACTTCGCCGACCCGCGCGGCCAGATCATGGGCGGCACCGCCTCCGACAACGCCGACGAGCTGGTCATCCGCGACCTCGACATGGACCTGCTGGAAGAGGTCCGGCACCAGTGGCAGTTCTACCGCGACCGCCGCCCGGACTCCTACGGCCAGCTCACCCAGCCCTGATGCGCACGCTCATCCGCGGTGGCACCGTCGTCACCGCCACCGGCAGCTTCCCGGCCGACGTGCTGATCGACGGCGAGAAGATCGCCGCCCTGCTCGACCCCGCCCACACCGACGCGCTGGCGGGCACGGCCGACCGCGTCCTCGACGCGGCCGGCCTGTACGTCATGCCGGGCGGGATCGACGTCCACACCCACCTGGAGATGCCGTTCGGCGGCACGTTCTCGGTCGACGACTTCGAGACCGGGACCCGGGCCGCCGCCTGGGGCGGGACGACCACGATCGTCGACTTCCCCGTGCAGAAGAAGGGCAGCACGCTCACCGAGACGCTGGACACCTGGCACGGCAAGGCCAGCGGCAAGGCCAGCATCGACTACGGCTTCCACATGATCGTGTCCGACGTCAACGACACGACCCTGAAAGAGATGGACGCCCTGGTCGGCGAGGGCGTGACCAGCTTCAAGATGTTCATGGCGTACCCGGGCGTGTTCTACGCGACCGACGACGAGATCCTGCGGGCCATGCAGCGGGCGGCCGGCAACGGCGCCACGATCATGATGCACGCCGAGAACGGCATCGCCATCGACGAACTGGTCCGGCAGGCGCTGGCGGCCGGCCACACCGACCCGGGCTGGCACGGCCGCACCCGGCCGCCCGAACTCGAAGGCGAAGCCACCGCCCGGGCCATCCGGCTGGCCCAGGTGGCGGGCGCGCCGCTGTACATCGTGCACCTGTCGGCTAAGCAGGCCCTCGACGCGGTGACCGAGGCCCGGGACGGCGGCCGCCCGGTGTTCGCCGAGACCTGCCCGCAGTACCTCTACCTGTCCCAGGACGACCTGGACCAGCCGGGGTTCGAGGGGGCCAAGTACGTGGCCTCGCCGCCGGTCCGGCCCAAGGAGCACTGGCAGCACATCTGGCGCGGGCTGCGCAGCAACGACCTGTCGGTGGTGTCGACCGACCACTGCCCGTTCTGCTACAAGGACCAGAAGGAACTGGGCCAGGGCGACTTCTCCAAGATCCCCAACGGCATCCCCGGGGTCGAGCACCGGATCGACCTGCTGCACCAGGGGGTGGCCGACGGCGAGCTGTCCCCGGCTCGCTGGGTCGAGGTCAACTCGACCACCCCGGCCCGGATGTTCGGGCTGTACCCGCGCAAGGGCACGATCGCGCCCGGCTCCGACGCCGACATCGTGCTCTACGACCCCACCGCCAAGCACGTGCTGTCGGCCGCCACCCACCACATGAACGTGGATTACTCGGCCTACGAGGGCCGCGAGGTGACCGGCCAGGTCAAGACCGTGCTGTCCCGCGGCGACATCCTGATCGAGAACGGAGAGTGGCACGGTTCCGCCGGGCGCGGCAAGTACCTGGCCCGCGGCACCTGCCAGTACCTGGGGTAAAGGGGGGACGATGGACATCGGCCTGGTGCTGCAGAACGACCCGCCGGCTCAGCACGTCATCGAGCTGGCCCGGCGGGCCGACGCGGGCGGCTACAGCCACGTGTGGACGTTCGACTCGCATGTGCTGTGGCAGGAGCCGTTCGTGGTCTACTCGCAGATCCTCGCGCAGACCGCCAACGTCAAGGTCGGCCCGTTCGTGACCAACCCGCTGACCCGCGAGCCGTCGGTCACCGCGTCGCTGTTCGCCACCCTGAACGACCAGTTCGGCAACCGCACGGTGTGCGGCATCGGCCGCGGTGACTCGGCCCTGCGGGTACTCGGCCGCAAGCCCGCCTCGCTGGCCACGTTGTCGCACGCCATGCGGGTGATCCGCGACCTCGCCGAGGGCCGCGAGGTCGACTACGACGGCACTCCGGTCCGCATCCCCTGGGTCCGGGACGGAAAGCTCGAGCTGTGGATGGCCGGTTACGGCCCCAAGGCGCTCAAACTGTGCGGGGAGGAGGCCGACGGCTTCATCCTGCAGTGCGCCGACCCGGCCATCGCCCGCTGGACGGTCGGCACCGTGCGGGCGGCGGCGGCCGCGGCCGGCCGGGATCCGGCCGACGTCACCATCTGCGTGGCCGCCCCCGCCTACGTGGGCACCGACCTGGCCCACCAGCGCGACCAGACCCGCTGGTTCGGCGGCATGGTCGGCAACCACGTCGCCGACCTGGTGGCCCGCTACGGCGGCTCCGGCGAGACGATCCCGCGGGCGCTGACCGACTACATCGAGGCCCGCCAGGGCTACGACTACTCTCACCACGGCAAGGCCGGCAACCCCACCACCGACTTCGTGCCGGACGAGGTGGTGGATCGCTTCTGCCTGCTCGGCCCCATCGAAGCGCACCGGGACCGGCTGCGCGAGCTGCGCGAGATCGGCGCCGACAACTTCAGCGTCTACCTCATGCACGACGACGCCGACGCCACCCTCGACGCCTACGCCAAACACGTCATCGGCCAGGTCTGACCGTGGAATTACGGCTGATCCCGGACCGGGCCATCGGGGAGGCGAGCCTCGAGGCCAAGGATGGGCTCGGCTTCGAGACCTACGCGAAGGTGCTCGCCCGGGCCGCCCGCGGCACCCCGGGGCCGTTCACCATCGGGGTCTTCGGCGAGTGGGGGGTCGGCAAGACCAGCCTCATGCGCCTGGTTCAGGCCGACCTGGCCCCGACCGACAACGTGGTGACGGTCTGGTTCAACGCCTGGCGGTTCGAGAAGGAGGAACACCCGATCGTCCCGCTGGTGGGGACGATCATCCAGGAGCTGGAAAAATACCGGTCCCGGAAAGAAAAGCTCAAGGATTCCACCCGGGGGCTGATCCGTGCGCTCCGCGCGGTCGCGTACGGCTTCTCGGCCAAATCGACGGTCAAGGTGCCCGGATTCGCCGAGGTCGAAGCGTCCTTCGTGGCCAAGGACATGATCGACCGCCAGGAGCAGATCGCTCCGGACCCGTTGCTCGACCGCAGCCTCTACTACGGTGCGTTCAACGCGCTGGAGGCGATCGACCTGCCCGCCGACCTGCGCATCGTGGTGCTGATCGACGACCTCGACCGCTGCTTCCCCGATCAGGCGATCCGGCTCCTGGAAAGCATCAAGCTGGTACTGGCCCAGCGCGGTTTCATCTTCGTCCTCGGGGTGGCACGGCAGGTGATCGAGGGTTACCTGCAGCATCGGTATTCATCGGACTATGGCATCAAGGACTTCAAAGGCCAGCTTTATTTAGACAAAATTGTTCAGCTGCCGTTCCATATTCCGCCGAATGCCGGTCGCATGGATGAATTCTGCGCCCGTGTACTGGACGGTCAGCCACCCGAGATCTCCTCCCAGCTCGGCGCGACGCTGCCGACCATCGCGGAAGCACTGGGCGGTAATCCACGCGCGGTCATCCGCTTCATCAACAATATCCTCGTCGATATGGCGATCAGCTCCGAACTCACTGCGGTCTCATCAATGGAGCAGATCCCGCTCGACTTTTTCGCCATCTCGCGGTGTCTGGAGCACCGCTGGCCAGAGGTTTACTCGTCGCTGACCGCTGCCGATTATCTGGCGGAAGAGGTCTCTTCCTGGCAATTGCCGGGCCTTGTGCGGTTGGCAGAGGGAACGGACCCGAAAGCGCGGATTGCGGCGTCCATGGTCTCGGATCAGAAACTGGCCCGGCTCCTGCTGAGTGATCGTGGCCGCGCCTGGCTCTCCGATTCCGGTCAGCGGACGGCGAGTGTCGGGTTCCTGCAGAAAGAACGCCAATCCAGTCAAGCTGGCCCCGATCCTGCCCCTCGCTACGACACCTATATGTACTTCGATGCGGCCGACCGGGCCGAAGTCATCAGCTTGACGCAGCTACTCAGCGCTCAAGGGGTTGATGTCTTCTTCGACGTTGAGGGAACTCCCGTGTCCAGCCGTCTTTCTGAAATCAGCCCGGAGCTGGCCAAGTCCCGGTCGGTCTGCGTATGTATTGGGCCAAATCCACTGAACGTCGCGCGCGTCAGCCAGGTCGATCTGCTGCTGAGGATCGGACCGGACCGGGTGATTCCCATCTTGCTGCCCGGCTCCGATCTCGAAAATCTGCCTGCGAGCCTGGCTACCTTCCCGGTCGAGGACTTTAGTTCTGGCGTCCACCCCAGCAAAATCGTCCGTCTGGCGGGCCTCCTGCTGCGGTCCACCTAGCAAGGCGCCGGTCGGGCATCAATCCGCCCGACTTGTGGTTGAACCAGTGAAAGTATTCCGCGAGAAGGCAGCAACCGATGTTCCGCGCAAAAGCCCGTGCCGCGAAGCCGACGGCCGAGATCGACCAGCAGCCGGCCGCTGAGATCCGTAAGCCCGATGATCAGTGGAAGCGTGAGCTGACCGGCCAGCAGTACAGCGTGCTGCGCCGCGGCCACACCGAGATGGCGTGGACCGGCGCCCTGCTTCGCAACAAGAAGGACGGCTCCTACACCTGCGCGGGCTGCGGCAACGAGCTGTTCCGCTCGGACGCCAAGTTCTATTCCGGCACCGGGTGGCCGAGCTTCTACGAACCGGCCGTGGCCGAAGCGGTCGAGCTGCGCCCGGACCACAGCCTGTTCATGCGCCGGACTGAAGTCGTCTGCCGCCGCTGCGGCGGGCACCTGGGCCACGTCTTCCACGACGGTCCGCAGCCGACCGGCGACCGCTACTGCATCAACTCGGCCGCGCTGACCTTCGAGGCCGCGCCGGCCGCTGAGGCTGAGGAGGCCTGACGTGCTGGGGATCAAGACCGCCAAGGACCACCCGGCCCCGGCCCCGCCGTTCGAAGGCCACGGCCCGGACGGCGCCGACCGGGCCACGTTCGCGGCCGGCTGCTTCTGGGGGGTCGAGGCCGCGTTCCGGGCCATCCCCGGCGTGCTGCAGACCGCGGTCGGCTACACCGGCGGCCACACCGCCGACCCGACCTACCGGAAGGTGTGCGGGCACCGGACCGGCCACGCCGAGGCGGTCGAGGTGTGGTTCGACCCGGCCCAGGTCAGCTACGCGGACCTGCTGGCGACGTTCTGGAACATCCACAACCCGACCAGCCGCAACCGCCAGGGGCTGGACTTCGGCAGCCAGTACCGCTCGGCCATCTTCGTCCACGACGAGGCCCAGCAGGCGGCGGCGACCGCATCGCGCGACACCGCCCAGGCCACCTTCAAACGCCCGATCGTCACCCAGATCACTCCGGCCTCGGCGTTCTACCGCGCCGAGGAGTACCACCAGCGCTACCTGGAAAAGGGCGGTCGCGCGGCCTGCGCGGTATCAGTCCTTTAATTAAAGGGTCCCTGCGGTCCGGGGGCTCCGGTTCAGCCGGCCCGCTCCCACGCGGGCATCATCGCCTCCGGGTAGCGGCTGCCGAACGACCCGCCGGGCACGATCTCGTCCACCCGCCGCAGGTCATCGGCGGTGAGCCGGACGTCGGCGGCGCCCACGTTCTCGGCCAGCCGGTCGGGGCTGCGGGTGCCGGGGATCGGCACGATGTCGTCGCCCTGGGCCAGCAGCCAGGCCAGCGCCAGCTGGGTCACGCTGGCGTTCTTCGCCCGGGCCAGCTCGGTGAGCTGCTCGATGGCGGCGACGTTGCGCTCGTAGTTACCGGGCTGCCAGCGCTCGTCCCGGCTGCGCATGTCGTCCGGGCCGTACTGTGAGGCGGGCTTGACCGCCGAGGTCAGGAACCCGCGGCCGAGCGGTGAGTAGGCCACGAAGCCGATGCCGAGCTCGCGGGTGGTGGGCAGGATCTCCTGCTCCACCCCCCGCTCGAACACCGAGTACTCGGTCTGCAGCACCGTTACCGGCTGCACCGCGTGCGCCCGCCGGATGTCGTCCGGCCCCGCCTCGCTGAGCCCGAAGTAGCGGACCTTGCCCGCCTCGATCAGCTCTTTGACCGCACCCGCCACGTCCTCGATCGGCACGCCGGGGTCGACCCGGTGCTGGTAGAGCACGTCGATGTGGTCGGTGCCGAGGAACCGGAGGCTGTTGTCGGCGACCTCGCGGATGTGCTCAGGGCGGCTGTCGAGCGCCCGGTCCAACCTAGCCCTCACCAGGGCAATGGCCGGCGGCGGCTACACCTGGCGCAGGACCGCGATGACCCGGCCGGGGCCGGGCGGGCGGCCGGCCGCCGGATCACCACCCAGTCGCCGGGCCGGATCCCGGGGTGGGTGGCAGTGCCGGCCGCGACCCGCTGCAGGCACAGCTCCTGATGGGCGGCGGCCATGTCCGGCGGCACCTGGCCGACGAAGTGCCCCCACACCACCTGCTCGCTGTCCCCGGCGTCCAGCTCCGGCGGGGCCTGGCGGGCCTGGGGCACCACCGGCCGGGCCGGCCGGATCACCCGCACGGTGCGCGGCACCCCCGGCTGGTAGGTCACGTAACCGTCGGCCTTGAGCTGCTGGAGGTGGCGGAGCACGGTCGACGGGCTCTTGAGCCCGGCTCCGGCCGCGATCTCCCGGCTGCTGGGGGAGCAGCCGTGGACGGCGATATAACGCTCGATGACCTCGAGGATCTGGCTCTGGCGGGTCATCGAGCCTCCGCAGTCGGGATCGCCCTTTAGGTCGACATTAAATGATCAAGGGCCGGCTGCCTAGCTCTCAGGATCGCCCGTCTCCGCGCCGCCGGGGCCGCTCTCGTCGCCGGAATCGATGACCGGGACCGGCTTGATCCCCATCCGCTGGGCCAGTTCGGTCAGCAGGATGTCCTGCTGGGCCAGGTGCTCCTGCACGTGGGCGACCTCGTGCAGGGTGGCGCTGGCGTCGTGGAACGTCGCCTCCGAGCGCTTGTCGGCCGCGTCGGCCTGCACGTTCTGGCCGACCATGATCACCGACAGCAGCACCAGCTGCAGGAACGTCTGCGCCACCCAGGACACGATCGCGGACGCGCCCGCGTGGATCGCGTCCGGCAGGCTGATCAGGTCGAACAGCGCGAACAAATACGCGCACCACATGCTGCCGACCGCCCGGGTGATCGCGATCGCGACCCGGGTGTTGAACCGGTTGATCGCGCTCCCGTGCGGCAGCAGGTCGTTAACCCGGACCGGGCCGTCGGCCAGGCGCGAGGCGATGTGCGGGTGGCGGATGTGCTGATAGAGGGTCACGGCGGCCCCTTCCCCAGGCGTCACGGGCGTGCTCGTAGCGACCCGCCAGCGTAGTGACCGGGAGCCGCCGCGGGAGCGGGACCGTCTGTAGTCAGAGCCGTCTCAGAGGAAGCCGGGCCCTCAGCGCTTCCAGTCCACCACGTCGCCGGCCGGGTGCCGGGTGAAGTCGGGCAGCGCGGTCAGCGCCTGCTCCTCGCCGCCCGGTGTGTAGGTGACGATCAGCCGCAGCGTCCGCCAGCTGGTGTTCATGGTCGAGTGCAGCGTGTTCATCGGGATGTAGACCGCGTCGCCCTCGGCGATCGGGAACTCCTCGTCCCCGACCGTCTGGGTGCCGGTCCCCGAGATCACGTAGATCAGCTCGTCGGCGTGCTCGTGCAGGTGCCGTACGTGGCCCTGGCCGGGGTTGATGATCACCTCGCCCTGGGAGTTGGCCGCTCCCGGGATCGTCACCGGGGACACGAACCACTTCATCGTGCCCCAATCGAAGCTGAACGTCTCCACCTGGTCCGGCTGAATGTGCGTCACGGTCATGCTCGGCAGGCTAACGCACCGCCGCTCCCAGCAGCTGAGCCGCCGCGGCCAGATCGGACTCGCCCGGCAGCGCGAACCCCAGCAGCAGCGCGGGCGGGAACGGCGCGTGGCTGGTGCAGTGCCGGTGCAGCTCGTGCAGCCCCACCCCGGTGGCCCGGGCCCGCTCGGCGATCGCGTGCTCGTCGGCCCCGGCCGGCAGCTCGGCCAGCAGGTGCAGCCCGGCCGCGGTGCCGCGGACCCGGGCCTCGGGCAGGTAGGTGCGCAGCCCCTCGACCAGGACGTCGCGCTTGGCCCGGTACCGCCGCCGCATCGCCCGCAGGTGCCGCTCCAGCGCCGCGTCCCCGATGAACGAGGCCAGCGCCAGCTGATCGAGGGTCGGCGGGGTGACCCCGGTGATCCGCAGCACCCCCTCCACCTCGTCGATCAGCCCGGCCGGGGGGACCATCCAGGCCAGCCGCAGGGCCGGCGCCAGCGTCTTGCTGGTGGTGCCGACGAACACCACCCGGTCCGGGGCCAGCCCCTGCAGGGAGGCGACCGGCTCGCGGCCGAACCGGTACTCGACGTCGTAGTCGTCCTCGATGATCAGCGCCTGGCGCTCGTGCGCCCAGGCCAGCAGGGCCGACCGGCGTTCGGCGGTCATCACCACCCCGGTCGGGTACTGGTGGGCAGGGGTGATGATGACCGCGTCGACGCCGGCCGCCGCCAGCTCGGAGACCACCAGCCCGTCCGCGTCCACCCGGACCGGGACCGCCTCCAGGCCCGCGTGCTCGGCCGTGTAGCGCTGCCAGCGCCAGCCCGGGTCCTCGATCGCCACCCGGCGCACGCCCCGGTGCCGGAGCACCTCGCAGATCACGGTCAGTGCCTGCGAGGTGGCGCAGCAGATCACCACCTGGCCGGGCTCCACCACCACCCCGCGCATCCGCGCCAGGTAGCCGGAGATCGCGCTGCGCAGCTCGTAGATGCCGCGGTGGCCGGCGTACCCGAGCCGCCGGTCGGGCAGGTCGCGCAGCGCCTGCAGCAGCGCCGCCTTCCACCGGGCGCGGGGGAACGCGTGGTAGTCGGCCTGACCGGGGCGCAGGTCGTAGCGGAATCGCCGCGGCGCCGTCCGCGGGGCCGGCGGCGGCGGGACCACGGTCTCCGGCAGCTCGGCCACCCGGGTCGCCGACCCGCGCCGCGGGGTCAGGTAGCCCTCGGCGGCCAGCTGGGCGTAGCTGCCCACCACCACCCCGCGGGACACGCCGAGCTGCTGGGCCAGGTCCCGGCTGGGCGGCAGCACCGAACCGGGGCCCAGCCGCCCGGACCGGATCGCCACCCGCAGCGCGTCCTCCAGCTGCCGCCGCAGCGGAACCCCGGTCTGGAACGGGATGTCGAGGTCCATGCCTGGCAAACTACCTGGTCGAGCCGGAATTGGACCTTGTTATGAACCGGCGATTGGACCATACCGGAGGACCACCGGCCTACTAGGCTTCAAGATCGGATATTTCTGCGATTTACCGCGACAGAGAGCCTCAGGAGAATGCATGGGACGGATCCGGGTGCACGAGTTCGTCACCCTGGACGGCGTGATCGACGCACCGTCCTGGACGGCTGACTTCGGCTTCGATCCGCGGATGGGCGAGGTCATCGGCGCGGTCACCGGAGCCAGCGACGGCATCCTGCTCGGCCGGACCACGTATGAGATGTTCGAGCCGGCCTGGTCGCAGCGCACCGTCGACGACGACCCGGGCGCGCCCTTCTTCAACGACACCACCAAGTACGTGGTGTCGTCCACGCTGACCGAGATCACCTGGCGGAACTCGCAGATCATCGGCCGCTACGACGCCAAAGAGGTGCAGCGGCTGAGGGAGGACGACAGCGCCACCGGGCTGTACGTCAGCGGCAGCGCCACCCTGGTCCGGGCGCTGCTGGCCGACGGCCTGGTCGACGAGCTGCACCTGTTCGTCTATCCGGTGGTCCGCGGGACCGGCCCGCGGCTGTTCGGGGACGGCGTGCCGCCGGGCCGCTGGCAGCGGGCGGGCGCGGCGCTGTACGACAACGGGGTCACCTACCTCAAGCTCACCCCGGCGACGTGACGCTGGCCGAGCTGGCCAGATTGCCCGTCGCGGTGGGGCCGCTCCGGCGGCGATGGTGAGCCCGGGGCCGTCGGGGGCCGGCCCCGGGTCAGCCGGACCGATAGCGTTTCCTCCTAACGACAAGATCGTCAGCGAGGGAGAGCCGGATGCCGGTCCCGGGGGTCGCCTTGCAGCGGCTCGGTTTCCTGACCATCGGCCTGTTCGACGGGGGTGATCCGGGGCCCGGCCACCAGACCACGCTGGAGGTCATCGAGCTGGGGGAGCGGCTCGGGTTCGACAGCGCCTGGATCCGGCACCGGCACCTGCAGTACGGGATCTCCTCCCCGGTCGCGGTACTGGCGGCCGCGTCCCAGCGGACCCGCCGGATCGAGCTCGGCACCGCGGTGATCCCGCTCGGCTGGGAGAACCCGCTGCGGCTGGCCGAGGACCTGGCCACCGTGGACATCTTGTCCGGCGGCCGCCTCAACCCGGGCCTGTCGGTCGGGCCGCCCCGCAACTACGACGAGGTCAAAGAGGCGCTGTACCCGGACTCGGGCGACAGCGAGGACTTCAGCTACCAGCGGGTGGAACGGCTGCTGCGGATGGTCGGCGGTGAGCCGGTGGTCGCGTTCAGCGGCACCGTCGGTTTCGAGGAGTTCTCCGACCAGGTCCAGCCCTACGCCCCGGGCCTGCGCGGCCGGATGTGGTACGGCGGGGCCGGGCTGGCCTCCGCCCGCTGGGCCGGTGAGCACCGCATGAACTTCCTGACCAGCAGCGTCGTCCGCGCCGAGGAGCCCGCCGAAGGACCGGTGGACTTCGCCGAGATCCAGCACTCGCACATCCAGGCGTTCCGGGCCGCCCACCCCGACGGCGCCAACGCCCGGGTGTCCCAGGGGCTGGTGGTGATCCCGACCGACAGCGCCACCCCCGCCCAGCGCGAGAAGTACCAGGCCTACGTGGCCGCCCGCACCCCGCGCACCACCCAGCCCCAGGGACCGGCCCGGATGCTGTTCGCCCACGACCTGATCGGCACCTCAGCCGAGCTGGCCGAACAGCTCTACGCCCACGCCGGCTTCCGCGACGTCACCGAGGTCGCGTTCGCGCTGCCGTTCACGTTCGCGCCCGAGGACTACGTCCAGATCCTCACCGACCTGGCCCAGAACCTAGGCCCCGCCCTCGGCTGGCAGCCCGCGGGACGAACCTGAACGGTACGTGCCGGGGGTCTGACCCACGGTGCGGGTGAACGTGTCGACGAACGCGCTGGTGGTGGCCCAGCCGCAGCCGTGCGCGGTCTCGGTCACGGTCGCTCCGTCGGCCAGCTGGATCATCGCGTGGAACACGCGCACGTTGGTCCGCCACTGCGGGTAGGTCATGCCGAACTCGCTGCGGAACAGGCGGGTCAAGGTCCGCTCGCTGGCCCCCGCCTGGCGGGCCAGCCACGCCACCGGGCGCGGCTCGCGCAGGTCTTTGACCACCAGCTCACACGCCTGGGCCAGCCGCGGATCGCGGGGCGCGGGCAGCGCCAGCGGCTGCACGTGGGCCCGGCGCAGCCGGTCGACCAGCACCGCCCGGATCCGCACGGCCTCGTCCGGCGGCAGCCCCGGCTCGGTCCCGGCCACCAGCAGCGCGCCGAACAGGCGGTCGACCGCCACGATGGTGGGCGACGTGTCCGGCAGCGGTGCGGCGGCCGCGTCGAACCCGACCGTGTGCACCGAGGTCGGCCCGTAGGCCCGGTGCTCGTGCCAGGTGCCCGCGGGCACCCAGGCCGCCCGGTCCCGGGACGCGACCCAGGCGCCCTGCTCGGTGTGGATCGCCAGGACCCCCGTGCTCACGTAAATGAGCTGGTGATAGTCATGGCTGTGGCGGTGAATGACCGCTCCGGGGCCGTGCTTATGGAGGAACTCGCTGGTGTGGGGATGGTTCAGGAAGCTGCCCGGCCCGCTCGACCCCTGGCTGTTCTCCGACATTAATCGGCAGATTATCGGAAGCCAGACGGGTCGGCTAGCGGCAGCATGGAGTCGATGAACGACAAGCAGCCCGGCCGCCGGAGCCGGCTCCGGCAGGTCGCCCTCGATACCCGCCCGCTCAGCGTGCCGGCCTTCCGGCGGACGTTCGCGGGCCAGGGCGCCTCCTACATCGGCACGATGGTGACCGAGGTCGCGGTGCCGGTGCAGATCTACGCGGACAGCCACTCGTCGCTCTACGTGGGGCTGGCGGGCCTGGCCGGGCTGGTCCCGATCACGGTGTTCGGCCTGTACGGGGGAGCGGTGGCCGACGCGGTCGACCGGCGCAAGCTGTACCTGTGGTCGTCGCTGGTGACCTGGGTGGTGACGCTGATGCTGCTGGCCCAGGCGCTGGCCGGGCTGCGCTCGGTCGGGCTGCTACTGGCCTTGGTCGTGGTCCAGTCGGGCGGCTTCGCGGTGTCATCCTCGACCCGCGGCGCCATCATCCCCTCGATCGTGCCGGTCCCGATGATCCCGGCCGCCAACACCCTCAGCTACACGGCCGGCAACATCGGCCAGATCCTCGGCCCGCTGGTGGCCGGGGTGCTGGTCGGGCTGCCGCACGGATTCTCCTACGCCTACGGGGCCGACGCGGTGCTGTTCACCACCGCCCTGTACTCGACGTTCCGGCTGCCCTCGCTGCGCCCGGCCGGGGCCACCGGCCGGGCCGGCGTGCGGGCGGTGGCCGAGGGCATCGCCTACATCGGCCGCCACCCGATCCTGCTGATGTCATTCGGGCTCGACATCGCGGCCATGACCCTGGCCATGCCGCGGGCGCTGTTCCCGGAGGCGGCCGCCACCCGCTTCCACGGCGGAGTCGGGCTGCTGTACTCGGCCATCGCGATCGGCTCGATCCTGGCCGGCCTGTTCAGCGGCTGGATCGGCCGGGTCTGCCGCCAGGGCGTCGCCCTCACCGTCGCCGTCGCCTGCTGGGCGGCCGCCGTGTTCGCGGCCGGCCTGGCCCGCAGCCTGGCCCTGGCCGTGGTCCTGCTGGCCGTGGCCGGGGCGGCCGACCTGGTCAGCGTGGTCTACCGGCAGACGATCCTGCAGACCTACGCGCCCGACGAGCTGCGCGGGCGCATGCAGGGCGTGTTCACCGTGGTGGTCAGTGGCGGCCCCCGCCTGGGCGACCTCCGGGCCGGTGCGATGGCCGCCGCCACCAGCCTCTCGGTCGCCTGGTCGGGCTCGGCCGCGGTCTGCTTCGCCGTCGTCATCATCGCCGGCGTCAGCGTCCGCTCGTTCTGGCACTACCAGCCCGCCCAGACCTCCGGTGCGGGGGAGACCGGGGCGGGCGAGCCCGGCGACGGGGGCGCTCAGCCCGAGGACGAACGCCGCGCGTCGTAACCGGAGCGGGCGGCCGCGATCTCGTCGCGGTGGGCGCGGGTCCACGTCACCAGCCCTTCGATCGCGACCAGCAGGCCGCGGCCGAGGTCGGTCAGCGCGTAGTCGACCCGGGGCGGCACCACCGGGTACACGGTCCGGGTGACCAGGCCGTCACGCTCCAGGTGGCGCAGGGTCAGGGTCAGCATCCGCTGGCTGATCTCGTCGATCTCGCGGTGCAGCTCGGTGAACCGGCGGGTGCCCGACCCGAGCAGCTCGATGACCAGCAGCGACCACTTGTCCGCGAGCCGGTCGAGCAGGTCGCGGATCTCGCACGAGGTGGTGTCGCGGACGCACGAACCCGGGTCAGGCACATCGATGTGCGTGGCTGACTTTGTTGTGCCGTCTTCCATGAGCCGCAGTCTTACTGAAGATTGGGTCACGAACAAGAAGTAACCATCAGGGGCTGGAGGACGGGTGGAGCTAGGTGTGGTGCTGCCGTCGATGTCGCGGCGGGACGGGCGCCCGGGGGACATCCCGGCCCTGGCCCGGGAGGCGGAAGCGCTCGGGTTCGAGTCGGCCTGGGTGGTGGACCAGCTGGTGGCCGGGACCGGGGTGCCGGTCCTGGACAGCCTGACCGTGCTGGCGGCGGCGGCCGCCGCGACCGAGCGGATCCGGCTCGGCGTCGGCGTGCTGATCGCCCCGCTGCGCCCGGTCGCCTGGATCGCCAAACAGGCCGCCACCGTCCAGTACGTTTCCGGCGACCGGCTCCTGCTCGGCATCGGCGCCGGCGGCGACCGGCACGACGCCGCCTGGACCGCGGCCGGCGTCCCCCGCCGGGAGCGCGGCCGCCGCACCGACGAGGCGCTCGAGGCGCTGCCCGGCCTGATCGCCGGTAAGCCGACCCGCCTGACCCCCGATGGCCCCGAGGTCACCCTGAGCCCC
>Ga0213875_10000474_pt1 | contig 34253 bp, 34 predicted proteins | sample BarmaccomBMRX_R8_FD_160105 | JGI IMG/M metagenome (GOLD analysis project Ga0213875, IMG submission 160105) | Root-associated microbial communities from Barbacenia macrantha in rupestrian grasslands, the National Park of Serra do Cipo, Brazil - RX_R8 | ecosystem: Host-associated > Plants > Roots...
GCGCGGTGGTGTTCGAAGGCATGGGATTCTCCATTCCGTGAAGGCGGCCCTACGCCGCGGGCGAGTTCTGCGCGCGAGCGGCCATCCGGCCGCGGGCTTGGCGTGGGCGCGGCGAGCCAGGGCGGGTGCGTCCGTTCTTCTGGCCGCGTGCCCGCGACCCTTGGCTGCGCGGGGAAACTGGCCCGCAGCCGGGCTGGTGGCCGAGTTCCCCGGCGCGCAATGAGGTCAGCAGGCGGGTATGCCAGGCCAGCGCGAAGCGCAGGCAGTTGGATTCGCTGCGGTGGCTGGGCGTGCAGCCGGGGACGTATCGCCCGCGAAAACTCCACGACGCCGAGTCGCTGCTGGAGATGGCGTCGGCATAGCGCCCCAGCCCGAGCACCTTCGCGCCGAAAGCGTGCAAGCGGTACCCACGAGCCGCCAGTGACCGCACGATCTGCTCGACCTCGGCGGTGTGCTGGCGCCGGCACACGCTGCCGACCCCGACCAAGGGCAGCGCGGCGAGATCGACGTCGTGTCGTTCGTAGAGATCCGCGCACCGGTGGTAGTCGGCAATGGACTGTCCTTGCAGGACCGGGATGATCGGCAGCTCGGGCGCGAGATCACGCAGCCGGAGATAGTTGGCGACGGTGCGCTGCTGGTGGGTACGCACGGTGCCGCCGGTGCGGGCCAGGACATGGGCCTCGGTCATGTGGTCCATCGGCGCGGCCCACGCGAGGTGGCCGATCTCGCTGTCGTAGCGGCGCAGCGCCGCGACGTAGGCGCGCTCGTCGGTGCGCCACCGGCCGTACAGCGACAACTCCGAGTAGCCCCCGGAATCACACGCCCACGGCCCACTCGCGCGCGGCAGGCTGCGCCGGCCGGCCAGCCGTCGGTGCGAGACCAGCAGGGGCACGCCCAGGTCGCGGGCCAGCCAGGCGGGCTGGTGGGTGCCGAGGTAGAACCTCATCGCCGCACCGCCCGCCGGGCTGTCTTCGCTACGAGGAGCACCGCGACGGTGAGCACGGTGGCGACTGTCTTGCCCAGGACTTGGCCGGGTACGAGGGCGAAGCTGCCGAAGGCCAGGGGCACGAACAGCACGCTGTCGATCCCGAGCCCCACAAGGTTCGAGGCCGTCACCGCGCCCAGCACCGACCAGCTGCGCAGCCGGCCGTACACGAGGGAGCCGACCAGTTCCGAGGTGGTGAAGGCGAGCACGCTGGCCACGGCGATCTGCGGCGTGGCCAGCAGCCCCGACAGCCCCGCGCCGGCCGCGATCGCGCCCAGCACGCCACGCCCGCCGAGACCCTCGTGCAGCAGATCGCGGAGGGTGAAGGTCATCCCCGCCCAGAGCGTTCCGGCGGGTACCGCGACCGCCCCGACCTCCAGTGGGCTCCAGTGCGTTGAGGCCCAGTTCGCGAGGACGATGTTGCCGACGTAGGCGGCCAGCACCACCAGGCTCACCGCGATGACGCGACGGCCTGTCGCATCGCCGCGGCGTCGGCCGGCGCCGAGCGGCGATGCGGTGAGCGTCGAGGACTTGGGCGCGATCATGCCGCACGCTCCTCGGTGTCGTGCCCGGCGACAGCGGTGCCGGAACGGCACGACCACGGCGAGCAGCCGTCCGGGTCGTCCTCCTCGTCCACCGCCCCCGAATCGGCTGTGACGAGCCGCAGATGTCGCCTCGCGGGCGGGTCGAGATCGACTTCATCCAGCGGCTGGCAGGAGCGGTGCAGGAAGTACTGCCCGCGCAACTCCTGCCCCTGGGTGGTGGCGTGCGGGTAGCCGTCGCGGATGGCCTTGTCGAACGCGACCGCGTCGTCCCACCCGTCAGGGTCGTGGTCGCGGATCCATCTCCAGCCCGCGTTGCCGTGGAACGGGCAACCCAGGCAGGCGGATTTCACGGTCCCCGCGAAGCCGCGTTCGGCGAGATAGTCGACGCAGCGTGCGCGGTCCCAGCCGAGTTCGATCAGCGGGAACACGTTGCGCAGATAGTTGACGCCGGAGTCCTTGGCGCGGGTGAACTCGTCGGTGCTGATGCCGATGGCTTGCTCGATGTACACGCCACGCGGCACCCGCCTCGGGTGGGGATAGCCGAGCAGTTCGCGCGCTGCTTTCTTGAGCGGCGAAATCTTGTACTCGCTCGTGCATTGACGACGCGCGAGTCCTCGGGTGCCGTCCGGGTTGAGAACGTGCAAAGGCATAGACACGAACCGATGGGCCGGGTCGAGTGCATCGTCGCGAATGTTGCCCGCCGACACGGTCCGGACCTGGATGCCGAACTTCGCGGCGTGCGCGCGGAGCCGGGCGAGGTTCTCGTACACCGCGCGTGGTTCCCAGCCGGTGTCGGCGAACAGGGCGACATCGAAGCGGGGGATCACGCCCTCGCACGCGAGCAGCAGCACGGTGCTGCTCTGGACACCGGCCCCGAGCGACAAGCACCTCAACGCCGGGCCAGAGTCAGGCGTGGACGCTGGAGGGGTCATGCCGCGTTCGCCTCCTGCCCGTGGCGGAGGCGCTCGTCGCAGGCGCCGGTGTCGGCGGCGCCGAGAAGCACGGCGAGGTCGGCCAGCAGCAGTCCCACGGCGTGGGCGGCTTGTTGCGGGACGACGCCGTTTCCCAGGGCTCTGAGCAAGGCGGTACGCGGCAACGGCAGGCCCGTCACCCAGCCCGGCTCGAGCCCTTGGAGCCACTCGACGAAGGCGGGGGCCAACACGGGTCGGCCGTGTGTGCCGGGCTGGGTGGGAAACGGCGCGCCTCGTCCGAGCACTTGTTCCCACCGTCGCACGGCCGGCGTGTAGTCGCCCCAGTCCATCTCGGGGCGCGCCGCCGTGGTGGGTTCCTGGTCGGCCGGGTCGGCGACGGCTACGAGATGCCGCCGCCGGTGTCCGGGGTGAGCAGTCGCATGACCGCCGAGGGCAGCATCAGGTCGCCCTTGGAGCCCCGCTGGGCCGGGCAGCCCTTCGTCCCGTCGGTCGCGCGCGGCGTCGGCAGGAATGCCTCGGGGTCGGCCAACGGCAGCACCTGCTGCGACAGTGGAGGCCGAAAACCCGCCCCGGCGCGGCGGCCCGCCGTGCCGGTGTCCGACGCGCGCGGTGTCGGCAGCAGCCGCGCCTGGTCGGGCAGCGACGGCCCACCGGTCTGGGTCCTGTGGGTGCAGTTCTTCGCGTCCGAGGCAGTCGGCGTGGGAAGGAGTTTCATCACCGCGTCCACCGCGTCGTGCAGGTTCACCTGGTGCCCACCGGCACGGCGCCGCGCCGGGTCCGCCGGACCCCGGTTGTCGCCGTCGCGCGCTTGCGGGGTCGGCAGCATCCGGGGTGGCAACGGGGCGGGGCCAGGCGAGCAGGAACACCCGCTCGCGGCGGTGTGCCGCGCCGACGTCGGCGGCGCGAACGCTACGCCAGAGCGCGTCATACCCCGCTTCGGCCAGGTCGCCGAGTACACGGTGGAGACCTCCGCCCGCCCAGCGAAGCGCGGCGACGTTCTCCACAACGAGCAACGCTGGTCGAAGTATCCGAAGGCCACCCACGATGTCGGTCCACAAGCCACTGCGCTGGCCTTTCTCGATGCCCACGCGCCGCCCGGCGGCGGAGATGTCCTGACAGGGGAACCCGGCGGTAAGCACCTCGACCGGCTCCACCTGCGTCCAGTCGATGGCACGGACATCGCCGAGGTTCGGCACGCCGGGCATCCGTGCGGCGAGGACCTGGGCGATGTGCGGATCCGAGTCGGCGCACCACGCGAGGCGGCCCCCACCGAGCGCGGCGAGCACCCCGAGATCCAGCCCGCCATAGCCGGTACACACCGAGCCGATGACCGGCCCCGGACTGTCGGCGACCGACAACATCTCCGGGGTGGCCGCCCGCACCGCCCCCGCCGCCACCGTGTGAACGGCGGCGAGGGCAGGGGCGGGGGCGGAGTCGCGCCCGGATCGCGGTGTGGTGCGGCGTGGTCGGGTGCTCATGCCGCCCAGCTCTCCGACACGCCCGAGTCACCCCTCGGGTTCCCGGCGTGTCGTGTCCGGCCGCTGAAATGGCGTCGGGAATCCTGGCGGACCGTCGCGATTCCTGAACTCGCCGTCCGGCGCAGCGGCGCGCGGAACACCAGGACGTCCTCATGGCTGATGAGGTGCAGGGGCAGCCCGGCTTCGCGCTGTTTGCGGATGAAGTCGCGCTGGAAAAAGCTGCCGCGCGCGACGAGGTCGTGCTCGGCGGCGCGTGCCAGCAGCGCGACGCAGCGCTCGACCGGGATCAAGCCGGCGTGCAGTCCGCAGGCCAGGATCTGGGAGGGCAGGTCGATCAGTTCGGCGTGCTCGCGCCAGGGGCGGATGGTGATGGCGATGTGCCCGCCCGGCCGCAGGTAGGGAACGAGTCCGGCGAGGATGCGGGTGAACCCGGACAGCAGCCGGTGGTGCCCGATGTTGGCGAGGTTCCCGCGGTCGAGGGTGTTGCCGTAGAGGTGGTGGTACTTCTGCACCCCGGCGCCCGGCGCGACCGAGACCTGCCCGTGCGTGGACGGCCCGTACGGCGGAGAGGTGACCACGAGCGCGGCCTGCCCGAGATACTCCGGCGGCAGCAGTGCGGCGATCTGGCGGGCGTCGCCGTGGAACACCCGCCCGTCGTGCTCGACGCCGGCGGTGTGGGCGAGCGTGAGGTTGGCGCGGGAGACGTCGACCCAGTGCGGCTCGTACTCGATCCCCGCCGCGCGCCGCCCGGCGTGCACGGCTTCGACCAACGTGGTGCCGATCCCGCACATCGGATCGAGCACCAAGTCGCCGGGGTCGGTGTAGTGGGCGATCGCGTGGGCGGCGACCGCCGGCAGCATCTTCGCGGGATGCGCGGTCGACTCGGCCACGTACCGGTTCTTGCGCTGCGCGGCCGGGGCGGTCTGCGCGGTCGTCCACACCGACACCGCCAGCTCCCGCCCCGCGTCGTCGATGACACCTGCGGACGTGGTGGCGGTGTCGAGGGTGTCGATGACGACGCGCGGGATGCGCTGGGTCGGCCCGTCGACCGCGTTCTCCGCAGCGGCCGACACGGTGTCGGCAGGGGTGTCGGGCAGGGCGTGCGGGGCGCGGTCGTCGGCCACGGGCGTGCCTTTCTGGCGGTGGGTTCCGGTGTGGTCGGGGTGGGGAATCCGCGCGCCAGTCATCGGATGACTCCGGTGTCGAACGCCTGCGCGGCCGGGCTCACGGACAGGGGCTCGTACTCGTGCGGCTGGGCGAAAAACAGGACGTCAGAGTGGATGCGCCGGTGCGGCGCGGGCAGCCCGCGCACGGCCGCGCGATGCGCGGCGCGCGCCTCGTCCTCGGCCGTTGTGGTGTCGCGTGCGGTGAGGGATTCGACGGCGAAGCGGCCTTCGCGCACCGGAGCGTGGAGGGCGACGATGTGCTGGAGGTAGAGCAGGTCGGCGTTCTGCGCGGCGGCCACGACCGCGCCGGTCGGGTCGATCAGCTCGCCCGCCGGCCAGTCACAGTGCGTGAGTACGGCGAGGATCCCGCCGACCCGCAGCAGGCGGGCCGCGGCCAGTGCCACCAGGTCGCTGGTGTGGTCGCCGCCGTGCTCGGGACGCAGGCTCGTGATGATCAAGTCGGTGTCCGCCGGCGCGGCGTCGGCGTCGTCGAGCACCCCGCCGCCCAGGTCGGGACGCGACAGCTCGGAGACGGTTGCGGGTGTGCCGTCGGGGGTGCCGACAAGGTCGGCCCAGAACGGTCGCGACCCCGGACCGGTGGCGGCCGGGTCGACCGGGACGCGCACCACGCGGGCCGTCCGGTGCAGGCCCTCGATGGCGGTGAGCGCGTCGGCCACCGCGTTGTCCGGCTCGGCTCCGGGGGCGTGGGCGAGCACCGCATCGGAGAAGACCGGGGTGAGCCGCGGACGCGTGCTCGGGGTCGGCCGCGCGGTCGGCCAGGGCAGCAGCGCGACCTGCCCGCCGGGCTCGCTGAACGCGCCGACGATCTTTTCGACGATCGGTGCCGGCCAGGTTGCGTCGAGGTCGACCGGCGCCGCGCCGGCCGTCCACACCGTCGCCGGGGTCGGGGTCGAACTCGACCCGCGTGACCGTGCGCGGGCGCGCGGTGAGCCGGGCTTGGCGGGGCTGACCCTGGTGGTGGTCGACGCTGTCGGATAGGGGCGGCGCTCGACACCCCGGCGGGTACCGGAGCGGGTGCTCGCCGGGCGGGTGGAGTCGTCGCGTCGCTTCGGGCTATGCGGTGCGGACCGGCGCGCCGGGTGGTCGGACTGGGGCATGGGGTTCCTCGCAGAGCCTCGGGTGTTGCGCCGCGTGTGGACGGGGCGCCCTGGAACACTCCTGGACTCCGAAATCCGGCCCTTTTTTTGACAGCCCATACCCAACTTTCTTCAGATATTTTTCGCCCGGCCCGCAGCGCGGTGGAGCGGAAAAGACGCTCGCGCGCGCCCGCGCGAAGAACCCGCAAGCGCCCGCCGCCGAAGAAATCTGGAAAAAACTTCGACGGGTTTCTCTCGTCTCGGCCCCCGACGCGTGTCATGTCGGCTATCGGGATCACGTGCCCCGCCACCAAAACGCCACCAAACCGCCACCAAAACATCATTACAGCAGCTCAGAGGCTATTACCGACGATCATGTAAATGATCTTGATGTGAGCCGCTGCGGGCGGCCCGGCGGATTGAAGATGATCTTTGTGGTGGCTGGAAACGATCACTCAAGATCATCGGTGGCGGTTTGGTGGCACTCCGGTGGCGGTTTGGTGGCGTTTTGGTGGACGTGATTTGGCTTCCTTGCCTGGTCGTTGTTTCTCTGGCCACGCAAAGGAGCCGACTATGCCGGCGAATCGTGTATTCCATAACGCGCCTTTCGAGCGCGAATCGCTGCCGCTGGACTCCGCGCGGACGGCGTTTCGGTGGCTGGTCACCGGACCGGAACCGCTCTGGGTCGATGGCCGCTTCTTCCCCGGTCTGCCTCGGCGGCGGGTTGCGCTGGATGAGCTGAGCACCCTGCTGCGCGATCCGCAGCTGGCGCTCTCGACCGTGGACTCGGCCTGGGTGCACCTGGTCACCCGTTCCCGCGATGAGGGCGGCGCCTGGACGGTGGCCTGCGTTGGGCTGGCGTTGCACGCGCTGATCCCCATCACCGCCAAGCTGTGCCGCAAGTACGCCGACGACCATCACGACATTCACGCCGCCGTGCTGACCGGCTTTCTGTCCGAGCTGGCGCACATGGACCTCGCCCGGCCGTGGGTGCTGTGGCGGCTGCGCTGCGCCGCGCTGCGCGCCGGTCACGTCTTCATCCGCGAGGCGCTCGACCGCCCGATACCGACGGATGAGGGCTTCCACTCCAGCGAGCCGAGTCTGCCGTGGGGGCACGAGGACTTCGTGCTCGCCCGCGCGGTGGCCGAGGGAGTCATCACCGGCGAGCAGGCCGAACTGATCGGAGCCACCCGGCTGGAGCCGGAGTACACGCTCGCCCAGGCCGCCGCGGACCGCGGCATGAGCTACGACACCCTCGCGCATGTCCGCGTGCGCGCCGAGCAACGGCTGGTCGCGTGGCTGCGCGAGCAGGCGCCGCACGACGACCCCGGCGACCGCCGCGAACGCGATGTGGAGGTCCGCGCGGTCCACACGGCGACCATCATCGCCGCCGCCCGCCGGGCCACGCGCCCCGCAACAAGCCAGCCCGACACATCACGCACGGTAACGACCGTCGGCGGAAAGTCGTCGAAAAAAGTTCGGGGTCGCGTGTCAAAAAAGACCCCGAAATCCGGAGTCCAGGGCTGCGGGAGAAAAGCAGCCGCTCCCGCGCACACCACCTCGCCCACCCGGCCCGCCGGCACCACCCGGCGGCCCTCGGGCACGACTCCGGGAGTGCCGCGATGCGCCTGACCCGTTCCCTCACTCGCCGCCCACCGCACCACCGCGGCGGCGACCGTCGGCCTCGCCGCCGTCCTGCCACCACGCACCTCACGGCGGCTCGGCCAGCCCCTCGGATCCGGTCCTGCGTGTCCCGGCCGAGCGCCGACGCACCCACCACACCTCCGACCTCGTGCGCTCCGGCGGGGCGTGGCAGCGCCGTCCGGCGGCGGCTCCTGGTGATCACCGAGCTGGCTGTCGTCGCGCTGGTGGTCTCCGCCGCCGCGTCGATGCCGGCGGCGCACGCGGAGACCACGCAGGTGCTCGCGCTGGCCGGGTCGATCGATCAGGTGCTGACCAACATCCGCAACTGGGTGATGGGCATCCTCGCCGGTCTGGCCACCGTCTTCCTGTCCATCGGCGGGGTCCGCTACGTCATGGGCGGCGGCGACCCCGGCGAGATCGAGAAGGCCAAGACCGCGTTCAAAGCCGCCGGGATCGGCTACGGCCTGGCCGCGCTCGCGCCGCTGGTCGTCACCGTGCTCCAGGGCATCGTGGGGGCCTGAGCCATGGCCCGCCGACCAGGCCCGACCAGGCCCACCCGCCGTGCGACATCGGCCGCTCCGACCGTGGCCAGCCTGCACACCGACGCGCCCGTCCAGGCCCGTCCGGAGGCCGCCGGCACGGCCACCGGCACTGTCCGGGAACTGCTCGCGCCCCCGGCCGCGAGCACCACCCGGCGCGCCGACGGCCGGCACCGCAGGCTGCGTCGGTGGACGGGGTGGCTGCCGCGGATGACGCGAGGCCGCGCGCTGGCGATGCTGGCGGTGAGCCTGGTCGTCCTGCTCGGCGGCACCCTCGCCGTGAACGCCGCCGCCGCGCCCGGCGCCGGTCCGGTCGCCGCGCAGCCCGCGCCGACCCCGCCGCTGCCGCTGCCGCCGGTGGACTCGTGCACGCCGGACTCGCCGCTGCCGGTCTGCCACCTGCCCGCGCCGACCACCACACCGCCGGCAACCGGTGTACCGCTGCCGCTGCCGACCGGGCCGAGCACGCCGGTGACCTGCTTCCCCGGCTCGCTGCAATACGAGTGCCTCCACCCCACCACCGCGCCCACCGCCACCGCCCCTCCCCCATGCACGGGGGAGGGCTGCATCCCGCAACCCACGACCTCGGCACCCGCACCGTCCAATCCCGGCACGGGCCAGTCCGGCGACAGCGGCAACGGCGACGCCGACTGCGGCATCACCAACATCGGCGGCTGCATCACCAACGCGATCAACGCCTTCTTCCGCGGCATCGTCACCGCCGCGCTCAACCCGCTGCTGGACCTGCTCTCGAAGACGCTGTTGACCACGCCGACCCCGGACTCGCTGCCGCGCATCGGCGAGTTGTGGAACAACTCCTGGCAGATCCTGCTCGCCAGCTACGCCCTGCTGATCCTCATCGCCGGGATCCTGGTCATGGGCTACGAGACCGTCCAGACCCGGCACTCGATCAAAGAGATCGCGCCCCGAATCGTGGTCGGGTTCCTCGCCGGAGCCCTGTCACTGTGGGTGGCGACCAAGGCCATCGAGATCGCCAACGGACTCGCGCAAGCGGTCATGGGCGGCGGGCTGGACGCCAGCTCGGCCGGCGACACCCTGAAAAACCTCGTGTTGAGTTCGCTCAACGGCGGGATCTTCATCATCTTCATCGGCATCTTCCTGGCCGGGATGCTGATCGTCCTGCTCGTCACCTACATCGTGCGCGTCGCCCTCACCATCATCCTGATCGCCGGGGCGCCGATCGCGCTGATGTGCCACGCGCTGCCGCAGACCGAGGGCATCGCCCGCTGGTGGTGGAAGGCGTTCGGCGGCTGCCTGGCCATCCAGGTCGGCCAGTCGCTGACGCTGATCACCGCGATGAAGGTCTTCCTCGCCCCCGGCGGGTTCACCTTGTTCGGCCCTACCCTTTCCGGGCTGGTCAACCTGCTCGTCGCGCTCGCGCTGATGTACATCTTGTTCAAGATCCCGTTCTGGTTCCTGGGGTCGCTGCGCGGCGGCGGTGGCCGCTCGCTGCTCGGCTCGATCGTGCGCGGCTTCATCGCCTACAAGACCTTCGGCCTGCTCGGCGGCCGAGGCGGCGGCGGTGGCCGCAAGCCGCGCCCGTCCGGTGGTGGCGGGAACGGCGGTGGTGGCGGTCGTGGACCGGCCGACCCCTACGCCCGCACCCGCACCACGTCGGACGGGCAGTACATGTTGCCGCTTGCCGGGGTGCGCCGCAGCCGTCCGGCGGCCACACCCAAGCCCACACCCGGCGCGGGCAAGCCGCGCGCCGCGCGGGGCCGCCAGCTGGCGCTGCCGCTCGGGGACGACTGGCCGGAGAACAAACCAGTCCTCGGACGCGACGGCCAGTACCGGCTGCCGCTGGACGTCCAGCGGGTCACGCCCACTCCGCCGCCACCCGGCCAGGGCGGTCGGCCGCGTGGACGCCCTCGTAGCGGAGGGCAGTTGGAGTTTCCGTTCGACCCGTACAAGGGCAACCGGGCGACCCGCTCGGGGCAGTACCCGCTGCCGTTGGGCGTAACGCGCACGCCGCGCCCGACCAGCCCACCACCGGCGACGCCACCACCACCACCGCCGTCACGGCCACGCGGCACGCAACTGGAGTTGCCGTTCGACCCCTACAAGGGCAACCGGCCGACCCGCTCCGGGCAGTACCCGCTGCCCTTCGACGGCATCAAGCGAGTCCCCGCCACGCCCGCATCGCCGCCCTCAGCTGCGCCGCCCTCGGCCGCGCCATCCCGGCCGGCCCCGCGCCCCGGCAGCCAGCTCCGGCTCCCGCTGGACCTGCCGAAACCCCCACGCCCCACCCCACCGCCACCCGTATCCGGAGGAGGACAGCCGTGAGCACGCCCCACTACAGCCCGGACGGGCTGACCTGCGCCGACATCACCGCACTGCAACGCGAGGTCACCGCGGAACTGCGCCGCGAGGGCCACATCCCGTGGCCGCGCCGCAACCGGCGCCGCAGCGCCGACTCCCGGCCGCGCGACGTCGCGCGCACCCAGGCCGCGCCCGCGTCCCGGCCTCCAGCGCCACGGCACGACCAGAGGCGAGGTGAGCACCAGTGAGCCACCAGGACACGGCCGGGTCGTCTGCCGTGCGTATTCCTGCCGACGTCGACATGGCCGATCGCGTCCTCGGCCCGTTGACCGCCCGCCAATTGGGGATCCTCGCGGTGACCGGCCTGGTGCTCTACGCCGTCTGGTCCGCCACCCGCGCGGTCCTGCCGATCCCGGTGTTCCTCGCGCTGGCGATCCCGGTCGGGGCGAGTGCGGCGATCCTCGCGCTCGGCCAGCGTGACGGCATCTCCCTGGACCGGTTGCTGGTCGCCGCGATCCGGCAACGCACGGGACCGCGCCACCGGGTCGCCGCCCCCGAGGGGGTCCGGCCCGCGCCGGAATGGCTGACCACCCAGGCCGCCGCCACCAGCGCGAGCCGGATGGCGGGCACCGGCAAGAACAGGCCGGCCAAGAGCGCCAAGGGCAAGGCGCCGGTGTCTGAGCAGATCTCGCCGTCGGCGTTGCGGCTGCCCGCGGAGGCGGTCACCGACACCGGGGTCGTGGACCTGGGCAGCGATGGCCTGGCGGTGGTCGCGGTCGCTTCCACGGTGAACTTCGCGTTGCGGACACCGGCCGAGCAGGAGGCGCTGGTCGCGAGCTTCGGCCGGTACCTGCACAGTCTGACCGCGCCGGTGCAGGTGCTGGTGCGCACCGAACGGCTGGACCTGTCCGGCCAAATCAGCGAGTTGCGGGCACGCGCGGGCGGGCTGCCGCACCCGGCGTTGGAGGCCGCCGCCCTCGAGCACGCCGACTACCTCGTGCAGCTCGGCGAGCAGACCGACCTGCTGCGCCGCCAGGTGCTGCTGATCCTGCGCGAGCCGATGGGCGCGACCGCCGCGCCGGCCGACGGGCTCGGCGGACCCGGCCCACTTGCGGTGCTGTCCTCGCTCACCCGCGGCAAACGCCGCGCGACCACCACCGGCGCGGTCAGTGCCGGGGCGCGGCGGGCGGCGGAATCCCGGCTGGTGCGCCGCCTCGGCGAGGCCATCGAGCTGCTCGCCCCGGCCGGGATCGTCATCACCCCGCTGGACGCCGGGCAGGCCACCGCCGTGCTCGCCTCGGCGTGCAACCCCGACACCCTCCTGCCGCCCTCCGCGGCCCTGGCCGGAGCCGACGACGTCATCACCACCGCCGGCAGCGACCTGGAAGACGACCTCACCGACGACCGCACGTTCTGGCCGCCCGACGACCGTGCCGAGTTCGGCCAGGACCAATACGACCCGGACGACGGCGAGGCCGACGACTGGGACGACGAGGACGACGACTACGAGGACGACTTCGAGGAGAGGGGGCGGTTGTGATGACCACCCGAGCACGAACCCGGCGCGGCCAGCGCCGTCCCACGACCCGGCCCGCCGCGCGCCGGGCTGGTCACCGGGCCGCCGCGTTCACCCCCGACGCGCTGTCGGTCGGCGCCCGGCACCTGGAGGTCGGCAACGAGTGGGTGTCCAGCTTCGCCGTCACGGGTTTTCCTCGCGAGGTGCACCCTGGCTGGCTCGCCCCGTTGCTGACGTATCCGGGTCGCCTGGATGTCGCGCTGCATGTCGAGCCGATCGACCCGGCCACCGCCGCCGCCCGGTTGAAGAAGCAGCTCGCCAAACTCGAGTCCGGCCGGCGGCACACCGCCGAGCACGGCCGCCTGTATGACCCGCAGGTCGAAGCCGCCACCGAAGACGCCTACGACCTCTCCTCCCGCGTGGCGCGGGGCGAGGGCAAGCTGTTCCGCGTCGGGCTGTACCTCACCATCCACGCCCCCACCGAGCGGGCGCTGGCCGACGAGGTGGCCGCGCTGCGCTCCCTATCCGCGAGCCTGCTGCTGGACGCTAAGCACACCACCTACCGGTCGCTGCAGGGCTGGGTCTCAACCCTGCCGATGGGCCTCGATCTGATCGGGATGCGCCGCACCTTCGACACCAGCGCGCTCGCGGCGGCGTTCCCGTTCACCAGCCCCGACCTGCCCGCCGCCGACCCCACCAGCGTGGCCGCACCGTCGGGGGTGCTCTACGGCTACAACGTCGGTAGCCAGGGGTTGGTGCACTGGGATCGGTTCGGCGAGGGGATGCACAACCACAACTCCGTCATCCTCGGCCGCAGCGGCGCGGGCAAGTCCTACCTGGTGAAGCTGGAACTGCTGCGGTCGCTGTACCGGGGCATCGAGATCGCGGTCGTCGACCCCGAGGACGAGTACGCCCGCCTCGCGAGCGCGGTCGGCGGCACCTACGTCCACCTCGGCGCCGCAGGCGTCCGGCTCAACCCGTTCGATCTGCCGATCCACACCCGGCCCGATGGGCGCCGCACCGCGCCGAAGGACGCCCTGATCCGGCGCAGCCTGTTCCTGCACACCGTCATCGCCGTGCTGGTCGGCGGGGAGCTGGAGGCCGCCGAGCGGGCCGCGCTGGACCGAGGCATCGCCGCCACCTACCAGCAGGTCGGGATCACCGCCGACGCCCGCACCTGGACCCGCCCGTCACCCACGTTGCGGACCTTGCGCGACCAGCTCGCCACCGCCGGCCAGGCCGGCGACCGGGCCGCCGCCGAACTCGCCGCGCGGCTGCACCCCTATGTGGAGGGCGCGTTCAAGCAGCTGTTCGACGGCCCGACCACCACCCAGCCCGAAGGCCACCTGGTGGTGTTCAGCCTGCGGGACCTGCCCGACGAGCTCAAAGGCATCGGCACCCTGCTCACCCTGGATGCCGTGTGGCGGCGGGTGTCCAACCCCGCGATCCGCCGCCCGCGCCTGGTGGTCGTGGACGAGGCATGGCTGCTGATGAAAGAGAAATCGGGCGCGGAGTTCCTGTTCCGCATGGCCAAAGCCTCCCGCAAGCACTGGGCGGGGCTGACCGTCGCCACACAGGACACCGCCGACGTTCTCGGCAACGACCTCGGCAAAGCCGTGGTGGCCAACGCCGCGACCCAGATCCTGCTGCGGCAGGCGTCCCAGGCCATCGACGAGATCACCCAGACCTTCGATCTGTCGGCCGGGGAACGTCAATTCCTGCTCTCGGCGGACCGGGGCCAGGGATTGCTGTCGGCCGGAACCCAACGGGTCGCGTTCCAGAGTATTGCCTCACCGACCGAGCACTACCTCGTCACCAGCAACCCGGCCGAACTCGCCGGATACGCCGACAACGCGGACACCGGCGACACCGAACAGCCCTATGTCGACCTGGGCTTCGCTGACGACACCGCCGACCAGCAGGCGTACGCGGCCGAGACCGATGAATTCGGTTCGACCGGCCCCGACGACGACATCGAACTCGATGCCGCCTAACAGCCGCCATTCCGTTTCCGTCTGACCATTCTTCGCAGCCTTTTGGGGAAGGAACCGCAATGCGTGCCTGGATACCTGCTGCCCTCATTCACCCCGAGCTGTCCACCCCGCCGGCCGCCACCGGGCTGACCGGGGGGTGGCTCGGCGACTACCTGCGCGACCCCGGCGGCGCGCTGCTCACGCTCCTGGCGCATCTGCGGGACTGGGCGATCACGTGGGGGCCGGTCGTCGCCCCCGTGCTCGCGGTCGGCGTCGCCGGGTTCGTGCTCGGCCGGCGCCGGTGGGCGCGCCGCTGCCACGCCAGGTTGGTCGCCGACGCCCGCCAGGTCACCGTGCTCGCCCCACCCCAGGTTGATCCCGCGGGCGGGCAGGCGTTGTGGTCCAACCTCGTCGGGCTGCTGCGCCCGGCGTGGCGGCGGGCCTTCACCGGGCAGCCGCACGTGGCGTGCGAGTACGTGTTCTCCGAGTCGGGCGTCGGTATCCGGCTGTGGGTGCCCGGTGTGATTCCACCCGGCCTGGTCGAACGCGCGATCGAGGCGGCGTGGCCTGGAGCGCACACCCGCGTCGGCCCCGCCGACCCGCCCCTGCCGCCGCCCGGAGGCGGGCAGCGGCGGCTGGTCATAGGCGGGGAGCTCCGGCTTGCCCGTTCCGAGGCGCTGCCGATCCGCGTCGACTTCGACGCCGACCCCATCCGCGCCCTGATCGGCGCGCCCGTGGGTCTGGGGCGCGACGAGTACGCCTGCGTGCAGATCCTGGCCCGCCCGGTCACCGGCCGCCGCGTCGCCAAGGCGCGCCGCTCGGCGCGGCGGGTGCACACCGGCGGCTCCACCCGGCTGGTTGGTCGCCTGCTGGATCTGGTCACCCCCGGCGTGAAGACCGGTCCGGCCCGGCACACCACGAAGTCCGGTGCGTTGCACAGCGATCCGCAGACCTCGCTGGAGTACGCCGCGCAGAACCGCGCCATCGTGGGCAAGCAGCGCGGCTCCCAGTACGAGACGGTGATCCGCTACGCCGTCGCCACCCTCCTCCCGGAGCGCGCGACTGAGGCCGAGGTGCGCGCGGCGCGGGACGTCGCCCGCGGCCGGGCACACGCCCTGGCCGCGAGCTTCGCGTCCTACACCGAGCACAACCACTACGGCCGCCGCCGCGTCCGCCACCCCGGCCCGGTGCTGGCCGACCGGCGCCTCGGCACCGGCGACCTGCTCTCGGTGGGCGAGCTGGCGGCCCTGGCGCACCTGCCTGTCGACGAGGCGATCCCCGGTGTCCAGCGTGCCGGAGCCCGCGCGATCGCCCCGCCACCGGGCATCGCCACGCCCGGCCCGGCGGCCAAGCCGATCGGGGTCACCGACACCGGCCACGAACGTCCCGTGGCGCTGCGCGTCCCGGACGCGCGGCACCATCTGCACGTCATCGGCGCCACCGGCTCGGGCAAGTCCACCCTGTTGGGCAACATGATCCTGGCCGACGCCGAGGCCGGGCGCGGGATCGTGCTGATCGACCCCAAGGGCGACCTGGTCATCGACGTCCTGTCCCGGCTGCCGAAATCAGCCGGCGACCGCGTCGTGCTCTTCGACGCCGACAGCAAGAGTCGTCCGCCGTGCCTGAACCCCTTGGACGGCGGGGAAACCGACCTGACCGTCGACAACCTCGTGTCGGTGTTCCGGCGGGTGTACTCCGCGTTCTGGGGGCCGCGCACCGACGACGTGATGCGCGCCGCCTGCCTGACCCTGCGCACCCAGGAGGGGGTCGCCACCCTCGCGGATCTGCCCAAGCTGCTGGCCGATCCCGCCTTCCGCTCGCGGGTGACGGCCGGGGTCACCGACCCGGTGCTGCGCGGGTTCTGGTCCTGGTACGAGGAGTTGACCGACTCGTCCCGCAGCCAGGTGATCAGCCCGCTGATGAACAAGCTGCGCGCGTTCCTGTTGCGGCCGTTCGTGCGGGACGCCATCGCGGGCGGACATTCCACAGTGGACATGTCCAGTGTGCTGGACGGCGGGATCTGCCTGGTGCGGATTCCCAAGGGAAGTCTGGGTGAGGAGACCACCCGCCTGGTCGGTTCCCTGGTGGTGGCGCGCGCCTGGCAGGCCACCACCGGCCGCGCCCGAACCCCGCAACGGCAACGCAACGACGCCTCGTTGGTGATCGATGAGTGTCACAACTTCCTCAATTTGCCGTACCCGATCGAGGACATGCTGGCGGAGGCGCGGGGGTTCCGGGTCGCGATGACCCTGGCGCATCAGCACCTGGGTCAGTTGCCGCGTGAGTTGCGGGAGGGCATGTCCACCAACGCCCGCAGCAAGATCTTCTTCAATGCCTCCCCGGAGGACTCCCGCGAGCTGTCCCGGCACACCAGCCCGCGGCTGTCCGATCACGACCTCGCGCATTTGGGCGTTTACCACGCCGCCGTGCGCCTTGTCCTGAACGGGGAAGAGGCGCAGCCGTTCACCATGCGCACCCAGCCGCTCCCGCGCGCGATTCCCGGCCGCGCACGGGAAATCCGCGGTATCGCCCGCCGCGCCGCGCGGAGCCGCGCCACCGGCGCCACCGCGCCCGCCTCCGGGTCGCGGTCCCGGCCGCCGCAGCGGCCCGCCGGGACCTCGGGGCAGCCGCAGTCGCGGCCCTCTGGTGTCCGGCCGCGCAGCGCCGACCCGCGCCGCCACGGCTGACCGCCACCACGGAGCGGAAGTCCTTGCCACACAACACCTTCTGGAGGTCTGTGCCGTGATTACCAACCCGACCAGGCAACGCGCCCTGCGGGGCCACAAGGCCACCCGCCCAACCCCGCGCGCCGCGAACACCGCCGATCACCAGGCGGTGCTGGCGTGGCGGCTGACCCCGCGGGACCGGTGGATCATCCGGATGCTGCACGAGCACCGCGTGCTCACCGCCCACCAAATCACCGCCTTGGCCTTCCCGTCGTTTCGGTCCGGCCGGATGCGGCTGCGGGAGCTGTTCCAGTGGGGCGTGGTGGACCGGTTCCAGCCCTTCATCACCGCCGGCACCGCGCCGATGCACTACGTCCTCGCCCCCGCCGGGGCCGCCGTGCTGGCCGCCGAGGACGGCCTGGACGTCAAGGAACTCGGCTACCGGCACGACCGCGCGTTCGGGGTCGCGCACTCGCTGCGGCTCGCGCACACCGTCGGCGTGAACGAGTGGTTCGCCACCCTCGTCGCCACGGCCCGCGCCACGGCCACCACCAGCGCGCCGGGCGAGCACGCCGCGCTGGGCGCGTGGTGGTCGGAAGCCCGCTGCGCCCGCCACTTCGGCGACCTGATCAAACCCGACGCCTACGGCCGCTGGGCCAGCCGCGGCGCCGAGATCGAGTTCTTCCTCGAGTACGACTTCGGCACCGAGGTGCTGGCCAAGCTCGCCGGGAAGCTGGCCGGCTACGCCGCGCTCGCGGAGGCCACCGGCATCACTACCCCGGTGCTGGTGTGGCTGCCGACCTCGCGGCGGGAGGCCACCGCCCGCCGGCTGCTGCACAAGGCGTGGCGCGAGCTCGACGACCCGCGCACCGTGCCGGTCGCCACCGCCGCGGCCGAACTGCTCAACCCCGAGGCCGCACACCCCAGCCCGGCCGACGCGGTCTGGCTGCCCCTCGACACCGGCACCACCGGCGCCGCAGGTGGCTCCCGGCGCGAGCTGCACCGGCTGCCCGACGCCTGGCCCCACGTCCCGCCACCGGCCACCGACACCGAGGGCGAGCCGGGGCTCGCCCAGGACTCGCCGCTGCTGATGGCCCCGGCGCCGGCGCCCATGCCACCCACTCAGCCGCCGAGGAACTCGCGCGGGCCAGACACCGGCCAGAGGAGGTGACCCTGGGATGGATATCCACGACTTCGCGACCTTCTACCCGCGGCTGGCCGCCGAGTTGCGGCAGATCGAGGTCGAGGCGATGCCGAACTGGGTGGCCACGCCTCGGGGCCTGCGCCCGGCGCGGGCCGTGCTGCCGGAGGCGGCGTTCGCGACCGCGGTGCTGGCGTCGGTCACGGTGTGGCTCATCGTCGGCCTGGCCCGCTGGGGCTGGGCCGGGTGGTGGTGGATTCTCGTGGCCGCCACCGGGTGGGGCGCGGCGCGCGGACTGGGCACGACCGCCCACTGCGTCCGGAAACTGGCCCGCTACCGCCGGGGACACCGGCGATGATCGCCAAGGTCGGTGTCGCCGTGATCGGTGCGATCCTGCTCATCCCGCTGCTGATCGCCTCCGGAGTCTCCGGCGCGATCTCGGCCATCTTCGGCAGCGGCAGTAGCCAGCCCTCGGCGACCGCGCTGGCCGACATCCCCGCCGACTACCTCGCCCTCTACCGCGCGGCGGCCGGGGTGTGCCCAGGGCTGGACTGGACCATCCTGGCCGCCATCGGCAAGATCGAGAGCAACCACGGCCGCCTGCAGGCCCCCGGCGTGACCAGCGGGGAGAACGGCTGGGGCGCGGGCGGGCCAATGCAGTTCAAACAAGCCAGCTTCGATGGAGTGCTTGCCCGCCACCCACTTCCACCCGGCGGTGCCAGCCCGCCCTCACGATATGACCCGCACGACGCCATCTACGCCGCGAGTTTCTACCTGTGCGACAACGGGATGAGCAGGGGCGACCTGCACGCGGCGATCTTCGCCTACAACCACGCCGACTGGTACGTGCAGCAGGTGCTCGACCAGGCCAAGCAGTACGCCGACGCCGCCGCCTCGGTCGGCACCGGTGACTGCAACGCCATCCAGGCCACCAACGCGGTCGCCGTCGCCGCGATCAACTACGCGTGCGGGCAGCGGGGGCTGCCGTACCTGTGGGGCGGCAATGGCCCCCAGGACGGCGGGTTCGACTGTTCCGGGCTGACCGTGGCCGCCTACGGCGCGGCCGGAATCACCTTACCCCGCACCGCCGACGCCCAGTTCCGGGCGGGGCCGCGCGTCCCGGACGGGCAGCCGCTGCTGCCCGGTGATCTCGTGTTCTACGGCACCGCCGCGCACATCCACCACGTCGGTCTCTACATTGGTGGAGGTTCGATGGTGGACGCGCCGGACGTGGGACAGACCGTGAAAGTCGAGCCCTACAGGTATAAAGGGGACGATTATGCGGGTGCTACCCGCCCGTCCGGTTCTGTTGCGGCGTAACGGGTTCCACGTCGCCGACGCCTGCGCCGATCATAGCGGAGAACACTCGGCCGTCGCCGTCCACGAGCAGGATGCGTTGGGTGAACAGGGGCGGGGTGGTGGCGTCGAGCGCGACGATGTTGTGGTAGCTGGCGAGTTCGAAGAGCGCCTGGGTCACCTCCCGGATCGTGGCGCGGTCCGGGTCGGCCTCGACCGAGAGGCCCTCGACCCGGATCTCCAGAACCCGCTGCTGCGGCAGCACGGTGATCACGGTGCACACGCAGGCGGGGATGCCGCCGTCGTCGCGCAACTCGGCGATGTCGGCGGCCAGCCGCACGGCGACCGCCTCCAGCGTGTAGCCCGGACCGACCCCGGCGCACGCGCCCCACACGACAAGACAATCCACTGTGGACTCGAATCGGGTCATGATGTAGCCTCTTCCGGCAAGCCGGACCCCGCCGCGCGGCGACACAGTCAAGTAGCACGGCAGGGTCCGGCGCGGACAAAGTACGTTCGGATGCGCGGCCTACCGCCCGTGCCGCGCTCGCAATTCGGTCCGCAACTCGCCCAACGTGCGCCCGTCGGAGATCCGTCGAAACGCGCTCCAGCCGTTCTGGTGGTTGCCGCCCAACGCGGTGGTGGCACCGGAGGGGTTGGCGTACACCCGGCCATCGGCGAGGACGAGAGTGCCATCGGCCCGGACGCGGGCGGTGTGCCGGACACCCAGGTTGCGGCGGTTCCAGACCAGCTCGTCGCCCGCCGTGACCAGTCCGGCGTCGAGCAGTTCGCCGATCCCGCCACGAGCCCACCGCAACATCGGTTTCATCGGCGGCGGGGTGGCGTCGCGGCGAGCCAGCGCCTCGGTGGCATCGCTGTGCAGGCCCATCACTGCAGCGGCGGTCGGTGCGACGACCCGAGGCCACTGCTCATCGACCCCGCTCCACTGGCCGACTCGCTGCCAACGGCCCTGGTAGGCCAGCAGCATCTCAACATCGATGACGTCCTCGCGTGGCAGCGGCGACGCCGGGTCCGCCGGGTCGGTGAGGCGCACGACTAGGTCGCCGTCGTAGAGGCCCTCCGCCGGGGGCTGCTCGGGCACCCAGCTCCCGGCGAACAGTTCGACCTCGCCCGCGCGATCGGGCTCGGTGTCGCCGACAATGTCCACGGCCAGCACGAGCATCGCCCACGTCCGGTCCGGCAGGCGCATCGGCGTGGCGAAGGCCGGGACGAGGATCCTCGCCTCCGGCGGCAACCCTTCCCAATCGCGCAGCACCGCCTCGCCGTCGACCGGTGCCGCCCCCGTGGCCGGGTCGGTGTCGTTCGTCGGGTGCCCGGATTCCCGCGCGGCCACGGCCGTGTCAGGGGCCGTGCTGGGCGTTGCGGGGGTGTTGTGTTCGGGTGGCATGTCTCTACGCCCCTTCGGTTTTCCGATGGTGTTGGTGGTTGGGTGGCCGACCGGTGTGGGACGGCTTCGTTGCGCGGGAGTCGTCAACGCGGGTGCACGTGGCGGTCACGAGGACCCGAGGTGACGTGTGGAAAGAAGAGATGGCGGTGAGCCGTTCAACGGCGCAGCACATTCACGCGCTCACCGCCCAGCAACGGCTTGTCCTCCGGGCCAGCCAGATGCGGGTCAATCCAAATAGGACGGTGATCGTTCCGTGAGGGATACCATTGATTGCGCCAGTGCCCGCGAACTATCCAGCGATGACGGTATTCCCGTGTGCTCGCGCGGTCGTCGTCGGTGGCGTGGTCGGAGGGTTCGGTGCGGGCGCGCCGCAGGTCGATGTAGCGGACGGTGGGATCCAGGTGCGGGTCCTCGCGCGCGATCCGGCGGCGTGCCGCGCGGGGCGCGGACAGCTGCTCGGAATGGACCAGCGTCTGGCCCATCAGCAGCCAAGTGGCGAGGATGGTGCGCTCGAGTGCGATCTTCGCGTCGGCGTTCATGCCCTCGCCGTTGCTCGGCAGATAGCCGGGCCAGCCCTGCATGTCGGTGAACTCCATCGGGGTCAGGCCGCGCCAGTCGTAGCCGTGTGCCGGGGAGAATGAGGGCGGGATGGGTGCGCGCCGCAGGTTCGGTAGGAGCCCGGCGGCGAAGTCGTCGGCCGCCTGATCGGTCGTCGGCCGGTCCGCATCCGGATCCAGCGGTGGTTGCTGGGAGCCTCGGATCGCGCGGGCGAGCACCTGCTCGTGGGGCAGCGAGGCGAGCACCCGGCCGATCCGGGCCGCCCCGGTGGCCCACTCCGAGGTGGGCCGCGCCCAGGTGTGCACCCACAACCCGCCGCGCCCCGGCCCCCACGACACCACCGTGATCCCCTCGTGCTGATCGGTGGCGGTCCCGGCGACGGGCGGGTGCGCGTAGACCATGACCCCGACCTGCGCGGGCAAGTCCTCGGGGTGCAGGCGGTAGTCGGTCAGGGTGGTCGCGGCGTGTCCGGCCAGCTCGGTCATGTCGTCGGACACGTAGAACAACTCGGCGGCCGGGAGCTGCGCGGCCAGCGTGCCGCTGATGATCGCGGACACGTCGTCGGCGAGGTCGAACACCCGCGATTCGCCTGCCTGTTCGGGGTGCGGGCCGAGCCAGAACGTGAACCAGTTCGCCGCGCCGTCGGTACCTGGATCACGTGCCCACGACGCCATACGCGCCCGGACTTCCGGGACATCGCGCGCGGTTACCACAATGGACATGACTTGTGTTTCCTTTGCAGGGGGTTCAATGACGAAGCTCGCCGATGGGCTGTGACACGGCGGCGTGCGGATCCGGGGTATCTGGTCGCGTCGTTGGGTGCGGTCGCGCTACGGCGCGGACAGCGGCCACGAACGCCCGGTTCTGGTCAACGGCGCCAGCGGTCACATCGGTTACGCCCCTTCAGGTTTGGCGGTGGTCGACGTGTATGGACGCTTCGTGATCGCGGAGTTGTCAACGTCCCCGTGCGTGACGGTCGCGAAGTGGACCCGTGTGGCGCAACGATTCCCAGGTCAACGCCATCGTCTACACAAGACAGACGTCTTGTTTGCCGAACCGGCTTGCTTTTCACGGCGAAGGAAGCGTCCATATCCGTGTGGCCCGAACACACCGGCAGCGCACCGGGGGCCACACACGCTCCGGCCGGGGCATGACCACCCACCACCGATCACGAACCGCGAATCGAGGGAATGTCATGTCCAGCAAGACCCGCACCCGCAAAACCCGCACCAGCAGCACGACCAGCGCGACGGGCTCCGCTCGTGCCCTGCGGTCCGTACCCGACCCGACGACTACCGCGAAGGTCCGCACGGACACCGAAGACAAGCTGTGGGAGGCGTTGCACGCCAACCCGAACAGCACCGCCGCCGACCTGTCGGCCGCCGCGAAGATCGGGAAGTCGACCGCGCAGAAGATCCTCGTCCGCTGGGCGGCCGACGGCAGCGTCACCCGCACCGCCGGGATCGCCGACGGCGGGAGGCGCGCCGCAGACCTGTGGGCGATCACCCCGGTCGACGACACCCCCGTTGCCGCCGACCAGCGTGACACCGACACGGTGGACGCCGCGCAGGCCGACACGGACAGCCCGGTCGCCCCGGACGACATCGACGTCGCCGCCGTCACGCCCGCCGAGGACGAATCGGCGAACAGCGAGCCGACCGACGCCGCTGCCGTGGACACCCAGGACAGCACCGACACCGAGGCGAGCGACCCGGCGCAGGCCGAACCCGCCGCCGATCCGGCGACGGATGGCGGCGGGGACGACACGGCGGCGCGGCTGGCACCGGGCGCGTTGCGCGGGATGGTCGAGGACTACCTGCGCGACCACCCCGGCGAGCAGTTCGGTCCCACCGCGATCGCCAACGCCCTGGGCGGGAAGTCCAGCGGTGCGGTGAGCAACGCGCTGGACAAGCTGGTCGCCGACGGCACCGCCGTGAAGACCCAGGACAAGCCGAGGCGTTTCGCGCTCGCCCCGGCCGAGGCGGCGACTGCCCCCGCACCGACGAACTAACCGGACACCATGGCGAATGTGGTTGTGGCCCAACGGCGAACCCGTTGGGCCACAACCACATTCGCCTTCGCTCGATTCCTCACGTTGGCCGCTGTCCGGAACAGGTTTGTGACCGGACGCGCGCGATCCACGGGGGCACAGGCGGGCGTGATCGCGGTGGTGGTGAACGGGCTACGGGGAGTGCGTCTGGACCTGGCTCGCCAGATGCGCCCACCAGGAGTCCGCTTCCGCAGCGGGCATCGAGAGCCCGAGCACGGTCAGCACCCGCAGGACGTAGACCTCGATGAATGAGATCTGGTTGCGCACAACTTCGTTCGTTGCCGCGAAATCGCTTGCGTCGAGGGCGTCGCTGAACGCCTGGTCGGCGGCGCGGTTGTCGCGGTCGGCCGCGCAGAACGCCTCCAGCACGGGTTCGGTGGTGACGGTGTGTCCGGCCTCGGCGGCCCATGCGACGGCTGTCTCGGCGATCGCGGTCATCGCCCGGGAGTCGGCGACCGCCGCGCGGCCCGCGCTGTCGGCGGGAGCGTTGAGCACGGTGATCCACCGGTGCCCTTCGGGGCTGTCGGCCAGCAGCAGCGCGGTGTCGCTGTCGTCCACGACGGCGATCAACACGGGGGCGGTGGTGGCGTCCACCAGCGCGGCGGCCCATGCGGGCGTGTCCTGGGTGTGCCCGGTGACGGCGGCGAGCTGCCAGTCGTCGTTGGCGTGGCGGCCGACGAGTTCGGCATCGTGTCCGGCCAGCGGGTCCAGGTCGGTCAGCGGCGCCTCGGCGCGGGCGAGGATGAGCAGTCCGGTGAAACCCATGATCAAGCCTTTCATTCTGGTGGGTCAAGCGCCGGGTGGTTGGCCCCAACGGATGGCGGCGAGGTGGGTGCGGGTGCGCTGCGATGGCCTTCCGTGGCGATGGCGGCGGCCGAGGCCAGCAGCTCACCGGCGCGGGTTCGGGGTTGCCCTCGGCCATAAAAGGGGTCGGGGCTTTTCCCGCGGCGCCGGCCCACGGCCAAGGGCGGATTCTCGGGTTGGCCGAACTCGGCCCATGCGAGGTGGCGGTCAACTCGACAGATCAGCCACGGAGAGGCGCGCTTGGTCCTGCGGGGGCGTATCAGGTGGTTGTCACCCAGGCGCATCGTTCGGCGTCCCAGGTCGCCTCGGTGTAGAGGCGGTTGAGGTCGGGAAGGCCGGGGCCGATCATCCACCCGAGTCGCTCGCAGTCGACCTGGCCCGGCCACCACCCGGTCCACACGTCCCGGCCGCAGTCGTGCTCGTACCGGCATGTCAGCCGCTGCAACCCGGTCACCAGGCACCGCGCCACGTCGCAGCCGCCGTCGCTGGTGCCGAGGTGGGTCTCGCCGACCGCGACATCGCAGTCCGGGCACCTGTCCTGGAAGTCCAGGAGACGGAACTCGTCGCGCTGCGCGTTGTTCTCGCCCTCGGTCATCGGGCACCGCCGCGCGTGCCGATGAACTCGTTCCACGCCTTGGCTTCACTGAGCTGTCGCGCGCGGGCGAACTCGTCCTCGGCGGTGGCGCGGTGCGCGGCAGCCGAGGCGGGCCGTTCGGTGCCCGGTGTCGCGGAAACGGTGTCTGACATGCGTGAACTCCTTGCGGTGCGCGGTTGCTTGTCGTCTTACGAGGCGAGGTGGCGTGGGTCGGTCAGCCACGCGCGGCCGGTCGTGATCTGCACCCGGCCGTGCGTGAACGTGAACACCCAGTCCGTGTCGCGGCTGTCGGGCCACAACCACGGCCAGCCGTGGCGCGGGTGGTAGCCGTGCCCGTGGCCTTCCTCGGTCCACACGTCGAGCAGGTCGGTGACGGCGTCGGCGTAGGTGATCGGGTCGGCCGCGTCCAGCAGTAACCGTCCACACGCGACGGTGCGCACGGTGTCGGGGTCGGCGTCGCCCTGGAGCGAGCCGAGCCAGACGGCGTGGTGTGCGTGCCCGTCGTAGAAGTCGGCCTTCGTGGTCACTGGCCCGGCTCCTGTTGCGTCGCGTCAGGCTCCTCGACGCGGGTGACGATGTCGCCTTCGGTGAGCAGCATCGCGAGGGTGGAGCCGTCGTCCCACGCGACGTGCAGCGTCGGGGTCGTGCGGTCGCTGTAGCCGCGCACGGTGCCTCGGATGCCGGGGGTGAGGCGGGTGTGCGGGTCGGTGGTCTGGACGAGTTCCACGCGCTCGTCACGGTCATACATGGGGGTGCTCCTATCCGTTTTACTGGGGTGTGCCGAGTTCGGTGCGCAGCGCGGACAGTGGGCGGTGGTCGCGGGCGCGGTGCCACAGGTGCCAGCCGTTGGCGGTGTAGCCCGCGAGGCTGGTGGCCAGCGAGGTGACCGTGGCGACGGCGAACTCGTGCGCTGCGCCGTCGTGCAGGACGCCTCCGGCGCGGACGGTGGCGGTGTGCCCGCCCCACACCAGTTGCTCGCCCACCTCGATGAGCCCGGCCTCGATCAGCGCGGCGAGGGCATCGGGCGCGCGGCGAGGCGCCGAGCCCGCGGACTCGCCGGCGAGTCCGAGTTCGCGTGAGAACCAGGCGGGCATGGCGGCGGCGATCGGCCCGGTCAGCGTCGCCCAGTGCGCGTCGTTGAGGGCGGCGTCGGAGAGGAAGCGCATGTGCACCAGCACCGACAGGGCGACCTGATGCGGCCACCGCGCGCCCACCGACCGCCACCTGCGGACCGTGGTCCACTCGCCGTGGGTGGCGGCGAGGATCTCGACGTCGGCCACGGCGGGGTCGTCGTCGGGGTCACCGTTGCCGGGTGGGTGCAGGCGCACCACGACGTCCCCGTCGTGCGCGTCGGCGGGCGGCGGCGCGGGTAGCCACACGCCCGCCAGCAGGGCTGCGGTGTCGGTGTGGGCGGGGTCGGGGGCGGGCGCGTCGCCGACGAACCGAATCGGGTCTCCGGCGGCGGGCGTGGTCCGCACCGCCACCACGACCAGCCCCCACGCCCCGGCGGGCGGGCGCAGCGGCACGGCCTCCGGCGGTGCCGGGGCGAGCAGCACGGCCTCCGGCGGCAGGGCGGGGCCGAGGTCGTCGCGCGGGCGAGTACGGGTGACGGGGTCGCGGTTCACGGTGTTCATCCTTCGGGCGTGGCGGGTGGTCGGCTCGGTTTAGTTGACCGTGGGTAAGGCGAAGGCGCAGCCCGGCTGGTGCAGCGCCTCGTCGCGGGCCTCGTCGGCGACCGTGATGTCGCCGTCGGGGTCGAGGTGCTCGCCGAGGTCGGCCAGGGTGGCGATGCGGGTGACGGGGACCTCGGCCTCGCAGTCGGGGCAGCGGTCGAGCAGGAGCCACCCGTCGCCGGGGGTGGTGAAGTCGGGGATGAACCGCCACGCGCGCCCGGTCGGCGGGTCGGTGACGGTGATCAGGTCACCGGGGACCGGTCCGCTCCGGGTGTGGTAGGTGCGGTGTCGGTTAAGTCGGTGACGAGGACCTGCTCGACGGGGACCTGCAGGGCGGCGGCGATGGTGCGGGCGACATGGGCGCGGCGCGCCCACCGGTTCCACTCATCGGGCGTGTCGTGGCGGCGGCCGAACCCGTGCGGGTCGGCGGCGCGGTAGTCGCGCGCGGCGTGCACGGCACGCTCGGCGACACCGACGAGTCCGGGCGGGGCGGTCGTGGCCATCACGACCACCCGAGGGCGTCGGCGGCACTGTCGGGAAGGCAGCAGTACGTCTCGCCCGTGCCGATGCGGACCACGGGCGCGTCGTTGGGCAGGACGCAGTCGCTGTCCGGGTCGCCGGGGGTGCGCACGACCCGCCCGATGGTGTGGTCCATGTACTCGGCGGATTCGGTGGCGATCCGGACGGGCGTGGCGGGGTCGTAGTCGGACAGGGCGGCGATCAGCTCGCCCACGGTCGCGATGTGGTTGTCGTTCATGGTGATCACCTCGTGGTTGTGCGGTTGGCGGGTCGGTCGGGGCGGTGGGACCGCCCCGACCGGGGCGGGGTTCAGCGGGTAGCGGCGCGCAGGGCGGTGGTGGCGGCGCGCCCGATGGCGCGGGCGGCGGTGGTGGGGTCGGTCAACCGGTGCACGGTCGCCCCGTCCAGCGGGGTGTCGGTGTCGCGGGTGGTCAGCCACAGCACCGCGCACCCGGCGGCGCGCAACCGGTTGAGCTTGCGCTGCCCGTCCGTGCGGGGGGTGGGGCGGTATCGGCCGTCGGACACGATCACCAGCAGCCGCGCCGCGCCGGGGGTGGACAACCCGAGCGCGCCGTCGAGGGCGTCGATCGCGGTGGGGATGTCTTCCCAGTTGTCGTTGGAGGCGAACTCGGTGACGGCGGCGGGGGCAGTGCCGGGCAGGGTGAGCGGGCGCACCCGGTTGCCGAAGATCACGGTCGCGGTCTGCGCGGGGACCGTGGTGTGGCGGGCGGCGTTGGCCAGAATCCACGCCGCCGAGGCCACGTGCTCGGACGCCCAGCGCATGGTGCCGGACACGTCGCACGCGATCGCGAGCCGCAGCGGCGGGGTCGGCACGACGGTGCGGGTGGTGCGGGTGAACGGTTCGGCGGTGGGGATCGCGCCTGCGGCGCGTTGCGCGTCGGCGACTAGCGCGCCGCGCATCCGCAGGCGTCCGGGCGGGACGATCGAGGTGGTCTTGACCGCCACCCGGTCACGGACCCCGGCGGTGGACAGGGCACGCGCCAGCACCCGCACGGCGGTGCGTTCGTCGGCGGTGGGCGGTCGGGTGCCTGTGCAGGCGGTGCGCCCGTCACGCGAGCCGGGCGTGACACCGAACACCGACCGCGCGGCCTGTTCGGCGATCTTCCGCTTGGCGTTCTCCCGTGCCTGTGCGGCGGCGGCCTTCGCGGCGGGGTCCTCGGGTGCCTTCTCGCGCGCCACTTTCGCGGCCACGTTGTCGAGCACGGCTTCGATCGCGCCCGCCAACGGTGACGGCGACGGGGTGCCGCCCGACGTCCCGCCGGACGGCGACGGGGCACCGGAACCATTGGGGGTGCCGGGTGCGTTGCCGCTGCCGGACGGGTCGGGGGTGGCGTTCGGGTCGGGTGCCGCCGCGCCGGGGTCGGGGGTGTTCGGGTCGGTGCCCACGATCTCGCACCACTGCCGCCCGAGCTCGAGCATCGTGTCGCCGTCCTGGTCGGCGGTGCGCAACGCCTTCCGCCAGATGGCGCGCAGCTTGCCCAGGGTCTCCTTGCCGAGCACGTCTTCGATGACACGGGCGACCGGGGCGACCTCGGCGCGGGTGAGGATGCCGCCGTCGACCCGCCCCAACAGCAGGGCGGCGGTGTGCGCGGCGTCCGGGGCGGTCATTTTCGGGGCGGTCGCGGGGTCGGCGAACAGGTGCAGGTCGGCGGCGACGATGTCCCGCGCGCACGCCCGCAACCAGTGCCGGTCATCCGGGCGGCGACGCACCTGCGCGGCTTCCATCCGGGGCTCTTCCAGCAGCATGGCGGCGGCGACCACGCCGGGCGGGGCGTCGCGCGGGGGTTCCCAGGTGGTGTGTTTGGCGTGCCCGCATTCGTGGGTCAGCGCGCCCCAGGTGGGGGCGTAGCGGGTGCGGTCGCTGATGTTGGCGGGGGTGACGGTGGCGGGGTCGACACCGAGGTGGTTGCCGTCGACCTCGATCAGCGCGCGGGCGGGGTAGAAACACGCCGGGGCACCCCCGCCCGCACCGGGCGCGATGGACACCAGCAGGTCCTCCCGGTCCGCGATGACACCGACCTCGTCGGCCAGCGCGGCGGACAGGGTCAGCCATTCGGGGCGGGCGGGGAACACGGCGGCACCGGTAGCGGCGGGGTCGGCGGTGAAGTGGGTGCTCATGGCGTCGGATGTCCTTTCCGGACTGGCGGGCGGCTAGTTTTTCGTTGGTGTGTGGGGTGTTCCGGCTAGATGCGGGGACCCAGCGACAGCGGGGCGACGGTGCCGCCGAACACGTCACGCACCACGGCGGCAACGGTGGCGCGGTCGTCTTCCGGGGCGGTGCCCACCAGGTTCCCGGCGGCAGCGGTCGCGCCCAACACGTCGGCGATCTTCTGGAACGCCAACAGCTCCCGCAGTTGCGGTGCCCACCCGACCTCCCCGTTGGCCTGCCGGGTGGACAGGTTGCGGGCGACCTTCACCGCGCGGCGGTCAATGTTCAGTTGCGCGGCGAGGTCGTAGTCGGTGGACACGTGGATCTGCGCGGAAAACCGCGACGACAGGGCATCGGTGAGCACCGCCCCGTGCACGCCGGGGTTGTGTCCGGCCACCGTGTAGAAACCGGGCGCGGCGTCAATGACCTCGCCCGTGGCCTTGATGATGATCTGGCGGCGTCCGTCCATCGCGGGGTAGACCACGGCGAGCACGGTCGGCGGGATCAGGGTGGCATCGTCCACAAACAACACACGGCCTTCGCGCATCGCGCGGACCAGCGGACCGTGCACGAACAGGAACCGCCCCTCCGGGGTCTGGGTGTACTCGCCCACCAGGTCGGCGACCGTGGTGTCCCCGTCGCCCTGCACCGTGACCAGGTCGGGGAAGGCGGCCTCGACCACCGACGTCTTGCCGGTTCCGGGTGGTCCGTACATCAGGGCGGCGACCCCCGCCTCGCGTAGCTTGCGCAGCGCGGTCACGTCCGGCATCCCGGACAGTTGCCGGGGGTGGTACGCCATGCCGTTCGGGCGCATCACGGGACCGGTGACCGGTGCCGCCGCACCACCCGCCCCGGACGGTGCGGGCGCGGTGGTGGGCGTGGTGGCGGACGGGTCGGGCGTGGCGGTGGGTGCGGCGGTGTTGGCGGTGGTCGCGGTCGCCCGGTAGGCCAGCGGCGTGGTCGCGGCGAGTTCGGCCTCGCCCCGGTCGGCCAGCGCCTTCAGCGCGTTGCCGACCGCGCCGGAGGACCGGTTCAGCGTGTGCGCGATGTTGCGGGGTGTCAGGTCCTTCCCGGCGTCGGCGAGTACCCGCGCGACCATCGCGCGCAGCTCACCGTTGCGCAGCCGGGGCACCGACCCGCCCGAGGTCGGGGCGGGCGCGGTGGTGGTCGCGGATGCCGGGGGCGGGGTCGGCGTGGTCATCGCGGGCGGTTCCTTTCGATCAAGTGCGCGGGCGGGCGGCGGTGGGTCGGGTGGCTAGTCCTCGGCGATGTCGTCGTCGGCGTCATCGGTGTAGGCGGTCACGCCGTCGGCGTAGGCGGTGGTGTAGAAGGCGGCGACGGTGGCGAATCGGGGCGGCACGTCGGGCTCGGCGTGCGGGTCGCCGCCGTAGGCGTCGACGAAGGCGGCATGGGTCCAGCCGTGGTCGCGACCGATTACGGTGGCCTCGTCCTGCAATTCCCGCACACGGTCGGCGGTATTCGTCGCGGTCACGGTGGGCTCCTTTCGCGGGACATAGCTCGCGCCGGGCGTGGTATTCGGTATGGTTTCCGGTTCCCCCGGCGACAATTCAATTATGACTCTGCACCGCGACCCGCGCAATGGAAATAGCCGCCCATTTTCAAGACTCTTTTCGCGCGGGCGCGCCGCCGTCATTTCCGGGGAATAGAAAGCCGTCCGTACGGTCACAATTCCCGCCACCTTCGCGCCGGTTTCCGCAGGTCGGCGACCCGGCCACGCGCCGGCCACCGCGGACGGGAAATAGCTGCGCCGACCACAGGGGAATAGCGTCAATGAAGAACAAGGAATGAAATAAACAAATGAGGAAGGCGAGGGAGGGTGACGGCGAGACAGAAGAACAGGGTGACCACGGTACAACAGTGATGGGGTTGACCACGCAGCCCGCCCCGATGTGTCTACCGGCTTGTGGACAAGCGAGTCTGGGATACCAGCGGATCCCCCTACAGCCCCGGTGAGCAGCGGCTTCACCAGGCGCAGGGGGTGGCGCTCTAACCTGATCCCCCGTATGAACCCCAACATGATCCCCCGTATGAACCCCCAACGGAAGCGACTGTACGTGCAGATTATCTCCCTATTGACTACTCGCTGTGACATCTCGTCGTGGTTCGGGTTGAGTAGGAATACGGTGGGCCGCTTCCGCCGTTCGGCGTAACGTGGAGATCTCCATCACGACGACGCGAGGAGGTCAGGATCGGCTTTGCGGTCGCGCTGAACAGGCACGACCGCCCAGGCGGCAGCCACAGGGGACGCGCTGCCGAAGGACACGACAGCGGGCGCGGCAAGGGGGCCGCTTCAGCGCACATGGGAGGCGCTATGAAAGAGGGGGACGAGGGATTCCTTCGGGGTTTGTACGACCTGAAGTATCTTTTCGGAGACAAGTGGGTACCGGCCATCCTGGTCACACTCTCGGACGGTCCCATGCAGCGAAAAGAAATTCTTTCCACGATCAGCTCGTATTCCATCGGTGAAGAATGGTCGGACAAACGTGCCGTCCTGCATGATAGCTACCTGGCGCGCACATTGAAAAAGATGACCGAAGAAGGTCTTTTGACGCGCACCCGGCACACGGAGACGTTTCCGGTCACGGTTACTTACTCGTTGAACCCGGAAGTCTTGACGTTCTTGACACTCGCCGAGACGTTGGTCGGATGGGTCGATGACCATCCGGAACTTATCGCGCAAGCCCAGGCGGCGTACAGTCGCCGGAATGGCGACGAGCCAGATTCGCTCACCGGAATTGACGAGCTGGACGACCTCGACATCGCCGACGACGAAGACGACGAGTAGCCGTGACCGGCCGGGGGCAACCCGGCCGATGGTGCGCTCGCCAGGCCCGCGCTCCGGCGGTGTCGCCGCGTCAGCCGGCCGCGCTGCGGCCACGGCCGGGCTGGGTGGCTGACGTGACGGGGCCGGCAGGGTCGGCCGGGTCGACGTTGTCGTGGCGCTGCCCCAGCCGGGCGGCCAGCCCCCGCGCCTGCGGGGTGGGCGCGGCGTTGACCTCAGCCAGCCGGGTCGTGAGCAGCGTCAGCGTCCGCGGGATGGCATCCAGGCGCCCGAGCCGTTCCTGCAGGCGCATGATGTCGCGGTAGAGCAGCTCGTTGTGCGGGTCGAACGCGCGGGCGACCTCCAGCAGATCCAGCGTCTGCTGTGGATCGTGCTCGACCAGGGCGCGGGCCAGGGCGGCGACAGCGTCGATGGCGTCGCGGCGGATCGCCTCGCGGGCGGGCTCGATCCACTCGCAGGTCATGCCCTCGGCCAGCGCGCCGCCGTAGCTGTCCACCACCTCCCGGTAGGCATCCACACGCGCGTGATCCGAGGAGGCGGCGCGGCGGGCGGCGACCGCCCGCGCGAAGCGCCAGTAGTCGACCTGGACGGCCGCCGGGTCGAGCCGATAGCGGCCATTGTCGACCGAGACGATGTCGCTCACCGCGCCGTCGGTCGCGGTGGCCAGCGCGTGGCGCATCCGCGACAGCGCGGTGTGCAGGGCGTTGGTCGGCCGGGCCGGCGGGTCCTCGCCCCACAACGCCGCCACGAGCGTCTCGCGGGTGGCGCCGTCCGGATGCAGCGCCAACAGCACCAGCAGCTCCTGGGTCCTGGGCTGCAACGCTCCGGTGATCTCCCGTCCCCGGCCTTCGGCGGGGGTGTCGGGGGCGGAGTTGCTGGCGCCGGGTTCGGGGTTCCACAGCACCCGCAGGCCGCCCAGCACGGTGATGGTGATCAGGGCGGATGCCGTGTCCGGTGCGCCGTCCACCGGGCTGCCGGTGGTCGGGGGTGGGGTGTGCTCGCCGGCCGCGGCGGGTTGGCCGCTGGCCTCGTCGCTGGCCTCGTCGTGGACATCAGCGTGGACCTCATCGACAACCTCGTCGTCGGCGCTGGTGTCGTGGTCGGCGACCCGCGGCGCGTCAGGCTGCTCACGCGGGGCGGCCGGGCGCGGCCGGACGCCGGGTGCTGATGCGCGGGCGGGGCCGAGGATCTCCAGCTCGGTGTCCGGCCGGGCCGGTTGCGCGAGGGCGGCCGTGATCTCCAGGCCGACCTCGCCGGCGTCGGCGGGCTGGGTCGGCACGATGCGAGGACGCGGCACCGACGGCACCGATGGCGCCACCGCGTCGTCCTCGGCTGGCGCGTCGGGGTCGGCGTGGTGCAGCAGCGTCAGCAGTTCGGCGGTGTCGTCGTCGCCGAGGCGGAACATCCGGGTTCCGCGCAGGGCCTCGCCCAGACCGGGGCCGGTAGCCGAGATCGTGCCGTCCCCGCGGACGTAGCAGGTGACGCCGGGTTGCCACTGGCCCAGCAGAATGCCCAGAACGCCGAACGGGGCGCCGTTGTCCAGGACCGCTTGCAGCCGCTGGTACTGGTGCGGGGGCCGCGCCACCAGCACCAAAGGCGGCCACGATTCCGGCTCGGCGCCCTGCTGCCGGCTGGCCGCCGCGCGGACCAGGATCTCGGCCTCCAGCGCGTCCAGCGCATCGTCCAGGTCGGCGACGACACGCAGGGCACCCGGCAAGGCGCTGGGCAGCTGGCCGCGGGCGGCCCCGCGGCCGAGCACCCCGGCCAGGTCCTCGGCCGGGACAACGACGGTTGCCCCGGCCAGCGGTGATGTCGCCTTGTGGCCGGCGGCGGTGGCGAGCGCGGCGATCAGCAGCGCGCGAGCCGCCGCGGGAGCGCCGGCTCCGAGCAGGCCGAGGCCGCGGGCGCTCGCGAGGTCGATGGCGACCTCGCGGCCGTCCCGGACACCCAGCCCTGGAGCGAGGGCGGGTGGCCGGCCGGGACCGGTCTGGGGCGCGCCGACCACCACCGGTGGCGGCGGTGGCACGCGCCGCGGACGTCCGCCCTCGCCGACGTCCGTGTCGTCGGGGTAGTCGCCGGTGAAGTCGTTGTCGAGGTCGAACTCCGTGTCGTCCCGCTCGGCGCGCAGGTGCGCCAGGCGCAGCTGGTAGACCACCGGCGCCACCGGCAGTTCGTCGCGGTCGCCGCTGCCGGGCCGGTACCGGCTGTTGTGGCGGCGGCGCGCGATCAGCAGCGCGGCGCTGACCGCTGCGGCCAGGCCGAGCCCGACGAACAGGTCCGGTCCCCAGCTGAAACCTGGTTCCCGTGTCGCCGAGGGGTGTCCCTATGGGTTTGTCAAGAGGGATTGGCTCTGATCACCACAGGTCGTCGAGGGCTGCGAGTTTATTGCGGAAGACTCGCGCGTCCTTGGTCGGC
>Ga0213875_10000475_pt1 | contig 34221 bp, 28 predicted proteins | sample BarmaccomBMRX_R8_FD_160105 | JGI IMG/M metagenome (GOLD analysis project Ga0213875, IMG submission 160105) | Root-associated microbial communities from Barbacenia macrantha in rupestrian grasslands, the National Park of Serra do Cipo, Brazil - RX_R8 | ecosystem: Host-associated > Plants > Roots...
CGGCGCGGCGTATAGCGTCGCCGACCGCAAAATGCACGGCCTCGACCGCGCCCGACAGGTGGCCGTTGAAGGCGTAATCCGCGCGAAGCTGCCCATAGGCGCCCGTCCAGCGCCCTGGTGTGCCCGCCGTACCGGGGACGGCAATATTCGGTTGGGTGTAAATCGCGTCAGAAACGGTCTCGCGCCACTGCAGGCCCGTCGCAGCCATTACCTTCAGCTCCGCGATCGGCTCTACGGTCACCGACGGCTTGACATGGATCAGGTTGACATAGCCCGTGTAGCCCGCGAGCGTGAGGTAGTAGCCATTGGGGAAGAGCGGGTTGAAGGTGCCGTCCTTGTTGCCGTCCGCATGCTGGTTGCCGGAAGCGGCATCCACTTGCAGTCCGAGGCGGGGGCGCCATTCGAACCCGGAAAAGGTGTAGCCGGTGAGGGTTCCCACCGCCCAGGCGCGCACTGCCTTCGCTCCAACCTCGCCCCCTTGCCCCATAGCCTCGAGGTCCCAGTCAAAGCCGGCCAAGGCGCCCGCATAGCGCAGGTCAAGGATATCCCGCCGTTCCTCTCCTGCAGCGAAGAGGTAGTGGGCATCATCAAGTTGATAGCGGGAATAATAGGCGGATAGCGAGCCCGGACCCACCTCCTTTCGTTCGACCCGAAAACCGCCATACTGGAAGCGGCCGTTCGAGTAATCATCGAAGGGCTCCGTATTCCGATATTGTACCGGCCGGCTCCAGAAGGTGATGACCCGCCAGGGCGAAGCTTCCCAGTCGAGCCATGCCGCGTCAAAAGCTTGGCGCACATTGGGGCCGTCACGAACCGAGACGAAGCGCTGCAGATCAAAGCCGATCTCCTGCCGCCCGACGCGGAATTTCAGGTCCCCGCCGGCAAAGGGTGTCGTGTAAGCGACGAAACCCTGCTCGAGATCCAATTGGTCGGCGTCAACCGGACTCGGCGTGATGTTCCCGAACGCCCGGTCATCTTCGAGCTGCACGAACACCTGCCAGTTCCGGTCGAGGTGCAGGTCGCTGTCGATTTCGAGCCGCTGGATCACATAGTCCTCGGCCTTGCGGCCGATGCCAAAGGAAGGCGCCGCGTTCGATTCAAAGCGCTCGCGCAGGTTCAGGCCGAGCGAAAGGTAGCTGCCCGGGACCGCTGTCCACAACGGGATGTATTTCAGGTCGTCGAACGGCTCCGTGCGCAGGGTGGGATCGGCAAGCACCGACCAGTCCTCCTGCCACCGGTTAAAGAGGATGGCCGGGCGCGCGGGCGGCGGGTCTGCGTCCGCGACCTGCGCCGAGGCGGGCCGCGGGGACGAGAGACAGAGCACCGCCACCATGACCGCCGCAGCGCGGGAGCTCATCCCGGCGGGGATCCGGCCGCCTTGCCGGGCGCGACCAGCGCATGGATTTCTGCGACATAACCGCCGGGAAACTCGACCATCGCCGCCACGCGGCCGCCGGAGGTGTAAGGCTGCACGAGAATGGCCGCTCCGGCTGCGCTCGCCTTCTTCAGCGTATCGGCAACATCGGCCACCTCATACCCGGTCGTCTCCCGGCCATAGGGGAACGGCAGATGGCCGTCGCTGACCAGGACAACCATTTTGCCGAAACCGGACTCAATTCGGATACGCCGGAAGCTCGTGTCGGGACGCCCGATCTCGACGCCGGGCGCGTCGCTGTCATCCGACACGACCTTGCCCCCCGAGAAGGCCAGAAAGCCGCGCACGTAAGCCGCGACGCGATCGGGCGAGACGTAAATCCGGTTCTCCGGAACGGTCTGGAAGGGCGCATAGGACGGCTTCGTGAAATGCACGTAGAGCTGCATGTTCACGCCGCCCGGCCACTGGATCACGGCGTCGCGGCCGATCGGGTCGGGGAATGGCGCGACCAGCACATCGGCACCGTCGGCCCGCGCCGCGTCCACCGCCGCATCCATGTCCGTCACCAGATAGCCCGTCCGCTCCGCGCCGAACGGGTACGGGATCGGCGTCTTGAAGCCGAACAGGGAGACGGTACCCACCGGCGTCTGCAACAGTTGCGAGGTCGTGCTGCTCGGCGTCGGGGTCACGGTCGCCACCACCTGCTTGGTGCTTTGTCCACCAAAGGTCGCTAGGAAACTCGCGGCGAAACGGTCAACATCGGCGGACGCGACGTAGACATGCGACGTGTCGTACTGGGGCCCGACGGCAAAACCGGGGGAAGCGGGCGCGGTCTGCGCATAGACCGGGCCGACCAGGCTCGCGATCAGGATGGCGCTGACCGTCATCGCGCTCCAATTCCGTACCATCGCAGGCCTTCCGCGAAACGGGCGTAACCTTTCATGCCAGGGCGCGGACCAAGTCCCTTGTCCTATGAGCATGTTCCGCCAGCGCCGCTCCGATCCGATGACATTGCCCATTTCACACCGCCCAACACGAGCAGCCGAGCGCGCCCCAAAAGGATCTGAGATCGGCGATCGGCAGTTTACTTGACCAGGCTGTGGCGTGGCCGTGGCCATGAACCGAGCAGGCGTGCGCGCATCCGCAGGCCGTAGCGAGCCGTTGCTGCGCGGGGGCGGCGGGATCGCCCCACGCCGCATATCCCCCAAAGCGCCGCACCGGCGACCAGTCGGGCATGGCGGGCGGCGGCCCGGCTTCGTCGAGCGAGGCGAAGTCGCCGGCTGCATAGACCACCTTGCCGCCGACGATGGTCAACACCGCGCTGGCGTCGGCTATCTCATCCTCGGCGCAGGCAAAGTAGTCGCGGTCCGGGACGACGAGGTCGGCAAGCTGACCGACTTCGATGCGCCCCTTCTTGCCTTCCTCGTTCGAGAACCAGGTGACGTTCTCGGTCCACATGCGCAGCGCCGTCTCGCGGTCGAGGCAGTTGCGCCGCGGATAGAGATGCATGCCCCCGACCGTCTTGCCGGTTACGAGCCAGGCGAGCGAGACCCAGGGGTTGTAGGAGGCGACGCGCGTCGCGTCGGTGCCGGCAGAAATCTTTACGCCGCTGTCCATGATCCGGGCGATGGGCGGCGTCGCCTCGGCCGCGCCGAGGCCATAGCGCTCGACAAAGTATTCGCCCTGATAGGCCATGCGGTGCTGCACCGCTATGCCGCCGCTGAGCGCGGCGATGCGGTCGATCGAGTGATCCGAGATCGTCTCGGCATGGTCGAAGAACCAGTTGAGCCCCGCGAGGGGGATGTCCTGGTTGACGCGCTCGAAGACGTCGAGCGCGCGGCTGATCGTCTCGTCGTAGGTCGCATGCAGGCGCCAGGGCCAGCGGTTCTCGGCGAGGATGCGGATGACGGCCTCGAGCTCGCTCTCCATCTCGGGCGGCATGTCCGGGCGCGGCTGGCGGAAATCCTCGAAATCCGCGGCCGAAAAGACCAGCATTTCGCCAGCGCCGTTATGCCGGAAATAGTCGGTGCCCTGCTTGTATTTTGAGGTGCGCGTCCAATTGAGGAAGTCGTCCTTCTCGCCTTTCGGCTTCTGCGTGAAAAGGTTGTAGGCGAGGCGAACCGTTAAGAGATCCTCCGCCGCAAGCTTTTCGATGACGGCGTAATCTTCCGGGTAGTTCTGGAACCCGCCGCCGGCGTCGATGGCGCCGGTCACGCCAAGCCGGTTCAGCTCGCGCATGAAGTGCCGTGTTGAATTGAGCTGATAATCGAAGGGGAGCTTCGGGCCTTTGGCGAGTGTCGCGTACAGAATGCCCGCATTCGGCTTGGCGAGCAGCAGTCCCGTTGGATTGCCCGTGGCGTCTCGGATGATCTCGCCGGCCGGGGGATTCGGGGTGTTCTTCGTATATCCAACCGCGCGCAGCGCGGCCGCGTTGAGGATCGCGCGATCGTAGAGGTGGAGAATGAATACCGGCGTATCGGGAGCGACCGCGTTGAGTTCGTCGATCGTCGGCAGGCGCTTTTCCGCGAATTGATGCTCGGTGAAACCGCCGACGACCCGCACCCATTGCGGAGGCGGGGTGATCGCGACCTGCGCTTTCAGCATCGCCATGGCGTCGGCAAGCGACCACACACCGTCCCACCGCAGCTCCATGTTGAAGTTGAGCCCGCCGCGGATGATGTGCAGGTGATTGTCGATAAGCCCCGGCAATACGCGCCGGCCGCGCAGATCCACGGTGCGGGTCCGCGCCCCGGCCAAACGAAGAACCTCGTGATCATGACCGACCGCCATAAATTTGCCGTCGGCGATCGCGACGGCAGTCGCGGTGGGATTGCCCCGATCGAGCGTCGTGAACAGCCCGCGATGGAGGACCAGATCGGCTTCGCTCGCTTGCTCGGTCATAGGGAGCCTCCGAAACGTGGGTTGGCGAGCTCGGCGTCGAATGACGGCCCGGAAGCGCGCCGAAGAGGTGCGCGGTACATGCCGACTGGCGCCAGGCCGAAGGCAGGTCGCAACCGGCAAGAAGGCTCTGCCCGATGGGAATGATCTGCTCGCCGATCAGAATGCCGAGCAGCCCGATCAGCGCGACGAGGGGCGGCGCCGGTGACCTGACGCCAAGGAAACTGTAGATCACCCCGACCAAAACCCCGGCGCCGAGCGACAGCAGATATATCTTCATCGGCAACCTCCGTCGTAAAGGCTCAGTGTCCCTCGCTGCCGCCGAACATCGTCTTGGCGTAGATGAGGCCGAGCCCGTAAGCGCCGCCGAATCGCTTCGCGATCCCGGTCGTGAGTTCATAGGTGTCGGCGCGCGCCCAATCGCGTTGCAGCTCGAGGAGATACTGCAGGGCGGTCATCGGGCGGGCCCCCGCCTGCACCATGCGATCCATGGCCCGTTCGTGCGCCTCGGCCGAGACGTCGCCGCACGCATCCGCGAGGACATATACCTCGTACCCCTGATCGATCGCCGAGAGCGCCGGCCCGACGATGCAGACGCTGGTCCACAAGCCGCACAGGACGATCCGGCTCTTGCCGATCTCGTTGACCTGGGCGATGACGGCGGCATCCTCCCAGGTATTCATCGAGGTGCGGTCGAGCAGCTTCTGACCCGGAAAGGCTTCGGTGATCTCGCCGAACATCGGGCCCGAAAAGCTCTTTTCGGCGACCGTGGTGAGAATCGTCGAGACCCCGAACCCGGCCGCGGCATGCGCAACGAGCGCTGCGTTGTTCCGGAGCATCACGGCATCGATCGATTTGGTGGCGAAGGACATCTGCGACTGGAAGTCGATCATGATGAGGGTATGATCTTTGTTCACCAGCAGCATCTTGCCAGGGACTGGTTTCGCGGAAGGCATTTGCTTCTCCTTTGCAGAAAGACCGGTGATCCGTGTGCATCATTACTTGATTTGGCATGTACATTAAGACATTTACTATTCCTGTCGAGTAAAAAGGAATCACCGCTATAATCGCGGTCTTACGGCGACTTAGGTTCGCACTTGGCGAAAGGCGAGAAGATCCGCATTTAATAACTTCGGGGTGGGTCGGGCACATTCCGTGCGGAAGCCCCCGATAGGTCTTGAGCGTGTCGTCCCTCAGCAGCTTGACCGAGAGAGCGCCGGCATTGGCGTAAGGGACGGTGAGCGTCCCGCTTGGACGAGGCGAAGGGTGAGAAGAGTCGGAACCTGGCCAACCCCGACGCGCGGCGCTCATGCGTCACCTGACGCCGCGTGCGCCTCAACAAACCAAAGCAATTGGTCGATACCCCGCGAGATTTCCGTGAACACGTCGGCAGTCGTTTGATCCCCGACATCGGCTGCCGCGCCGATCGCGTGGCGCACGGAGCCGCCAAATAGCGCCAGCGCGGTCGATAACGCCTCTACGTGCGCGCTGCTGTCCGTAATGTTCAGCGGATATATCGGCAGGCTTGAACGCTCGGCGGTGATCCGCGCCGTGCCTTCTGCCTGACCTCCGAGCGAGGCAATGCGCTCCGCGATCAGATCGCTGAAGCCGCCGATGTCGCCGGCGATCCGATCAAACAGCGCATGCATCGCAACGAAGTTGGCCCCCTTCACGGTCCAGTGTGCCTGCTTCGCCTGACTGGCAAGATCGATCGCGTCCGAAAGACGAGGCTGCAGGAGCCCGATTGCGGAGTTGCGGGTATTCGCCGAGAGATCAATTTTCGAGCTGTTGCTCGACATCCGGTCCTCCGCGCTCGGTAGCCAGGGGACCCTAGCCCGGCGCGCGGTAAGGCCCGGAGTTAAGTCTTGTGAATTGTCGCTGCGCGCCGGCCAAGGAGCTTGGCCCGGATCGACCCCTTGCAGTCCCCGCGCGCGGGCGTGAAGCTTACCAACCGAGCGAGCACCGCTCGGTGCTCCTTGCTGGGGTATCTGGGTGTCCATTCCATCCCCCATCGCCGGCGCCGACGGCCTTGCCTTTGGGCCCTTTCGCCTGTTTCCCGCGCAACGCCGCCTAATGGAGGCAGGAGAGGCGATCCCGCTCGGTAGCCGCGCGCTCGACATCCTGATCGCCTTGGTGAGACATGCCGGGGAGACGGTCAGCAAAGACGAGCTCATGGCGCTCGTCTGGCCGGACACGGTGGTCGAGGACAATACGCTGCGGGTCCATATGACCGCTCTTCGGCGTGCGCTCGGCGCCGGCGGCGCCGGCCGCCGTTTCGTCGCGAACATTCCCGGCCGGGGATACCGGTTTATCGCACCGGTAACGGCGGCGGAGGAGCCTGCACCGTCCGCGGAGATCCGCGGCTTGCACAACCTCCCCTCCCAATTGACAAAGCTAATCGGGCGTGATGATGCCGTTGCGGAACTTGTCAATCGATTGCCGCGCCAGCGCTTCCTCACGATCACGGGCGCCGGCGGGATTGGCAAAACCGGGGTAGCCCTGGCGGTTGCCAATCGGCTGATCGGCAGATATCAGCACGGCGTATGGCTCATTGACCTAGGGCCTCTCGCCGATGCGCGGCTGGTGCCCGGCACCATCGCATCCGCTCTCAGCTTGTCGGTGCGTGCGGAGGACCCGATCGCCGGCCTGGTCGAAGCCCTCGCTGAGCGGCAGATAGTACTGGTGCTGGATTGCTGCGAGCACCTCGTCGCGGGCGTGGCCGAAATGGCCGAAGCCCTGTCCCGGGCTGTTCCGGGCGCGCACCTACTTGTAACCAGCCGGGAGCCTTTGCGAGCCGAAGGCGAGTGGATCTACCGGCTTCCGCCGCTTCAAGTTCCCCCTATCGCGCCAATTCCCGGCGTGGCGGACGCCCTTGGCTTCGCCGCCATTCAGTTGTTCGTCGAGCGCGCCGCGGCGAGCTCGGGATCTTTTGAACTGAAAGACGCGGACGTGTCTTCCGTCGCCGACATTTGCCGTCGCCTGGATGGCATTCCTCTCGCCATAGAGCTTGCGGCGGCGCGCGTTGATTTTCTCGGCATACGTGGGCTCATCTCACTGCTCGACGATCGGTTTCGCCTGCTGATGCAGGGCCGCCGCACCGCGCTGCCGCGCCATCAATCGCTGCGCGCGACCCTGGACTGGAGCTACAGCCTGTTGGCCGAGACTGACCGGGTGATCCTCCGCCAACTCTCGACATTCCGGGGGTACTTCACGCTCGACGCCGCCGGCGCGGTGGTTGCTCATCCCACGATCGCGACGTCCGCCATCTTGAACGGAGTCATCGGCTTAGCCGAAAAGTCGCTCATTGTCGCGGATGCCACGACCGAGACCATCCGGTTTCGCTTGCTCGACACCACCCGCGCCTACGCGCTCGAAAAGCTCACGGAGAGCGGAGAATTCAGCGAGGCTGCGCGCCGTCACGCCACTTACTTTTATGCGCTGCTTGACCAAGCTGAACCGCAATTCGCGGTTCAACCGAAGATCGAATGGCTCGGCACGTACGGCGGTCAAATCGATAATGTGCGGGCGGCGATCGATTGGGCCTTTTCGCCAAGCGGCGACGCTGCCCTCGGCGTGTCGCTGACCGTCGCGGCCGTTCCGCTCTGGATGAACCTTTCGCTGATAGGAGAATGTCGCGACCGCGTGAATCAAGCACTCTCCGCCCCGGAAACGGTTCGGGACGAGCGGCGCAGCATGCAACTCTACGCCGGACTGGGCGGAGCGCTCCTCTATACCGTCGGCCCGGGCGCCGAGGTTAATGAAGCCTGGACGAAGGCGCTCACGATCGCCGAGAGCCTTCGCGAGAACGATTGCCGGTTTCGCGCCCTCTGGGGATTGTGGGTCAGCCGCATCAATAACAGCGATCATCGGATCGCGCTCGATCTCGGGCGAAAGTTCCTCGCCGAAGCGACCAGGGTGCATAGCCTCATTGACTCGATCATCGGCGATCGGATGGTTGGCTTCTCTTCGCACTTCCTGGGCGACCAGTCCGGTGCCCGCCGGCACCTTGAGCGCATGGCCAGCCGATACGTTCCCGAGCTTCATCGATCGCATATCCTTCGCTACCAATACGACCAATGGGCGACGGCCCTCGGAACCCTCGGGGTCATCTTATGGCTCCAAGGTTTTCCGGAGCAGGCCATGGACGCCGTCGAAAAAGGCGTCAACGAGGCTGTTGCCGTCGACCACGCTGTGTCGTTGTGCAGCGTCTTGGCCCAGGGTGCGTGCCCGGTGGCCGTCTTCACCGGTAACATCGAGGCCGGGGAGCGCTTTGTCGTGATGCTTCTGGACAGTGCGGCAAAGCACGGGCTCGAGGTCTGGCACGCGATCGGGCGCTGCTTTGAGGACATGCTGCAGATACGGCATGGAGACGCCGCCTCCGGGTTGCACAGCCTGGGTGAGAAATTGCGGCAGCTTCCCGAGGCGAGGTTTGCGCTCCGTTACCCGTCTTTCCTTGCCGAGTTTGCTGCGGCAGTCCCTGCGCAGGAGCGGGCCCAAGGTCTGCAGGCAATCGACCGAGCCATCGACCGGTGCGAGCGCCACGACGATCGGTGGTATTTTCCCGAGCTTCTGCGCATCAAATCGAGGCTGTTGTTATTGGAGGAGAACGTGAGCCATGCGCCGGCGGAACGATACCTGATCGACTCGCTCGATTGGGCGCGGCGCCAAGGAAGCCGGTCTTGGGAGCTGCGCACTGCCATAAGCCTTGCCGAATTGCGCCGTGACGAGGGCCATGCCAAAGAGGCTGAAAATATATTGCGGCCGGTTTACGAGCGGTTCACCGAAGGCTTCTACACCGCCGATCTTCAACAAGCGCAAACGCTGCTAGATCAACTCGGTTGAACCTCCCCTGCTGTCCCCTTCCCGAGCATGACGGCGACCATGCTGCGGTTTTAGTTAGGCGTCTAAGTCGACATGAATTCATGAATTCCACACTTCATGAGAGGCCCGATCATGCTGGCCTCGAACGCGGCGCTCGCCTTCCGGCTTCGCCGCCCGGCGCAGCCCCCAGACGGTCCGGTCCAGATTGAGCTCCCCGGCCCGGGCTTTGGTGACCATGCCGTGGAAATAGCCGCCGGGCGACGCCGTGAAATGCGCCGGGTCCTTGGTCGAGACGATGGCGAGCGCCACGGCCGCGAGTTCACGGCCCATGGCAAGGCAGGCCTCACCCCACAAGCTCTTGCTGACCCCCAGATCGTGCCGCAGCCAGTCGGCGGCATCGATTAGCTCCGGCCAGGTCGGGCTGGCTCGCCGCAGATAGGGTTTGAGCTTGGGTGCAAGCCGCACCAGCTCCTCCGGGGCGATCCCGTGCACCATCCCCTTCTCTGGCGCGCGCCGTGCCTCAGACGGAGCCGGATCGGGCAAACCCCCCTCCCCTCCCCTGCTACGTTCTTTGGCTGCGATTACCGTATCCTTTTTAGGATTAGGGGTTGGTTTGTAGTTGTTATAGTGGAGCCGGTTTTCCGCCCCCATGGGGTCGGATTCCACTGATCCTAAGAGCTCCTCCAGCCGCTCGCGCGCAACACGCTGCCGGCGTTCCAGGCTCAGGACGCCGACCTGCATCTCATCCGAACGCTCGACGGCCTTCAGCGCACGCCCGAGGGCGGCGCAATCACGGCCGAGCGTGATCCACTCCTCGCCGGCGAAGCCGTATTCGGCGACCGTTTCGAGGATCTGGGCGATGCCCTTTTTGGCGATCGTCGCCCGCCGCCGCAGCCGGCCCATGGCGGCGCGTTCCGCCCTGCCCTCCCCTGCCAGCCGCTTAAATTCGCCGTAGCGCGCGGCAAGCGGCGCCAGATCGAAACCGTAGGCCTCGATGATGCGCTTGTGACCGTCACGACGGCCGTAGCGCTTGCCATTAGGGCTGTCCTGCATGGCGATGACGCCGAGCTCGATCAGCGAGCGGTTGATCGCTTTCGCTTGGGTCGGCGAGAGCCCGAGCGCCTCCTGCTGCATGCGGGCCGAGGGCCAGACAATCGGCCGGCTGCCCTTTTGCCAATCCTGCGGCTGGGTGAAGCAGAACAGCCAGTCGACCGCATGCACCAGGCGCGGCGAAATGCCAAGCTGCGGCGCCGCTTCCTTGAAAGCCGCCAGCAGCTGCCCCGGCAGGCTGACGCCTTCCGGCAGGCCGCCGAAATGCTCCGCCGCGCGGTCAACCCGTAGCAGCCCCGGCGTCAGTCGCCGGAACCCGGTCGGCCGGTGGGCAGACCTTCCCTGTGGCGCCTCTTGGGCGCAATTCTCTTGTGCCATGTCGCGTCCTCCTTTGCGGGTTGATCGCGACGGGCAAGCCTCCGGCGTTTACGGAAACGGCAATTTCCGTTGACAGCGGCGGTGACTAGTGTCTATGGTCGGAGCTGCGATACTTCTTCGACCAAGGCCTCTAGGCCCGTCACGAGATTTGAAAGCCCGCCCGGCAAGGCGGGCTTTCGCATTTCTTGATCGTTACTGCTGGGCGGTCTGCCTCCCCTGTTCGATGAGTTGCAACAGCGCCTGGCTGCGGCTGCGCAAGCCCTCCCGCTCCTTGAACTCGTCAAGAAAAGCGACGGTCTCGCGCGGCAGCGCGGCGATGAACTGATGCTGGCCTTCAGCCGCGAGCCGGCGGCGGTAGGCGCGATCTTTTGGGCTGATCGGGTTGATGATGCTTCGCACGCACGCCCCTCCTCCTGACTCGCTAGCGAGAAGGACTATAACTAAATCTGGGGGTCGTCTACCGGTGCAAAGACTAGAGTGGCCGCTTGTGCCCTGATTCTATTGCTTTTCCGCGGCCCGTTTCGCGCGCGGAAAGTTGCAGCTCACCTGTTTTAGCTGAGAGCCCGAGTCGTCGAATCGGCGCCCGGTCAATTTCATTAATTCATCAGCTTATGAATTCGTGAATTCGACAATTCATGAATTCATGCGGATCGGCGACCGCGCTTATCCTTGAGTTCCTCGTCGGTGACCTCGATTCCGAGGCTGCGGACCGCCCGCAGAACAAGCGCCCGCAGGCTCGTGCGCTCCCGCGCGGCCATGATGCCGAGCTGCTCCCTGATGGCCTCCGGGATCAGCACCTGCAGCGGCACCTCCCGGCTGTTGCGAACGGCCGGCCGCGTCGCCTCCGCAGGATCGGGCGGCGGTGCGGGTCGCGGGGCGGTTCGTGCCGTCGCCGGCGGAACGGCGCTCAGCAGCGCCCCAAGCTGCTTGCTGCGGCTCATCAAGCACTCGCCCGGCGTTGCTCATGAATTTCAGACTTCATACTTTCATGCATTTCTAAATTCATGAGTTCATGAACGATGGCCGCAATGTCGTGGGCGGCGGCCCCGTCGGGATCCACAGTGCTGGGGCTGAGGCCGTCGATGCCGGTTTCCGGATAGGCGACGCGGTGCGGCATCTCGGCCCTGAGCAGCGGATAGCCGGCGCTTTCCAGCTGCGTGCGCACATGCCGAGCGATGACGGTGCCGCGCAAGGTCATCGTCACGATCATCGCCGCCTGCAGCGGCCGCCCGCGCCGCTCGGGCGTCGCGTTGATTTCCTGCACGAGGTTGTAGGTATCGACCGCGCCATCCACATCGTCGGCGGCCGGCTTGAGCGGGATCAGTGCGAGATCGGCCGCGACAAGGGCGCTAATCGTGGTGCGGTTGCGGAACCCGGCCGTATCGACAATGACCGGCCAGTGGCGGCCGCGCAGTTCGTCGATGACATCGGCGACGCGTTCCTCCGGCTCGGCCAGCACTGGTACGCCTCCGAGCGGGCCCTCGGGGTTGTAGCGTTTGATCAACCGGCCCTCGGGATCGGCATCGATCAGCGCCGGCTTGTGGCCGATTGCGAACCAATGCCCCGCGAGCGAGCGGCTGAGGCTCGATTTGCCGACGCCGCCCTTCGATTGAACAAGCGCAATGACGCTGAACCAGGCCGGGCCTGTCATGGATTTCCCCCAATCGCATCCCCCGATGCGATCTCCTGCATACATGAATTCATGAATTTAGCAACGGGGACGCTGAACATCACGTTTTCAGCGACTTAGTCTAGTTTAATATCATGAATTCATGAATTCTCTGTTCCATGTGAAGCGAATCACCGGCCCGCCTCAGGCGGGCAGGGGAGGGGGCCGCGGCGGCAGAGCCGGCGCGGCTCGAACAGCCAAACGACCCGGACCCTTAAGGGTGCGAGCCGTTGCCGCTGGCCGTCCGGCAACCGGCCCCGGCTACGGCCGCCGGAGCCGGTAGGCACGCGAGGGTCAGGCGCTGCGCAGGATCATAGGCAGCCAACCGCTGGTCTTCAGCCGTTTCTCGGCTTCTTTGACCAACTCGCCCTTTTTGAGCCGGGCGATATTCTCGGCGGCCTCTTTGGAATGCCCCTCGGCCACGGCCTCGAGCGTCTGCTCTTTCGAGACGCGCCCAAAATACCCCACTGCCGTCGGCTGCCAATAGGCCGCCATGTCGAGTTTGACGGCGGCGGCAAGCTGGTTCGCATGATCGAGCGGCACCGGATCGTGCTTCTTCTGCACGGCATCGACGCTGTGCGCGGCGCACAGCGCAAGCAGCGCGAGTGTCGTGCGCTGATCCTGCTCGGTAAGCCACGCCCACAGCTTTGCAGGGTCTTTCGGCAACCGCTTGCGCATTGCCAAAGTCGCTGCCGCCAGTTCCTTGGCCGCCTTGCAGGCCTCGATGTCCTCGGCGCTATGGTCGAGACAGGTCGCGGTCGGGCTGATGCGCAAAATGCTGTCGCTGCGGGCGGCGCCATAGAAAAGGCCGAGCGCCAGCACATGAACCACGGCGAGCAGCGCCACCTTGGGCTGGGCGGCGAGGCGGGTCTGCAAGGCGGCGGTGCGGTGCGCCGTCAGATCCTCGATCAGCGCCGCCGGGAGGGCAGGGGAGGGGGCCTTGTCCTTGCCGGCGGATGCGGTCTTGCGCTTCGCCTTGTTGGCCTTACGCACTGCCTTCTTATCCTCCGGCCTGATCAGCCCGCGCCGGATATCAAGCGCCCCTTCGTGGCCGATGCCGATCACGGCACCGGCGTTGGCCTTGGCGTCGTCCGGCCAGCTTTCCTCGCCCTCCGACAGATCGACAACGCGCTCCTGAATGCGCCAGAGGCGGTCTTGCAAGGCCTGATCCTGCGGCTCTTCGCCATGCTCCTCCATGATGGCCTCGCCTTCGGCGGTCAGCGCCTCGATCTCGCGCTGCTGGTCGGGGGTCGGCGGCGACCGCTCCGGCACCGCCCTGCCGTACTCGCGCAAGGTCTCCCAAGAAAGGTCCGGCATGATCTCGACCCATTTCCAGCCCTCGCCGCGCACAGTCTGGCCGGCATGGTCGAGCTTTTCCGCCGCGAGGCGCTGCGCCAGAGCGGGGTCGGTGAACCAGCCGGAATTCTCGTCGTCGAACAGGTCGCGCAACACTGCCCCGCCCGCCGCCTCATAGGCGGCCATCCCGACGAATTGCGCGAGCGGGCTCTCGGCCGCGAGATGCTGCTCGGTCAGCGCGTGGCGGATATGGCTGGGGCGCTGCCGCACCCACTCCGGCAGGTCCTTCCAGACCTTTTCCTGCTGCTTGTGATTGTCGGTGACGGTGAAGGCCATCAGGCAATCGAGGCTAATCTCGCCCCGGCGGTAGCAGGCGATCAGTTTCGGGCTGACGAGGGCGAGCTTGAGCCGCTGCATGACGGTCTTGGCCGTGGTACCGAAGCGGGCGGCGATTTCCTCCGGCCCTTTGCCCTGATCGGCCAGCTTTTTGAACGCGTCGAACTGGTCGGCGGGGTGCATCGGCAATCGCAACTCGTTTTCGGCGAGGCTGATCTCGCTCGCATCGGCATCGTCACGGGTCTCGCACGGCACCGGAAAATCGAAGGCGATCCGCTCTTGTTTCGCGAGCAGCTGCAAGGCGGCGAGGCGGCGGCCGCCCGCCACGACCTCGAACAGCCCGTCGCTCTCGGCCGGGCGCACCGACAGGTTCTGCAACAGGCCGTGCGCGGCGATGCTGGCCGCGAGACCGTCGATGCCTTCCTTGGCTCCGGTCTTGCGCACGTTGAAGGGGGAGGGGACTAAATGGTTGAGTGGGATGGTCTGCATCGTCATGGCACTCTCCTTAAATTCGGGGTTGGGGTTGGGGGTTGGTCGGCTTGGTTCGAGGTCATTCAGGGTCGCTCGGCAAAAAGCGACGGCTCGCGGTAGCGGCCCGCCGCCGTGCGGTCGGTCAGCGGGCGGCAGTCCTCGCGAAGGACAAAAAGGGTCGGCTGTTCGGCTTGCCGCGCCGCCGAAAGCTGCGCGCGGCGCTGCTGCAACAACTCGCGCCACAGGTAGCGTTTGCCGTCGATCTCGATGAAGCGCGGGGCCTTCATGGTTGCGCCCCGGCGGCGGAGGTCGCGGGCGGCGGCTGCAACGCCTGCAGAAAATCGGCGGCGCGCTGCGCATGGGCGGCCGCGGTGAAGATCGCGCGCTTGTCGTTCTTCAGCACTTCCAGCCAGGTCGCGATATAGCTGGCGTGATCGGCGCGCGGCTCCGGCGTGATCACGAGGTCGGCGCAGAGGAACGCCGCGCCCAGTTCGGCGACCAATTCCTCGGCGGCGTAACCGGCATCGCCCCAGCGCTTGCGGCCAAAATCGCGCGCGAGGCGCGACGGATGCCGGGTCCAGTGGGTCAACTCATGCAGGACCGTGCTGTAATAGGCTTCGGGTTCGGCGAAGCTCTCGAAGGGCGGCAGCTGCACCCGGTCGGCATCGACCGCATAGAAAGCCTGATTGCCTCCATGGCGGATGTCGGCCCCGGTCGCGGCGGTGAAATGTTCGGCGCGTTCGATGCGCACAAAGGACGGCAGGGGCGGGGAGGGCCGCGCGTAAAAGCGCGCCGGCAAGCCGTCGATCTGCTCGCAATTAAAGACAGTGTAGCCTTTCAGGAACGGGATTTCGCGCTCGACATCAATGCCGTTCTCGTCCCTGTCGGTCTTGCGGTAGCGGTCGGCAAATACGACGAGCGCGCCATGCTCGCCCTTGCGCACCTGCGCGCCGAGTTCCTGCGCTTGGCGGTAGGTCAGCCACACCGGGCAGCCATAGCCGTTGGCGACCGCCTCGCCCCACAGCATCAGCACATTGATGCCCTGATAGGGCTTGCCGTTGCCGCGCAGGGGCCGGGTGATGCGGCCTTCGGTATGCGCCGCGTTCCACGGTTTAAGCCATGGGCGGACGCCCTTTTCGAGGTCGGCGACGATGCGGTCGGTGATGCGGCTATAGAGGTCGGCGCGCAGTGGGTTCATGGCGGTCTCCCTCACGCGACGACGCGACCCTGCCCCCGCGCTTCGATGGCATAGGCGGCAAGGGTTTTGGCGGGGCGGAACTGCCGGTCGCGTTCGATGCGCAAGCCGCCGGGTCCGCTGAGGGCGGTGATTTCGGACAGCCGCACGGCGCCAAGTTCGGGAAAGCCGAGGCCAAGGTCGCAAAGCCCGAAGGCGATATCCGGCTCGTCGGGGTCGAGTTCGGTCAAAAGCCAGACGGCCGCGCCCCACGGGCAGAACAGTTTGACAACCGGTCGGAAATCCTCCGGCTCTTCGTCGCGCGCGGTCCGCGCGGCATTCCAGCGGCTGTTGTTCAGCATTTGCCGCTCTTGCTCTTTCGTTATCAGCTTCATTGCCGATCTCCTCTGGGCTGGGGGCAGCTGCTGCTGCACCTCTGCCCGTCGGCGAGACCGGGGGTAGCAAGGGCAAGGGCGGCGGGCGGGGAGGGGGATCACCCGCCCCTTTTTGGGCGGCCCGTTAGGGCCGATCTGGCAGCCGCGCAGCGGCGAAGATCGGGGATACCCCGCCCGCCGGTGCGCCACGGCGCACGCACCCTTGCCAGCGCGAGGGGCGGCGCCCCTTAGCCTTCCCCGCCGGCAGGCGGGCGAAAACCCGCGTGAGGGATCGTTACCGGATGGCCGGGACGCCGAGCGGCCCGGCGGGCCTGCTGCTCAAGAAAAACAGGTCAGGGCCGTAGAGCCCGGCCCCACAGGGGCACGCCCGATGAGGGCAGGGAAGGAACCAGACTGGACGGGCCAGCCAAGTCGTTGGCCGGCGCGCCGCGCCGCGCCACCTAACTAATAATGAATTCATGAATTCATAGGTCAGGCTGTGCCAGCCTGACGGCCCCCGGCGGGGTGTTGATGGCAACGATGATGGGGGAGGGGCTTGACAACAGGTAACGTTTGTGTTACCTTGCGTCGTGCTCGAAATCCGCTACTACCTGACCTCGGACGGACAGAGCCCGTTCGAAAAGTGGTTCGCGGGGCTTGATCTGACGGCTCGGGCGAAGGTCACGACGGCGATCGTCCGGCTCGAACAGGGCAATCTCTCCAACGTCAAAGGGGTAGGGGAGGGGGTGCTCGAATACCGGATCAATTTCGGGCCAGGCTACCGAGTCTATTTCGGTCGCGACGGCGAGGTGCTGGTGGTCCTGCTGACCGGCGGCACCAAGAGGCGCCAGCAGCGCGATATCGAAGCGGCGGTCGAAATGTGGGTGGATTACAAGAGCCGCAAGCGCCCGCGGCGATGATGGAGGCAGCATGCCACTGACGCGAAGCTTTAAGGAACTCGTGCAACGGCACGTCGCCGAGGATCCGGTCTATGCCGAGGCGCTGCTGCGCGAGGGGATCGACACGATGCTCGCCGGCGACGTCGACACCGGCAAGGCGATCCTGCGCGATTACATCAAGGCCACGATCGGCTTCGAGAAGCTTGGCGAGGCGACCGGCACGCAGCCAAAGAGCCTGATCCGCATGTTCGGCCCGCGCGGTAATCCGCAGGCGCGCAATCTGTTCAGCGTCATTGGCTATCTGCAGAAACGGGCCGGCGTCGAGCTGCACGTCATGGCGGGCCCGGGGTGAGATGGCTCGTGACCACTCGCCAGAATATCGAGCTCGGACCATGGGCAATGAGCCGCGCACTAAAGGCATGCGCGTGCCCACCGCATCTAGCTCAGAGCGTCGCGCGCTTTGCGGAACACTGCAATGTCGACGATTTTCGGTAAAACTACGCTGCATCGCGTAAACGGCCTCTTGTCGAGTATCAGGACCAGCACCTGGTGCGTCGTGTCGAAAGCCTCAACAAAACATTCCCGCGTGTCGCCATTGCGATCGACCAAGGCGATCTGCCGCGGATAAATCATCCTCCGACCACGCGGAACAGCGGACGCGAGCATATGGCCCTCCGAAATCTCGGGGCCGAAGCTCAACGCGTCGTAAATTTCATTGAAGGTTTGCGAAGCAACGATGCGTCGTATTTCGGCAGTGAAACCACCTGGTGGCCCCCGCTTTACAGGTTCGAGCACAATAAGACAGCAGGCGCGCGGACTCGTCCCGACGTATCGCCGGAATGTCGCGTAGTTAGATGCCCCAAACTGCTTGGCCAGCCCCATCGGCACTTTGAGGCCGAACTCCTGGTCGTGCGCGTGCTGTAAAAACGTCTCGCACTGAAACATTACCTCGGATGCGAAGACGTTGGCTTCGCGCTCAAAGAGATCCGTCGTGTCGGGGTCAAGCGTTTGCAGGCAATCATGGATCAGCGCGTAGAGCCTGCTCTGGTGGGGGAGGGAGCCGTGACCGGCCTCATGGAGTTTGACGAATGGTATCCGCGGCCGCGGAAGAGTCTTGTCGATGAGAACAAGGCGATCGGCGGCGTCAAACAAGCCGACAACCTTGCTGAGAGCAGATTTGAGTGCGGCGACACCGGCGACCGTGGCCTTGCGCAGAAATTTCCGCAACAGGCCGTCGTCAATCAGCTCATCGTCGACCACCTTGAGTTTGGCCGCGGCCAGCAAATCTTCGACAGGCGTTGGAAACCGGCCATAAGCGGCAGCCTCGCGCAAAAGCCGGTCGGCATGTCGCTGAACGTTCGTGAGTTGGCGGGAGGTGAGGGTGCTGTCGTCACCCTTCACTTGCGTCTCCGCTGTGAACGGATGAACGCCAGATATTTGAGCAACTGACTCTCCTCGTCGGGAGTGAGGTCATCAATGGCAAAGGTCGCAACGCGACCATGACGCCCTTTGCGTGCCGAATCGGCCGTCTTCCCGAGATACCCGGCACGCTCCATGAGGTTCTCGTAGGATGCGCCATATGCTCCTGCGAGAGCGTGTAAAATATGCGGCGATGGCTTCGCGATCTTGTTATTTTCGAGTTGGCTGAGGTAAGCATTCGATACCTCGCGCTCCGTTGCTTCCTCCACGTCGCGCAAACTCATTCTCTTTGCTGAGCGTAGGGTCGCCAAATATTCACCGAGGGATTGAGCAGGAGCCTTTTCGTCTGTGACGGCCATGGATCCTCCTCTCGAATCGACGCTCAAAGATGAGCGCCGGCGCTGAGTCCGTCAAGCACCGCTAGGCACTTGCTTGACAATTTTAGCGGTGCGCACCATGTAACGCTTGGGTTGATCGAACTTCGCTCGCGAACAGGTGAAGGCATGGTGGCAAGGATTTCGGTTTTCGTCGTCGGCAACGGCGACATGGCGCTCATCGAACTCGAGAGTGGGCGCAAAATCCTCATCGATACCAATATCCGCAGCGCAGCGGACGATCCTGACGACGACACGCCTGACGTCGCCGCAGAACTGCGCAATCGCCTGACTCGCGATCCTCAAGGCCGGCTGTACGTCGACGCCCTGCTTGTGAGTCACCCGGACCAGGACCATTGCCGAGGACTGCGGCGCCACTTTCACCTCGGCCCGCCCGGCGAGTGGTCGAAGACGGCCGACAAAATCTTCATTCGCGAGCTCTGGTCGTCGCCGATGGTGTTCAGGCGTGCCTCCAGCCAACACGTGCTGTGCGATGACGCCAAGGCGTTTAATACCGAAGCACGGCGCCGTGTCGCCCGGTTTCGCGAGATCGGTGGGTCAGTAGGGGAGGGCGATCGTATCCTGATCCTCGGCGAAGACGAGAACGGAAAAACCGACGACCTAACGGCCATCCTCATCAAAACCGACGACACGTTCTCTCGGGTGAACGGCGAGTACGACTATTCCATGACCACCCGGTTGCTCGCGCCGCGCCCGAAAAGCGACGACGACGATGAGGAAGAGCGGCGGTCAAAAAATCATTCGAGCACGATCTTACGGTTCTCGCTGCTAGGCGGCGGCAAGGCCGATGCCGGGCGGTTCTTGACCGGCGGCGATGCCGAAGTCGCGATCTGGGAGCGCCTGTGGAATGACCATGAGGTAAACGCCGATTGGCTGAGCTATGACATCCTCCTCGTACCCCATCACTGCTCATGGCACTCGCTGTCGTACGATAGCTGGAGCGAACTCGGCGAGGACGCCGAGGTTAGTCCAGAAGCGAGAAAAGCTTTGTCGCAGACCCGCAAGGGCGCGGTGATCGTCGCCAGCAGCAATCCGATCAAGGACGACGACAACGATCCGCCCTGCATCCGCGCGAAGCGCGAATACGAGGACATCGCCAAAGACGCCTCCGGCTCCTTCAAGTGCGTCGGCGAATACCCGACGGAAAAAAACCCGGAAACCATGGAGTTCGAAATCGGCGCGGATGGCCCGCGGCTAAAAAGCAAATCGATGAAGGCAACCGCCATCATCGGCGCTGGATCGGTCGGCAGCCAGCCGCTGGGGCACGGCTGAGCAGCGGTGGCGACCACGCCGAGCGCGCCGGCCCTGAGCGACGAAATCGCGCGAACGCGCCGGGTCATCAGCGCCCATCCCAATGTGGTCGAGGTCTCGCCAGTATGCCGCGATCCCAAAACCAACGCCTGGTCGATCGAGATCGCGCTGCAGCTGGGGCTGCCAAACGCATGGATGGCTGAGGGTCACAGCCCAAACGGCGTGCGGGCGATCGAGACGGTGACGATGTGGTTTCCGGCCACGTATCCGCTGCGCGCGCCGGTTATCCGGCTCCGGCAGGATTTCGATCGCTCTTTGGCGCATGTACAGCCTGACACGCCCGACACCCGGCCCCGCCCGTGTCTTTTCGACGGCAACCTCGCCGAGCTCGTACAGCAGCGGGGCATCGCCGTCATCCTTAATCAGTTGGTTCTATGGCTGGAGCGCGCGGCGCTGCAGCAGTTGATCGATCCCGAGCAGGGCTGGGAGGCAGTACGGCGCGACGAGCTGGATGATCTCATCATCGCCGACGGCGATGCCCTGCGCGCTCTTGTCACCCGCAAGGGTGGTCATGCCGCTTTCGTATTCGAATACGCCGCGCTGATCGACGGCGGACGCATGTTGCATGGCGAGGTTCGTACCGATCGGGTAACCTTCAACCCCAAAACGGTCGGCGATCTGTTCACGCGCTTACGGCCCGAGCCGAAAGACAGGTGGAAGATCGGGCGTTCGATCGCGATAGTGGCGTGGCCCGGTCAGGACAACACCGGCAAACCGGTCATCGCCGACCGTTACCGGCCGGAGACGGTGACAGATATCGCCAGCTTGAAGGCGCGCGCAGCCGACTTCGGCTGCGCGCCGGGTGTGAATTCTGCACTCAGCTGGCTCGAAACCTGTGTCCGCACATGGCGTCTCGACGGCACGACGCCGATCGCGATCATTCTCTGCGCCCGTCGCCCCTTTCACCTGATCGGCAGCGACAGCTCGATCGAGCTTTGTCCTTACGTCATCAATATTGGCGCGCCGACATTGTTGCCGGCGGGAGATCAAACGTCCGTACGGCCAGCCGGTCACCGCCAGACCGTGGCGCCAACACTGCTGCGCCGGCTTTCCGACGACCCCGAGACCACCCAGGAGGAAATCAAGTGGGTCCAGCTCGGCTGCGGCAGCCTCGGATCGAAGATCGCGCTGCACCTAGCGCGAGCGGGGAGAGCGCCGGCGATCGTAATTGATCGAGCCTACCTGAGCCCGCATCACGCCGCCCGTCATGCGCTCGTGCCCAGGAAAGGCGGGATGCAGGTCTCGTGGATTGGTGACAAGGCGGCAGCGCTCGCGGAGGCGATTGCGGGATTGGGCCAAACTGCCAATGCGGTCGCCGACGACGTGGTCTTGATAACGCGCGACAAAATCAAGGCCAAGAAGCACTTGCCGAAGCGAAGCTGGGCGATCGTGAATTCGACGGCTTCTCTGGCGGCACGCGAGGCGATGGGATCCATAGCGCGCGACATTCAAATCCCGCGGGTTATCGAGACGATCCTCTACTCGGCAGGAACGATTGGCGTCGTCACGGTCGAGGGTCCGAACCACAACCCGAATACGCTCGACCTGGTGGCGGAAACCTACACCATCGTCCGCGAGCAAGATGCGCTGCGTGCCGTCATGTTCGCCGAAGGTGCAGGATTGACCCGACAGTCGATAGGAGAGGGGTGCGGGTCGCTTACGATGCCAATGTCCGACGCCCGGCTCTCGATGTTCGCCGCGCCGATGGCAGAGGCCATCACAGCCATGCAAAAGGCCGCGCTGCCGGATAAGGAAGGCCGCATTCTGCTCGGCGCCATCGCGGAAGACAGCGTGAGCCTCACCTGGTCGAGCTACGGGGTGGCACCGTCGACGGCGGTGCGCGTGGCAGGGCAGGGCGGCTGGCAGGTCCGCATTTCGGGCCGTGCGGAACACAAGATCAAGGAGGAGGTCGCGCGCTGGCCGACTGTTGAGACCGGAGGGATATTGATGGGGCGCATGTCGGACGCGGCACGTACATTTTACGTCACCGATGTATTGCCAGCACCCGACGACAGTAAGCGGAGCGCGGTCGGATTTCAGTTGGGGGTGAAGGGCGCTCGCAAACGAATTTCGGACTACGCGGAGTCGTGCGGCTACAGTCTCTTTTGCCTGGGCACCTGGCATAGCCATCTCTACCCATCGGGACCGTCGGCGACCGATCACGCGACAGCGGTGACCGTAGGCCTGGCCCGTTTTGCGCCCTCGGTGCTTCTCATTCACACACCCGGCGGCTATGCGGTGGTGCTGGCGGAAGCGAGCCGCTCGACGATGTCCGGTCCGGAAGCCGGTCGATCAAGAACCGGAGAACGGTAGATGTACGAGGTCGATTTCCTACCCGTCGGCGTCGGCAACGGAGATGCCATCTGTGTCCGGTACGGGACCCCGGAGCAGGGCTATTACTTGCATGTGATCGATGGCGGTTACGCTGCCTCCGCCGACACGATCATCCGTCATATCGAGACGCAGTTCGGCCGGGACTGGTTCATCAACCACATGGTCGCGTCGCATGCCGACAACGACCACTGTGCCGGCCTCGTAGGGGTGATGGAGCGCTTCCACGTCGAGCATCTTTGGATGAATCGACCGTGGCTCTATGTCGAAGAGGTGCTGGATAGCTTCCACGGCAATTACGGCCGGGAAGGGGTTAGCCGCGATATTCGCGCGAAGCACGACTATCTCGTGCGCCTGGAAGATCTCGCCTTGGGACGCAGCATCCCGATCCATGAGGTATTTCAGGGAGCTGTGATCGGCTCCTTCGTCGTTCTAGCACCTTCTCGTGCCCGGTATATCCGGCTGATCCCCGATCTCGACAAAACCCCAACGTCATACGCCAAGGATTCGACCGGCCTTGCCGGCTTCTTTGCCAAAGCCATTGAGGCGGTGAAGGAGTGGGCTGATGAGCGATGGGATCTGGAAACTCTGTCGAATAATCCCGAACCGACGACGGCGTCGAATGAAACATGCGTGGTCCAGCTAGGCCAGATCGATGGCCGGAAGATCTTACTTACCGCGGATGCCGGCCCGTCAGCCCTCGCCGAAGCTGCCGATTATGCGGAGATGCTCGGGTTGCTGTCATACCCCGACTTTGTACAGGTGCCGCACCACGGCAGCCGCCGCAACGTGACCCCCTACGTGCTGGACCGTTGGCTCGGCGGCCGCATGAAAACCGAGGGGGCGGCGATCGGGACCGCCTTCTGCTCGGTCGGGGAGAACCAGCCGGAGTACCCTCGCGGGCAGGTCAAGACCGCCTTCATCCGGCGCGGTTATCCGGTTCATGTGACAAGGGCAAACACGAAAACGCATTTCTTCGGCTGCGCGGGGCGGGGCTGGCCCGCTTCCGAACCTGAGCCATTCGATTATCGGGTGGAGACCTGACAATGCCAGCCTGGCTAAAGTTCTTCGATGCCTACACCATCCGCGCCCGGGTGTTTCCCGCGATCATCGCGGCGATCCCCGCGCTCGCGATGCTTGTCCTTCTGGTGTCGTGGACCGGTCTGGCGCTGTCGAGCGGCATCGCCACCGTCGGCCTGGTCGTCATCCTATACATGTTCTCCGACTTTGCCAGAAGCCGAGGGAGGAAGATTGAGCCTCTTATCTACGAGCTTCAGGGAGGGAAGCCGTCCGTCACGATGATGCGTCGTGCCGATACGACATTTGATAACGACTCGAAGGATCGCTACCGCGCGTTCCTGGCTGGCAAATTGGGCGGCGCAGCACCGACTACCGCAGAGGAAGAGCAAAACCAAGTGGTCGCCGATGCCTTTTATGAACAGGCGGGCGCCTGGTTGCGCGAAAACACCCGGGATACAAAGAAGTTTTCTATTCTGTTTAACGAGAATGTCATTTACGGCTACCGTCGAAATCTTCTTGGCCTTAAGTGGGTTGCGTTGGGTCTCAACCTCGCGGTGGTCCTCATTTGCACGGGGCTGCTGTGGCGCAACGGACCGATTAATATCGAGGATGCCTTTACCGGACGCGTCGTTGTAGTGCTGGTCGTTGCTGCAATCCACGCTTTCTACATCGTGACGGTCGTCAATCAAGATAGCGTCATCACCGCCGCGCGCACTTACGCACGGCAGCTCATCCTGTCGACGGAAACTTTCATCGCGGGAACGCGTCCCCCAGGGCGACAAGAAAGACGAGACGTTGACCTCTCTGAGCCGAATGCCACTGGGAGGAGGGATTGACCAATGCGCCGGCCGCTAGCGCGATCGCCGACCGTGGTGCGGCACGATCAGGAGCCGATGATCGAGATCAGCATGCGTGATGATTAGCCGGTCGACCGCGAGCTGGAAGGGGTGCTCAGGCCGAAAGAACCGGGCTGAAACGTCCAGGATTTGCCCGACCCGAAGCCGCAATTCGCGCAGCCTCGCCCAGAGATAATCGAGCCGCAAGACGACAACGATCACCGCGGCGAACCACAACAGCGCCTCGACGATTTTGACAATCATGGTGTTGCGATCCATGGCAGGCAGCATAAACGGATCTTGCCGCGGCGTCATGGCAATGTGTCGTTGTTCAACCATCGAGCAAGGAGAAGATTTTGAGCCGCCGATGATTTGGCGATCTTGACTGTATCCAATCTCGATCAGATTCCTCTTGTCGCCCGGTACTGTGCCCCCACGACCCACGCATCGAAAGTGTCGTCGTCAAGCGCCGGCGACCGGTCGTTTGGCAACGGGGGATCAAACTCGATATTCGCATCGCGCCAGCGAACCCGAGCAAGGTGCTGGCCTTGGAACATCAAATCAGCACCCTCGCGATTGTGGTAGATGAACGCATAGCCAAATTGCAGCGGGTCGGCGCGCAGAGATTTTCCCCGCAGCCGGTTGTGATCGTAGAGCCTGATGAACGTCAAGAATTGCTCTAGTGAATGATTCGGTTGTCGCTGCCTGACGCCAGGACCGCCACCATTGCCTGCCAAAAATTCGACGCCTGCAGCTTCCAGGGCATTCATTATTGCCTCCACGGTCGCGCTCCTCGGCGTTGGTTGACCACCTTCAAACTGCCGAACCGTGACGATTCCCACTCCAGCGGCAGCGGCGAGCTGCTGCTGCGACCAATCGATGAGACCACGGGCGGCACGGCACTGAGCTGGGGTCATTCAGGCCTGCTTACCGTAAACTGTCGATAAACAATAGAACAATCTATTTTATTGAGGGTGCGGTAAGCCCACAATAGGGCTGCCGGCGCTCGCTTTGTGCGTTAGATAGTGTAACATAAAGGACGTTATGTTACACTATCCGCCATGAGCGACCTGGTCCCGATAAAGCCGCGGCCAACCGCCGCTGCGATCTCTGGCGGCATCGTCATTCCGACGGCGATCGCCGGCGCAGGCGAAAAGGCCGTTCGCCGCTTCCTCGAATTCTTCGCCGCGACGATCCGCAACCGTAACACGCGCGACGCCTATTACCGGGCGTGCTGCTCGTTCTTTGCTTGGCTTGAGGGCAACGAAATCCGCGATCTGACCGATATCGAGCCGTTACACGTCTCCTTATATATAGAGGCGCTTCAGGCCACGGCCGCGAAGCCCACCGTCAAGCAGCACTTGGCGGCCATCCGGATGCTCTTCGATTGGCTGGTGGTGGGCCAGGTGCTGGCTACCAACCCGGCGCATGCGGTGCGCGGCCCAAAGCATGTCGTTCGGCGCGGCAAGACACCAGTGCTGACCTCGGAGGAAGCGCGGATACTCCTCGACAGCATCGACATCACGACGCTGGTCGGCCTGCGCGATCGGGCACTAATCGCTGTGATGACCTACGCCTTCGCCCGCATCGGGGCCGTCGTCGCCATGCGGGTCGAGGACTACTATCCCTCTGGCAAGCGTTGGTGGGTGCGCCTGCACGAAAAAGGCGGCAAGCGCCACGAGATGCCGGCGCACCACAAGCTTGAAGCTTATCTCGACGAATATCTCGCCGGCGCCGGGATTCGTGAGGACGGCAGAGGCCCCCTCTTCCGTTCGGCCGTCGGCAAGACAGGCGTTTTAAACGCCAGGCCAATGAACCGCGTTGACGCCTATCGCATGATCCGCCGGCGCGCGCTCGAGGCTGGCTTCCAGGTCAAGCTCGGCTGCCACGCGTTCCGGGCTACCGGCATCACGGCTTATCTTGAGGCCGGCGGCACGCTCGAAAATGCGCAAGCTATGGCCGCGCACGAAAGCCCGCGCACCACCAAGCTTTACGATCGAACAAGCGATGAGATTACACTCGACGAGGTCGAGCGCATCAGGATCTGACTGATGAGGTAGCGCTGATCCCCATGTCGCCCCGAGTCTAGTTGAACACCGGTCCGTTAACCATCACCGTCCCTTCACGGCCTTGAAGATAAAGCAGCGCCGCCTTGAGTGAACCACTGTCCCACTCCGAGGCCGTAATGAGCCCTGCACAGGTCACCCGCAGTGCGGCCTTTTTGCAGACTGCGGGATATTTTGGTCTATCGCATAAAGATGCGCGTATCGCCCATGACAGACGTCATCTTACGAGCTATGTCGCACGTTTTAAACACGCTTTGCTTTTGACACCAAAACTTGTTGTTGCTGATCACATGGTGATCAACGCACCAAATTTCAGACGTGCGTACCATTCGGATGTCCGATTTCGGGAAGTGATCCAACCGGACTTTGTTGAAGTGGCCTTTTTTGAATGTCACAAGACAGGGGAGCCGATGTCCCTCACGGATTTGCGCGAGTTCTACCACTTCGGCTCGAGCCACGGGCGACAAGGCAAACAACACTTCGACGGCATGCAGTTGTTTCACCCTAAGCTTCCGCGTATGTTTCAAAGCGAAGCTTGGGACTCAGAATTGCTGGAGATCGAAAACGTTCTTCAACGACGCGTTCCGCCGCGCGGGCGGGACAATCGTTTCACCACACGCGCGTCCGCCGCTCTCGAAGGAGGTAAATTTCGGTCGTGGCTCGAAGAGAAGAAAATATTTTCCATCTATCGCACTGCTTTCGACCACCTGATCGATCACTCGCCAACGTTGGGCATCATTCACTTCGATCCGCATCACCGTTTCCCCGGAGACCGAAATATTTTCGATTATATAGCGGATTTGCCTACGGTTAATTTGTCGGCGGCCGAATTGGCTCGTCTTTTCGGTACTGAGGTGGCTCGCGCTCATCGCGCCATGTTGGTAGGCGCTGAAACACAGTTGCTGGGTACACAAGCCATCCTCCCGGCGGACCTTGCGGATTATCGCACATTAGTTCTGAAGAGTGCTGCCGCTGATCTGATTGACAACATCGAGCGCGAGGAAAGATCGATAAAGCTTGACTTAGCGGCCATTGATACGGAGCTTTGGGCTTCGTTAACCTCTCGCGAGATCCTTGATCTGCGCCGCTCCGATCCGGGGTATCAATATTTCGAGGCGCTTGAATTAGATGTACCGTTCGCTGAGCTAGCGCGCGCCGTGGACAGCTATACCCGTCTCATAAACAAACGACTGAGCGCCAAAAGCACCGCTCCCGTACGGCGTGTGCAAGGGTTCGTCAATCTCGTCCGTGGCCTGGCCTACGGCGAGGCTGGTCAGGCGATTGGATGGGGCACCGTGGTCACCGTCATAGCAGGCGGTGTCAGCCACATTGCCCATGGATTCAATGTGGCGCCCCTGGTCAAAGCCGCGGCAGACGTAGTTGCAGACCGTTATGCTCGTCCACGATCAACGCAGCCAGTTGTGAAAGCTGCAACCGAATCCAACATCATCGAGTATGCCACCAATTCTCTTCCGGAGAGACTATTGCAGTATCGTTAGAATTAACCTAGCTCGCGAGACGTGTGAGGCGGCCTTGCTGATCTGTTGTTTTCAGATCGTGAAATTGCCCCCTCAATCCTTGTGCACATGATATCTGCCAGGTTCATAAATAACATAGACAACCCAAGCGAGGAGACGCCCGCTGATATACCGACGATGTAACTGGCGGTGGCCCAACCGGCGGCGACACCCGCACCCGCGGCGGCGAGAACTATTCCTTCGTTTGCGTATCTCGATGATCGTCTGAAATCTGCCGGCATGAGCGCTCCATAGAGCGCCCCGTTTCCGATATCAGCGCCTAATTGTCCGAACATTTCCAACATACACCGCAACTAATGCAAATGCTAATGAATTCAATAAATTAACCATCCGGAATGGAAAGGTCCGCATTATCAACTGTGCTTGTCGCTCATCCAGAATTGTTGTTATGGGCATTGGTAGCGGCATGGGTTGTGGCTGTTGTTGCTTTCGGGGCCAATTAAAGTGGCAGACAACGGCCCTCGATTGTTGGCAAGTCATAGAGCCCGAGCGCGTTGTGCCATGCGGGGGGGAGCCGGGCTCCAAACCTGGACTTTGAATCTTTAAATCAACACGTTGTCCGCTCACCCGCTTGAGTGAGCCAGGTCGGTGCGTACGAAGCACGCGATAGGACGGTTGAAATCGATCTAGGGATCGACGCGGGCCCCGTCGGGCCGGTCATATATACTGGGTTGCGGAGGGCACTGAAGGGCGGGGGCCGGAATGGGGCTCTTTCTTGGCCGGGCGGTGCGAGCGCTTATGGGCGCGGTCGTATGGGCTGCCGTCGCGGTCGCGATGTATGCCCTACTCCGTGCCGTTGGATCGGTTGGCGGTCCGTTCGATGCTATGCACGAATTCGCCTCCCTGTTTGCCGCCCTCTTCAAGGCCGGCGGCATCCTCATCGGTGGGGGCGGGATGCAGGGGCTCCGGCTCCTGATCCCTTCCCTCCCCGCGCAAGGAGGGCTGGCGTTGCTTATCGCCGCGGTGGTTCGAGTAGTCGAAATCCTCGCGCTAGCCATGGTCTTCGCGGCTCTGACGCGATTCCTTGCCCTCGTTTTTCAGGAGCTGAGGTTCAGCCGACCGTAGCGCCCTCCCCTGTCGCCGGCGCGTTGCCGATTCTGGAAAAACCCCGCTTTTCGCCAGACCCGCGATTAGGCCAAGATGTTCGCCTTCGACGCGAGATCGGCGGAGGTCATTCGTGCGGGCGGCGCTGGGCGAGCTACTGTCGGAGGTCCGCGAGGCAGATTCTTCCTTCTCGGTTCCGCTGGGGACGGCCCGATGGATGGGCCTTCCTGAAGCGACAACCAAATTCCGGTACCAGGAAGAAGCACGATCAGACCAAAGCTGGATCGGCGAGGCATTCGACGCGACGGCAACTCCTCTCGGTTACGCCGACGATCGTCATGTGTGCCTGGTCAGCGGCACGCGCGGCGGTAAGGGCGCCGGCGTCATCATTCCAAATCTGTGTCTGTGGCCAGGCTCCTGCATCGTCATCGACCCAAAAGGCGAAAACGGCACCGTCACGGCCCGCCGGCGCGGTAATGGCTCAGCGTTCGCCCAAGGCCTCGGGCAGAAGGTGTGCATCCTCGATCCATTCGGCGAGGTAAGCCTCGAAACGACCCTCAAAGCCCGCTTCAACCCCCTCGATGTCATCGATGTGGATGGCGATCTCGCGGTTGCCGATGCTGGCCGGATCGCGGCAGCGATCGTCGTCCGCGAGAATAAGACGGACCCCTATTGGGAAGAAGCGGCCCGCAACCTGATCAAAGGCTTCATCCTCCATGTCCTTTCGGAACCCTACTTCGAAGGCTTGCGTAACCTCGTAACCGTTCGCCGCCTGCTGACGCAGGGTGATTGGCTCCTTGCCGACACGCTGCGCCGCGCGGGCGAAGAGAAGATCCCTTCCGCTTTCGGACTGTTATGGGAGCGCATGCGCAGGAACTCGGCCTTCAACGGCGTGGTCGCTGGTGTTGGCGAGCAGATGATGTCGATGGCCGAGCGGACGCGCTCCGGAGTTTTGGCGACGGCCAGAACCAACACCGAATTCCTCGACGATCGGCCGATGCAGCGCCTGCTCGAGGTGTCGGATTTCGATTTGGCGGAGATCAAAACCAGCCCGGGCGGCCTGACCATCTACCTCACCCTGCCGCAGCGCTACATGGATACGCACTATCGCTGGCTGCGGCTGATGATCAGCCTCGCGGTCGGCGAGATGGAGCGGATCAAGGGGCGCCCGCGCACAGGATATCCAACGCTTTTTGTGCTCGACGAATTCGCCGGCCTCAAGCGCATGGAGACGATCGAGCACGCCGTCGCCCAGGCCGCCGGCTTTGGCGTCAAATTCTTCTTCGTCGCCCAGAATTTGGCGCAACTCAAAGTCGTCTACGAAGAAGGATGGGAGAGCTTCGTCAGCAACGCCGGCCTGAAGATGTTCTTCCAGATCGACGACGATTTCACGCGTGCCTATGTGAGCCGGCTAATCGGCGAATACGAAGTGAAACGAGAAACTCGTTCGACATCGCGCTCGCAATCGAGCTCGCTCTCCACGACCGAAGGCAAATCGTCGTCGGTCAATACCGGCACGTCATCGGGATCTACGGACGGAAGATCACGGGGCGACTCTCTCACCTATGCGGGCTGGTTCCGCATTTTCTCCAAGAGCGACACCCGTCAGGCCGGAAGAAGTTGGTCACGCTCAGAGACCAGCTCGCGCGGAAGCTCGGAAGGGACTTCCTTCTCTCGAGGCGAAACGCACGGGGATTCGACGACCACCGGCTGGGGAGAAGCCGTTCACAAAAGGGCGCTGCTCAACCCCGATGAGATCGGGCGGTTCCTCTCGCGCATCGACGACCATGGGCACCCGGCCTATCCGGGCATCGTCCTCGCCATCTTGCCAGGGCACGACCCGCTGTTGGCGCGACGCGTAAATTATTTTGAGGCGCCGCTATTCGCCGGCTGCTTCGACCCGCACCCAAACTATCCGCCGCCGATGACCCTGGCCGAGCGTGCCGAGGCGCGCCGATGGGCGGCCGCTGTGGCGTTACCGCCACCAACACGCCGCAACGCACCTTGGGCGGAGATGTGGCGCAGAGCGCAATCGGTTACGGGCGCCGTCGTCCGCATGGCGGCTACAGCCTTTTCGGGCTTGTATAAGGCGGTTCGGACAGTCATTGCGCTAACGATCGCCGGATTGGCGATCGCGGTACTGATCAAGCTCTTAGCCGCGCCCGAAGGGCCAAAAACGGTCAATGATGACCGGGCGAAGGCTGAGGCAGCGGCGACCGCGACAAGAGCGCCGGTGTCTCCCGCCGCGCCGGCAACAATAGCGCCGGCTCCGCCGGCCCCCATCGACCCACCTGCCCGCTCTGCCGCGCTTCCCCAAGGATCCATTTTTCCGCTGGGCGCCAAGGCCTGGGTCGCGCCGGCATCGAACGGCGATGATCCTTCGGTCGGCTTGTTTCAGAACGGGACGATGGTCGACATACTCGATCGGGTCCAAGGGCCCTATGGATGGGACTGGTTCAAGGTAAGGGGTCCCACCAACGACGGCCAGGTCGTCGAAGCCTTTGTGCGCGCTGATCTCATTGCCGGAACGGGCATCAAGCCGCAGCCCGGCTTCCGATGTGCGCGGGACAATGGAAGCGAGGAATACGGCCGCACGCCTGTCTATACGAAGGAGGTGATGCGCATGATGACCGGATTGCGCGACACCTATCCCGACCTCGTGATGGCGCGCCTACCGCCCAAAAGCTTCTACACGGTCGGTCCTTCCATGCGCGCGGCCAATGGTTGGGAATGGCACACCGTCCAATTTGCCGACGGCCGCCAAGGCGTGGTGCGGGCGGACCAGCTTCGTCCGGGTCCCGCATCGCAAGAGAATGGCAACTGGATTTGTCAGAGCAATTAAAGCCGGCGCTTGCGAGCAAGGCTCGGAGCGGCCCGGCCTCTAGCGCTCTGGTTGTTGACGCTCGCGTTCCTGAGTTTGCTCGCGCTGCTGCTCGGCGGCTTCTCGGTCTCGAACGGTCTGGGCTATCTTGCGGGCCTCCTCCAGCTCGGCTTGTTTTTGTTCGGGGCTCGTTTGTGGGGATTGCTGGGTATTCGCCATGGCCATCTCCATCCGTAGTTGCCGATATCCTTCATAGGCTCTGGCTCCGCTTGCGATCTCCCGCGCTTCCTGCAGCTCGGCTGGGTCCTGCGCGCGCTCGGATGAGGGCGAAGGGTCGCCCTCTCCTTCCCGGCTCGCTCCGGCTTTGTCGTTCGCGGCGGTTTTGATCTCGTGGTTTTGCCTGATCCATTTATTGGCGGACTCTTGCTGCGGAACCATGCCACCATGGTGGGTCCAGGTCCGCAGCGGGCCGGTCTGTGTCGCGCGTTGTTCCGGCTCCGGATCTGCTGCCTCCGGAGGATGCTGCTGCACCTCGATCGGTCGAGGTGCCTGGTTTAGCCCGCCGTAGTTCCTTTGCTGGCGCAACGCTCGTTCCCGCCATGGCAAGCTCAACGGCCGTCACTATGATCGATTTTGCAATCGGCACTACGGCAATCTCGCCGGCAAACCATAAACGGCCGCCTTACAGGGCCACGAACGGGTGCCGCGGAACAGCCCGCCCTGCTCCCTGCGGCTCATCGCGACAACCCACCTCGATCGCGTTCCCGCCAGTGGATTCGTTCTTGCTCATCCCGCCGGCGTACCTCGGCAGCAATCTCCCGCGCTTCACGCAATTGGCGGCCTTCGCCGCTGAAAGCTCCGTCCCCCGCCGAGGATTCCGCCCCTCGGTGATCGCGTCTCGCGATCGCATCCGCCAGGCGCGCACGCCGTTCGGCAAAACTAGACGACGGCGGCGGCGGCTCATCGCTCACATGGAATTGCGACGCGGACCTGGTGTCATCGATGCGAGCCATCTGCCGCGCGAGCTGCCCGAGATCGCGCGCGGTCTCGGTTGCGACAAATAGCGAGACATTCTCTCGATGCCGCGTCAACGCAACGTAGCTCGACGCACTTCGCCAATGCCGGCTGTGATAGAGATAGGTCGCATCAAGGGTGCGGCCCTGTCCGCGATAGATCGTGCCGGCATAGCCGTGGCGGAACTGATCAAATTCGCCACCGGCGTAATCCTTGCCGGCAACAAAGGAGAGGATCCGCTCCGGGGAGCCTGGCTTGGTATCGAGCGCGACCGTCACTCGGGAACCTTCGATTGCGCGGATCGTGCCAACATTGCCGTTTGCGAGCCCGGCCTCCCGATAATCCCTGCGCCGCGCGCTACCGGTGAACTGAATCCGGTCATTCACGGCAAAGGCCGCCTCCCCTTCTGCCGTGGTCAGCTTGTTATCCTCCCCGAGCGCCCCCTGCCCTTTCCGGACACCGCGTAAGGCCGCGTTGAGTTCTTTCACATCGGCGTTGGTGTAGGCGAAGACAAAGCGCGTCTTGGCCGGATTACCCGCTGTATCGGCGCCCCACTGGCCGACGAGGTCGTCAAAGGAGTCTGTTTCCCGTCCGCTCCAGCGGATCGCTCCCTGACCGGCAAAGATTGCAAGCGCCGGCAGAAACTCGCCGTTATGCATGAGGTTGAAGGCCCGCTTTTGCTCCGCATCCGAGACCCGGACGACCTCGTGCAACTCGGCGCCGCCGTGCTTTTCCTTGAGCGCGCCAAACAGGCCTCCGCGCTCGATGCTGGCAAGCTGCTTGTCATCGCCGGCGAGGATCAGCTTGGCTCCCGACGAGCGGGCGTGCGCCGTCAGGCAAGCAAAGTGCCTGGTCGAAAGCATTCCGGCTTCATCGACGATCAGCACCGTGCGGGCGTCCCAGCGGCTGCTGCCATGCTCGAGGCGCGCCAGTTCCGATGCGATCGTCGTCGTCTGACGATAGCCGGCGCCCCGCATGTCCTGCACCACGGCATTGGTCCAGGCCATACCGATCACGCGATAGCCATCCGCCTCGTACCCATCCCGGATCACGGAGAGCGCCGTGCTTTTCCCGGTCGCCGACTCGCCGGCGATGACGGCAAGACCGTTCGGACCAATCCCATGGCGAAAGGCGGCGCGCTGTTCTTCTTTAAGCCCGGGATGACGTGCGAGCTGTGCTTCGGCCCGCCTCGGGTTCACGCCATAGCCGGTCCGCTCAGCAAGTACGGCCGTGTCGGCCGTCACTCCGGCTTCGTCCGCAAGCACGGTGCGGGTTGTGTAGCGCGATACCGGCGCGTCCACGGCCTCCTTTAGACCGACGACTTCCGGCAAGGCGAGAATCTGAGCCGTGAGCGCCGCCCGCTCCCTCGGATCGATGATAACTTTCGCCAGCACGCGGTTGAGATCGCCGCGGCTGAAGGTCGATCGCCTCTCCGTCAACTCCTCAAGGATTTTTGGCGGATTGTGCGAGCGGATCGCCGCTCGCAATTCCCGTTCCTGGCCCCGGCGCTCCCGCTCGGCCGCGAGATCGATGATCTCGGCCGCCACCGTCGCGCGATCGCCATCGATGCGCTCGCGCTCGGCGTTGCGGGCCTGCGCCGAGCGGTTGCGGTCACCGAGATCGGTGGTCTCTCCATTGCGTTCCATGCCCGAGGCGACGGGCCCAAGGTGCACGGTCGCCTCCCA
>Ga0213875_10000476_pt1 | contig 34211 bp, 34 predicted proteins | sample BarmaccomBMRX_R8_FD_160105 | JGI IMG/M metagenome (GOLD analysis project Ga0213875, IMG submission 160105) | Root-associated microbial communities from Barbacenia macrantha in rupestrian grasslands, the National Park of Serra do Cipo, Brazil - RX_R8 | ecosystem: Host-associated > Plants > Roots...
CGGGGATGCGGGGGGGGTGCTGGGGGCGGGGCCGGGGCTGGTGGGCCGGGCCGGGCGGGACGAGGTGGTGCTGGCGCTGCCGGGCGGGGGCCGGGGACGGGTGCTCGGTCAGGGAGCGGCAGCAGCCGCGATGGCCGGGCTGGCCTGCTGGCGGGCGATCGGCGGGATCAGCGACGGGTTAGCGGCCGGCCTGGGCGGCGGGGACGGTGACCGGGACCGGACCGGGCCGTCGCTGCAGGAGTGCCTGCTGCCGACCTGGGGCGGCCCGTTCGGGTGGATCGTGGTGGCCGAGCCGGTGGCCGCCCTGGAACTGCAGGGCCTGGCCGACGACGAGGCCCGGCGGGAGCGGCTGGCCCGCCGGCTGGGCGACCGCTTCCCCGAGCAGGACGTGCAGGCCCGGCGGCACCGGGATCGGCACACCGAGCTGCGCCAGGGGCTGTCGACCGGGCTGTGGCGGGTGCACCTGCTGGCGGGCGGGACCGACCCGGCCGCGGCGGCCCGGGTGGCCGGGCTGGTGTGCGCCTCGGCCGACCTGCGGGGGTTGCCGTACTCGCTGACGCCAACGCCGGCCGAGGCGAGCGGGTTCCGGGCGTTGCTCGACCCCGGGCCGGCCGCGAGCCTGGCCGACCTGGCCGACCTGGACGAGGACGTGGCGCCGCGGGCGCCGTTTCACGCCAGCACCGCGCTGCTGGCGGCGCTGGCCCGGGTGCCGGACCGGGAGATACCGGGGATCCGGCTGGCGCTGCGGCCCGACTTCGACGTCACCCCGGAGCAGTCCCCGGGCGCCAGCGTGGCCCTGGGTGAGGTGCTGGACCGGCAGCGGCTGGCGGCCGGCCCGCTCCGGATCCCGCTGGAGTCGCTGAACCGGCACGTGTTCGTGTGCGGGGCGACCGGCGGCGGCAAGTCGCAGACGGTCCGCGGCCTGCTCGAGGCGGCCAGCCAGGCCGGGGTGCCGTGGCTGGTGGTGGAGCCCGCCAAGGCCGAGTACCGGCTGATGGCGACCCGGCTGGCCGGGTCGGGGGCCGCGGTGGTGCGGATCCGGCCGGGCGAGGCCGACGCGGTCGCGGCCGGGCTGAACCCGCTGGAGCCCGCCACTGACGGTCACGGCCGCCGGTTCCCGTTGCAGACCCACGCCGACCTGGTGCGGGCGCTGTTTCTGGCCGCCTTCCAGTCCGAGGAGCCGTTCCCGCAGGTGCTGAGCGCCGCCCTGACCCGGGTGTACGAGGAGGCCGGGTGGGACCTGGCGCTGGGCGAACCGCGGCGGCCGGACCTCCAGCCGGGCTACCCGGGGCTGGCCGACCTGCAGCGAACCGCCGAGCAGGTCGTGCGGGGCATCGGCTACGGCCCGGAGATGAGCGCCGACGTGCTCGGGTTCATCAAGGTCCGGCTGGCCAGCCTGCGGCTCGGCACCACCGGCCGCTTCCTGGACGGCGGTCACCCGATCGACTTCGCCCGTCTGCTGCGCGCCAACGTGGTCCTCGAGATCGAGGACGTCGGCGACGACCGCGACAAGGCCTTCCTGATGGGGACGGTGCTGCTGCGCCTAGTCGAGCACCTGAGGCTGATGGGGCCAATGGGGTGCAAGGGGGCGGAGGGGTGTGGGTGCGAGGAGGGTGGGGAGGGGCGCGAGTGGGAGGGGCGCGGGGGCGAGGAGCTTGCCACGGAGCCCGGAGGTAAGCCGGGGCCCGGGCTGCGCCATCTGACCGTGTTCGAGGAGGCGCATCGCCTTCTGCGGCGTCCCGAGCCCGGCGCCGGGGCGGCCGCCCACGCGGTGGAGCTGTTCGCCGGCCTGCTGGCCGAGGTCCGTGCCTACGGGGAGGGGATCATCATTGTCGAGCAGATCCCGGCCCGGCTGATCTCCGACGCGATCAAGAACACGGCGGTCAAGGTCGTGCACCGGCTGCCGGCGGCCGACGACCGCGAGGCGGTGGGGGCGACGATGAACCTCAGTCCAGCCCAGTCGCGGTACCTGGTCACGCTGGCGCCGGGGGAAGCGGCGGTGTCAGCCGACGGGATGGACCACCCGGTGCTGGCCCGGATGCCGGACGGCACCGCCCGCGAGGCCGAGGAGTCCGGCCAGCCGTATCCGGCCGCCAGCCCGGCCACCGTGGTATCGGTCCGCAGCGTCACCTGCGGCGCCGACTGCGTGGCGAGCCCCTGCACCCTGCGCGACCTGCGGGCCGCCCAGCGGGCCGCCGAAAGCGACCCCGCGATCACCTTGTGGGCCGAGCTGTCGGTGCTGGCCCACCTGACCGGCTGGCCGATGCCGATACCGCAGCCGCCGCTGCTCAAGCGGCTGGCCGGGTGGGCGGCCCGGCGCCGGGACTGCGCCCTGTCACAGGCGGTGGACGCGGCCGTGGCGGCCCGCACCCCGCTGATCGCTGGTCGGGTCGGCGCCCCGGCGCTCGCGTCCCACGTGGTCACGGCCATGCGAGCCCGGGTGACCCAGGGGACGTGGCTGTGCCCGGAGCAGGAGCCGCAGTGGCTGGCCCCGGCCCCCCGGCGCCCAGCCGGCACGGTGCCGGACTGGGAAGAAGACCGTCAGCCCGCCGATCTGGCGCTGTTGCACCCGCTGGCGTTCGGGCTGACCGGGCCCTCCGCCGTCGAACGGGCGATCGGGACGTGCGTCACCGACGCCGATTTCGAGGCGCAGCTGGCCGGGTACCTGGAGCGGGAGTTCACCGACTGCAAGTGGCCGCTGCGCTACCTCAAGCGGAGGAAGTGAGCCCGAGCCGCCCGGAGCCCAGGCCTCAGGCCGCGTTGGCCCGGCGCATCCGGCGACGGCGCTCGGACGCCCGCTCGTCCTCGTTCAGGCCACCCCAGGTGCCGTACTTCTCCGGGCGGGACAGGGCGTAGTTCAGGCAGTCGATGCGGACCGGGCAGTCGGCACAGATCGCCTTGGCCTTGCGCTCGCGGATGTCGCGCTCGGGCTGGCGCTCGCCGTCCGGGCCGAAGAACAGACTCAGATCCTCGTTGCGGCACGCGCCCTCGTCCTGCCAGCTCCAGTTGGGCCGGGGAAGCGCAGCCGCCGAAGGCCGCCGTACGTTGGACATGGAACGATCACCTCAACCGGTTCAAGCAAGTTACGTGTGTGTCTAGGGGCCCCGTGGCGGGCGGAGTTCCGTTCTGGTGCGGTGCCCGCCGCATGCAATTGCAACGCCTAGAATGCCCCGTACGTTCCCGCGCCCGCTCAGGAAATTGCTTCTAAGCAAGTAACAATGCCATCAAGCGAACGGCTGTTCGCCCGCCGGAGCGCCAGCTGACGGGCCGTGTCGGACCGCCACATCCTGGCTGAGCGGCCGCTACGCTCTCCCCGTGGTAGCCCGGACCGTCAGTACCCGACAACGGGCGGCCGCGCGGCAGAACTCGTATCTTACGCACAGGGCGAACACGGGAGCCGGGCGGCACGGCTGGCTGCGGCTGACCCCCGCCTACTCGGTCCGGCTGGTCCGCGAGCGGACCGCGCACCTGCCGCCGGGCGCGATCGTCACCGACCCGTTCTCTGGCAGCGGGACCACGGCGCTGGCGGCGGCCGAGCACGGGGCCACCGGCCAGGCCGTCGACGTCAACCCGTTCCTGGTCTGGCTGGGCAACGCCAAGGTGGCCAGCTATCCGGCCGCGCTGCTGGACGAGGGCGAGGCCCGGCTCCTGGCCCTGACCGAACAGGCCGCCGACGGCGCCAGCGACGCGGCCGGGCTGTGGGCCCCGAACCTGCACAACATCGACCGGTGGTGGTCGCCCGGATCGCTGGCCGGGCTCAAGGCCCTCCGCCAGGTGCTCGACCGGACGGACGGCCTGCCCGGTCCGGTCGCCGACCTTTTCAATATCGGCTTTTGCCGCACCGCGATCGGGGTCAGCAACGCGGCCTTCAACCACCAGAGCATGTCGTTCGCGGCCGGCCGGGACGCCGCGCTGGACGGCGGGCCGCCCGGCAGCGAGCACGTTTTCCGCCGGTTCAGTGACGAGGCGGCCGCGATCCTGACCAGCGCCCGGACCGGGCTGCCGGGGTCGGGGCGGGTGGTGCTGGGCGACGCCCGCGACCTCGGCCCGGCCGGGCTGCCGCCCTGCGACCTGCTGCTGACGTCGCCGCCGTACGTGAACCGGATGTCCTACATCCGCGAGCTGCGGCCCTACATGTACTGGCTGCGGTTCCTGGACCAGGCGTGCGACGCCGGCGAGCTGGACTGGACCGCGATCGGCGGCACCTGGGGCATCGCCACCTCGCGGCTGCACGACTGGGCGTCGGCTGGCCCCGGCAGCCCCACTGGCCCCACGGCTCCGATCGGGGACGAGCTGGCCGCGGTGACCGCGCTGATCGCCCGCGACGGCGGCAAGCACGGCCCGCTGCTGGCCACCTACGTGACCAAGTACTTCCACGACATGGCGGCCCACTTCGGGGTGGCGTTCGGGCACGTCAAGCCGGGCGGGACGGCCAGCTACATCATCGGCAACTCGACGTTCTACGGGCACGTGGTGCCGGCCGAGCGCTGGTACGCGGCCCTGCTGACCGCGGCCGGCTTCGCCGACGTGCGCACCACCGTCCTGCGCAAGCGCAACAGCAACCTGGCCCTCTACGAGTACGAGGTCAGCGGGCAGCGTCCGTAGCCCCAGGACCGCGAGCGACCGCCCCTAGTCGCGGGCCACGGCGAGCGCGCTGAAGCTCTGGGCGACCGGCATCATCTCGATCACGTTGATGTTCACGTGCGGCGGCAGGGTGGCCGCCCAGTGCACCGCCTCGGCCACGTCGTCGGGTCCGAGCGGCTGGACGCCCTGGTAGACCTGGCCGGCCCGGTCCTCGTCGCCGCCGAACCGGACCACCGAGAACTCGGTGCCGCCCGACAGGCCGGGCTCGACGCTGGTGACCCGGACGCCGGTGCCGTGCAGGTCGGCCCGCAGGTTGAGGCTGAACTGGTGCACGAACGCCTTGGTGGCGCCGTACACGTTGCCGCCCGGGTACGGGTAGGTGCCGGCGATCGAGCCCAGGTTGATCACGTGGCCGCGGCCGCGCTCGACCATGGCGGGCAGGATGGCGCGGGTGCAGTAGGTCAGGCCCTTGCAGTTGGTGTCGATCATCTGGTCCCACTGGTCCAGGTCGGCCCGCTGGGCGGGTTCGAGGCCCAGGGCCAGGCCGGCGTTGTTGACCAGCACGTCGATGTCGGCGAACTCGGGTGGCAGGCCGGCCACCGCGGCCGCCACGGCGTCGCGGTCCTGCACGTCGAACGTGACCGGCAACGCCGCGCCGCCCAGGTCCTTGACCAGCTCGTCGAGGCGATCGGACCGGCGGCCGGTCACCACTACCCGGTCCCCGTCGGCGGCGAAACGGCGGGCGATCGAGGCGCCGAACCCGGCGCTGGCTCCGGTGACAAAGACTGTTCTGCTCACCCCGTGATGCTATTTGAGCAACCGGGACAGCCGCCGGTCGGCCAGCGGCTTGCCGCCGGTCTGGCAGGTCGCGCAGTACTGCAGCGACGAGTCGGCGAACGACACCTCGCGGATCGTGTCCCCGCAGACCGGGCACTTCTCGCCGGTCTTGCCGTGCACCCGCAGGCCGGTCTTCTTCTCGGCCTTGAGGTCGCCGGCGGCCAGCCCCGACGCCCGCTCGGATGCGTCCCGCAAGGTGGCCTGCATCGCCGCGTACAGCTCGGTGACCTGGTCCGGGGTCAGCGTCGAGGCCATCTTGAACGGCGACATCTTCGCCGCGTGCAGCACCTCGTCGGAGTAGGCGTTGCCGATGCCGGCGATGATGTGCTGGTCGCGCAGCACGCCCTTGATCTGCATGCGCCGCCCGGCCAGCAGCTCAGCCAGCGACTGGGCGGTGAACGCCGGGTCCAGCGGGTCCGGGCCGAGCGAGGCCACCCCGGGCACGTCCAGCGGGTCCCGGACCAGGTACACGGCCAGCCGCTTCTTGGTCCCGGCCTCGGTCAGGTCGAAGCCGGACTCGTCGTCGAGGATGACCCGGAACGCCAGCGGGGCCTTGCCCGGCTTGGGCGGCGCGGCCGGGATCTCCTCGCGCCAGCGCAGCCAGCCCGCCCGGGCCAGGTGCACGATCAGGTGCACGGTGTGCGCGGCCGAGCCGTCGCCCGCCGGGGCCAGCGACAGGTCGAGGAACTTGCCGTGCCGGGTCACGTCCGCCACCACCAGGCCGGTCAGGCTGGCGGGGGACGGGTCGTAGGTCTTGAGCACGGAGATCGCCGCCACGTAGGCGTGGGTCACCGTGTGGCCGCTGGCCCGCTCGCGCAGGAACGAGGCCAGTGCCTCGACTTCGGGCAGCTCAGGCATACTCTGAGTGTAAGCAACACGGGAGCTCGGGCCGACCGGGCTGAGAGGGTGGCTGAGCCGACGGCGCCACCGACCGTCCGAACCTGACCGGATAATGCCGGCGTAGGGAGACGCGGTGTTCACCACTGTTCCTGGCGATCGTCAGTCCGAGGCCCCCCGCACCCTGGCCGAGCCGGTCCCGCAGGCGCTGAGCTTCGCCGACCAGCTCGGCCTGTGGGGCAATCTGGGCGTGAGCCTGCTCGGCTTCACCGGCGCCCTGTTCGTGCTGCAGCCGGGCGGCACCGGCACCCCCCGGCTCTCGCTGCTGGCCGCGTTCGTGGCCCTGGTCCTCGGCACGGTGCTGGGCACGCTGGCGGTGGCCGTCTCCGGCCTCCCCGGGGTCCGGACCGGGGCGCCGGCCATGGTGCTGCTGCGCGGATTGTTCGGCGCCCGGCTGTCCTACCTGCCGACCGGGATCAACATCCTGCAGCTGCTCGGCTGGGGCATCTTCGAGCTGGTCACGATCGCGACCGCCGCCCACACGATCGCGCCCGCCCTGCCCCGGTGGGGCTACGTGCTGATCGCGGGGGTGATCACCGCGCTGCTGACCGTGTACCCGCTGGGCTCGATCCGGGTGCTGCGGCGCTACGCCGCCGTGGTGGTGTCCGCGGTGCTGGTGTACCTGCTGGTCCAGCTGGCCCGGCACCCGCTGCCGCCGCTGACCCACGGCACCTGGTCGGGTTTCTGGCCCGCGACCGACACCGTGGTGGCGGTGGCGATCTCGTTCGCGCCGATGGCGGCCGACTACCTGCGGCACTCGCGGTCGGGCCGGTCGGCGTTCGCGGGCGTCATGATCGGCTACGGCGTCACCCAGGTGCTGTGCTACCTGATCGGCCTGCTGGCGCTGGTCACGGTGGCCCGCAATCCCAACGACATCTACGGGGCGTTCATCGCGCTGCCGCTGGGCACGGTCTGCTTCGCGATCCTGGCCGCCCGCGAGCTGGACCAGTCGTTCGCCGACATCTACTCGACCGCGGTGTCGGCCCAGAACCTGCGGCCGCTGTGGGACCGCCGGATCCTCGCCATCGCGATCACCGGGCTGGCGACGGTGCTGGCGCTGCTGGTGAACATCGCCGACTACGAGAACTTCCTGGACCTGCTGGGCTCGGTGTTCGTGCCGATGTTCGCGGTCGTCGCGGTGGACTTCTTCATCCTTCGCCGCGGGCACTGGGACCTGTCGGCCCAGGCCCGGTCGCGGTGGCTGATGCTGCTGCCGTGGGCGGCCGGGTTCGTCGTCTACCAGCTCATCAACCCGGGCTACCTGTCCTGGTGGGTGTCGGCCTGGACCTGGGTCCGGCACCAGCTCGGCTTCACCCCGGCCAGCTGGATGTCCGCCTCGATCGGTTCCTTCGTGGTGGCCGGAGTGCTTACGTTGTCAACGGGTTTGACATGCCGTCATAGGGTCGGACCAAGCGGAAGTGACGGCCGGCACGGGGGAAGTACGCAGGAATGATCCCGCCCAGAGACATGAACAAGATCCTCGCGTTCGGATCGAAGCAGGCCAAGAAGCGCGCCGCCCGCCGGGGGCAGGCCGGTGAGCTGGGCCGGCTTCCCCCAGAAGCCAACATCACGCTGGCCGCCGAGCGGGAGGCAACCGGGGTCGACGAGATCCTGGCGGCCCTCGAGCAGGACCTGATCGGCCTGCAGCCGATCAAACAAAAGGTCAGCGAGATCGCCTCGCTGCTGCTGGTCGACCGGGCCCGGCGCCGGTTCGGGCTGGAGGCGCCCCGGCCGAACCTGCACATGTGCTTCACCGGGTCGCCCGGCACCGGCAAGACCACGGTGGCGCTGCGAATGGCGAACCTGCTGCACCGGCTCGGCTACCTGGAGACCGGCCAGCTCGTGCACGCGATGCGCAACGACCTGATCGGTGAGTACATCGGCCAGACGGCGCCGCGGACCAAGAAGATTCTGGACCAGGCGATGGGCGGCGTGCTGTTCATCGACGAGGCCTACTACCTGTACAACGAGAAGGACCCGAACGACTACGGCCAGGAGGCGGTGGGGATCCTGCTCCAGGTGATGGAGAACGACCGGGACCGGCTGGTCGTGGTCCTGGCCGGCTACAAGGACCGGATGGACGTGTTCTTCACCTCCAACCCGGGCATGGCCTCCCGCATCGCTCATCACCTCGACTTCGCCGACTACGAGCTGGGCGAGCTGCTCTCGATCGGCGAGGTCATGCTCAAGCAGGCCCACTACTACCTGTCCCCCGAAGCCGAGGACATGCTCGGCAAGCAGCTGACCCGGCAGATGGGCGACCCGCTGTTCTCCAACGCCCGCAGCGTCCGCAACGACCTCGACCGGGCCCGGCTGCGGCACGCGTTCCGGCTGTCGGCCGAGCCGGATCGGCTGTGGAGCAGGGACGACCTGATGCGGCTGGAACCGTTCGACCTGATGAGCGACGAGCGGCTCTAAGGCACGAAGCTGGTCAGCAGCGCGCGCATGGTGCGGGCGACCGACCCGCGGGTGCGCTCGGGATCCTCGGAGTTCGCCACCAGCATCGCCCCGCGGGTGAGCGCGCCCAGCAGCAGCCGGGTCAGCGTGCCCGGGTCCTCGACCTCGAGCCGCCCGGCGTCGATCGCGCTCTGCAGCGCGTACATGATCTCGGTGTAGGCGTACTGCTCGTCGAGCTCGGTGAACCGGGCCAGCCCGAGCACGGCCGGGGCGTCCACGATCACGATCTGCCGCAGCTCGGGCTGCTGGACGCTGTCCAGGAACGCCTCGAACCCCCGGCTGAGCAGCTCCACCTCGTCCGGTGCACCGGTCGCGGCCTGCACCGACCCCTCCATCAGCTCGGTGTGGGCCAGCTCGAAGACCGCCTCGAACAGCTTGGTCTTGTTCGGGAAGTGATGGTAGAGCGCGCCGGTGGTGACCCGCGCCTCCCGGGCCAGGTCGTCGACCGAGGTGGCGGCGAAGCCCTGCTGGCCGAACAGGCGGCGGCCGGCCGCGACCAGCGCCGCCCGGGTCTGCGCGACCTGCTCGGCCCGCAGCGAGGGCGGCCCCGGCTGATCGGTGGGCGTATCGGCTGGTGGTGGCACCCCCCTTGTGTACTCCGTGGCAATCCCCTTGTGCATGCTCATCATTCCAGATAACGTCGTTATGTCAGTGAACGATCCTACCTTACGGGGCAACGTTATGAACGATCACGTCACTGCACCTGACTCCGACCGCACCCTCCCCGCCACGGCCATCCCCGCGCTGGCCGTCCTGCCGGCCGCGGCCGAGCGCACCGCGCAGCTGATGCGCGAGATCACCGATCCCCGCGCGCCGGTCCCCGGCCTGCGCTGGAACGCCGCCGAGGTGGCCGCCCACGTGGTCGCCGACCTGCGCACCTACACCGGGGTGGTGGCCGGCCGGGGACCGTCGGTGGCGCCCGGCACCGCCCCCGCGTCCGAGCTCGGCACCGCCGAGAACGCGCGTCAGCTGGCCGAGTATCCCGAGCGCAGCCTGGACCGGCTGGCGGCCGAGCTGACCACGCTGATGCCCGCCTTCATCGCCGCGGCCACCGCGGCGCCGGACGGCACCGTCGGCAGCCCGGTCGGGGTGGACATGACCCCGGCCACGCTGGCCGCGATCATCCTCGGCGAGCAGCTCGTCCACGGCCTCGACCTGGCCCGGGCGGCCGGCCGGGACTGGCCGATCGACCCGGCCGACGCCCGGCTGGTCATCCCGGGCGCGGTCGAGATGCTGCCCGCCTACCTCAACCGGGATGCGGCCGACGGCCTGCACACCCGCTACGAGCTGCGGATCGGCGACCTGCGCTACCAGCTGGCGGTCGACGACGGCACCGCCGCCGTGGGCCCCGCCAGCGGCCGGCCGGACTGCGTGATCACCGCCGACCCGGTGGCGTTCCTGCTGGTCGGCTACGGCCGGATCGCACCCTGGGGGCCGATGCTGCGCGGCCAGCTCCGGGCGGGCGGCCGCAAGCCGTGGCTCGGGTTCAAGTTCAACCGGCTGACCGTCAGCCCTTAGCTTTTGGGGGCCTGGGGCAGCTTGACCGGGCGCTTGGGCGCCCGGGAGGCCGAGGGCGGCGGCACCATCGGGCCGATGTCGCCGTCCGGCGCCGCGTCCAGATCGACGATGACCGGGGCGTGGTCGCTGGGGCCGGTGCCCTTGCGGGCCTGCCGGTCCACCCAGGCGGCCTTGACCCGGGGGGCGACCGGGTCGCTGGCCAGCACCAGGTCGATCCGCATGCCGAAGTTCTGGTGGAACATCCCGGCCCGGTAGTCCCAGTAGGTGAACACCTGCTCGGACGGCCAGTGGTCGCGGACCACGTCGTGCAGGCCGGTCGCCTCCAGCCGGGCCAGCGCCTCCCGCTCGGGCGGGGTGACGTGGGTCTGGCCGACGAACGCGGCCGGGTCGAACAGGTCGGCGTCGGCCGGCGCGATGTTCATGTCCCCGCACACCAGGGCCGCCTCCGGGCCGGCCGCGACCACGTCGGTCAGCGCCTTCAGCCAGGCCAGCTTGTACTGGTAGTGCTCGGAGCCGGGCGACCGGCCGTTGGGCACGTAGACCGACCAGACCCGGATACCGCCGCAGGTGGCGGCGACCGCCCGGGCCTCCGGCTGCGGGAACCCGGGGCCGTCGGCCAGCCCGGTCACCACGTCGTCGAGGCCGGCCCGGGACAAGATCGCGACCCCGTTCCACTGGCCCTGGCCGTGCACCGCGACCTGGTAGTCCCGGCTGGCCAGCTCGTCACCGAGCAGCCCGGTGAAGGCCTCGTCGGTCAGCTTGGTCTCCTGGAGGCAGACCACATCCGGCCTGCGTTCGTCCAGCCAGGGGAGCAGCCGCGGCAGCCGCTGCTTGACCGAGTTCACGTTCCACGTCGCTATCCGCACCCGGCCCACAGTAGTCCGGTCAGATGATTTCGGGCCGGCCGAGTCGTCTCAAGTCCGAGGACTCACCGGCCGCTACGAAGGGACCACTCGATGACCACGCCGCAGACCAGCCTGGATGAGCGCTTCAGCGCCCCGGACGCGACCGCCACCGGCTGGGCGGAGACCCAGAAGGTGCTGGAGACGGCCGAGCTGAGCTGGCTGACCACGGTCCGGGCGGACGGGCGGCCGCACCAGACGCCGCTGGTGGCGGTCTGGCTGGACGGGGCCCTGCACTTCTGCACCGGTCCCGAGGAGCAGAAGGCGGTCAACCTGCAGGCCAATCCGCACGTGCTGCTGACCGCGGGCGGCCGCCGCTGGGACGAGGGGCTCGACGTGGTCGTCGAGGGCGACGCCGTCCGGGTCAGCGACGACGCGACGCTGCGGCGGCTGGCCGAGGCGTGGACGGGCAAGTGGGACGGGCGCTGGGACTTCGAGGTCCGGGACGGCCACTTCACCCACCGGGGCGGGGACGCCCAGGTGCTGGTCTACGCGGTCCGGCCGGCCAAGGTGCTGGCCTGGCGGCAGGGCTCGTTCGCGCAGACCCGGCACGCGTTCTGACGCCCGCCGCCCGCCGCTAGCGGGCCGGCGCTGGCAGGCTGGCGTCAGCGGGCCGCCAGCTCCTCCTCCAGCCAGGTCTTGCCCCGGGTGCGGGCGGTGAGCCGGACCGGGCCGAGCACGGCGGCCAGCCGGGCGGCGGCCGCCTCGGCCGCCGCCACCGCCTCGGACCCCACGTCCTCCAGGAAGCGGCACACGATCTGGCCGTCCGGGTCCTGGGCCCAGCCGCCGGCGATGCGGCCGTCGCACCACAGCGTCGGCCCCACGTTCCCGGCCCGGTCGAACAGCCGCGGCCCGTGCTCACCCAGGAACCAGTCCCGGCCCTGCCAGCCCATCGGGGTGGAGTCCAGCCCCGGCAGCAGCGCCACCCAGGGGGGCTGCTCGGGCACCGGCGCCCGGTCGTCGGCCAGCACGATGCCCGGCTCCCCGTCCAGATCGGCCTCGGCCGGGCGCAGCCGGGTCAGCACCCGCCGGGTCTGGGTGGCGGTCCAGCCCGTCCACCACTGCAGGTCGGCCGGGGTGGCGGGACCGTAGGCGTACAGCCAGCGGCGGGCCAGCTCGACCTCGGCGTCCTCGGTCGCCCAGTCGGCCAGCCCGTCCGGGCACCACCGGGACAGCGGCGACCAGCGGTACTGGTGCGAGGTCCACGACCCGCGCGGGCGGCCACGTACGGCCAGGCCCTGGGCGGCCAGCAGGAACAGCACCCGGCTGCCGACGGTCTGCCGTCCCTGGTAGCTCTTGCCCGCCGACAGCACGATCTCGGTCTTCAGCCGCGGGTCGGCGGCCGCCAGCTCGGCCGCGGTCGCCTCACCGCGATCGGCCAGGGCCCGCAGCGCCACCTGTTCGACCTCGGCCAGCCAGCCGTCCGCCCCCGCCGGGCCCGCCCCGATCCCGGCGGCGGCCAGCCAGCCGACGACCTTGCGCCGTTCGCGGGCCGCGACCACCCGCCCGCAGGCGGCCTGGATCAGCGCCGCCCCGTCGAGCGTGGTGACGAACACCGTACGGCGCATGCCCAGCAGCCGGATGAGCGTCCGCTCCTGGTAGAGCGCGTGCTCGACGGCGGTCAGCGACCCGTCCGCCATCCGGCCCAGCAGCCCCAGGTAGACCGAGGACGGGTCGGTGCTGTGCACGGCGACCAGCGAGCGGGCCACGCCGGGTGGCCCGGCCGAGCCGGGCGACTCCGCCGAGCCGGGCGGGCCCGCCCAGGTGACGGCCGAGCCAGGTGCGAGCCGGTGCCGCAGGCCGAGCCGGGCTCGCCGTTCCCGCCTGCCGATCCGGTGCACCGTCTCCCCTCCCGCTCCGCAGGCTGAGCAGCGGAAGCGAGCTCAAGGCTATGCCGATCACGATCGCGGCCCCGCCCGCCGCCTGCAGCGGGCCGACCGGGTCGCCGAACGCGACCACCCCGGCCAGCGCCCCGACCAGCGGCTCGAGGTTGAGGAAGGCCCCGGCCGCCTCGGCCGAGATCCGGCTCTGCCCGTAGGCGAACAGGGTGAACGGGACCAGCGTGCCGCAGGCGGTCAGCGCCACCGTGGCCAGCACCGGGCCGGCCGTGGCGGGGACCGGCGGCAGCCCCTCGGCCACCACCGAGTACACCAGGGCGGCGAGGGCCGCGCCGAGGAACTGGACGGCGGTGACCGCCATCGGGTCGCGGTCGCGCAGCAGCCGGTTCTGGGCCACCGTGAACGTGGACGACACCAGCACCGAGAGCAGCACCAGGCCGTCGCCGACGGTGGAGGCGCCGCCCCCGTGTCCGCCGGTGACCAGGCCGACCCCGGCCAGTGACACCCCGAACCCGAGCCAGGCGACCGGCCGGGCGACCGCCCGCTGCCAGACCGCGGCGATGACCGCGACCAGCACCGGCACCGCGCCGATGAGCAGGGCCGCGTGGGTCACGCTGGTCTTCGCGACCCCGGCGTTCTGCAGGACCACCGAGCCGCCGTAGCCGATCGCGCCCGAGGCCAGCACCTTGAGGGTGCCGGCCGGGCGCAGGCTGGTGCGGCCCGGGACCGGGGTGCGCGATGCGGTGCGGCGCGCGTTCCGGCGGGTCACCACCAGCAGGACCGCGGCCGCCAGGGCGAACCGGGCCACGGTCAGCCAGCCCGGCGGCAGCCAGGCCAGCGCCACTTTGGACAGGGGGACAGTTGTGCCCCACAGCGTCCCGGCGGCGGCCAGCGCGACGACAGCGAGGCGGCGGTTGTTGTTCATGCATACATTTTGCCAACTACTAACTCAAAGACCGTCTACTAACGTTGTCAGCTAAATAAGATTTAGTGTTATGGCCGTTGAACTTGACGAAGTTGACATCAAACTGCTGACTGCGCTGCAGGAAGATGCGGACTCGACCAACGTCGAGCTGGCCCGGATGGTGGGGCTGTCGCCGGCCGCTACCCTGCACCGGGTGCGCTGGCTGAAGGAGTCCGGGGTGATCCGGGTGATCCGCGCTCAGCTCGATCCGGCCGCGGCCGGCTTCCCGCTGCAGCTCTACGTGATGGCCACGCTGTTCCGGCACGACGCCCGGTCCGAGCGGGTCTTCGAGGACCAGCTGCGATCGCTGCCGCAGATCATCGCGGCCGACATCGTCGCGGGCGAGACCGACTACCTGATCCAGGTCGTCGCCCGCGACGTCGCCGAGTTGCAGGAGGTGCTGGTCAGCCTGGCCACCCGCGGCGGCCAGCGGCTGATCACCTACCTGCGGCTGGGTGAGATCAAGCCCCCGTCACGGCTCCCGCTGGACACGCTCGGGGAGGCGCCGGCCCGTCAGCCCCGCCGCCGTCGCCCGAACACGAAGTAGGCCAGCGGGATCGCCCCGGCCGAGTTGATGATCATGGCCGGCCCCCAGACCCATTTGGACCCGCGGATCTCGCTGGCCGGCCGCCGCTTGATGTCCGCCAGCGCCGCCACCTTGAGCACACCCTCCGCCGCCGCCCCGGCCAGCAGCAACCGCCGGGCTCGCGGGCTCAGATCGCCCCAGTGCTGTGCCGCCATGACCGCCTCCAGGTCGTCGCGGTGTCCCCCTACCGAGCACGTTACCCCTGGCCCAGTTGGCTCAGCTCGGCCAGCGCGGTCCGGAGGACCTCGGCCCACGGCGTCACCGGCCGCCCCAGCAGCTTCTCCAGGTCGTTGCCCTCCACGTAGAGCGCGCCGTGGCTGGCGGCCCGGTCCGAGTCGGCCAGGATGGCGGGGGCCGGGTCGGGCAGGCCCGCGTCGGTCAGGACCTTGGCGTAGGCGTCGGGCGACAGGTCGGTGTAGCGGACGGGCCGGCCGGACACCCGCGCGATCTCGGCCGCCAGCACCGGGAGCGTGAACGACTGGCCGCCCAGCTCGTAGACCCGGTGGTGGTGGTCATCACCCTCGCTGACCAGCACCGCGGCCGCCGCCTCGGCCAGGTCGGCCCGGGTGGCCACGCTGATCAGGCCGTCACCGGCCGCGCCGAACAGGCCGTGCTCGAGGAAGACGGGCAGCTGGGCGGTGTAGTTCTCGATGTACCAGCCGTTGCGGAGGAAGACGTAGGGCACTCCGGAGGCGATCAGGGCCCGCTCGGTGGCCAGGTGCTCCTCGGCCAGCTTCATGTCCGAGCTGTCGGCCTTGGGGGCGCTGGTGTAGACGACCAGGCCGACGCCGGTCTCGCGGGCGGCGTCGACCACCGCCTGGTGCTGGGGGACCCGCTGCCCGACCTCGCTGCCGGACACGAACAGCAGCCGGTCGGCCCCGGCCAGGGCCGCCCGCAGCGAGGCCGGGTCGTTGTAGTCGGCCCGCCGGGTGGTCACCCCGAGACGCCCCAGGTCGTCCAGCTTGGCCTGGTCGCGGCCGAGGGCGACGATCTGCCCGGCCGGGACGCCGCGCTCCAGCAGGCTGTCGATGGCGTGGCGGCCGAACGGGCCGGTGGCGCCGGTCACGGCAATGGTCATCGGTCACTCCTGTTGCTCAAGACTCGGCCGCCAGTCGGCCGACGTCCTCCGCAACTAGGCTATGAGCTGCAAGCTTCCCAAAAGATAGTGGGCACCTTGAAGTGCAGTACTTACCTGAGGGATAGTTAGCAGGTGGAACCCAACGTGTACGCCAGCGACTGCGCCAGCCGCCAGGTGCTGGACCGGATCGGCGATACCTGGAGCGTGCTGATCGTGGCGGCGCTGGCCGGCGGCCCGCTCCGCTACAGCCAGGTGGCCGCCCGGATCGACGGGATCAGCCCCAAGATGCTCACCCAGACGCTGCGCGCGCTCGAGCGCGACGGCCTGATCAGCCGGACCGTGTTCCCGGTGGTGCCGCCGCGGGTCGACTACGCCCTGACCGATCTCGGCAGCAACCTGCTCGACCTGGTCAAGGCGCTGACGGTGTGGTCCGAGGAGCACATCTCGGACGTGCTGGCCGCCCGCGCGGCCTACGACACCCGGGTGGCCGTGGCCGGCTGATCGCGCCCGGGCCACCCCGGCCCCCAGCCGTCAGTCCGGCAGCACCGCCAGCCGCAGTTCACGCAGCCGGCTGGGGTCGGCGATCACGTCGATCGCGGTGATCTTCCGCTCGTCGCTGATGCTCAGCTTGAGGGCGATACGCAGCTGCCCGGCCGGCGCGAACACGATGCCCACGTCCCCGTCGATCAGCGCCAGCCGCGAGGACCCGGCCCGGATCGAGGCGGCCACCATCGCGCCGCGGGACACCGCCTGGACCCCGCGCGCCTGCACCGGCCGCCCGGACACGCTGGCGAACGCATCGGTGCTCAGCGAGACCTCCTCGTCCAGCACCGCGACCAGGGCGGCCAGGTCCCCGCCGCGGGAGGCGGCCAGGAACGCGGTCGCCACCGCCCGCTGCCGGGCCAGGTCGGCGGCCCGGTCGGGGCTCGGCGCTCCCCGGACCCGGCGGCGGCCGCGGCTGGCCAGCTGCCGGGCCGCCTCCGGCGACCGCCCGAGCACGGCCCCGACCTCGGTGAACGGCATCGCGAAGAGGTCGTGGAGCACGAACGCGAGCCGCTCGGCGGGGGTCAGCGTGTCGAGCACGACGATGAGGGCGAGCCCGACCGAGTCGGCCAGCACGGCCTCGTCCTCGGGGACGGCGGCGTCGATCGCCTCCGGCCAGTCGTCCTCGATCGGCTCTTCCGGGCGCCGCCGCCGCGTGCGCAGCATGTTCAGCGCCACCCGGGCCACCACCGTGGTCAGCCAGCCGCCCAGGTTCTCCACCGCGCTGGTGTCGGTGCTGGTCAGCCGGAGCCAGGTCTCCTGGACGGCGTCGTCGGCATCGGTCATCGAGCCCAGCAGCCGGTACGCCACCCCGCGCAGGTGGGCCCGGTTCTGCTCGAAGGCGGCGGTCAGCGCGTCGGTGCCACCGGTGTCGTCGGTGTTGCTCATTGGGGGGTCACGTCCCTCGTTTCCGTGTCATCACCTTGACACCCACCCACGTGCGAACGTGACATCGCTGCGCCAGAATCGAACACCGTCCGGCAATCCCATTCGGCCTGCCGTTCGTAGTACAGGGACGTACTCGCAGCTCAGACTATGGAGGTCCCTCAGTGACACTGGAATCCCGATCGGCTCTGGAAACCACCAGGCGGAGCGCCCTGACCGGCTTCGGCGTGGCCGGCGTGGCCGTCGTCGTGGCGGCCTGCGGCGGTGGCAGCAGTTCGGGCAGCGGCGGCTCGTCCGGCTCCTCGGGCGGCTCGGGTGGTTCCGGCGACAGCCCGGCGCCGGCCGGTAGCTCAGCCGCGGCCGGTGGCGCCTCCGGTGGGGCCGCCCTCGGCAGCACCAGCGAGGTCCCGGTCGGCGGGGGCAAGGTGTTCACCTCGGCCAAGGTCGTGGTCACGCAGCCGACGGCAGGCGAGTTCAAGGGCTTCAGCGCGGTCTGCACCCACCTCGGCTGCATCGTCGACCGGGTGGCGGACGGCACCATCGACTGCCCCTGCCACGGCAGCAAGTACAGCATCACCGACGCCAAGGTCGTGGCGGGCCCGGCCCCCCGACCACTGCCGGCCCAGAAGATCGACGTCACCAGCGGGAGAATTTCCCTGGCTTAACTCGGTCTGACCAGGCCTTTTAGGCGTCGCGGAAAAATTTGGGCAAACCCGCGTCATCACCGCCATCACTGACCGTCTACTAAGCATGACGCAAACGAGCTCAATGGTGCGAAGCGATCGGCGGCCGGCCCCGGGGACCTTCGGGATCGTCTGGGGGTGACCGGAGCGGCGGCCTCAGCCCTGGCGGCGCCCGTTCAGGTAACCGATGACCCCGGTCAGCACGCCGGCCACGCACAGCAGGATGCCGGCCCAGACCAGGGCCGGGTGGGACCCGCGGCCGTGCGCGGTCAGCGTGAAGATCCCGATCACGATCAGCACCACGGCCGGTGCGACCCAGCGCTGCTCACGCAGGTACCGCAGCAGGCCGCTCTTCGGTGCTTCGTTCCCGTACACGTTCAGTAGCGTACGTCGCTCTCCACCAGCGGCGGGTACACGGTCGAGGGTTCGCCGTCGACGGTGGTGCCGGCGAACTGGAGCATGGCCCGCAGCGCCCCGTGCATGGGGGCCGGGTAGTTCAGCACCGGGGCCGACACCTCGTCCAGCCGCCGCCGCTGGTCCGGGCCCAGCGTCACGTCCAGGCCGCCCAGGTTGCTCTCCAGGTGGTCCAGCCGCCGGGCCCCGACGATCGGCACCACCGTTCCCGGGCGCCCCCGCAGCCAGGCCAGCGCCACCGCCGCCGAGCTGGTGCCGAGCTCACCGGCCACCGCCGCCACCGCCTCGATGACGGCGTAGTCGGCCTCGGCCGGGTCGCCCACGTGGGCGGTCCGGGCCGAGTCGGTGACCCGGGTGCCGCGCCGGTACTTGCCGGACAGGAAGCCGTTCCGGAGCGGGCTCCATGGCACCAGGGCCAGGCCGCGGTCGGCCGCCAGCGGCGCCAGCTCGCCCTCGACCATGCGGGCCAGCAGTGAGTACTCGACCTGGAGGGCGATCAGCGGAGCCCAGTTGTTCAGCTCGGCCAGGGTCTGGGCGCGGGCGGTGAGCCAGGCCGGGGTGTTGGAGAAACCGAGGTACCGTATCTTGCCCATTCGGACCAGGTCGTCGAGCGTGCGCAGGGTTTCCTCGACCGGGGTGTGCCGGTCCCAGTTGTGCAGGTAGTACAGGTCGAGGTAGTCGGTCCGCAACCGCCGCAGGGTCGCGTCGAGCTGGGCGGTGATCGCGCCCCGGCCCGCGCCGCCGCCGTTGGGGTCGCCCGGGAACATGTTGCCGAAGAACTTGGAGGCCAGCACCACGTGCTGACGGCGCCCGGGCCGGGCGGCGAAGAAGTCGCCGAGGATCCGCTCGGCGTGCCCGTTGGTGTAGAAGTTGGCGGTGTCGATGAAGTTACCGCCCAGGTCCAGATAGGTGGCGAGGATCTTCTCGGACTCCTCGACGCTGGACCCGGTGCCGGGCGGATCCTGGCCGAAGGTCATCGCGCCGAGCGCGAACGGGCTGACCCGCAGCCCCGAGCGGCCGAGGGTGACGTAGTGGTCGAGTGGCACCGGAGGGCTCCTTCTCACGAGGGGGACACTTCTGTCCATCGAACCGCCCGGCCCGGGGGCAACGGTAGGCCAATCCCGCTGAACCCTTGCCTGATCCTGTCGACTACGGCCGAATCAGGCTTTTTATCCGATGATTAAAATGGTCCCATGGGTTGGGTGCCCGACCGTACGGATCTGCTGTCCGAACTCCGCGCGCTCATCAGCGCGCACACCCGGGCGGACCAGGTCACGCCGATCGACGGGCTGCGGCTGGCCCGGATCGAGACCGCCCCGCTCAATCATGCACTGACCGAGCCGCTGCTGGTCATCATGGCCCAGGGCGGCAAGCGGCTGCTGCTCGGTGACCGGGTGTTCGAGTACCGGGCCGGTGAGTGCCTGGTGGTCACGGCCGAGCTGCCCGTGACCGGGCATTTCCTCGACGTCAGCCCGCAGACGCCGGCGCTGGCCCTGGGGCTGGTGCTGCGCCCGGCCGCCATCGCCCCGCTGCTGCTGGAGACGCCGGTCAGCCGGCGGCCGCGCGCCAACCCGAGCCCGCCCGCGATGGCGACCGGCCCGGCCAGCGCCGAGCTGCTGGACGCCGCCGTCCGGCTGCTGCGGCTGCTCGACCACCCGGCCGACGCCCCGGTGCTGGCCCCGCTGGCCGAGCGGGAGATCCTCTGGCGGCTGCTCACCGGCCCCCACGCGGCCGTGGTCAGTCAGGTCGGCCTGGACGGCAGCGGCCTGGCCTGCGTGAACCGGGCCATCGGCTGGATCCGCGACCACTACGCCGAGCCCATGCGGGTCGCCGACCTGGCCGGGCGGGCGGGGATGAGCCCGTCCGCGTTCCACCGCCACTTCCGGGCGGTCACCGCGATGAGCCCGCTGCAGTTCCAGAAGAGCATCCGCCTCCAGCAGGCCCGCACCCTGCTGGTCGCCCACCCCCGCGACGTCGCCGGGGCCGGGCATCGGGTCGGTTACGACAGCCCCACCCAGTTCAGCCGCGAGTACCGCCGCCAGTTCGGCGCCCCGCCCGGCCAGGACGCCGCCACCCTCCGCGCCACCATCGGCCCCGCCCCGGTCCCCGAGACCATCCCGCACCTGCCCTGACCGGGCTGGCGGGGTCAGCGGCGGTCGCGGAGGACGCAGTCGCCGCAGTAGGCGCCGCCGCGGCTGGCCGGGGCCAGGCGGTAGATGAGGCAGCAGCTGGACCGGCGGAACGACGGGCCCGGTGGCCCCGGCTCGGTGCTGAGCCGGGGGTACTGGAACACGGCGGCGGCGGTGGCCCAGGCGTTGGTGGCCAGGTCGGGCCGGGCGCGGGCGACCTGGCTGGCGGCGCCGTTGATGGCGGAGGCGACGTTGCCCCACAGCACCCGGGGCGAGACCGGCGCCAGGCCGGCGGTGACCGCCGTGATCGGCGTGATCACCTCCTCGAGCAAGGTGACCAGTGGGTCGGGCGGGTGACCGGCGCTGGGCGCCTGGGTGGCGCCGGCTGAGGGTGGAGCGCTGGCTGACTGCCCGGCGCTGGCCGCGAGCCCAGCCGGCGGCGCGGGGACCGACAGCGGGACCGGGCCGCCGACCACGTCCTGCCACCAGACACCGGCCAGGGGCAGGGCGAGCTGGTGCCCGGCCGCCTGGGCGGCCAGGGCCGGGGCGATCAGCCGGGCCACCATCCCCAGCTGGGTCACCGAGGCGGCGACGCGCAGCTCGACGTCCCCCGGGACGCGGCCCGCCTCACCCTCGCCGCCGCCGCCGCGGCTCCCCTCACCCCTGACACCTCCGCCGCGGCTCCCGTCCTCCCCGACACCTCCGCCACTACCATCACTGCCGCCACTCCCGTCGTCTCCATCACGGCTCGCCCGCTCCCTCAGCGCGGAACGGACCATTCCGATCCGCTGTTGCAGGACCGGCGACGTGAGTACCTCGGCCAGCGGGCGCCAGGGTGCGCCCGGAGGAGCGCCCGGCGGGTGGGCCTCGACCGCGAAGAACGGCCCGAGCGCGGCCAGCTCGCCGACGACGGCTGACTGCGCTCGGGCCGATGACACGCTCAGGACAGTACCGCCGTCAGGACGCGGCTCCGACCGGCTCGGGGTCCTGCCGCTCGGTCCGCGGGGCGGGCAGCACCGGCCGCAGGTACCGGTCGAGCAGGTAGCCGAAGACCAGCGCGACCGTGGTCCAGATGAGCAGCTGGTTCAGGATCGAGTACCAGCGGAACTTCCACAGCACGTCGGCCGAGAAGCCCGGGTAGACGATCTGCCCGGGGGCGATGGTCTTGCCGCCCACGTGCAGCGGCACCGACAGGATGTTGCTGATCGGCTGCGGGGTCTCGGTCGCCGCCCGGGCGAACCCGAACTGGTTGGCGTGGACCACGTTGGCGTGCAGGTTGCCGAGCGACGGCAGCAGGCCGATGAGCATGCCGTACACGACCAGGAAGGCGATCGCCGACAGCACCACCGCGCCCGTCATCCCGAACCGTGGCATCAGCTTGCGGGCCAGGTGGACGGCCAGGCCGAGCAGGACCAGCGAACTCCCTACCATCGTCAGATAGAGCTGGGCCCGGGTGCCGATCGTGAACGTGTGCCCGATGGCGGGCGGGTTAGCCGGGTACTTCACGAACGGCAGCAGGTACACGCCGAAGAACCCGAACGCGGCCAGCATCCAGACCAGGTTGCGGGGCCGGACGTTGAACCGGCCGTGCAGCACCAGGTAGGCCACCGCGATCAGGGCGCCCATGGCAGCCGAGAACGCGATGATCCCGGTGGCGATGCCGACGGTGGACTGGATGGTCCGGGAGAAGATCTCCGGACCGTCGGGGGCGACCGGCCGGCCGGCCGCCTGGTTCAGCAGGGCCAGCCAGGTGTCGCGGCCGGACTCGTAGTCGATGGCCTGGTTGATGACGGGCTCGGCGAAGATGCGGGCGAAGATGAACCCGAGCACGCCGGCGACGACTCCGGCCAGCGCGCCCCGCCCGATGATGCGGATTTCCATGTCAGCAGGCCCGCCCGGTCAGTGGCAGGGGAAGCCGAGGAAGTGCCGCGAGTCGTGCACCCACTCGTGGATGACCATGGTCTTGCCGAACACCGAGGTCATGCCCTCGTCGACGCCGACGAAGTAGTAGACCGCCAGCGCCAGGAACACGGTGATCCCGAGGATCAGGGCGATCCGGCCCAGCGACAGAGCCTCGGGGGAAACGGTGACCTTCGGCTTGGCCGGACGGGCACCGGGTGCGGGAATCGTCGCCATGGCGGCGAGGCCTCCTTCAGGGATCGTGCGTCCCTAGTTGAGTACGGGGGGCGTCGTGACGGCGAAGTATCTGACTCGCCAGCCGCCGTTGGCTGGCTCACAGTGGCGCGACCGTGCTGGGTTTCCACCAGCTTCCTCGCGCCGTCACGCAACTTGGACGCTACATCTGAACCAGCTATGAATCAACATCTGATCAGCTGTTCAGTCTTAACCGCGGTCAGCGGCCGGGCGGATCAGAAGTCTTCATCGAAGGCGACGTCGCCGGTGACACCGATCTGGTAGGCCGAGACCCGGCGCTCGAAGAAGTTCGACAGCTCCTGCACGTCCTGCAGGTCCATGAACCCGAGCGGGTTGGCCGACCCGTAGAGCGGCTCGAGGCCGAGCTGGGCCAGCCGCCGGTCGGCCACGTGCTGCAGGTAGGACCGCATGTCGGCCAGCGACAGGCCGGCCACGCCCTGGCCCAGCAGGTCCGCGGCGAACTGGACCTCGCACTCGACCGCCTCGGCCAGCATCTCGCGGACCTGCTCGGTCAGCTGGTCGTCGAACAGGTCGGGCTCTTCCCGGCGGGCGACGGCGACCACGTCGAACGCGAACGCCATGTGCATCGACTCGTCCCGGAACACCCAGTTGGTACCGGACGCGAGCCCGTTGAGCAGGCCCCGGGACCGCAGGAAGTACACGTAGGCGAACGCCCCGTAGAAGAACAGCCCCTCGATGCAGGCGGCGAAGCAGATCAGGTTGAGCAGGAACGAGCGCCGGTCCGCGGGCGTCCGCAGCTCCTGCACCCCGAAGAGCGAGTCGATCCACTTGAAGCAGAACTGGGCCTTGCGGGCGATCGAGGGAATGTTCTCGACCGCCGCGAACGCCGCCGCCCGATCGTGCTCGTCGGGCACGTAGGTGTCCAGCAGGGTCAGGTAGAACTGCACGTGCACGGCTTCCTCGAACAGCTGCCGGGACAGGTACAGCCGTCCCTCCGGTGAGTTCACGTGCTGGTACAGGTTCAGCACCAGGTTGTTGGCCACGATCGTGTCGCCGGTGGCGAAGAACGCGACCAGCCGGGACACCAGGTGCCGCTCGGCCGGCGACAGCTTGGCCAGGTCGGCCAGGTCGGAGTGCAGGTCGACCTCTTCGACGGTCCAGGTGTTCTTGATCGCGTCCCGGAACCGGTCGTAGAACTGCGGGTAGCGCATCGGCCGCAGGGTCAGGTCGAGGCCCGGGTCGAGCAGCAGCTGGCGGGTGGTGGGCTCGGTGGTGGTCACTGGCAGGCCTCGCAGGTCTCGGGGTTTTCCAGGGAGCAGGCGACGGCTTCTTCAGCCGAGGCGGCGGCCACCGTCACGGTGGCCTGCTGGATGCGGGTGGCCGGCCGCGACCGCAGGTAATAGGTGGTCTTGAGCCCGCTCTTCCAGGCGTGCAGGTACATCGACGACAGCTTGCCGATCGTCGGCGCGGCCAGGAACAGGTTGAGCGACTGGCTCTGGTCGATGAACGGCGACCGGGCGGCGGCCAGGTCGATCAGCGCCCGCTGGGGCAGCTCCCAGGCGGTCCGGAACAGCCGCCGGGTCTCCTCGGGCAGCTCGGTGATCTCCTGGACCGAGCCCTCGGCCCGCTTGATCCGGTCCCGGATCGCCGCCGTCCACAGCCCGTGCTGCTTCAGCTCGGCCACCAGCGCGGTGTTGACCTGCAGGAACTCACCGGACATGGTCTCCCGCTTGAACAGGTTGGAGACCTGCGGCTCGATGCACTCGTAGCACCCGGTGATCGAGGCGATGGTGGCGGTCGGCGCGATCGCGATCAGCAGCGAGTTGCGCAGCCCGGTCGCCTGCACGCGCTTGCGCAGCTCCTTCCAGCGGGCGGTGAGGGTGCCCGTGACCCCCCACAGGTCCGGCTGCAGCTGGCCGGCCGCCGCCCGGGTCTGGTCGAAGGCCGGGTGCGGTCCGTGCTGCTCGGCCAGGTCGGCCGAGGTCTCCAGCGCGGTCAGGTAGATCTCCTCGGCGATCCGGGCCGACAGGTCGCAGGCGGCGGGCGCGTCGAACGGCAGCCGCAGCGCGAAGAACACGTCCTGCAGGCCCATCACCCCGAGGCCGACCGGCCGCCAGCGCGGGTTGGAGGCGGCCGCCTGCCCGCTCGGGTAGAAGGTCAGGTCGATGACCCGGTCCAGGAACGGGACCGCGGTCCGGACCGTGGCCCGCAGCTTGTCCCAGTCCACCTGGAGCTGCCCGTCCGGACCGGTGGCCAGGTGGCGGCCGAGGTTGATCGACCCGAGGTTGCAGACCGCGGTCTCGGTGTCGGTGGTGACCTCGGTGATCTCGGTGCACAGGTTCGACAGGTGCACGACGCCGGCCGTGCCGTCCGGACCGGTGCCGGTCTGGTTGCACTTGGCGTTGCAGGCGTCCTTGAACGTCATCCAGCCGTTGCCGGTCTGGGCCAGCGTCCGCATCATCTTGGCGTACAGGTCGCGGGCCTTGACCTGGCGCACGTAGCGGCCCTCGGCTTCGGCCGCCCGGTAGGCGGCCTCGAACGCCTCGCCCCACAGGTCCGGCAGCTCGGGCACGACGTCGGGGTCGATCAGCGACCACAGCTCGTCGGCCTCGACCCGGCGCATGAACTCGTCCGGGATCCAGTTGGCTAGGTTCAGGTTGTGGGCCCGGCGGGCGTCCTCGCCGGTGTTGTCGCGCAGCTCGAGGAACTCCTCGACGTCGGGGTGCCACGGCTCCAGGTAGACGCAGGCCGCCCCCTTGCGGCGGCCGCCCTGGTTGACGGCCGCGACCGAGGCGTCGAGGGTCCGCAGCCAGGGCACGATGCCGTTGGAGGCGCCGTTGGTGCCGCGGATGAGAGCCCCGCGGGACCGGATCCGCGACCAGCCGATGCCGATGCCGCCGGAGAACTTGCTCAGCCGGGCCACCTGCGCGTACCGGGCGTAGATGGAGTCCAGGTCGTCCCGGGGCGAGTCGACCAGGAAGCAGGAGGACATCTGCGGGTGGCTGGTGCCCGAGTTGAACAGGGTGGGCGAGCTCGGCATGTAGGCCAGCGAGGAGAGCAGCTCATAGAACGTGATCGCCTCGCGCGGGGTGCCGGACAGGCCGCAGGCGACCCGGAGCATGAAGTACTGCGGGGTCTCGATGACCAGCCGGGTGGACGGGTGCCGCAGCAGGTACCGGTCGTAGACGGTCTTGATGCCGAAGTACTCGAACTCGTGGTCCCGGCGCCACTCGATGGCGTCGTCCAGCTTGCGGGCGTTGTCCTTGACGAACCGGGCGGTCGGGTCGCCGATCAGGCCTTCGGCGTGCCCGAGGGCGACCGACTGGCTGAACGAGGCGACCCCCTGGCCCCGGACCTCCTTGGCCACGTAGCTGGCCAGCAGGCGGGCGGCCAGCCGCGAGTACTGCGGCTCCTCACCGGTCATCGCGGCCGCGGTCTGGATCGACAGCCGGTCCAGCTCGGCGGTGGTCGCCCCGTCGTACAGGCCGCTGATCGTCTTGGTCGCGACCCGCAGCGGGTCGATCTCGCTCAGGCCGTCGGTGTAGCGCTGCACGGCCCGGACGATCTTGCCCACGTCGACCGGCTCACGGTCGCCGTTGCGCTTGCGGACCTGCATCCCCACCGAGCCGGGCGCCGAATCTGGGCGCGCGTCAGTAACGGTCATGGCTCTCTCCTCGCGAGCTCGCAACCAGGAACCGCGCGTCCCGCACGCGCGGCGCGCCGGCAGGTCTTCGGACTCGCGGGCCCGGCCGGAGGCCGCCTAATGACCGTCGCTTCCCAGGCCCGGGCCCAGTGCTCATGACGGCGTTCGTTCCCGCTCACCGCTGCGGGGCAGTCCCGGATTCCCACCGGGTTCCCTGTTGCCCCCGCGACTCTGGCTGAGTCGCGGAACCAGCGCGAGGAACACCATATGTAGAACCGGGGTCAATACCTAGCACCACATATGGTGTCGGCGTGTCGCGCCCGTTCAGGGGGTGAGCGAGCCCCGGATCTCCCGGGCGGCCGCCACCATGGCCCGCAGCGCCGCCTCGGTTTCGGGGTACCCGCGGGTCTTGAGCCCGCAGTCCGGGTTGACCCACAGCCGCCCGGCGTCGACGCTCTCGAGGGCGAGCGCCAGCGCTCCGGTCATCTCCTCCAGCGCGGGCACCCGCGGCGAGTGGATGTCCCAGACGCCCGGGCCGATGCCGTGGGCGTAGCCGGCCGCCCGCAGGTCGCCCAGCAGCTCCATCCGCGACCGGGCCGCCTCCACGCTGGCCACGTCGGCGTCGAGCCCGCCGATGGCCCCGATGATCTCGCCGAACTCCGAGTAACACATGTGGGTGTGGATCTGGGTGGAGTCGGCCACCCCCGAGGTGGCCAGCCGGAACGCGCCGATGGCCCAGTCCAGGTAGGCCTGCTGGTCGCGGCGCCGCAGCGGCAGCAGCTCGCGCAGGGCGGGCTCGTCGACCTGGATGATCCGGATCCCGGCCGCCTCGAGGTCACCGATCTCGTCCCGCAGCGCCAGTGCGACCTGGCGCGCGGTCTCGCCCAGCGGCTGGTCATCGCGCACGAACGACCACGCCAGCATGGTGACCGGGCCGGTCAGCATGCCCTTGACCGGCTTGCGGGTGCGGGACTGGGCGTAGGTCGTCCAGTCCACCGTCATCGGCCCGGCCCGGTGCACGTCACCGTGCAGGATCGGTGGCCGGACGTAGCGGGAGCCGTACGACTGGACCCAGCCGTGCTCGGTGGCGGCGTAGCCGTCGAGCTGCTCGGCGAAGTACTGCACCATGTCGTTGCGCTCCGGCTCCCCGTGCACCAGCACGTCGAGCCCGATCTCCTCCTGCAGCGCGATGACCCGGTCGATCTCGGCCCGCATGGTGGCGACGTAGTCGGCGTCGCTGATCCGCCCGGCCTGGTGGCCCGCGCGGGCCTTGCGGATCTCGCTGGTCTGCGGGAACGACCCGATCGTGGTGGTCGGCAGCGGTGGCAGGTGGCCCGCCTGGGCCTTACGGCGGACCTCGTACGGGGCCCGCGGCGACCCGTCCCCGAGCGCCTCCAGGCGAGCCCGGATCTGCCCGTTGACCGGGGCGGCGGCGGGCGCCCCCGAGCTCAGCTCGGCCGCCACCGCTTCCCGGCCCTCGGTCAGCGCCCGGCCGATCGTGACCACCTCGTCCACCTTCTGCCGGGCGAACGCCAGGCGGCTGGTCAGCGCGGGCGGCAGCGACGTCTCGGCCGCCAGGTCGAGCGGCACGTGCAGCAGCGAGCACGACGTGCTGACGGTCAGCTGGCCGGCCAGGCCGAGCAGCGACGCGCAGGTGGCCAGCACCCCGCCGAGGTCGGAGCGCCACACGTTGCGGCCGTCGACCACCCCGGCCACCAGCGTCTTGGGGCCGATCCCGCCGATCCGGGCCAGCGCCTCGCGGTTCCCGGGGCCGGCCACGAAGTCCAGGCCGATCGCCTCGACCGGGCTGGCGGCCAGCACCGGCAGGGCGTCCTCGATCTCGCCGAAGTAGGTGCTGACCAGCAGGGACGGACGGCGATCGAGGTGACCGAGGCGCTCGTAGGCGTGCTGCAGGGCGGTCAGCTCGGCGCTGGTCCGGTCGGCCGCCAGCACCGGCTCGTCCAGCTGCACCCAGGCCGCGCCCGCGTCGGCCAGCGCCCGCAGCAGGTCGGCGTAGGCGTCCAGCAGCGGCTCGAGCAGGCCGAGCCGGTCGAAGCCGGGCTCGGCCGGCTTGGCCAGCAGCAGGAACGACAGCGGGCCGACCAGCACCGGCCGGGTCTCGATGCCGAGCGCGGCCGCCTCCGCGTACTCCCGCAGCGGCTTGTCGCCGGCCAGCCGCAAAGCCGTGGCGGGGCCCAGCTCGGGGACCAGGTAGTGGTAGTTGGTGTCGAACCACTTGGTCATTTCCAGCGGGGGCACGCCGTCGGCCCCGCGGGCCATCGTGAAGTACTGGTCGAGCCCTGACGGTGCTGGCTCAGCTGGCCCCGCGAACCGGGGCGGCACCGCCCCGAACAGCACGGCGGTGTCCAGTACCTGGTCGTACAGCGAGAACGTGTTCGACGGGATGCTGGTCAGGCCGGCGTCCCGGAGCGTCTCCCAGGTCTGGCGGCGCAGCTGGGTGGCGGTGCCGGCCAGCTCCGCCGGGCTGATCCGCCCGGCCCAGTAGCCCTCGGTGGCTTTTTTCAGTTCCCGCTGCCCGCCGATCCGCGGGTATCCCAGGACCGTCATGTCCATGGTTCTCTCCCTCGCAGCCATCACCCAGTCATGGCCCGTATGGGGCAGAGCAAACGGCTCGGCGGTGTCATAGTTGGGCTGTGCATCTGCTTCCGGCCGAGCGGGCCGGCACCCGGGTCATCGACGGCGAGCGCGTGTGCCAGGCCATCGCCGCCATCGGGCCGGCCGAACGCGTGCAGGCGCAGGCCCAGCGGTTCGCGATCCTCGGCGATCCCACCCGGCTGACGCTGCTGCTGGCCATCGAGGCGGCCGGGCCGATCAGCGTGTCCGACCTGGCCGCGGCCACCGGCCTGAACGACACCACCGTCTCCCAGGCGCTCCGTTTCCTGCGCACGTCGGGGGTGGTGAGCGGGGAACGCGACGGCCGGGTCGTCCGTTACCGGCTGGCCGACGCGTCCGTCGCCGCCCTGCTGGGTTGCCGCAACATCTGATCATCTGCTCAGTCTTGACGGCGTCGGCGTGCCGTTTTACGTTGGCCGATGGCCCCGGCCTGTCCCGGGGCTGGCGGTCAGCCAGCGAAGTCCGGTGTGAGCCCGGCACTGTCCCGCAACGGTCAAGCCCCTCCGAGGGGACGAGTCCGGTCGCCTGACCTGGCCGTCCCGTGCATGCCAGTCCTCGGAGAAGGGGCGGTTCATGTCGAGCTCGGGTGTCCGGTCACGCCTGAACGCGGTCCGTACCGCGCTGGCGGCCCGCGAGTGGGGCCGTCTCGGCGCGATGTTCGCGTTCATCATGGCCTTGAACGTCATCGGCTGGGGGATCTTCATCCTCTACGTGATGCCGCACCACTTCGACTACCAGGGCGAGGGCGGCAGCCGGGGGCTGGGGGTCGGCCTCGGGGTGGCCATCACCGCCTGGTTCCTGGGCTTCCGGCACGCGTTCGACGCCGACCACATCTCCTGCATCGACAACACCACCCGCAAGCTGATGGCCGACGGGAAACGGCCGCTGGGGACCGGCTTTTTCTTCTCCTTCGGCCACTCGACCGTGATCGTGGCCGTCGGCGTGGGCATCACCTTCGCGGCCCGGGCGGTGTTCGGGGCCGTGGTCGACCCGAACTCGGCCTACGAGACCGCGGGCGGGGCGATCGGCACGATCTTGTCGGCCAGCTTCCTGTACCTGATCGCGCTGCTCAACCTGATCGTGCTGGCCGGCATCTTCAAGGTGTTCCGGGAGATGCGGACCGGTACCTACAACGAGGAGCAGCTCGAGGCCCAGCTGCAGGCCCGCGGCCTGATGTACCGGTTCTTCGGCCGGTTCATGAAGTCGATCAACCACACCTGGCAGCTGTACTTCGTCGGGCTGGTGTTCGGCATCGGGTTCGACACCGCGACCGAGGTGGTGCTGCTGGCCGCGACCGCCTACGCCGCCATCCAGGGGCTGCCCTACTTCGCCGTGCTGGCGCTGCCGTTCCTGTTCTCGGGCGGCATGATGCTGTTCGACACGCTGGACGGGGCGTTCATGAACTTCGCCTACGGCTGGGCCTTCGCCCGGCCGGTCCGCAAGGTCTACTACAACCTGGTCATCACCGCGCTGTCGATCGGGGCCGCCTTCATCATCGGCACGATCGAGATCCTCGGCGTCCTGACCAGCGAGGTTCACCTGCACGGGGCGTTCTGGAACCTGATGGCGAACTTCAACATCAACGTGGCCGGGTTCGTCATCGCCGGGATGTTCATTCTCATCTGGGCGGTCGCCCTGATCTACTGGCGGGCCGGCAACGTCGAGGACAAGTGGACGGCCGGCCTGGCCAGCGGGCCGGGGCAGTCGCAGTCGCCCCCGCCCGCCCCGGACCGCTGAGACCCCGCCGGGCGATCAGCCGTGGAGGGCGGCGATCAGGCTGACGACGGCCAGGGCGATCATCACCAGCGCCGCCACCCGGGTGATCCACTTGAACGGCACCACCCGCAGCAGCTGGCGGCCGCCGACGATGGCCAGCGCGCCGACCGTCCACAGGCCCAGCACCGCGCCGACCCCGACCGCCAGCGGGTCGTGGTAGCGGGCCGACAGGTTGGCCGTGACCAGCTGGGTCAGGTCCCCGAACTCGGCCGCGAACAGCACCGCGAAGCTGCGCCAGGCCACCTTCCAGAAGCCTTCGCGCGTCAGCACCCGCACCGGCCTGGTCAGCGTGGCCACCCCGCCGCCCGGCGAGCCGGCCCACGGCTCGGCGGCCGGCCCGTCGTCGTCGCGGCGGTCGGGTTCGCTCAGCTGGCGCAGCTCGGGGTCGTCGTCGTCGCGGCGCCGCAGCATCAGCACCGCGCCCGCCACGAACAGCACCGCCACCACCGCCTGCACCACCCGGTGCGGCAGCAGGAACAGCAGGCTGCCGGCGCTGACCGCCAGCACCACGTGCAGGCCGAACGCGGCCGCGACGCCCGCGAACACATAGATGGGCCGGTACCGGGTGCCGAGAATCAGGCTGGCCAGTGCCGTCTTGTCCGGCAACTCAGCCACCAACACGACACCAAACACGGTCGCGAGGATCGCGAGGTTCAACAAGGCTCCCGTCGTCTCTGCGCGCGCACGCCCCCGGCGCGGCAGCATTCACTACCTGGCCGAAGGTCTCGCTCAGCGCATCGACGAACGTCGCGCCCCGGGTACCGGGCTCAGCAGAGCCAGCATGTCGGCATCCCGGCGGAGAGCTACTCCCCCTCGCGTTTTCAACCCTAGCGGCTGTCCAAATCTGAGACGACCGCTTTCTGATGGGTTGTAACGAAGTTCACGCTCCGCGTGTTCCAGGCCGGTGGGACACGGTGCCCGCCCGCCAGAGGGGCACCGTGTCCGCACCGAACGCCGCCGGAGATCCGTGAAGCGACGAGCCGCAGCTCCGGCGTCTGTCCAGGCTCTCAGCCCGGCCACCAGCGGGAAACGAGCAGTGCGAAGCAGATCCGGCCCGGTCAGACCGGAAAACGAAACCGGGCCGGCCCGCAAGCCAGGCCGGCTCAGCTGAGGGCGAGCGGGTGGTGGATACGGCCGTCGGTGTCGGTCAGCGCCTGGCCGCTGCCGCCCCAGCGGAGCTGGATGAGTTCGGCGGCGATGGAGACGGCGGTCTCCTCGGGGGTGCGGGCCCCCAGGTCGAGTCCGATCGGCGAGCGCAGCCGGGTCAGCTCTTCCTCGGTCAGGCCGGCCTCGAGCAGGCGGCCCAGCCGGTCCTCGTGGGTCCGGCGGGAGCCCATCGCGCCGATGTAGGCGGCCGGGGTCCGCAACGCCACTTCCAGGACCGGGACGTCGAACTTGGGATCGTGGGTGAGCACGCAGATCACCGTGCGGGCATCGACCGCGGTGGCGGCCAGGAACCGGTGCGGCCAGTCGACCACGACCTCGTCGGCGTCGGGGAACCGGGACGCGGTGGCGAACACCGGGCGGGCGTCGCAGACGGTGACGTGGTAGCCGAGGAACTTCCCGGCCCGGGCGACCGCCGCCGCGAAGTCGATCGCGCCGAACACCAGCATCCGGGGGGCGGGCGCGAACGAGTGCACGAACACGGCCAGCTCGTCACCCAGCCGCTCGCCGCCGGCGCCGTACCGGCGGATACCGGTCAGCCCCTGGGCCAGCATGCCGCGGCCGTCGTCGTCGATCGCGGCGTCCAGGCGGGCCGAGCCGAGCGTGCCCGACGAACCCGAGTGCCAGCCGCTCTCCCCGTCAGCGGCGTCGGCCGCCTCGGTGTCACCGGCCCAGATGACCCGGCGGGCACCGATCGGGCCGGGCCCGGCGATCACGGTCGCGACCGCCACCGGCTCCCCGCGGTCGACCGCGCCGGCGATCTCGCCCAGCTCGGGGAAGCTGGCCTGGTCGATCCGCTCGACGAAGATGTCGATGATCCCGCCGCAGGTCAGCCCGACCGCGAACGCGTCGTCGTCGCTGACCCCGTACGTCTCGTAGACCGGGGTGCCGCTCGCGCCGACCTCGAGGCCGAGCTCGTAGACGGCACCCTCGACGCAGCCACCGGACACGCTGCCGACCACTTCGTGGTCGCCGCCGCCGGCCACCGCCAGCGCGGCGCCCGGGTCACGGGGGGCGCTGCGGTAGGTGCGCACGACCGTGGCCAGGCTGAAGCTGTCACCCGCGTCCCACCACTTGGTGATCCGGCTCAGAATGTCGCGCACGTTTGACTGTAACTCGGCCGGGGCGGGATACCAAAGCCAGCATTAAGGCACCTCTTAATTGGCCCGCGCCGCCGCCCAGGCCACCGGCCGGGTCGCCGCCCCGCTGGTCACCGCCCGGGCCGGCCAATAACCTGTGACGGTGCTGCCGGCTCCAGAGCCAGATTCAGCGGCCGCGGCCGACCCCGCGGCGGCCGCCGAGCCTGCGCTGTCGCTGTCCGAGTGGATCGTGCTCGGCCTGGTGTGCGAGGGCCCCACGCACGGCAACGCGGTCGCCGCCCTGGTCGGCCGGGACGGTGAACTCGGCCGGATCTGGCACGTGCACCGGGCGGTGGTCTACCGGTCGCTGGACCGGCTCACCGATCTCGGCCTGATCCGCTCGGCCGGTGAGCAGCACTCGACCCAGGGCCCGGTCCGGGCGCTGGTCGAGGCGACCACGGCGGGCCGGGCGGCGGCCGTCCCGTGGCGGCAGCGGCCGGTCCGGCACACCCGCGACATCCGGTCCGAGCTGCTGGTCAAGCTGGCGCTGCTGCACCGCGCGGGCACCGACCCGCACGACCTGGTGGTCGCCCAGCACGCGCAGCTGGTACCGATCGCGGCCGCGCTGCAGGATCGGGTCGCGGTCGCCACCGGGTTCGACCGCACGCTGCTGCTGTGGCGGTACGAGACGGCGACCGCCACCCTGCGCTTCCTGGACGCGCTCGTGCTCACGCCCTAAATTGGCTCTCAGTCCCACGTTCCTGGGGAGGAATCACGCATGGCAGAGGTCACCGTCACCGTAGACGGGGTCAAATACGCCGATAACGTCGAGCCCCGCCTGCTTCTCGTGCACTATCTGAGAGAAGTAGTCGGGAAGACCGGTACCCCGATCGGATGCGACACTTCCAACTGCGGCGCCTGCACGGTGCTGCTGGACGGCAAGTCGGTCAAGAGCTGCGCGGTGCTGGCCGTGCAGGCCGACGGCGCGCAGATCACCACGATCGAGGGTCTCGGCGAGGGCGGTCTGCACCCGCTCCAGCAGGCCTTCCACGAGCAGCACGCCCTGCAGTGCGGCTACTGCACCCCCGGCATGATCATGGCGGCCGCCGACCTGCTCAAGGAAAACCCCCGCCCCTCCGACGAGGAGATCCGGGAAGGCCTGGAAGGCAACCTGTGCCGCTGCACCGGTTACGAGAACATCGTCCGCGCCGTCCGGCGCGCCGCTGACGCGGGGGTGAACCAGTGACCGCCCAGATGGAAAACACCGCGACCTCCGAGTTCGGCAAGGCCCGGCTGCGCAAGGAAGACGAGCGGCTGATCACCGGCCAGACCAACTGGACCGACAACATCAAGCTGCCCGGCATGCTGCACATCGCGTTCCTGCGCAGCCCGTTCGCGCACGCGCGGATCAGCTCGGTGGACGTCAGCGCGGCCCGGGACGAACCCGGCGTGATCGCCGCCTACGCGGGCGCCGACTTCGCGGCC
>Ga0213875_10000477_pt1 | contig 34125 bp, 36 predicted proteins | sample BarmaccomBMRX_R8_FD_160105 | JGI IMG/M metagenome (GOLD analysis project Ga0213875, IMG submission 160105) | Root-associated microbial communities from Barbacenia macrantha in rupestrian grasslands, the National Park of Serra do Cipo, Brazil - RX_R8 | ecosystem: Host-associated > Plants > Roots...
GAGGTCGGCGAGCACGAGGCCACCTCCGTGGTCGACGTTGCTAGAGCAACGCCGACCTTCGACGGCCTGTTTATGTTCCCTCGCGCAGCCATTACGGCAGCGTCCAATTCGGAATCACTCATCTAGGTTGCCGGGATCACGCTCACCGACCTGATGCCCTGCCGGGGGGATGGGCGCGTCGCTGGCCGCCCGGCGCGACCGCCGCGACCTCACGCTTGCCGGAGCGCCCGAGCTGCAGGGCATCCCGGCACGTAGACCGCCGACGCCGCGAGGGTCCTGACCTCAGCGGCCTGAGGCGCCCAAGCTCAGGTCGCCGCCGTCGCTCGCGCCGCCAAGTCCTCCACCAGGTCGGCGGCCCTCGCGGGTCCCGGATGCGCGGTCGCCCAGGCGCCGATCTCGGCGGCCCGAACGTGCAGGCGGTCGAGGTGCAGTGCCCGACGCACGGCCCAGCGCACCGAGGCCGCGCAGAGCAGCGGCCAGGGCAGGCGCAGGCCCGCGCCCGCCCACGAGACCCGGGCGGCGTTCTCGGCCATGTCGCCGACGTGGGGCACCGCGAGCACGGGTCGGCCACAGGAGAGCGCGCGCACGAGCGTGCCGTGGCCCACGTGGCAGACGACGAGGTCGCAGCGCGGCATCGTCGCCGCATAGGACATCCACTCGACGAGCCGCGCGTTGGCCGGCACCGGCAGCGGCCGCATCGGCAGGCGGCCGTTCCAGGTGGCCAGGACGCGCACCGGCTCGTCGGCGAGCCCGGCGAGCGCCGCTCGGAGCAGGCGGTGCTCGGGGTCCTGGGCGGTCGAGGTGGCGACGAGCACCAGCGGCGCGTTGCCGGGCGGGGGCGCGGCGGCATCGCAGGCGGGCTCCCACATGAGCGGTCCGACGACGCGCACGTGGTCGGGCCAGGCGCGCGGATACTCGAGCTGGGGGAGGGTGGCGACCATGACCAGCTCGGTGCTCAGGCCGCCGAACAGCCGAGACACCGGCGGCAACCCGACCCGCCGGCGGGTGTCGTTGAGCTGATCGCGGCCGACCCGCAGGCCATGGCGGACCGGGCGATCGAAGGCGCGCCACAGCGTGCGCCCGACCCGCGTCCGCGCCGGGCGCGCGCCCATCGAGTAGGGCGGCAGACCGGGTCCGCCGACCGGATAGACGTGCGGGATGAGGGTCGCGGTGGCGACGCCTTGCAGCTCGGCGGCGAGAGCGGGGGCGAGGGTCAGGATGTCGTGGACGACGACGTCGGGCTCGGCGGCGGCGAGCGCGGGTCGGGTCTGGGTGGTGGCCCGAGCCACGGCCTCGTAGGGCTGCAACGGTCGCTCCCGGGTCGGGAAGACCGGGTACTCGGGCGCCGGGGCGAAGCGCATCCCGCCGGCCTCGGCGGCGGACCGCCACCGCGACCACGTCTCCAGAGTCACGTCGTGGCCGCGGGAGGCCAGCTCGCGTCCGAGCGCGAGCATCGGAAAGGCGTGGCCGGGCTGCCCGAACGCGCCGAGGAAGCAGCGCACGGGCAGGCCACGCCAGGTGCGTCTACCTCGCCACCGAGAACGCGAACACGGTCGTCGAGTCAAACGGCCGACCCGGGTTCAGCGTCGTGGTGGGGAAGTTGGGCTGGTTGGGGGAGTTGGGGAAGTGCTGGGTCTCCAGCGTGAAGCCGGCGCCCTGGCGGTAGGTCCGGCCGGTGGTGCCGACCAGCTCACCTTGGAGGAAGTTGCCCGTGTACACCTGGATGCCGGGCTCGGTGGTATAGGTCGTCAGCACCCGTCCGGAGACCGGGTCCTCGGCGGTGGCGGCGCGCACCAGGCCGGTCGACGCGCCGCGGTTCAGCACCCAGTTGTGGTCGTAGCCGTGGGCCACGATCAGCTGGGGGAAGTCCTGGGTGATGTCGCGGCCGATGGGCTTGGAGGTCAGGAAGTCCAGCGGCGTCCCGGCGACGGGGACGATCGCGCCCGTCGGGATCTGGGTCGCGTCGGTTGGCGTGTAGTGGCTGGCGTTGATCTGCAGGTGCTCACCGTAGATCTCGCCTGAGCCCTGGCCCGCGAGGTTGAAGTAGCTGTGGTTGGTCATGTTGATGACCGTGGGCGCGGTGGTCGTCGCGTGGTAGTGGATCCTCAGCGCGTTGGCCTTGCCCAGGCTGAAGGTCACCGTCGCGGTGACCGTGCCCGGGAAGCCGTCCTGCCCGTCGGGACTGACATAGGTCAGCGCGAGCGCGGCGGTGCCGCCGGCGGTCGAGGTCTGCGCCGACCACACCTGCTCGTTCCACGCGTCGGTCCCGCCGTGCAGAGTGTTCGGGCCGTTGTTGATCGGCAGGTGGTACGTCGTGCCGTTCAGCGTGAACGTGCCGTTGGCGATCCGGTTGGCGTAGCGGCCGATCGTGGCGCCGAAGTACGTCGTGCCCGAGCCGCCGGTCGGCTGCGGCGTGGCGTCGTTGGCCACGTAGCCGGCGAGGTCCTTGAAGCCGAGCGTCACGTCGGCCGACGCGTCGTGGCGGCCGGGGACGTCGATCGACTGCACGATGCCGCCGAAGTTCGTGATGTTGACCTTCATGCTGCCATTGGACAGCGTGTAGAGCCGGACCGCATCACCGCCGTAGGTCCCCCAGGGACGGCTGGTTATCGTCGGCCTCCTGGTGCTCGACTTGCCCTGAGCGAGCGCGCTCATGCCGAGCAGCCCCAGGGCGGCGAGGGCGAGGACGGTGATGCCGGCGGCTCGGGCGCCTCGCGCCCGGCGCGGGGATGCTGCGCCATCGTGCATGCGCACTTCCTTTCGTCGTGCCGCCGTCGTTTTTCGTTTCGACGACGGACCAGGCCCGTTATCCCGCCCGTGGGAGCGGACGCGTGGCGGGCCGTTCTCTCTCCTCGAGTGCCCCGTCGCCGAGACGCGCCGACGGGATCGCTGCGCGCTTCTTACCCGCGCGCCGACGAGAGCTAACCACAACTTGTGAGCGCTCACACACCAGCACGTCGCCCCGGATCCGGGTGCGCCGGCGTTCGGATCAGCCGGGCGCGGGCACGGCTTCGGGGGGCTCGGCGAGCTCGGCAAGGTAGGCGACCATCCGCTGCGCCAGCCGGGTGGCGAAGTGCAGGTCGGAAGCCGCCGTGGGATCATCGACGTCCGCGGGCAGCCGCCGCGCGACGTCGGGCGCGAGCGTCCACAGCAGCTCGGTCGCCACCTCCGCAGCGGCGCGGACCACGGCGGGGTCAAAGGACCAGACCACCTCGAAGCGCCGGTCGGCGTCGGCCGGCTCCTCGTCGACGGGCGGCTCCCAGGCGGCGAGGCACGCGCGGGCGCCGGGCGCGTCGACGATCAACGTCCACTCGCGCGCGAGGGGGCCCGAGAGATCGATCGCCACCTCGGCGGGCGAGGCGGATACATCCGGCGCCGCGAAGTCGGCGAGCACGACCGAGAGAGCGGCGGTCCGAGTCAGCTCGGCCCAGCGCCGCTCGGCGTGCCGGTAGAAGCGCTCGCGCTGGAAGGAGGCGACGAGCAGGCCGTGCGCCGCGGCCGCGCAGTACTCGTCCTCGATCGCGCGGGTGAGCCGCAGGACGACTCGCTTGGTCATCGTCGCCGGAGCGAGGTCGGGTCGCCGACGCCGCAGCCCCGCATAGACCGAGCTGGCCGGTACGAGGTCGCGCTGGCGCGCGCGCGCGATCGCCGAGCTCAGCGACAGGCCTCGCTCGCGCAGACGCAGGACCTCGAGCACCAACGCCGCGTCCTGCTCGGTATAGCGACGGTGACCGCCGGGGAGGCGGACGGGGCGCGGAAAGCCGTGGCGAGCCTCCCACATCCGCAGGGTCCCGGCGCTCAGGCCGGTGCGCGCCGCCAGTTGCGCGGTGCTGAGCTCTGGGTTTGCCCCTGCCGCGATGGGGCAACGATACAGCGCGTTCAATCTTTTCCAACATGTGGTTAGGTTCCAGGCGTGATGACGTGTTGAGGCGAACGACGACGAGGGAGTGGAGGCGATGAGGATCCTGATCACGGGCGCGACCGGCACGATCGGTCTCGGGCTCGCCGACGCGGTTCGGGCGCGCGGCGACCAGGTGGTGGCCGTCTCGCGCGACCCCGAACGCGGCCAGCGCGTGCTCGGCGACGGCGCCGAGGTCCACGCGTGGCCGGCTCCCACCGAGGAGCTCCCGCCGCCCGACGCGCTGCGCGTCGACGCCATCGTCCACCTGCTCGGCGAGGACGTCGCCCAGCGCTGGACCGACGACGCCAGGCGCCGCATCCGGGACTCGCGCGTCCTGAGCACGCGCTCGCTCGTCTCCGGCATCGCGGGGCTGCCCGAGTCCGAGCGCCCGGCGGTGCTGATCTCGCAGTCGGCGACCGGCTACTACGGACCCCGCGGTTCAGAGCCGATCGACGAGTCGGCGCCTGCAGGCGGGGGCTTCCTCGCGGACGTGACGGTCGCCTGGGAACGCGAGGCCCAAGCGGCGCCCCCCGGCGTCCGCGTCGTGTACACCCGCACCGGCGTCGTCCTCTCGCCCAGCGGCGGCGCGCTGGCCAAGATGCTGCCGTTCTTCCGGCTCGGCGTCGGCGGGCCGGTCGCCGGCGGAGGCCAATACGTGCCCTGGATCCACCTCGACGACGTCATCGGCGCGCTGCTGCACTGCGTCGGCGACGCCGACGCCGACGGACCTGTGAACGTCACCGCGCCGACCCCGGTGACCAATGGCGAGCTCTCGCGCGTCCTCGGCCATGTGCTCAGCCGTCCCGCGGTGCTGCCGGTGCCGGGCTTCGCGATCAAGCTGCTCTACGGCGACATGGCCGAGATGGTCACCGAGGGCGCGCGGGTCGTGCCCGACCGCCTCCGCGCCCTCGGCTACAGCTTCCGCCATCCCGAGCTGGAGCCGGCGCTCGCCGACGTCCTGGGAGGCTGAGCGCGATGGCCATCCACCGCCTCGAGCGCGAGCAGCGCGTGGCGCAATCGCCGGAGGCGGTGTTCGCCTTCTTCGCGCAGGCGCGCAACCTCGAGCTGATCACGCCACCGTGGCTGCGCTTCGAGGTGCTGAGCTCGGAGCCGATCGAGATGGAGGTCGGCACCCGGATCGACTACCGCCTGCGCTACCGCGGCGCGCCGCTGCGCTGGACGTCGCGCATCGAGGAGTGGGAGCCCGAGTCCGGCTTCGTCGACCGCCAGGTCCGCGGGCCCTATCGGCTCTGGCATCACCGCCACACGTTCGCCGCCGCGGGCGCCGGAACCCTCGTGCGCGACGAGGTCCACTACGAGCTGCCGCTCGGCCCGGTCGGCGAGCTCGCTCATCCGCTGCTGGTCGGGCGCGATGTGCGCCTCATCTTCGACTACCGCCAGCGCGCGGTGCCCCAGTTGCTCGACGCGCTCGCCGCGACGCGAGCCGGATGATTCACGCCGCCGCCAGACATGTCGGCCGGGATGGCAGGCGGAGGCGATCAGCAGCCGGATGACTCACGCAGCCGACTTACAGGCGAGCCAGCTGGATGACGCCGGCGCTGCCCGATCAGGCGAGGCTGGATGCCGAGAGCTGGACGATTCGCGCGGCGCGCGATCTGGCGAGGCCGGATGCCGAGCGCGCGCCCGGCGCGAAAGCAAGCCGGCGGGCGAGCGGAGGCGATCAGCGTGAGCACGCTCGTCTGGTACCGGCGCGACCTGCGCGTCCACGACCACCCTGCGCTGCGGGCGGCGCGCGACGCCGGGGAGCCCGTCATCCCGGTGTTCTGCTTCGATGACGGGCTGCTCGGCGGCCGCCACGCGTCGGGACCGCGCACCCAGTTCATGCTCGAGTGCCTCCGGGACCTCGACGACGCCCTGCGCCGGCGCGGCAGCCGATTGTTCGTCCGTCGCGGCGACCCGGCGCGCGAGCTCGCCGAGCTGGCTCGGGAGGTCGATGCCACAGCGCTTCACTTCAGCGTGGACGTCGGGCCGTTCGCCCGCCGCCGCCAGAGCGAAGTCAAGGACGCGCTGCAGGAGATCGGCGTCGAGGTCATGCCCCATCCGGGGCTGTTCGCGATCGACGCGCTGGAGCCGATCCGCGCCGGGTCGGGCAAGCCGTACACAGTGTTCACCCCCTTCTACCGCAACTGGCTGCGCCAGCCGCGGCGCGACGTGCTCGGCGCCCCGGGGTCGCTGCCCGACCCCGGGCGTACGGCGGCGGCGGGCACGCTGCCGAGCCTGACGTCGCTCGGGCTCCGGCAGGAGGTCGACGATCCCGCGCGGGGTGGCGAGACCGTCGGACGCAAGGCGCTGAGCCGCTTCCTCGGCGGCCCGATCGAGAAGTACGCCGAGGAGCACAACACGCTGAGCGGCCGGGCGGTGTCGCGGCTGTCGCCCTACCTGCACTTCGGCTGCGTCTCGCCGCGGGAGATCGAGGAGCGGCTGGAGCGCACCCCGAGCGCCGACGCATGGCGCCGGCAGGTGTGCTGGCGCGACTTCTATGCGCATGTGCTCGGCCACCACCCCCGCAACGCGCGCTCGGAGTTCCAGGAGCGCTACCGCGGGATGCAGTGGAGCCGCTCGGAGAAGAACTTCGAGGCTTGGTGCGAGGGCCGGACCGGGTTTCCGGTCGTCGACGCCGGGATGCGCCAGCTGCGCCGGGAGGGCTGGATGCACAACCGAGCCCGGCTCGTCGTCGGATCGTTTCTCACCAAGGACCTCGCGATCGACTGGCGCTGGGGCGAGCGATGGTTCATGCGCCTGCTGCTCGACGGCGACGAGGCCTCCAACAACGGCAACTGGCAGTGGATCGCGTCGGTCGGCGTCGATCCCGCGCCCGCGTTCAGGCGGATGTTCAACCCGTCGCGCCAGCAGCACAGGTTCGATCCCGACGGGGAGTACGTGCGCCACTACGTCCCCGAGCTCGCCGAGGTGCCCGACGACTTCCTCGCCGAGCCGTGGCGGATGCCCGACGACGTCCAGCAGGAGTGCGGCTGTCGGGTCGGCACCGACTATCCGGAGCCGATCGTCGAGCACGCCGAGGCCCGGCGCCGGGCGCTCGAGCGCTACCGCGTCGACGGCTGACGGCCCGGTCCGGGCCGGAACGTCCGCTCGCGGACGGCGGGCCTGTGATTTTCGCCGTCAGCTCGGGTACGTTGAGCTCATGGCGAGAAGGATCGAGAAAGGTCCGGGCCTGGCCCGGGGACCAGCGTTCCTGCTGGGCACGATCCTCGACGCGGCGGGCCTGTACTTCCTCTACAAGCAGCACCACTTCCTGCCCTTCTCGAACTTCCCGAACGGCAGCGCGCCAGTGGAGGGGAAGGTGTTCTTCGGCATCTTCGGCGTCAACGGCTGGACGGGGATGCTGACCGCGGTCGCCGGAGGGGTGCTGCTGTTCGGGGCCGCCCAGCACTTCGTGGCCAAGACGATGAGCCTGATCGTCGGCATCGCGCTCGGCGCTGCGGCCGTGATCGCGGCGATCAGCGGCAACGTCCTCGGCATGGCGGCGGCCAACACGTGGACGAAGGTCGGGTGGGGCGGTTGCGCCGCCATCCTGCTCTTCAACGTGCTCGTCCCGCGTCGGCGCCGGGAGGTGGCCGAGCCGGCGGAGTGGCCCATGGCCCGGCCGACCGGCGCCCGCAGATCGTCCCGCGACCGTGCCGAGGACCCGGCCGTGGACCCCGACGCCGAGACCCGCCCGCAGACCTGACGTGGTCCGGCCGGCGCTGATCGAGTTCCCCGCCGACGACACCGGACGCGCCCGGCGATTCTGGTCGGGGCTGCTCGATGCGCAGCTCGCGCCGCGCGAGGCCGGGCAGGGGGAGGGCTGGCAGACCCGGGGCGACGGTGCCGCGGACGGCGCGGGCCCGGCGGTCGGCGTCCACGCTCGGGGCCGCGGTCCGGGCGACACCGTCTCGTTGCCCTACTTCGCCGTGGCCGACCTCGCCGGGACGCTCGAGCGCGTGCGCGAGCTCGGCGGCGCGGTGATCCATCCGGGTGAGCGCTGGGCGGTCTGCCGGGACTCCGAGGGCAGCCCCTTCGCGCTCGCCGCCGACCCCGGCTGAGGCGTTCGCGCGCCGACTCGAGCCGATCGTCCCCCGACGCCGGGCCGCGTCGGATGACTGGCAGAATCGCGGCATGCGGCATAACCCGCTCTTCGCATCCGACGATCCGAGCGTCGTGCGCGAGCTCATCGCCGCCAACCCCTGGGCGGCGCTCGTCTCCGCCGGGCCGGGTGGGCTCGTCGCGTCGCACTATCCAATCCTCCTCGACGAGCGCTCCGCGGAGCTGGCGATCGTCACCCACGTCGGCCGGCCCGACGAGGAGGTCCACGACTTCGGGGAGCGCGAGATCCTGATCATCGTGCAGGGCCGCCACGGCTACATCTCGCCGAGCTGGTACGCGCCCGGCGCGACGCCCGTCCCCACCTGGAACTTCACGGTCGCGCACTGCCACGGCGTGCCCGAGGTCCTCGACGCCGATCGCAACCTCGAGGTCCTCGGCCAGCTCGTCGAGCACTTCGAGCGCCACGTCGACGAGCCGCTGCTGCTCGACCGCGAGCGGGATGCGCGGCTCGCCCGCGGGACGGTCGGGATCCGCGTCCCGATCACCCGCTTCACCTACAAGCGCAAGCTCAGCCAGGACAAGGACCCGGAGACCCGACGCCGCGTCATCGAGCGCTTGCGAGCGCCCGGCCGCTACCACCATTTCGAGCTCGCCGAGGAGATGGAGCGCGAACTCGCCGGCGCCGAATGACGTTTGCCGGGTTGCCCGGCGGGTAGCCGCGGGCGGTGCCCACGAGATCACAGCTGCGTCGCGCCGCCGTGCTCGGCGCGGTCAGCGGTGCGCGCACGTTCGGCGCCTGGGCCGGCCTCGCCGCGCGCGAACGCGTCGCCAACCCATGGGCGCGGGTCGGCCTCGGGTTTGCGGCGGCCGGCGAGCTGGCGAGCGACAAGCACCCGGAGATCCCGGCGCGCAGCGACGGCCCGGCGCTCGTCGGCCGAGTCATGAGCGGCGCGCTCGCCGGGCGCCTGATCGGTGGCGGCAGCGGCGCCGGCGTCGGCGCGGCGACCGCGGCGGCGTCGACCTATCTCTCCGAGCGGGGCCGGGCACTGCTCGGGGGCCGCGCCCCGCTGCCCGATCCCGCGCTGGCGGTCGCCGAGGATGCGCTCGTGCTCGGCGTCGCCTATGCGGCCGCGGGCCCCGAGCCCGATCCGGCGCCGATCGATGCCTCGGACCCCGACGGGGCCGCTCCGAAGCGCTCGCCGGTGACGGCGGCCGCGCTCGGTCTGGTCGCCGGGGCCGCCGGGACGGCGGCGATGACCTCGGCGCAGGTCGCCTTCCTGCGCGCCACCGACGGCGAACCGAGCTCGACTCCCGGCGACGTCGGCCGCAAGCTGCTGCGCGAGACGACCGGCGCGCGGGTTCCGCGCCGCCGGCAGGCCGCCTTCAACGCTCTCATGCACGGTCTCTACGGCACCGGCTGGGGCGCCGCGTTCGGAGCGGTGCGGCGCCGGCGGTGCAGCCCGGCCCAGACGGCGCTGTCGGGCCTTGGCTTCGGCGCCGCGGTGTGGGGCGTGTCGCTCGTCGAGCTCCCCCTGCTCGGCGTCGCGCCGTCGCCGTGGCGCCAGTCGCCGGCCGCGCTCACGCCCGACCTGGGGTTCCACCTGGTCTACGGCATGGCCACGGCGTTCGTCCACAGCGCCCTCGTCGCCTGATCGCGACGGACGCCGATGGGCGCCATTCCTGACACCGCCGAGGCGAGCAGTCCTGACACGGCCGAGGCGAGCGACGGCCCGCGGCGGCGATGCACTCGGCGATGACCCGATTCGGCTACACGATGATGACCGAGCAGTCGCGACCCGATCGCCTGGTCGCCGACGTGGTGGCCGCCGAGGCGGCGGGCTTTGACTTCTCGGTCTGCTCCGATCACTTCCAGCCGTGGCTCGCCGAGCAGGGACACGCCGGATACGCCTGGGCGATCCTCGGCGCCGCCGCCCAGGCGACCGAGCGCATCGGCCTCATGACCTACGTCACCTGCCCGACGATGCGCTACCACCCGGCGATCGTCGCCCAGAAGGCGGCGACGCTGGGCATCCTCTCGGGCAACCGCTTCCGACTCGGGCTCGGCTCCGGCGAGAACCTCAACGAGCACGTGGTCGGCGAGCGCTGGCCGGCGGTCGGCGTCCGCCTCGAGATGCTCGTCGAGGCGGTGCAGATCATCGCCCGGCTGCTCGACGGGGTACAGAGCGTCAACCATCGCGGCGCGCACTTCGACGTCGAGCAGGCCAAGCTGTGGGATCTGCCCACCGAGCGGATTCCGATCGGGATCGCAGTGTCCGGCGAGCAGTCCTGCCGGCTGGCGGGACGCCACGGGGACCTGATGATCGCGGTGGAGCCGAACGCCGCGCTGGGCGAGATGTTCGATGCGGCGGGCGGCGCGGGCAAGCCCCGCGTCGGCCAGCTCGCGCTCAGCTACGACGCCGACCGCGAGACCGCAGTGCGACGTGCCCACGAGCAGTTCCGCTGGTTCGGCCTGGGCTGGAAGGTCAACGCGGACCTGCCCAATCCGGAGTCCTTCGACGCCGCCACCGCGTTCGTCGAGCCCCGGCAGGTGGGGGAGGCGTTGAGCTGCGGCCCCGATGTGGAGGAGCACGTCGAGGCGATCCGGCGGTTCGTCGACGCCGGCTTCACGGAGGTCGCCCTCGTGCAGATCGGCGGCGCGCACCAGGAGCCGTTCCTGCGGTGGGCCGAGGCTGAGCTGCTGCCGGCGCTGCGCTCGCTCTGACCGCCGACCGCGCGGGCAACGCGAGCCCCGCATTCGCTTTTTCCGTCCGGTGGCGACTGAGACGAGGCGGGCAGCGCTGTGCGATCGTGGTCGCATGTGGTGGCGATCGAGTCGGACACGGTGCGCGTAGTCGTCGTCGGGGGCGGGATCCTCGGGCTGGCCACCGCGCGGCTGCTGACGCGCTCGGATGCGGGCGGCGAGGTCATCGTCCTCGAGAAGGAGCCCGAGCTCGCCCGGCATCAGACCGGGCACAACAGCGGCGTCGTGCACGCCGGGATCTACTACACCCCCGGCTCGCTGAAGGCGCGCCTGTGCGCCCGCGGCCGGGTCCTGATGCGCGACTACTGTGCCGCGCAACAGGTCGCCTACGAGGAGTGCGGCAAGGTCGTCGTCGCCACCCGGGAGTCCGAGCGCGAGCGATTGCGCCGGCTCGCCGAGCGCGCGACGGCGAACGAGGTGCCGGGGCTGCGCTGGCTCGAGGGCGCGCAGCTCGCCGAGGTCGAGCCGCACGTGCGCGGCGTCGCCGGGCTGCACTCGCCGGTGACCGCGATCGCCGACTTCCCCGGCGTCGCCCGGGCGATGGCGGCAGAGGTCCGCGACGCCGGCGGGGACGTGCGTACCGCGACCCCGGTGACCCGGATCGAGCCCGCGGGCGGCCGGGCCGGGCGGGGCCGCGTCCATCTCGCCGGCGGCGAGACGTTGACCGCCGACCGCGTCGTCGTCTGCGCCGGACTGTGGTCCGACCGCCTCGCGCGCGCCTCGGGCGAGCGCGCCGAACCGCGGATCGTCCCCTTCCGCGGGGAGTACTGGAGCCTGGCGCCGGGCCGCGAAAGCCTCGTGCGGGGGCTCATCTACCCGGTTCCTGACCCGTCGCTGCCGTTCCTGGGCGTCCACCTGACGCGCAAGGTCGACGGCTCGGTGTGGCTTGGCCCCAACGCGGTGCTCGCCACCGCGCTCGAGGGCTACCGCCGCTCGCAGTGGCGCCCGCGCGAGCTCGCCGAGACGCTCACCTGGCCCGGGACGCTGCGGATGATGCGCCGGCACTGGCGGGCCGGCGCCGGCGAGCTGTATCGCTCGGTGCGCAAGCGCTCGTTCATCGCCGAGCTTCAGCGCTACGTCCCCGAGCTGCGCCCCGCCGACGCGGTCCGGGCGCCCGCCGGCGTGCGCGCCCAGGCGGTGGACCGCGACGGATCGCTTGTCGACGACTTCCGCCTGGACGTCTCGGACCGGGTGGTGTGGGTGCGCAACGCCCCCTCGCCGGCGGCCACGTCGTCGCTGGCCATCGCCGAGGAGATCGCCGGCCACGTGACCGGCTGACCGGGCGAGCGGGTCTTACCCGAGGTCGCGCATCCGGTTCATCGCGTCGAGGCCCGCGACCTTGTAGGCCTCGGCGAGCGTGGGGTAGTTGAACACCGCCGAGACGAGAAAGTCGAGCCCGCCGTCGCGATCCATCAGCGCCTGGCCGATGTGGACGAGGTCGGTGGCCTGGGCGCCGATGACGTGGACGCCGAGCAGCCGCCGGTCCTCGGGGGAGACGAGGATCTTCAGCATCCCCTCCTCCTCGCGCATCATCATCGCCTTGGCGAGCTCGCGCCACCACGCGGTCCCGGCGACGTAGGGGATCGCGGCCTCGGTCAGCTGCTCCTCGGTGCGCCCGACGAACGAGATCTCGGGGATCGCGTAGATGCCGGTGGGGACGAGCTCGGGCAGGTGCTGGCAGGGCTCGCCGAACGCGGACAGCGCCGCGATCCGGCCCTGCTCCATCCCGGTGGCGGCCAGACCGGGCGGACCAGCGACGTCGCCGACGGCGAAGATGTGCTCGACCTCGGTGCGATACTCCTCATCGACGGTCAAGCGTCCACGCTTGTCGGCCGCCAGGCCGGCGTTCTGGAGCGCCAGCTCGTCGACGGCGCCCTGGCGGCCGGTGGCGTAGAGCAGGGTGTGCGAGACGATCTGCTTGCCCGACGTCAGGTTCGTGATCACGCGGTCGGGCTTGCGCTCGACGCTCGTCACGGTCTCGGTGAGGCGGAAGGTGACGTTGCGCCGGCGCAGCAGGAACTGCAACGCGACGCTGATCTCGCGGTCCAGGAACGGCAGCAGCCGCTCGCGGGCGTCGACGAGCGTGACCCGGATGCCCATCGCGGCGAACATCGAGGCGTACTCGATCCCGATCACGCCGCCGCCGACGATCGTCATCGTCTTGGGCACCGGCAGGGCGAGGTGGAGCACCCCGTCGGAGTCGATCACGTGGTGATCGTCGAAGTCCACGTCGGCGGGGCGGGCCGGCTTGGTCCCGGCGGCGATGACGACGTTGTGCGCGGTCACCTCGGACTCGGCGTGCTGGTGGCCGGGCTCGGTGATGTGCACCGTGTGCGGGTCGACGAAGCGCGCGTCACCCATCAGCAGCCCGACGCCGTTGCGCCGGAACTGCTCGCGCACGACGGCGGTCTCGGAGGCGACGACCGATGCCGTGCGGTCGTAGAGGAAGCGCAGCGAGGCGGTCTGCTGGCGCTCGGGATGCAGCGGATCGGGCAGATCGGCCCCGCGGCCGGCGATCTCCTCGAGGATCGACTGGCGCAGAGTCTTGGAGGGGATCGTCCCGGTGTGGATCGAGACCCCGCCGATCCGATCGCGGCGCTCGACGACCCCGACGCGCTTGCCGAGCTTGGCGGCCTGGATCGCGGCTCGCTGACCGCCTGGACCCGAGCCGATGACGAGCAGATCGAGATCCATGGCGCGGGCGATTCATAGCACGGGCTCTCGCCCCGGACGGCGGTCGTCGCTCAGCCGGCTCCGATCACCGCCCCGCGACCGCCGGCGGCGCGCGACATCGCTATCCGGTGGCGACCTCTACGCGCAGGCGGTCGCGCCTGTCGTGCAGGTCCCACAGCACCCCGGCGAGCACCTCGGGATCCTTGTCCTTGTCTCCGGCGACGATCGCGCCGCCGATGACGAGCTGGGCGACGTGGATGCCGTCCTCGCGCAGCGTCTCGTGGAGCAGCTCGATGTAGGCCCGCTGGCCCGCGAAGGCGACGCTCGTGCCGGTCAGGTGCGCCCGCGGCTGCAGCGCCGTGCCGCCGTTGACGAACAGGATCGTGCCGCGATCGGCGCCGAGGAAGCGCATCCCGGGCACGACCTGATGCACGGCGGCCACCGCACCGTAGATCGAGAACTCGACCGGCCCGACGAGATCGGCCGGCGTCGTCTCCATCACCGGCCGCATGAAGTCCTTCTGCGGCAGCGGGCTGAACTGCAGGACCTCGATCGGGCCCATCTTCTCGGTCACGGACTCGAGCGCCCGCCCGATCGAGGCCGGGTCTCGGACGTCGCCGGCAAACCCCCGCGCCTGGACCCCGTCGGCGACGAGCTGGGCGGCGAGCCCGTCGGCTCGCTCCTGATTGCGCGAGATGACGCCGGCGGCGAAGCCCTCGGCCCCGAACCGGCGGGCGACGGCGGCCCCGAGGCCGGGGCCGGCGCCGACGATCGCGATGGTGGTCATGGCGGCTCCTTCGGTCCTAGAACGCCTGGCCGCGCGGGCGGACGAGGACCTCGTTGATCGCGACGCCGTCGGGTCGGCCGACCGTGAAGGCGATGATCTCGGCGATCTCGTCCGGGGAGATGGCATCGACGTCCTGATACATCTGCTCGGCGCCCTGCTTGGCCTCCTCGTCGGTGATGTGATCGGTCAGCTCGGTCGCGACGGCCCCGGGCTCGATGACGCTGACGCGGATCTCGGGCGCCAGCTCCTGGCGCAGCGCCTCCGACCAGCCGTTCATCCCCCACTTGGTGGCGGCGTAGACGGAGTTGCCCGGGCGGGCGGTCCGGCCCGCGACCGAGGAGATGTTGACCAGGTCGGAGGGACCGTCCCGAAGCTGCTCGAGGAACACCTCGGTGGCGACCATCGCGCCGAGCAGGTTGATCTCGATCATCCGCCGAGTCTCCTGCACCTGGTCGGAGGAGAAGGGAGCGAGCAGCATCTGCCCGGCGTTGTTGACGAGCACGTCGGCGCCGCCGAGCTCGTCCTTCACCCGCTGGGCGGCGGCGAGGAGCGAGTCGCGGTCGGTGACGTCGGTCTCGATCGCGATCGCGCGGCGTCCGTCGCCGCCGAGCTCGGAGGCGAGCGCGTCGATCTTGTCCCGGCGGCGGGCGAGCAGCGCCACGTCCATGCCGTCCCGGGCCAGCGCCCGGGCCGTCGCCTCGCCGATCCCGCTGGAGGCGCCGGTGATCACCGCCACTCTGTCATTCGCGCTCATCGTCGTCTCCTTGTGTCGTGCTCGCTGTGTCGTGCTCGCTGTGTCGTGCTTGTTTGCCGTCGCGGGGCGGCCGGGCCGCCGAGCACGGGCTACCCCGATTACGCCCCGGTTGACTCAGATGGCCGAGAACTCGCCGCCGTCGACGACGAGCGCGGCGCCCGAGACGTGTGCCGACCGGTCGCTGGCGAGGTATACGATCGCATCGGCCACGTCGTCGGGGGCGCCGAAGCGCTGCAGCGGCACCGCGCCGGCATCGCACTCGGTGGCCAGCGGCAGGTCCCGGTTGACCATCGCGGTGTCGATCAGCCCCGGATGGACGGCGTTGACCCGCACGCCGCGGGGCCCGAGCGCCTTGGCCAGCGAATCGGTCAACAGCCGCACCCCTCCCTTGCAGGCGCAGTAGGTCGTGAAGTCCCCGGCGCCGCGCAGCCCGGCGACGCCCGAGATGTTGACGATCGCGCCGCCGCGTCCCGCGACCATCTTGCGCGCCGCCGCCTGGCAGCCGCGCTATAGGTGGAGGATGAGCGCGCCTCGCCGCGAGCGGGCCGTGGTCGCCGCCCGACGGGTGGCGCGTGAGGTCCTGTCGCCGGTGTGCGACGCGGTCGATCGCGACGGCGGGCCGCCGGTCGACCAGCTCGACGCGATCGCCGCCGCCGGTCTGTACGGGCTCGTCGGACCCCGCGCCGCCGGCGGCCTCGACGCCGACCTCGCCGAGACCTGCGCGGTGATCGAGGCGCTCGCCTGCGGCTGTCTGAAGACGACGTTCATCTTCGTCCAGCACCATGGAGTCCGTCCAGCACCATGGAGTCGTCGGCGCGGTCACCGGCGCCCCGTGTCCGCTGCGTGACGAGCTTGCGCCCGATCGGTGCACGGGCCGGCGCCGCGGCGGGCTCGTCCTCGCCGGCTGCGGCCGGGGCCCGCGACCCTGATCGCCACCGCGACCGCCGGCCGGTGAAGGTTGCATGGAGAGGCGCTCTGGTTCACCGGCGACGGGACGGTCGACACCGCGCTCGTCGTCGCCCGCACGGCGGACGAGCGGATCGTGCGCGCCGTCGTCGACGTGCCGGCGCCGGGCCTGCAGTTCTCGCCGCTCGAGCTGCTCGCCGTCCGGGGGAGCGCCACCGGCTCGCTGCGCTTCGGCGGCGTGACGGTGCCCGAGCGCCGGGTCATCGCCGTCGAGCCGCACGCGGGCTGGGCCGACGGCGACGGCCTGTGGCGCAACGGGGCGCTCGGCCTCGGACTGGCGGCGCGATGCCTCTCAGAGCTCGACGACGAGCGGCTGGCGGCCCGGCTCGTGACGCTGCGCGACGAGCTTGCCAGCGCCGATATGGACGGGATCGGGTCGGTGCGCGCGCGGATCGCCGCCTTCGCTCTCCAAGCTGCCGGCATCGAGCTCGCCGCCGCCGGCAGTCCCGGGTGCTCGCCGCCTCCGCCGGGCCACGCCGCTACCGCGAGGCGGGCTTCCTGCTGACCTTCGACCAACGCCCGGCGATCAAGCGCGGGCTGCTGCGCAAGCTTGGCGCCGACTACCGTGGACGAGATGGATCGCAGGCACCGTGATCGCGTCGAGGCGCTGCTCGGCGACGCGGCCGCCGAGCACGCGACGCTGCGCTCGCGCCTGACGCCCGAGCTGCAGGCCTCGCTGCCCGTCGATGCCCAGGGCGTGACCCGGGCGATCGATTACCTGGCGATCGCCGCCGGCATGACCGCCAACGACCGCCGCGACCTCGTCCGTCCGCACGCGGTCAATCCCGCCGTCCTGCACGCGCGGGTGTTCGGCCGGGTGCCGCTGACCCGCGAGACGGTGATCGGCTCCTTCGTCGAGGGGGCGCGGGTGCGCGCCGACGCACTGACCGGGCTCGCCGACGTCGTGGGCGGGGAGTCGCTCGGCGGGCAAGTGCGGGCGCTGCTGATGGATCATCCGCCGCCGGTCAGCGCCGAGGACGCCGAGGTCGAGCCGGCGCTGCGCGCGACGTACGCCGCGCAGGAGCGCGCGGCGGTGGTGATCGCCGAGCGCCTCGACGCCACCGCGAGCGAGAGGTGACCGCTTCCACGCGCTGGACCACGGCGAGGGACGGCGACCACGCTCCTTGGTCATGCTCGCGATCGGCTTCGCGGTCGGCCTTCCGCCGACCCAGTGTCCGCGAGGTCGCGCGACTGCGAACACGCGTTCGTCTATGGTGGGGTTCGTTCGTACACCTCGAGTGATCGGATGAGCCCATGGACGTGTCGGTGAGAAAGCTGCTGCGCTATCTGTCGGAGGCCCGAGCGAGCGAGGACGCGCTCGTCCGGTTGCTGCAGTCCCAGATTCCCATGACCCCGAGCGGCGACTACCGCTCGGCGCTCGAGCGGCATCTCGCCGAGACCCGCGACCATCGCGCTCGGGTGGGCAAGCGCCTGGAGCAGCTCGGCGAGCGCGCCAACCCGGTGACCGCGGTCGTCGGCTTCTGGGAGGACATGTTCGGCCAGGCGCTGGCCGTCAGCAAGGCTCCGTTCGATCTGCTCCGGGGGTCCGGTGGCGAGGACAAGGTCCTGCGCAACGCGAGGGACGTGTATGCCGCCGAGGCGTGGGAGATCGCCAGCTACACCGCGATCGAGCGGCTCGCCCGTGCCGTGGGCGACCAGGAGACGGCGGAGCTGGCGCGCTCGATCCTCGCCGACGAGCAGCGGATGCTCGACCGGATCCTGCGCGAGATCCCGAAGCTGAGCTCGGCGGTGGTCATCGCCGAGATCGCCGGCGGCGAGGAGAGCCCCACGCCCGCGCCGGCGGCGCCCGCGCCGGACGACCTCGCGATCCCGAGCTACGACGGGCGCAACGCCCAGGAGATCGTCGCGCGCCTGGCCACCCTCTCCCAAATCGAGCTCGTCGCGATCGACGCCTACGAGCGCGGGCACGAGAATCGCAGCACCGTGCTCGAGCGCATCTCCGCGCTCCGGGCCGAGGAGCCGTGGCCGGGCTACGACGAGCTGAACGTCGCCGAGGTCATCGAGCGCCTCGCGCGGCGCGACTCCGAGCAGGTCAAGCGCACGCGCGACTACGAGCGCGCGCACAAGGACCGCGCCGGCGTGCTGCGCGCCGCCGCGCGGGTGCTCGCCGACGGCTGACCGGTGTGGCGGACGCGTCGGCGCCGTGCCGTCAAAGAGCGGGTGATTTGATGTGCCGCGATGGAGATCGACGGCACTGACGTGCGGATCGTCGAGGTGGCCCTCAACGGTGCCACCACCCGGGAGGCCAACCCGCACGTCCCGCGCTCCCCGTCGGAGATCGCGCAGGACGCGCTGGCCTGCGTGCGGGCGGGCGCGGCGATCGTGCACAACCACAACGACGAGCCGATGTGGGTCCCTGACGGCGTCCACGCCGCCGCGCCCTATCTGGAGGCGTGGCGTCCGATCCGGGCGGCGCATCCGGACGTGCTGCTCTACGCCACCATGGCCAGCGGCGGGCCGGGGATCGCGATCGAGACGCGCTGGGCCCATCACGTCGCGCTCGCGCGCTCGGGGATCGACGCCATGGGGCTCGTCGACCCCGGCTCGGTCACCCTCGGCACGCTCGACGACGCCGGGTTGCCGACGGCGGTCGATCAGGTCTACGTCAACACTTTCGCCGACACGCGGTACATGGTGCGGCGCTGCGCCGAGCTCGGCCTGGCCCCGAGCATCTCGATCTTCGATCCGAGCTTCCTGCGGGTCGCGCTCGCCGTCCACGAGGCCGGCGCGCTCCCCGCCGGCGCGCTGATCAAGCTGTATCTCGGGGGCCGGATGGTCTTCGGGCTGCCCCCGACCGAGGCGAGCCTCGACGCCTACCTGGCGATGCTCGAGGGCAGCGGACTGCCCTGGCTGGTGGCGGTGCAGGGCGGCGACGTCGTCGCCACGGGCGTTGCCGAGGCCGCGCTCCAGCGTGGCGGTCATCTCCGCGTCGGACTCGAGGACTACGCCGGCGAACGCACGCCGCGCAACCGCGAGCTCGTCGAGGAGGTCGTGGCCCTGATCGAGAGCGGCCGGCGGCGCGCGGCCACGCCGGCGCAGGCCCGGGCGATCCTCGGCCTCGCAGCCACGGCCTGATCCCCCGATCGATCAACGCGGTGTGGGCAACCCCTGGCTGACGGGGATCGCCACGGTGAACGTCGAACCGACGTCGGGCACGCCGTCGGCGCGGACCGTGCCCCCGTGGCGCTCGACGATCTTGCGGCACAACGCGAGGCCGATCCCGGTGCCGTCGTATCGCGACCGGCCGTGGAGGCGCTCGAACACGCGGAAGATCCGGTCGCCGTACTGGGGGTCGAAGCCGATTCCGTTGTCCCGCACGCGGATCTCCGCGGTGCCGTCGGACACGATCCCGTCGATCGAGACCTCCGGTGACCGGCCCTCGCGGCGGAACTTCAGCGCGTTGGTCAACAGGTTCTGCATGAGCTGGCGCATCTGCAGCTCATCGGCGTCGATCGTCGGCAGCGCGCCCACGACCACCGTCGCCTTGGACCGTTGCACCGCCGCCTCGAGATCCTCGAGCACGTCGGCGGTGAGCCGGCCCAGGTCGACCGCGGCGAACGATCGCTCGCGAGTGGCCGTCCGGGAGAAGGTCAGCAGATCCTGGATGAGCGTCTGCATCCGCGCCGCTGAGGCGTTCGCGCGCCCGAGATAGTCCCGGCCCTGCTCCGAGAGCTGCCCCGCCTCGTTGGCGAGGACCCGCTCGGTGAACGTCCTGACCTTGCGCAGGGGCTCCTGGAGGTCGTGCGAGGCGATCGAGGCGAACTGCTCGAGCTCGGTGTTGGAGCGCGCGAGCTCGGTCGCCCGCCCCGCGAGCTCGCGGTTGAGCCGCTGCTCGGAGGCGCGCGCGCGGTCACGCTCGATCACGCGCCCGAGCTCGGTGCCGATCTTCGCCATGAGCTCGAGGAGTCGCGCGTCGGCGGGCTGCACCGAGTCGGTGAAGAACTCCATCACGCCGACGACCTCCGCACCGACGAGGATGGGAAAGCCGAAGCCGCCCCGCACCGCTATGTCCGCGGCGAGCCGGGCCCGCGGAAAGTTGGCCTCGACGGTGACGTCGGGCAGCCAGACCGGCCGGCCGGTCGCAAGGACCCGCCCGCCGAGCCCCTCGCCGGTGGCCAGGGGCGTCGCCTCGGTGACCCGGCGGAAGGTCTCGAAGCACTCCGAATCATCGATGTGCCAGATCGTGGTCGGCCGCAGCCCGACGGCGGCGTCGGCCAGATAGACGTGGCCGACCGGCCATTTCATGTACTCGCAGACGTGTCCGATGGCGCGTGACAGCGCGTCGGGGACATCTGCCGAGTCGTTGGCGGCGCGCGCGACGGCCACCATCAGCGCCAGCTCCTGCTGGCGCTCGTAGAGCTCGCGCGTCGCCTGCTCCGAGATCCGCTCAGCTTCCTGGCGCGCGCGGCGTTCGCGATCGAGCCGCCTGCGCAGACGGACGACCTCGGCGCTCCCCACGTCCTCGAACGGCTCGGTCACCGCAGCGAGATCTCCAGGACGCACCGCGCGTCGTCCCGCAGCATGCACTGCGGCTGTTCGATGACGATCTGCTCGCCGTAGTGGTGGGCAGCCCCCTGCAGCAGGCCCTCGGCGAACGCGCACAGCCTGCGCGGGGACCAGTAGCCCATGACCAACAGGTCATCGGTCGATCCGTCGAAGTTGAACGTCGGCACGTCAGCGCCCGGGTAGAGCTTGCGGACTTCGGGGTGGATGATGCCGTTGAGGGTCAGCGCGAACGCCCGCGTGCTCGTGTGCGGCTCGAAGAAGCTCGGGTACTGGCCGGCGAGCAGCGGCATGGCGCTGCACCCGAACCAGCGGATGATCGAGTTCGGGGGCTTGCCGAGAGCCTCGGAGGCCGCCGCGACGAGGGCGAACAGGTCCTCATCCGGATAGCTGCCCACCGACGTGTACGCGCCATCGACACCCGCGGCGGCCAAGAGGTCATCCCACATGTCCTCGCCGTACTCGCGAGAGACGCAGACCTCGAGCAGGTTGTAGACGATGCCCTTCACGAACTCACGCTCCCGGCCTCGCCGCCCCCCGTGACAAGAATGGGATCGGCTCCGCCGCCCGGATCCGGCAATCGTATATTCGTCCGGGCCGCAGGACGCCGGTTCGCCACCCCGTTTCGGGGTCTGCACGAAGGCGGCGTCCTCGCGCGACCGTGCTGGGCCATGACGGCGGGACGCACGGCCTAGCGGGCAGTCATCCGTGACCGCCCTCAGGTCGCCGGCGAGCCGGGGCGCGTCAGCTGGTGGTGCAGGCGCCCTTGTAGATCTTCTTCGGAATCGCGTGCGTCCGGCACGGCTTGGCGCGATTGACGGCCACCCACACGCCGTTCTTGGCCTTATAGACGGCCACGGCGTCGAAGCCGTGCTTGCCGCCCACCACGATGCCCGAGTACGCCCAGCCGCCGGCGCAGCCGAACGACCCCTGAACCTTCGCGCTCTTCGGCTGCGCCGAACCGCGCTTGAGCCCGGCGCTGAGGGCCTTCTTGGTGCACGGCGGCTGTTTCGGCGCGCTGCCGGAAGCGGCCGCCGAGGCCGCGAACGCGGCCGCCACGAGCAGCGCCGCGATCAGCAGGATGAGACCGTCACGGGTGGTTTTCATGCCGACACGCTACCGCTCCGGGCCACCGATCGCATCCGAGCCACGACGGCCTCTCCGGCACGTGCTCGCCCGCCACAGGTCGGGGCGGCCGCGGCGAACTCGATCACGCCGCGGGGGCGCCAGGCCCCACCGCGAGCCGCGGATGAGCTCCAGTAGCCCGGGCAGGACTCGAACCTGCGTCTGACGGATTATGAGTCCGCTGCTCTGACCAACTGAGCTACCGGGCCGGCCGCCGATGACGCTACCGCGCGGAGGGTCGATGCGCGGGAGCGGTACCCCGGGGGCGGGGCGACAACGAGGCGATCACGGGCAGGCGCGTGTCGGACGACCCCCGCCTGGCGGGGGTCAGACGACATGCGGCTCACGACGGAGGCGGCCGATGTCGCGCCACCCCCTTCTGGCTCGCTCCCTCGCGCTGCACGACCCACGATCGGCGTCGACTCGGGCAGCCCGCGGGTTATCATCCGACCATGCTGACGATCGCCAGCGGAATCCTCGGCCTCGGGAGCTCGCCGAGCTCGTTCGGGCAGACGCTGGCGCTGCTGATCACGTTCGGGGGCATCGGGGTGATCGCCAACGTGCTGATCGTGTACGTCGTGGCCCAGGTGCTGGCCGAGCGCAAGCAGAACCAGGAGCGGTTGGAGCAGCTCCGGCAGGCTCGCCGGACCTCGTAGCCGGGTCGGGGACGCCGTGCATCGCGGCGAGTCCGACAGAGACGGCCTCGGGACGAGGTCGCGGGCTGGCTTGAAGGAACGACGCCGGGGGGCGTCGAACTCAATCGCTGCCCATGAAGCCCGCGTCGGTTCCGATCCCCAGCCCCGAGGTCACACACGGCCACCAGACGCTGTCGGGGTATGTGCGGGCGCGGTTCGACGACTTCTCGCGGTCGCAGAAGGACGTCGCGCAGTACATCGTCGACCATCTCGACGAGGCCGCGTTCCAGACGGCGGAGGAGCTCGCGCGGCGGGCGAACACGTCGTCGAGCACGGTGGTGCGCTTCTCGCAGGCGCTCGGGTTCGAGGGCTTTCCGGAGCTGCAGCAGGCGGCGCGCGACGAGTACCGCCGCCGGGTCGGCGGCGGGACCGGCCAGGGCAACGGGATCGGCGATCCGCTGGGATCGACGACGCCGCTGTTCTCGCTCGACCACACCGAGTTCGAGGCCGCGCTGGCCGCCGACCACGTCAACGTCGAGGACACCGCGCACAAGCTGGCGCGGTCCGACGTCGAGTCCGCGGTCGACGCGATCGTCTCCGCCGAACGGGTGCTGATCGCGGGCACCGACCAGATGGCGTTCTTCGCAAGCTACCTGCGCCACCTGCTGATGCTGCTCGACCTGCGGGCCGAGATCGTCGCCAGCCCGTCGCAGGAGGCGCTCGGCCGCCTGAGCCGGATCGACTCCCAGACGCTCGTCGTCGGCCTCTCGGCCGGGCGGCCGCATCCGTTGATCACGCGGACGATGAAGCTCGCCCGTCATCGCAAGGCGGCGACACTGGCGATCACCGACGCCACGCTCTCCGAGGTCGCGCGGCTGGCCCGGATCCGCCTCTACTACTCGTCGAACACGCCCGCGTTCGTCCGCTCGCACACGGCGCTGCTGTCGCTCATCCAGGCGCTGGCCTACGGCGTCTACGCGCGCGACGCGCAGTCCTACGACGTGCGCATCAAGGCCTTCCGCCTGAAATAGGCGGGCCGCCGCTGCCGGCGTCCGCGCCGCGGTCCTCGCGCGCGACCAGCAGCGACTGGAGGGCGTGGCCGATGCGGCCCTCGCGATCCCAGAGCACGCTCTCGGCGACGGCGACGCTGCCCTGCACGACCCGCATCCGGGACTGCAGCGCCACCCATTCGTCCACGGGGTCGCGCTGGACCGAGAGGGTGAGGTCGGCGTTGATGAACGAGTGGTCCTCCCAGCTGAGCTCGGAGCCGATGCCGTTGCCGAAGTCTCCGGCAGCGGCGATCCGCTCGATCCCGGCGGGCGCCTCACCGGCGATGACCGGTTGGCGGAGGCGAAACCAGGCCACCGCGGGACCCGGCCGGCGCAGGGCGCCCTCGACGAGGCGGATCTCCATCGCGTGGGTGGCGAACATCGGCGTCGGGAACGACCAGTCGGTCGGCTCGCCGTCCTGGGGACCGAGGAACGGCGGCGGCTCGAGCTCGCCGGCGCTCAACGGGGCGGGCGCCAGGAGCAGCGCGCGGGCGCGCGTGACCTCGACGCCGTCGCCGTCGCGCAGGAAGCCGTCGAGCAGCGTCACACGGCGGCCCGGGCGGACGACCTCGATCCGCGCGGACAGGGGCCCGAGCATGACGGGCCGGATGAACTCGTAGGTGATCCGCGCGGGGCGCAGCGGCGCGCCCTGCGCGAAGTCGACGAACTCCCGCGCGAGCAGCGCCGCGGGCGCGCCGCCGTGCAGAGCGCCCGGCGCCCACGGTCCGAGCGCGAGCTCGGTCGCCGCAAAGCCCATGCCGTCGCGGACGAAGACCGCCTCGGGGATCATCGCCGTCAACCTAGCGGGCGCGCGTGGCGCGGCTACACTGGCCGCCATGGCCGACAACGGCGACACGCCGCGCGACGAAGCGACCTTCACCGTCAAGGCGGGCCTCGCCGAGATGCTCAAGGGCGGCGTCATCATGGACGTCGTCACGGCCGAGCAGGCGAGGATCGCCGAGGACGCGGGTGCCGCCGCGGTCATGGCGCTCGAGCGCGTGCCCGCCGACATCCGCCGCGACGGCGGCGTCGCGCGGATGTCGGACCCGGCGATGATCCAGGGGATCCAGGAGGCGGTGACGATCCCGGTGATGGCCAAGGCGCGCATCGGGCACTTCGCCGAGGCCCAGGTGCTCGAGGCGCTCGAGGTCGACTACATCGATGAGTCCGAGGTGCTGACGCCCGCCGATGAGGCCAACCACATCGACAAGTGGGACTTCAAGGTCCCGTTCGTCTGCGGCGCCACCGGCCTCGGCGAGGCGCTGCGACGGATCGGCGAGGGGGCGGCGATGATCCGCTCCAAGGGCGAGGCCGGGACCGGCGACATCGTCGAGGCGGTCCGCCATCTGCGCAAGATCCGCACCGAGATCCGCGCCCTGACCGTCCTCGGGCCCGAGGAGCTGGCCACGGCGGCCAAGGAGCTCGGCGCTCCGCTGCCCCTCGTGCGCCAGGTCGCTGCCGAGGGCCGGCTCCCCGTCGTCCTGTTCTGCGCGGGGGGGATCGCCACGCCGGCCGACGCGTCGCTCGTCATGCAGCTCGGGGCCGAGGGCGTGTTCGTCGGCTCGGGCATCTTCAAGTCCGATGACCCCGCGCCCCGCGCCCGGGCGATCGTCGAGGCCACCACCCACTACCGCGATCCCACGCGAGTGGCGGCGGCCAGTCACGGCCTCGGCCATCCGATGGCCAGCCTCGAGACCTCCAAGCTCGAGTCCGAGCAGCTGCTCGCCGCGCGCGGCTGGTAGCCGTGCTCCCGCCCAATCCGGGTGCCGGCGGCCGGTCGGTCGTCGGTGAGCGCCCGAACGCGGGTGACCGCCCGAACGCCGGTGACCGCCCGAACGCCGGTGACCGCCCAGACGCCGGTGAGCGCCCGAACGCGGGTGACCGCCCAGACGCCGGTGAGCGCCTGAACGCGGGTGAGCGCCCGAACGCCGATGACTGCCGGCACGCCGCTCACCGGCCGAACGTCGGCGTGCTCGCGCTCCAGGGGGACTTCGAGGCGCACGCGCGGATCCTCCGTGGCCTGCACGCCGAGCCGCGTGAGGTCCGCATCCCCGCCGACCTCACCGGCCTCGACGCCCTCGTCCTGCCCGGCGGCGAGTCGACCGTCATGTCGCTCGGGATCGAGCGCGAGGGCCTCGGCGACCCGCTGCGCGAGCTCGCCGCCGCCGGCACCCCGGTGCTCGGGACGTGCGCGGGACTGATCATGCTCGACCGCGACCACCTCGGCGTGCTCGACGTGCGCGCGCAGCGCAACGCGTTCGGGCGCCAGCTGCGTTCCTTCGAGGCCGACCTCGACATCGCCGGCGTTCCCGGTGGGCCGCTCCACGCGGTGTTCATCCGCGCGCCCTGGGTCGCCGAGGTCGGTCAGGGCGTCGAGGTGCTCGCTGCCGTCGACGAGCATCCGGTGGCCGTCCGCGAGCGCACGGTCATCGCGGTCTCCTTCCATCCCGAGCTGACCGGCGAGCCACGACTCCACGCGCTCCTGCTCGGGCTGATCGACGCGCCGGCAAGCGTGAGGGGCGCGGACGTCTAGACGCGCCCGGCGGGCGTCCGGTGACCGGTCTCCCAGTCGCGGAAGTCGCGCTCGAAGCGCTCCCAGTCAAAGCCCGGCGCCGGCGGGGTCGGGTCGTCGAGGGGGTCGCCGCCGCTCGGGGGATCGTCCTGGTCGTGGCCGCGCGACAGCCAGGCGGCGAGCGCCGCGACGCCGATCCCACCGGCGAAGGCGGGCGCGGCGAGCGCGGAGCGATGCGTCAGCACGGCCGCCGCGCCGGCGCCGTAGAGCAGCAGCGCCCCCGCGACGAGCCTGCCGAGGTCGGCGCCGGTCACGGCGCGACCGGGCGCACGGGCGCGGACGCTGACGAGCACCGCCAGCAGCAGGCCCATCGCGAACGCGATCCGGACGACAGGTGACATCGTGACGACCACCTCCACGGAAATGATGAACCGCCGCCCGGCGGCACGTCAAACCGCCGCCCGGCGGGGCGTCAAACCGCCGCCCGGCGGCACGTCAACCGCCCCCGGCGGCACGTCAACCGGCCACGGGTCAGACGACGAGGCCGTGGCGCATCGTGTTCTCGCTGACCGCCCGCTGCGCCACGAACTGCAGCAGGTAATCGGGCCCACCGGCCTTCAGGCCCGTGCCCGACAGCCGGTTGCCGCCGAACGGCTGGCGGCCGACCATCGCCCCCGTGATCCCGCGGTTGACGTAGAGGTTGCCGACCGGCGTGCGATCCCGGACCCGTCGCACGGTCTCGGGATCGCGGGCGAACAGGCCGCCGGTCAGGGCGAAGGCGAGGCCGTCGACGACGTCGCAGGCGTGCTCGACGTCGCGCACGCGCTGGACCGCGAGCACCGGTCCGAAGATCTCGTCGGAGAGCACGGACGAGTTCTCGGGCAGGTCGGCGACGACGAGGGCCGGGCAGAACCACCCCGGCTCGTCGGGCGGCGGCGCCGAGGCGACGACCGTCCCCTCGCGCGCGGCCAGCTCGCCGTAGCGCAGCACGCGCTCCCGGGCGGCGGCCTCGATCACGGGCGGCACGTCGGTCCCGAGCGTCTGCGCCTGGTCGACGACGAGGACCTCGACCGCGCCGGCCAGGCGCTCGAGCAGCTGGTCGGCGATCGGCTCGGCGACGAGCACCCGCGACGCGGCCGAGCACTTCTGGCCCGCATAGGCGAACGCCGAGCCGACGATCGCGGGCACCGCCTCGTCGAGGTCGGCGTCGGCGGCGACGATGACGCAGTTCTTGCCGCCGAGCTCGGCGACGACCGACTTGAAGTGATGCTGGCCCTCGGCGACGACGGCGGCGCTGCGGACGATCTCGCGCCCGACGGGCAGCGAGCCGGTGAACGCGATCGCGTGGACGCCGGGATGGGCGACGAGCGCCGCCCCGACCTCACCCTCGCCGGGGAGCAGCGAGATCGCCGCGTCGGGGATCCCGCCGGCCCGCAGCGCGGTGACGAGCGCGCCCGCGAGCGCCGGCGACTGCTCGGCGGGCTTGAGGACGACCGCGTTGCCGACCGCGAGCGCGGCCGAGGTCATGCCGCAGGGGATGGCCAACGGAAAGTTCCAGGGCGAGATGACCGCGACGACGCCGCGCGGCGCGTAGCTCATGTCGTTGCGCTCGCCGGAGACCTGCACGAGCTCGCGGCCGCGCGACAGCTCGATCGCTCCGCGCGCGTAGTACTCGAGGAAGTCGATCGCCTCGCACACGTCGGCGTCGGCCTCCAGCCACGGCTTGGCGCACTCGCGGACCTCGAGCGCGGTCAGCTCCAAGCGCCGCTCGCGCAGCCACGCGGCGGCGGCCCGCAGCGCCCGCGCGCGGTCGACGGCAGCGACGGCCCGCCACCGCGCCAGGCCCCGGGACGCCTCGGCGACGGCCGCCTGCACCTCATCCGACGTGGCGGCCGCCGCGCGGGCGACGACCCGCTCGGGCGCGCCCGGATCGGTCGAGATGACCGCGTCGCCGGCGCGCCGGTCGGCGCCGATGCGCACCGGGACCTCGACGGGCAGCCGCGCCTCGACGGTCGCGAGCGCCTCCTGCAGCCCCGCGCGCACGCTCGCGCGGCGCAGCTCGAGCACCGGCTCGTTGGCGAATGGGGTCTGCTCGGTCGCGGTCATCCTCGTCACGGGGCGGCGAGCAGCTCCTGCACCGACGCGCCCTGCGCCTGGGCCGAGAGGAAGCTCTCGTTGCTCGTGTTCTCCAGCAGGCGCCGCACGAGGTAGGCCATCCCCGCGACCAGATCGCCCACCGGGCAATAGGCGCGGACCCGAAAGCCGCGGGCGGCGAGCGCGTGGGCGAGGTCATCGCCGAGGCCGCGCAGAACCTGGAGCTCGAGATCGACGTCCTCGCCCCCCGAGACTCGGTTGTAGGCGATCGCATGCGCGACCGAGCGCAGATTGTGCGAGCCGATCGCGACCCGCAGGCTCGATCCGGCGTCGAGCAGCCGCCGGCTCAGCGCCTCGAAGTTGCGGTCGCAGTCGGCCTTGTCCTCGAACACCGGCACCTCCCAGCCGTGCTGGCGGGCCTGGACGAGCTCGTGATCCCAATAGGCGCCCTTGACGAGCCGGACGGTCAGCGGGGGCGCCGCCGCCGATCGCTGCCGCGCCCAGGCGACGATCCGCTCCGTCTGGTCGGGCGAGTCGCGCAGATAGGCCTGCAGGACGAGCCCCGAGGAGGGGCCGGCGGCGAACTCGTCCTCGGAGAGCAGCTCGAGCACGAGGTCGAGCACGGCCTCGCGCGAGTCCAGCGACTCCATGTCGATGTGCAGGTGGGCGCCGGCCTCGTGCGCGGCGCGCAGAAGCGGGCGCATCCGCCGGGCCGCGTCGTCCTGGCCGCGGCGAGGCGCTTCGGGCGCCAGCAGCGGGGTCAGCGCCGAGACCTTCGCGCAGACGTTGGCGCGCGGCACCGGCCCTGAGCCGTCGGCCTCCAGCCGCGGCCGGGTCGGCCAGCCGGCCGTGGCCCGCGACAGGACCGCGATCGCGTCATTGCAGCGCGCCGCGTAGCGATCGGCCTCGGACTGGGTGACGGTCGCCTCCCCGAGCAGGTCGACCGAGCTCGCCACGCCGCCGTTCCACAGACGCCGGAAGGTCGGCAGCGCGCTCTGCGGCGACTCGCCGACGATGAAGCGGTGCGCGAGATGACGCACGCCGCCCGCCGCGGCGGCTCCGAGCGCGGCCCGGCCAGCGCGGGTGTGCGAGATCCGCATGGCGGCCGCCAGCGGCGGAGGGGTCTCGCCGACCTCGCCGAGGAAGCCGGTGAGATGGTGGGCGAGATCGTCGAGCGACCGGCAGGCGGGCACGACGTCCACGAACCGAAACAGGGCGGCGCGGAGCTCCTGATCGCCGGTGGCGAGCTCCATCGCGCGCGCGTCGAACGCGCGCAGCGGCTGCCGCGAGCTCGACGGGAAGGCCGCCGCGAGCTCGCGACCGACGCGCTGCAGCTCGGACTCCACGGCTTCGGGATCGACGGCGTCGGGCGCCGGACGGGCCGTGGTCATCGGCTCATCGCCGAGGCTTCGCGGAGGCGCTGGGTTCCGACCGCCCAGGCTTCGCGGGGGCGCTGGGTTTCGACCGCCCAGGCTTCGCGGGGGCGCTCGGTTCCAACTTCGCGGGGGCGCTCCGTTCCGACCGCCGAGGCTTCGCGGAGGCGCTGGGTTCCGGGGGCGAGCTGCATCGGGTTGGCAATGATGTTGGCAGGTGGCTCCCGGGCCGCCGCCCGGGCAGGATCGCCGGCCCCCGGGGCCGAAACAGTGACGATGCGGATCTCGGCGACCGGCGCGATCGGACTTGCCTGCCTCGCGCTGGCGGCCTGCGGCGGCTCGGGCTCGAGTTCGCACTCGGGCGCCGGCTCCACCGCCGCCCCGTCGACGGCGAGCACGACCCCGACTCCGGCGCCGACGAGAACCCGGACGGTGACGCGCACGGCCCGCCCCGGCTCGACGCCCACGACCGCCACGTCCGCGCCGCCGTCGACGAGCGGGTCGTCGACGTGCCGCGCCGCCGGGCTCGCACTCTCGTTCATCGGCGAGCAGGGGGCCACCGGGCACGGCGAGCTCGGGTTCGCGCTGCGCAACACCGGCAGCGCCAGCTGCGCGATGGTCGGCTATCCCGGCATCCAGTTCCTGGGCCGCGAGTCAAGCCCGCTGCCGACGACGCCGGTCCACACCACCGACGACTTCTTCGGGCACACGCCGTTGTCCGCGGTCACGCTCGCGCCGGGGCAGGTCGCCTCCTTCCGCCTCGGGGTCAGCCATCTCGGCCGGGCCTGCGCCACCGCCGAGGCCCTGCAGGTGATCGCGCCCAACGACACCGCCCCGCTGCGCGTCGCCCTCCCTGGGGGGGCGAGCGAGTGCCGCGTCACGACGGTCTCCCCGGTCGTCGCCGGGCGGTCGGCCTACCGCTGAGGGTCGATCCCGGCGGGAGCGTCAGGCGACGCGTTCAGCCACGCGGGACCGGCCTGCAGCATGCGCGTGATCTCCTGCGCCGGCACTGGCCGCGAGAAGTGAAAGCCCTGCGCGAGATCGCAGCCGAGCCGCGCCAGCTCAGTGACCTGCAACTCGGTCTCGGTGCCCTCGCCGACGACCTTCAGCGAGAGCGCCCGCGACATCGCCACGATCGCCTCGGTCACCGCCGTGTCGCGCGGCTCGGAGCCAAGCCCGTCGACGAATGAGCGGTCGACCTTGAGCGCGTCGAGCGGCAGGCGGGTGAGATAGGACAGCGATGAGTAGCCGGTGCCGAAGTCGTCGAGGACGAGCCGCACGCCGAGGGCCTTCAGCGCCTCGAGCGCCTCGCCGAGGCCCTCCACATCGCGCTCCATCACGCTCTCGGTCAGCTCCAGCGTCAACAGCTCGGGGTCGAGCGCCGACTCGCGCAGCGCTCCGGCGACCGCCTCGACGAGGCCGGGATGGCGGAACTGGACGACCGACAGGTTGACCGACATCGACACCGGCGGCGCGTCGGGCCGCATTCGGGACCAGTCGGCGGCCTGGCGGCAGGCGTGGTCGAGCACCCAGCGGCCGAGCGGGTTGATGAGGCCGTTCTCCTCGGCGACGGGGATGAACTCGGCGGGAGAGATCTGTCCGCGTTGCGGGTGCTCCCAGCGCAGGAGCGCCTCGACGCCGACGATCGATAGGTCGCCCAGTGACACGAGCGGCTGGTAGTGGAGCATGAACTCGTCGCGCTCGAGCGCGCGCCGTAGGTCGTTGTCGACCCGCAGGCGGAAGATCGCCCGGCCGCGGATGCGCTCGTCGAAGAGCTCGTAGCGGGCGCGGCCCCGATCCTTGGCGCGGTGCATGGCCGCCTCGGCGTCGCGCATCAGGTCATCGGCGCGCTCCCCGGTGCCGGTCAACGCGATCCCGAGGCTCGCGGTGAGGAAGTGCTCGTCGCCGCCGAGCACGAACGGGCGGGTGAACACGCCCGCGATCCGCTGGGCCATCTCGATCGCGTCGTGCTCGCCGGAGATCTCCTCGAGCAGGATCCCGAACGTGTCGGCGCCGAAGCGGGCGACGGTGTCCGACGAGCGGACGATGTGCTTGAGGCGCAGCGCCGCGGCGGCGAGCAGCTCGTCTCCGGCGTCGTGGCCGAGGCTCTCGTTGATCAGCTTGAAGCGGTCGAGGTCGACGAGCAGGACCGCCGACGTGCCGCTGCGGCGCCGCAGGCGGGCGATCGCCTGGGCGAGCCGGTCGACGAACAGGATCCGGTTGGGCAGGCCGGTCAGCGGGTCGTGCAGCGCGCGGTGGCGGATGTCCTCGGCCGTCAGCTTGTGTTCGAAGGCGTCGCCGAGCACGTTGGCCAGCGCCACCGCGAAGTCGACGTCGGAGGGCTTGAAGCGCCGGCCGGTCGCCGAGTGCAGCCCGAGGACGCCGTAGGGTCCGGTGCGGCCCTCGACCGCGACCGTGATGCCGCTGCGGGCGTGCTGGGAGGTCAGCACCGCCGAGCGCTGGAAGCGATCCTCGGTGTCCCAGTCGGTGACGATCACCGGCTGGCGGGCGAGGAGCGTGTAGCCGGCCTGGGACAGGCGCCCGGCGGGCACCGCGCGTGAGGTGGCCGGCTCGGGCAGCCCCCGCGCGGCGAGCAAGCGGAACTGCTCGCGGCCGGGCAGCAGCTCGAGGACCGCTCCGATCTCGACGTCGAGCAGGCGGGTGCCGGCCGCGACCGCCTCGTGGCAGAGGTCGGTGATGCTCATCCCCTCGAGCGCGTGCTCGCCCAGGCGGGCGACCGCGGCCTGCTGGGCGGCGCGCAGCTCGAGCTCGGCCTCGGCGAGCTTGCGGTCGGTGATCTGGGAGAGCAGGCCCTGCCAGCGCGGCACGCCGTCGGCGCCCGGCCGCAGGATGGCGTCGTCGCGGACCCAGACGATCCGGCCGTCGCGGTGACGGAGCCGGTACTCGATCGCGTCCTCCCCGTCGCGGCCGGGATCGTCCTCGTAGGCGAGCACGCGGGCGGCGTCGTCGGGGTGAAGGCGCTGAGCCCACAGCGTCGGGTCGGCGCACCACTCCTGCGGCGAGTACCCGAGGATCGTCTCGATCTGGGGACTGACGTAGTGCCAGCGGCCTCCGGCGCCGCGGTCGGCGGTGTACAGGATCGCCGGGATCTGCGCGAGCAGCTCCTCGTGATCAGGCTCGTCTGGTGACAACGGCAGCGCGGACTCCTCGCGCGACACAGCGCCACCGGTGCGTCGGTGGGCGGCCATCCGCTCTGCGTATCGGCCCCGCGCACGGCTCGCCGCTCCGCGCAGACCCGAGCCGGCGCCGGGGGAAACTACCGATCGCGGATGAGGCCGAGCACTTCGTCGCGCTTGGCCGCCATGTGCTCAAGCGAGCGCAGCGACTCCAGACACAGCCGCAGCAGCGGCTCGGTGTTCGACGCGCGCACGTTGAAGTGCCAGTCGTCGTAGTCGATCGAGATGCCGTCGAGGTGGGTGAGGCGGGCGTCCGAGTAGCGCTCGGCGATCTCGGCCAGCCTGCGCTCCTGATCATCGACCTCGGAGTTGATCTCGCCGGAGATGAAGTAGCGCGACCGATACGGCTCGAGAAGCTCGGACATGCGGACCTCGCGTGAGGAGAGCAGCTCGAGGATGAGCAGCGCCGGCAGCGTGCCCGAGTCGGCGTTGTAGAACTCCCGGAAGTAGTAGTGCCCCGAGACCTCGCCGCCGAAGATGGCGTCCTCCTCGCGCATCCGCGCCTTGAAGAAGGCGTGCCCGACGCGGTTGATGAGCGCCCGGCCGCCGGCGCGCGCCGCGGTGTCGGCGACCGCGCGGCTGGCGCGCACGTCGTAGAGCACCGTCGCCCCCCGAGACTTGGCCAGCAGCGTCTCGGTCAACAGCGCGGTCAGAAAGTCGCCGTCGACGAACCGTCCCGTCTCGTCGATGAAGAAGCAGCGATCGGCGTCACCGTCCCAGGCGATGCCGAGGTCGGCCCCCTGCTTGACGACCTCGGACATGATGAACTCGCGGTTCTCGGGCAGCAGGGGGTTGGGCTCGTGATCGGGGAAGTTGCCGTCGGGCTCGAAGTAGGCCTCGACGAGATCGAGCCCCAGCTCGCGCAGAAGCGGTCCGACCATCGGCCCGGCCATCCCGTTGCCCCCGTCGACGACGACGCGCAGCGGCTTGACCGCGCTGGCGTCGATCGTGGCCAGGGCCGCCGCCCGGAACTCATCGTCGATCGCGACCTCCTGCACCGACCCGCCGCCGGGCGCCTCGCCGAGGCCGTCGGCGATCCGGTCGCGGACGTCGCCGATTCCCGACTCGCCCGACAGCGCCAGCGCGCCCCGGCCGACGAGCTTGGCCCCGGTGTAGCGCTTGGGGTTGTGCGACGCGGTGCACATCAGCCCCCCGTCGAGCTCGCGCGCGCCGACGAGGTAATAGAGCATCTCGGTGCCGACCTGGCCGGCATCGAGCACGGTCGCGCCCTCGCTGACCATGCCCTCGGCGTAGGCTCGCGCGAGCTCGGGCGCGGTCAGGCGCATGTCGCGACCGAGCCCGAGCCGCAGCTCGGAGGTCGGACGGCCCTCGAGCGACCCGATGACTCGCGCGAAGGAGCGGCCGATGTCGACCGCGGTGCTCGCGTCGATGTCCTCGCCGAACACCCCGCGGATGTCGTAGGCCTTGAAGATCTGAGCGCCACCGAGCTGTGCCATCTCGGACGAGCATGATGCCTGATCGGGGTGCCGGACCTATAGTTGCCGGTATGTCCGGCCACTCCAAATGGGCCTCGATCAAGCACAAGAAGGCGGTCGTCGACCAGCGTCGCGGCCAGCACTTCACCAAGCTGACGCGCGCGATCACGATCGCCGCCCGCGAGGGCGGGGGCGACATCGACGGCAACCCGTCGCTCGCGCTCGCCGTCCAGAAGGCCCGCGACGCCTCGATGCCCAAGGACAACATCGAGC
>Ga0213875_10000478_pt1 | contig 34042 bp, 28 predicted proteins | sample BarmaccomBMRX_R8_FD_160105 | JGI IMG/M metagenome (GOLD analysis project Ga0213875, IMG submission 160105) | Root-associated microbial communities from Barbacenia macrantha in rupestrian grasslands, the National Park of Serra do Cipo, Brazil - RX_R8 | ecosystem: Host-associated > Plants > Roots...
CCCAGGCGGCACACCCGGCGCAGCCAAAGCCCAGCAGGTGGCAGACCTCCTCCGCCACCTGAACGCCCGGCTCGCCCCCATCGCGAAAGGAACCTGCGACCACCGGCACTACGAGGACCGCTACCAGGTCAGCCGCACACTCAAGCACCTCATCCAGGCACGCACCGCCCGCTGCACCGCCCCCGGCTGCAACCGGCAGGCCGCCGACTGCGACGCCGACCACACGGTACCGTGGCCGGACGGGCCGTCCTGCGAATGCAATCTCGGGCCGCCCTGCCGCCGCCACCACCGCGCCAAACAAGCACCGGGGTGGAGGCTCGAGCAGACCAGCCCGGGCATCATGACCTGGACCAACCCCTCCGGACGCAAACACACCACCAAACCGACCACCTACTGGACATGACAAACCCCGCTAGGCGGCGCCCGCCCGCCGGTTGCGGGTCATGCTTAGCTGGCCGTCAGCTCAGGGCTCTGTCATCTCAGGCTCTGTCAGCTCAGGGCTCTGTAAGCTCAGGCTCTGTCAGCTCAGGGCCCTGTAAGCTCAGGCTCTGTCAGCTCAGGGCTACGGTGATTGGAGCGTAGATCTGGTCGCGACGGCCCGGGGGCGGCCAGGTGCCGTGGACCATGAAGGCTGTCTCGGCCGCGTGCCGTAGGCCGTGCGCTCTGGCCCATGCGGGGAGTTCGTCGCGGTCGGGGTCGAGATCGAGGCGGAGGGGACCCGCGACGGTTGCCGCGAGGTCGCTGATGAGCAGGCGGGCGCCGGCGGCGTCGAGCGCTATGACCGGGCCGATCACGGTGATGTTTCCGTTGGGCCAGGCGCCGGCGTAGCCGGTGATCCGCCCTTCTGTCTCCAGCACGCGAAGCTGTGTGGTGAACTCAGGGAGCTCGCGCAGGAAGGGGCCGCGGTCGGCGCCGAATGCCGCTGTGTCGATGTCGATCACGGCCGGGAGATCCTCCCTGACGGCAGGCCGCGTGGCGGGGCGCCGGGCTTTCTGGTGGAACCGTCCGGTGAACGTCGCGCTGCGGCCGACGGTGCGGAAACCCAGCTTCTCGTACAGCGGCCTGCCATAGGTGGTGGCGGTAAGGAACACTGTCGCGTCGCCGGCCACGTTCAGCAGGTGCGCGAGCAGCGCACGGCCGAGTCCCCGGCGGCCGAACCGCGCCGCGACGAGCATCATGCCGACCGAGGCAAGGGTCGTGCCGTACCTGGCGAGCACGACGGCACCGGCCAGGCCGCCGTCCGGCGCGTCAACGCCGTAGCCTTCGGCGGCCCGGAGCAGCAGCGCCCACTTGTGCTCCTCGGGCAGCCATCCGCGGTCGAGGGCCAGCGCGACGCACGCCGGCAGGTCATCAGGGCCCAGCCGGCGCACGGGAGGGAAGACCACGGCACCGAGGGTACGGCCGGCGGGCTGGCCGCGCCAGGCTATTTGCCGCTGGCCGCGGCCTGCCCCTTGCGCGTACCACCGCCTCCGCTTGCGCCCGCCGGCCGGGCCGGCAGGAAGCGGGCGAAGATACGCCGCTCGGCCAGGCTCCAGCCGGTGGATGTCACCAGGTAGACCCCGGCCGCGAGCGGCGCGAACACGGCGATCAAGACGGTCACGTACGGCAGCGTCTTGGTGAGCACGCCGAACGCCCCGGCAGGCGCCGTCGGCGGTGATGCGGGCACGCTCTTCCCCGCCGGCGCGGATGAGCCCTTCCCCGCAGGCACGGGCGCACGATTCCCGGCCGACGCGGGTGGGCGATTCCCGGTCGGCGCGGGCGCACGCTTGCGGGCCGGGGGCGCCGGGTATCGCGCCGGCGCGAGGCGGCGCGCCAGGCGGGCGGACAGCCAGCACAAGGCGGCCAGCAGCGTGAAGACGCCCAGGAAGACCGCACCCTGCGCGCTCACGATTCCGCCGCCGCCCAGCCAGCGGCTGCCCAGCGGGACGCCGAGCAGGGCGTGTGTGAGCAGCTTGTTCGTGCCGCCCGCCACGTGCGGCGACCGGAACAGCAGGTACATCACGCTGAGGAACGGCCATTGCGCGAGGACCGGCAGGAAGCCCGCGAACATTCCGGTGCCTTCCCGCCTGTACAGGGCGGTCATCTCACGCTGCAGCCGCTCCGGCTGCTTACCGTACCGCTGCCTCAGCGCCACCAGCTGTGGCGCGAGTCTGGCCTGGGCGGCCTGCCCGCGGAGGGCACGGTAGCTGAGCGGCATGATGAGCAGGCGGACGGCCATTGTGAACGCGACTATTCCCGCGGCCGCGGCGAGGCCGCCGAGAACCGGGGTCAGTATGCCGGTGAGGGCGAAAACGAGATGATAGGCGGCGTCAACCGGGACGCCAAGGAAACCAGTCATGAGGAGCGGCCTTCCAGCTTCGACGGGACATCTGCCGGAGGCGGCCGCGATCACCCGCAGTCGCGCATGCGGGCGGGATTCAGGCGGCCGCCGGGGCCGCCGTGGGCGCTCTTGGGCGGGTGCGCCCGTCCGCGTCGGGGTCGCGCTGGCGCAGGAACGCGGCGCGCCACGACTTCTCCCGGAATGCCGTCGTGCGCCGGACCAGCGGTATAGCGGTCCGCGCGACACCGGCGCAGGTGGCGACCAGCGCCACGAGAACTACGGTCAGCACCGCCGCGGCGAGAACGGCGGCGGCCGCGGCGGGCAGCGCGGACGGCGCGAACAGCTGATGACCCGCCACCCGCCACAGGCTGGCGAACAGCACCAGCAGACCGTTCAGCACGGTCATGATTTTTACCGCGGCATCTCCGCGACGCCCTGCGCCACGGCGCACGGCGCACACAGCGACACGTCAACTTCGCCGAGCCTGCGGGTAAGCACGGCCCTGCCGTCACACACGCCCCTGTCGTCGGGGTGCGCCGTACCGCACGGGCAACGGCAGTCCCGCCATTGCCCGGTGAGAGCAGCACGCCCCGCTTGCACAGCGGCACGAAGCGCCGGATCGAGTTTGCCCAGCGCCTCTGAGGTAGCGTCCGCGACCTTCCGCTGCCACTCGCTCACCGCGCCAGTGGCGGCCTGCCAGGCCTCGGCGAACTGCCGCGCCGGGTGTTCTGAGTCACCGCCCATAGCCGCATTTTCTCACTCCACGCTGCCTGTGACCAGCGGCGGCCCGACTCGCGGCCGGATACGGACGGTCGAGGTGCATGTCGGCCACATCCTCACGAAGCTGGGTTTCCGCACCCGGACCCAGCTGGCTGCCTGGGCCTATGAGGATGGTCTTCGGACAGCAGACCCGCTGTCAGAAGATAGGTGGTGGCTACGTAGTTCTTCGGATGGCCCAGGTCGGGCGATCGGCGCAGAGTTGGCCGCATGAACGGTATTCCTCTTGCCGGGTCCCGCGCGGACTGCCAGGTGCTGGTCGTCGGCGCCAGCCCGACCGGCCTCGTGCTCGCCGCGGAACTGCTGGCCCGCGGGATCCGCACCCGCGTCATCGACAGGGGCGACGGGGTTGCCCTGCAGAGCCGGGCGATCGGCATCCATGCCCGCACGCTCGAGGTCCTGGACATGATGGACCTGGCGGAGCGCTTCATCGAGCGCGGCCAGGTGGTGCGCCAGTTCCGCTTCTACTCCCAGGGCAGGTGCCTGACCAGCCTGGAGTTCGCGCGCTGCGGCTCCCGGTTCGGCTTTCTGCTCGATCTCCCCCAGGACGAGACCGAGCGGCTGCTCCGCTCCCGGGTAACCGAGCTAGGCGGCGTCGTCGAGGACGGAACGGAGCTCGCCGGGCTGAGCGCCGGAAGCGATGCCGTCACCGCGACCGTCCGGGGCCACGGCGGCCAGGTCCAGGATCACCGCCGAGTACGTCGCCGGCTGCGACGGCGCGCACAGCCGGGTGCGCAGCGAGCTCGGCCTGACCTTCAGAGGGCACCCCTACCCGCAGGAATGGCTGCTGGCAGATGTGCTGCTGGACTGGGACCTGCGTGAGGACGCCGCGCACGCGTTCTTCCGGCCCGACGGGCTGCCGGCGATCTTCTTCCCGATGCGCGGGCACCGGTGGCGGCTGACACTACCCTTCGCCGGGAGCCGGGACGGACAGGCTCCCCGCCTGGAGGAGATCCAGCGGCTGGCCGACGAGCGGGCACCGCGGCCGGTTACCGTGTCCGATCCCACCTGGCTGGCCACCTTCCGCTGCCATCGCCGGTCGGCCAGCGCCTACCGCCGCGGCCGCGTGCTGCTCGCCGGCGACGCGGTGCACATCCACACCCCGGCAGGCGGTCAGGGCATGAACACCGGGATCATGGACGCCCACAACCTGGGCTGGAAGCTCGCTCTCGTCGCCTCCGGCCGGGCGCCCAGCGCGCTGCTGGACAGCTACGGCACCGAACGCCGCCCGGTGGCCGAGGACGTGCTCAGGCTCACGCACGCACTGGTCCGCTACGGCAGCACGAGTCATCCGGTCAAGCGCCTGGCCCGGGACATCGTCGTCCCCGCCCTCGGCCGTAGCACGGCGATACAGCGGCGGGCAGCCCGCAGAATAAGTCATGTCTACGTCGCATACCCACCCGGGCCGCTGGGCCGCCAGGACCGTGGCCGTGGCGCCCCGGGAGCGGGCCAGCGAATGCCAGACATCCAGGTCCGCGCCGGCGGCCTCGCCACGACGCTGCATGGCGTTTTGCGGCAAGGGCGCCATGTTCTGGTCGTTCCCCCTGCCCACGAAGCGAATGTGCTGAGCGACTCAGCGCTCAGGCCCTTCCGGGCACACGTCGACGTCTTCACGGGCGGTGTCAGGAAACCCGTCCTGGTCCGGCCGGACGGCCACGTGGCGGCGCGGGGGAGGGCCCGGCAACATGCACGCGATAACCGGTTATCTGACCGGCCGGTTCGGCGAACCGGCTGGTCAGCCGTACGGCCAGCAGCCTACGCCGTCAGGGCGGCCAGCACGGCAAGGACGACCGACAGCGCGGCCAGCACCGCGATGACCGCGTTCCGCCACGCGATGCCGGGCCGGTACAGGCGCGCGGCCGCGGCCTGGAAGTCGCGGGCCACCGGGCTCTGATCCGGGCCGGCGGCGTCCCGCAGGTTCTGGCGGAGCAGCCGCGCGGCCTGCTCCTGGCCTATCCAGTCGTGCAGCCTCGGCCAGTGCCCGAGCAGCGCCTCCTGGGTGATCTCCACGGCCGGCCCGCTGGAGACCACCAGCCCGGCGGCGGCGAAGGCGTCCAGCGCCCCGGCCGCGGCGGGATCGGCTTCGGCCAGGCTCTTCCGTGTCGCCCGGCGGCGGGCGCCGGCCAGCCCCTCATCCCCCGCCCGGCTCTCGGCCACCTGGACGAGCCCCAGGAACATCTGCCTCGCCGCCCGGCGCGCGGCCGTGCCGAGACTCGCGTAGACGTCCTCCGCCGTCTTGGCGATCGCCCCGTCGACGCCCCCGGCCGCCTCGTAACCCGCGATCGTGAGCCGGTCACCGTCGCGGCGCTGCCAGGTAGCCCGAAGCGCGTGCGCCAGCAGCGGAAGGCGGCCCGGCTCGTAGGCCGCGCCGCCGGCCCCGGCGCCGAGGCCGGCGCCGAGATCGCGCATCAGCCGCTCGGTGAGCCCGTCCTCCAGCCGGAGGCCCGCGGCCTCGGCGGGCCCTACGATCGCCTGCCGCACCTCGGCGGCGGTCATCGCGCCGATCACCACCTGGCTGCCCTGCAGGGCCGGGCGCAGCACGGGGTACTCGATCGCGCGGGCGTAGAAGTCCGCCCCCATGGCGAGCACCACCAGGCCGGCCGGGCCGTTGCCGCCGTCGGCGATGGCGCACAGCGCGTCGAGGAACTCCCTCCGTTCGGCATCGTCGCCGCAGGCGGTGAAGATCTCCTCGAGCTGGTCGACGACGATGACGACGCGCCGCGCTCCAGGCCGCCTTTCCCGCAGCGCGGCGCGCAGCGCCGTGAAAGCCGCGCCCCAGCCGCCCGTGCCCGGGCCTGGCACCTCCCAGCCGACCAGCGCGTCGGCGCAGGTGGCCAGCGAGCCGGCCAGCATCTCCAGCGGCCTGGCACCCGGCGTGAACGCCAGGCGCGGCCACGTGTCCGAGCCGGTGACGGGAAAGCGCCCCTGCTCAAGCGCCGTCATCAGCCCGGCGCCGAGCAGCGAGGACTTCCCGGCGCCGGAGGGGCCGGCGAGCAGCACCGGGCCGCCGGAGGAGACGCTCTCGTCCAGCCGGCCGAGCAGCTCGGCGGTCAGCCGCTCGCGGCCGAAGAACAGGCCGGCCCGGCCCGAGCGGAACGCCTCGAGGCCTGGATAGGGGCACTGCCTGGGATCCGTCCGCTGCACGGGAAGGCCCGGGTCGGACACGTAAAGATCGCCGCCGACCTGGACGATCATGGAGCCAACCGCCGCCCAGGTGGGCTGGACGCGAACGCGGGAGCCGCCGTACGTGGTCATCGGGTCCTGTCCCTCGGGCGGGCGGCCCGCCGCCGTCCGCTACCTAGAATCACGTTCCGGCATGCCAGGCCGGTTCGGATCTTGGGAAAAGTCGATCCACTTGAGCGGGAAAACCAGGTGACAACTCCGCGCGTCTCTTCTTACGCTCCGTACAGTGCCCTCCCGACCAGTCGTCGCCCTGTGGCGGCTGCGCCGATACCTTCGCCCGTACCGGGCCCAGCTGACCGGGATGATCGCCGCGGCGGTCGCCGCGACGGCCGCGGAGATAGCGATCCCGCTGCTCACGAAGTCCGTCATCGACGGTGCCATCGCGCACCACGACCGCGCGCTGCTGATCCCGCTCGGGCTGGCGGCGATCGGGCTCGGCGCGGCCACCGCGGCGCTGAACCTTGTCCGCCGCTGGGTTCAGGGCAACGCGGTGGCGAACATGGAGAAGACGATCAGGGACGATCTCTACGGGCACCTGCAGCGGCTGCACGCCTCGTTCCACGACGACTGGCAGTCCGGGCAGCTGCTGTCCCGCGCGACCACGGATCTGTCGTCGATCCGGCGGTTCGCCGGGTTCGGCATCGTCTTTTTGCTGATCAGCGTGCTGACATTCGTCGCCGTCACCGGGCTGCTGATCCGGCTCAACTGGTGGCTCGGCCTGATCACCGGGTGCATGTTCGTACCCGTCCTGATGTTCTGCACCCGTTTCGAGCGGCGGTACAAGGTGCTGTCCCGCAGGGTCCAGGATCAGGAAGGCGACCTGGCCACGCTGATCGAGGAGGCGGCGACCGGCGTCCGGGTGCTCAAGGCGCTGGGCCGCGGCCGCGAGTCGGCGGCGCAGCACGACGCGCAGGCCGTCGAGGTCTGCAAGACGCAGGTGGCGAAGGCGTCCCTGCTCGGCTCGTTCTGGTCGGTACTCGACCTGATCCCGAACGCCGCCATCGGGCTCATCGTGGTGCTCGGCGCGATCGCGGTCACCCATCACGCGCTCACGCTCGGCGGCCTCGTCGCGTTCATCACGCTGGCGCTGCAGCTGGTGTGGCCGATCGAGGCGCTCGGGTACATCATCGCGTCCGGTGAGGAGGCCGCGACCGCCGCGCAGCGCGTGCTCGAGATCTTCGACACCGAGCCGGAGATCAAAAGCGGTCATACGGAACGGGCGCTGGCCAAGAGGGGTCCGGGGGGATGGGACCTCCCCCCGGGGCGGGGGGTCACCGGGGGGTCGTCCCCCGGGGGCAAGCAGGGAAGGCTGTGGTTCGACCACGTCTCGTTCAGTTATCCAAAAAGCCATCAGCCCGTGCTGCGGGACATCGATCTGCAACTGGAGCCCGGTGAGACCGTCGTCCTCGCGGGCGCGACGGGAGCGGGCAAGACGACGCTGCTGCAGCTGGTGCCCCGGCTCGCCGACGTGACCGGCGGCGCCATCCTGCTCGACGGCACCGACATCAGGGACCTGCCGCTGCCCTGGCTGCGGGCGGCGGTGGGCTGCGCGTTCGAGGAGGCGACGCTGTTCTCCGCGAGCGTGCGGGAGAACGTCCTCTTCGGCGCGCCGGACGCGTCCGATGACGAGATCGAGGCCGCGCTCACCGCCGCGCAGGCAAGGTTCGCCTTTCGTCTGCCGTGGGGGCTGGACACCCGGATCGGCGAGCAGGGCATGGCGCTGTCCGGCGGCCAGCGCCAGCGGGTCGCGCTCGCCAGGGCCATCCTGGCGCGCCCGGCGGTGCTGATCCTCGACGACCCGCTGTCCGCGCTCGACGTGCACACCGAGGAGAAGGTCACCCGCGCCCTCGGCACGATCCTGGCCGGGACAACCGCGCTGGTCGTGGCGCACCGGCCGTCCACGATGGCGCTGGCCGACCGGGTGGCGCTGCTCGACGGCGGGGTGATCGCCGCCACCGGGGACCACCGCGAGCTGCTCGCCACGCAGCCGGGGTACGCGGCGCTGATGATGATGGAGGAGGTGAGCGCGTGACCGCGGACGCGGCGTGGCGCGGCATCGCCACCGAGCAGGTCGACGAGGTGACGACGGGCCTGGCGGCGCTGCTGCGCAGGCGGAGCCGGCTGCTGCTGGCGGACCTGCTGCGGCCGCACCGGCGCGGCGTGGCGTGGATCGCGGCCGCGATCGTGGTGTCCTCCCTCGCCGCTCTGGCGGGCCCGTGGCTGGTCGGCGTCGCGATCGACAACGGCATCCCGCCGCTCATCCACTCCGGTGACCCGGCGCCGCTGCTGCGCATCGCGGCGGTGTTCGCGGCCGCGGTCGGCGTTCAGGCGGTCACCACCCGGATGTTCGTCACGATGACCGGGCGCGTCGGGCAGTCCGTCGTGCTGGAGCTGCGCCGCCGGCTGTTCCGGCACTGCCTGCGGCTGCCGGTCGCGTTCCACGAGAGCTACACCTCCGGCCGGGTGATCTCGCGGCAGACGTCCGACATCGAGGCGATCTCCGCGCTTTTCGAGGAGGGCCTGGACTCGCTCATTTCGGCGGCCCTGACGCTGCTGCTCGTCGGCACCGGCATGCTGCTGCTGGACTGGCCGCTCGCGCTCGTCGTGCTCGGCGGGTTCGTGCCGCTGACCTGGCTGACCGGCTGGTTCCGGCGCGAGTCGGTGGTCGCCTACCGGCGCATCAGGGAAGCGAACGCCCTGGTCATCGTGCACTTCGTGGAGACGTTCGGCGGGATCAGGGCGGTGCAGGCGTTCCGCAGGGAGCGCAGGAACGACGCCATCTTCGACGGGCTGTCGGGGGATTACGCGGACGCCAGCCGGCGCGCCTCGCAGCTGATCGCGGTCTACGCGCCCGGCATCTCGCTGGTCGGCAACGTCATCACGGGCGTGGTTCTGTTCTACGGCGGGCTGCGGGTGATCGACGGCGACATCAGGGTCGGCGTGCTGGCCACGTTCCTGCTGTACCTGCAGCGCTTCTTCGACCCGCTGCAGGACGTCGCCCAGTTCTACAACGCGTTCCAGGGCGCCGGCTCCGCGCTGGAGAAGATATCGGGCGTGCTGGAGGAGGAGCCGTCGGTGCCCGAGCCGGCGGCGCCCGCCGCCCTGCCTTCCCGCGGCTCCGCCGCAGCTGAGCCTTCCCGCGGCTCCGCCGCAGCTGAGCCCTCCGGCGGCTCCGGTGTTGTTCCGCGCCCCGGTGCCTCCGGGCGGCAGGTCCGCTTCGAGTCCGTGCGGTTCGGCTACCGCGAGACGACCGTGCTGCCGGACCTCGACCTGGACATCCCGGCCGGGCAGACGGTCGCGCTCGTCGGCGAGACCGGGGCGGGCAAGACCACGATCGCGCGGCTGATGGCCCGGTTCTACGACCCGGGCGAGGGGCGGGTGCTGCTCGACGGGGTGGACCTTCGCGACGTGCCCGACCGGGTGCTCCGCCGGGAGGTCGTGATGATCACCCAGGAGAGCTTCCTGTTCGGCGGGTCCGTCGCGGCGAACATCCGGCTGGGCCGGCCGGGCGCCTCCGGCGACGAGGTGATCGCGGCCGCCACGGCTATCGGTGCACACGATTTCATAACGGCCCTGCCCTCCGGCTACGAGACGGGGGTGGGCAAGCGCGGCGGCAGGCTGTCGGCCGGCCAGCGCCAGCTGATCTCGTTCGCCCGCGCGTTCATCGCCGCGCCTTCCGTCCTCGTTCTCGACGAGGCGACGGCTCTGCTGGATATTCCCAGCGAGCGCCTGGTGCAGGCGGCGCTGCGCACCGTGCTGGCCGGCCGCACCGCCGTGATCATCGCGCACCGGCTGTCCACGGTGGCGATCGCGGACCGCGTGCTGGTCCTGCGGAACGGGAGGATCATCGAGGACGGGCCGCCGGACCGCCTGCTCGGCGGCGACGGGGAGTATGCCGCCCTGCACACCAGCTGGGCCGCCAGTCTCGCGTAACCTACGGTTGGGATCCGGTTGGGTAATGCCGGAGGCGCGCGGGGAAGCGTCGTGCCGGAGGCGCGCGGGAAGCGTCGTGCCGGAGGCGCGCGGGAAGCGTCGTGCCGGAGGCGCGCGGGAAGCATTGGAAGGCGAGCGATATGGTCAGGGTGCACCAGGTGAAACCGTACAAGCCGGGCCAGGAGGCCGAGGAGAAGCACGCGGCCGACGTGGCCGAGGCGGCGGAGTTCGGCACGCTTCTCGACGCGGCCAGGACGGCGGACACCGAGCTGCGGCAGGCCGAGGCGCGCAGCGCTCCGGCGACGGAGCTGCACCGGCTGGCGAAAGACCTCGACGCGGCGCTGACCGCGGCGATGCGTGCCGCGTACGCGGCGCAGCGCGCGGAGATCGGCCCGCGGGGCTACGAGGACCGGATCTACCGGCGCAAGGCGATGGCGAAGCCCGCGGTCCGCGCGCGCACCCGCGAGGCCGAGCGACTGCTCACGCTGCGTGAGAATCATCGGATGAATCACATACCCGACCTGCCGCGTGAACCGGTGGTGTAGCGCAAACGTCATCAAGAGTAGCGGTCCATGAAACGTTGACCGAAACGTTTGGCTTCGCCGGCATGTTGCTTGCGAACGGGGGAAGGGCGGGGCACAGTGGATATAGGTGGTCTAGGCCATTGGTGGAGGTAGTCAGGTATGGCCACGAAACGTAGTCATTAGGTGTCACAGAGAGTTCAGCCAGGAAGCTACAACCAGTCAGTCAGGAAACGATCAGGATGAGCCATGTTGCGGGCCGCGCGCCCTGCGGCACACTAACATCTGATCAAGCACGATCGATGAACGCACAATGAATACAGGAGGCACTGAGATGTGCCCGCACACGCCGCAGTGTCCCGAGGCTTCGGCATCGGATCGCGAAGCGGCGCACACGATTGTTAGCCACCCGGAGCAGGGCTGGAGCCTGCTGTGCAACGGCGTCGTGATCTTTGAGGACACCGGGGAGCTGCTTCCGGATGGCGCGGCCATCGCGCCGCACCGCCCCACCGACCTGCTCCTGAGCCGGCCGTTCGGCCAGCCGCGGGGTGACGGGGATCAAGGCGGGCAGGCACCTGCCGCCTGACAAAACGGGGTGAGCACCGCACGGGGCTTCCCGCACGGGGCTTCCCGCACGGGGCTTCCCGCACGGGGCTTACGCACGGGGCTTCCCGGATAGCGCGCTCGCTATCCGGAAACGGGGGCACCGAGTATCTCCCGCAGCCAGCCGCTGACTGCGTCGGCGACCGCGGCGGGGTTCTTGGACAGAGCATGCGTCTCCCCCGGCAGCACGATGACGCTGCTGGCGTCTTCCTTTTCCGGGATGCCGAACGGGTCCCTGTCCCCGTTGACGACCAGGACGCCGGTCCCGGCCTCCCTCAGCTCAGCCGCCCGTGACCGCTCCGGATGGCCCGGCGGGTGCAGCGGGAACGCGAGCGCGATCACCCCGCGCGCGCCCACGGCCCGCGCGGTGCGGCAGGCGACCCGCGCGCCGTTGCTCCGGCCGCCCTGGATCAGCGGAAGTTCCGCGCCGCCTCCCCGGCGTCCCTGGCTTTCCCGGCGTCCCTGGCTTTCCCGGTGCCCGGGCATCCGGCCGGCCGCGGCGGCCTTCCTCCGGACTCTGCGGCGCAGCGCGGTGACGATTTCGGCCCACGCGGCGTCCTGCCGGGCCACGGATCCCGGCGCACGGCTCCCCCTGACCTGGTACGGCTGGGTCACCAGCGCCACGGCGCCACCGAGCCGCAGCCCGGCGTCCCGTGCGGCGAGCACGTCGGGGGTGTCCGGCGTGCCGCCCGCGCCGTGCGTCAGGACCATCAGGAACGCCGGCTTCCCGGCGGCGCCGTCGAGCGTCACCCGTGCGATCCCGGCGCTGGTCCTGACGTTGATCGAGGTCACCAGGCGATCGTAGCCGGGGGCGGGCGCCGCTCCCCGGCCTGTCAGGCGTTGACGAGCTTCTTCAGGAACTGGCCGGTGTAACTTTTCTCGACGCCGGCCACTTCCTCCGGGGAACCGGTGGCGACCACCGTTCCGCCGCCCGACCCGCCCTCAGGGCCCAGGTCGATCACCCAGTCGGCCGACTTGATCACGTCCAGGTTGTGCTCGATGACGATGACCGTATTGCCGTTGTCGACCAGCCGGGTGAGCACGCCGAGCAGCTTGCGGATGTCCTCGAAGTGCAGACCCGTGGTGGGCTCGTCGAGCACGTAGATGGTCCGGCCGGTGGACCGGCGCTGCAGCTCGGAGGCGAGCTTCACGCGCTGCGCCTCCCCGCCGGACAGGGTCGGCGCGGGCTGGCCCAGCCGCACGTAGCCGAGGCCCACGTCGACCAGCGTCTTCAGGTGCCGGTGGATGGCGGGTACCGGCTCGAAGAACGACGCGGCCTCCTCGATCGGCATGTCGAGCACCTCGGAGATGTTCTTGCCCTTGTAGTGCACCTGGAGGGTGTCGGTGTTGTACCGGGCGCCGTGGCACACCTCGCAGGGGACGTACACGTCGGGCAGGAACTGCATCTCGATCTTGATCGTGCCGTCACCCGAGCACGCCTCGCAGCGGCCGCCCTTCACGTTGAACGAGAACCGGCCGGGCTGGTAGCCGCGGATCTTCGCCTCGGTGGTCTGCGCGAAAAGCCGCCTGATGTGGTCGAACACGCCGGTGTACGTGGCCGGGTTGGAACGCGGGGTGCGCCCGATCGGGCCCTGGTCGACGTGCACCACCTTGTCCAGGTGCTTGACCCCGGTGATCCGGGCGTGCCTGCCGGGCACCGTGCGCGCGCCGTGCAGCTCCTTCGCCAGCGCCCGGTACAGAATGTCGTTGACGAGGGTCGACTTCCCCGAGCCCGACACCCCCGTGACGGCCACCAGGCAGCCGAGCGGAAACGCCACGTCGATCTCCCTCAGGTTGTGCTCGGTGGCCCCCTTGACGGCCACCTCGCGCCCCCTGGCCGGCTTCCTGCGCGTGGCCGGCACCGGGATGGACGCCCGGCCGGACAGGTACGCCCCGGTCAGCGACTCCGGGCTGGCGAGCAGCTCACCGACCGGCCCGGACACCACGACCTTGCCGCCGTGCTCCCCCGCGCCGGGCCCGATGTCGACCACCCAGTCGGCGGCGCGGATCGTGTCCTCGTCGTGCTCGACGACGATGAGGGTGTTGCCCAGGTCGCGCAGCCGGAGCAGGGTCTCCAGCAGCCGGTGGTTGTCCCGCTGGTGCAGCCCGATGGAGGGCTCGTCCAGCACGTAGAGCACTCCGACGAGCCCGGACCCGATCTGGGTGGCGAGCCTGATCCGCTGCGCCTCGCCGCCGGCGAGCGTGGCGGACGCCCGGTCGAGGGTCAGGTAGTCGAGCCCGACGTCGAGCAGGAATCCAAGGCGCGCGTTGACCTCCTTGAGGATCAGGCGCGCGATCTGCATGTCCCGCTCGGAGAGGTCGAGGGTCAGCAGGAGCTTGGCGAGCTCGCCGATCGGCAGCGCGCTGAACTCGGCGATCGACCTGCCGTCCACGGTCACGGCGAGCGACACGGGCTTCAGCCGCGCGCCGCCGCACGACGGGCACGGCACCTCGCCCATGAACCCGGCGAACTTCTCCCGGCTGGAGTCGCTCTCCGCCTCCGCGTACCGCCGCTCGATGTACGGGATCGCGCCCTCGAAGTTCGTGTAGTACGAGCGCTCCCTGCCGTACCTGTTGCGGTACCGCACGTGCACCTGGCCGTCGTGGCCCTTGAGCAGCGCGTCCCTGGCACGGGCCGGCAGCTTCTCCCACGGCGTGTCCATCCGGAACCCGACGGTCTCGCCGAGCGCCTCGATCAGCCGGTCGAAGTAGTCGCTGACATGACCGCCGCTCCACGGCGCGATCGCGCCCTCGCTCAGCGACTTTCCCGGGTCCGGCACCACGAGCTCGGGATCCACCTCCATCCGGGTGCCCAGCCCGGTGCAGTCCGGGCACGCGCCCCACGGGGAGTTGAACGAGAACGAGCGCGGCTCGAGCTCGTCGAAGGACAGGTCATCGTAGAGGCAGGCCAGGTGCTCGGAGTACATACGCTCGCGGTGCGGGTCGTTTTCCGCCAGGTCGACGAAGTCCAGGACGACCACCCCGCCGGACAGCGACAGCGCGGTCTCCACCGAGTCGGTCAGCCTGCGCCTGGCGGTGTCCTTCACCGCCAGGCGGTCGACGATCACCTCGATGTCATGCTTCTCGTACTTCTTCAGCGCCGGGAGGCTGCCGCCGGCCGCGTCCTCCAGCCGGACGACCGTGCCGTCCACCCGCGCCCGGGAAAACCCCTTGGTCTGCAGCTCGCGGAGCAGCTCGCCGTACTCCCCCTTGCGGCCGCGGACCACCGGGGCGAGCACCTGGAACCTCGTGCCCTCCTCCAGCTCGAGCACGCGGTCCACGATCTGCTGCGGGCTCTGCCGCGCGATCGGCCTGCCGCACAGCGGGCAGTGCGGCTTGCCCACGCGCGCGTAGAGCAGCCGCAGGTAGTCGTATACCTCGGTGATCGTGCCGACGGTCGACCGCGGGTTGCGGCTCGCCGCCTTCTGGTCGATGGAGACCGCGGGCGAGAGGCCGTCGATGAAGTCGACGTCGGGCTTGTCCATCTGGCCGAGGAACTGCCGCGCGTAGGCGGACAGCGACTCGACGTACCTGCGCTGGCCCTCGGCGAATATGGTGTCGAAGGCCAGGCTGGACTTGCCGGAGCCGGACAGCCCGGTGAACACGATCAGGGCATCCCGCGGCAGGTCGAGCGAGACATCCTTCAGGTTGTGCTCGCGTGCGCCGCGAACGACGAGCCGGTCAGCCACTGCGCGCTCTTCTCTTCAGTCTCTCTCAGGGTCGACTCAACGCCTCGCCATCGTAGCGAGGGGGCCTGACATTTTCGGAGGATCCGGGGGTCGCCCCCAGGCCGGCACCGCGGTGGCCACGCCGGCGGGACGGCTCCGGCACCGGCCCCCGGCGGAGTCACCCCTCTGTTAGCGCTGCGCGGGGCGCCGTTATGCCCGCTTACCGGGGCTCTCCCGCCAGGCCAGCCGCTGAGCCCAGCCTACGGCACCGGCGCCGCTCTCGCTCTATTGACCTGTGCACGCGAAAGGGTTAAGTTCACGCCAGCAACAGCGCGCCGTCGGCCGGAGCGGCGGCGGTGCCATCTGAGTGCCGGGCTCACATGGCGAAGCCAGAGGAGGCGCGCTCATGGCTTGCAGAATCGGCTTTCTCTGCCGACGCTCCTGGTCGCTGCCCGTGCTGGGCGTCGCGGTAGCGGTCCTGGCCGCTGTCCAGCCGATAGCCGTGCCGGGCGCGGCCGCGGCGCGCGGCCCTGCGGCGGGGCCGCGGTTCCAGCCCGTCGGCAACCTGGACTGCAACGGGTACAGCCCTGTCCAGCGTCCGGTCAAACCGGGCGGCATCATCTGCGCCGAGGTCCATCTCGGAGGCGCGTACGGGCGCCTGGAGGACAATGGCTACTACATCGGCCATGACGAGCCGACGATGCAGTTCTACTCGCGCAAGCCGGGGTCCTCGACCAATATCACCTGGATGCAGACCCTGCCCCGGGATCCGCGCCGGCTGCCCACGGTGCACGGGCCGCTGAAGGACGTCACCCACTTCTTCGAGCTGATGCCCGCGCTGTGGTACTCGATGGCCCTGTGCGACCCACTGTCCGAGCCCCAGCTGCCCTGCACGCCCGGCAGCGACACGAACTCGCCCTCCGGGAAATACCCGGGCGGCGGCAGCGCCCTCCTGGAGCTCCAGTTCTACCCGCCCGGACGCGCGCCGTTCGCCGACGCCCTCAGCTGTGACAACAGCCACTGGTGCGCGGCGCTGACGATTGACTCCCTGGAATGCACGGCCGCGGGCGTCTGCAACAACAACTGCGTCGAGCCGATCAACTTCGCCTTCGTCCAGACCAACGGCGTACCCACCGGGCCGCCGAGCCCGCAGCGGGCGAACCTCAAAACCGTGACCCCGAACCGGTCCACGCTGCTGATGAACCCGGGTGACAAGCTCAGGATCCGGATCTTCGACGACCGGGAGGAAGGCGCGCTGGAGGCTCGGGTCCAGGATCTCAGTACCGGGCGGACCGGATTCATGGTCGCCTCCGCGCGCAACGGCTTTATGCACACCTCGATCGCCGACTGCAGCGGCTCGCCGTGGAGCTACCGGCCCCTGTACTCGACCGCCAGCACCGTCAACCAGGGCGGCTGGGCGGCGGCGAACATCAACGTCGCCTACGAGATCGGCCACTTCATCCCGTGCACCAAGCTGACCGGCTTCGCGCCGGTTCCGGTGGGCACCTACAACGATCCGTCGTGGAACTTCTGCAAGGGGCCCTACGAGACCGCCGCGCCGCCAGACGGCTCCCAGTCAAGCCCCGAAGTAAACGACGCGCCCTGCTTCAAGGCCGGAGATACGCACGGCCCGCTCAACTCCGCCCCGGACCTCGTCACGGGGTGCACCGGCGGTGATCTCGACTACGACGGCACCTCATACTGGGCTGACTGGCCGGCCTCGGTCCGGCCCGGCATGTTCCCGTCGCCGCTTACCATCGAGCAGCCCACCACGGTGAACGGCGCGCGCTATCCGCAGATGCAGTTCCTCACCGACAACCCGGCCACGAATGCCCGGTGCGACCCGGCCAAGCCGGCCGACTGCGTGGTGCCGCCGGCGCAGGCACCCGGCAAGTTCTACCCGTACTGGACCCAGGCCCGCGTCAGCGGCGCCTGCGTATGGGAGTTCGGGCAGATGCGCAACGGCAACACGTTCGGCGGGGACAAGCAGTACGGCACGTTCACCACGGCGCTGGGCCTTGTCGAGCTCGCGGGCCCGATCATGCACAACCCGAACTGCTGAGTGAGCCGCCCGCCGTCCGGTGACGGTCGCATCCGGCTGCCCAGCACGGAGCAGTATTCGCGGCAGCGGCAGCCTCACGTCCCCGGCGGTGGGTCCAGCGTCATGAGTTCTTCGGTGCGCGCACCCGGCGCCGCGCCATGCTCGCGGGTAACGCCGACGAGAGCGATTGGCTGGCAGTCCCTTATTTCAACAGTCCACTCACCCCGAACAAATTCAGCGCGCCAGTCCGGTTCTCGGTAGCCAAATTCTTTCTCGTATGTAGCGAGAAATGCCTGCGGAGATTCGCGTAGCGCAGCCAGCCTTATGTTCCGCAACGTTGCCCATTCTTTTTCGTGCATGACATGTGGCGCCATGCTCCGGATTATCTCACGAGCAGCTCCGCCGCAGCATCTGCGGCCGGGGGCTCGCTCGCTGGCGCCTCGTATACCGCGCCGGCGGGGATCTGCTCGATCCTGCCGGTCAGCCTCACGGCGGGGAGATTGCTGAGCAGATTCGACATAGCTATGCGCGTAGCGAGCACTGCGGCATCCAGCATGTCTGGAAGGTCGTACGGTTCCCGAACCACCGCATTGCCAAGTTCAAGTTCAGCTATCGCGGCCTCAACGGAGTTCACTCTCGGGACTGTTTTCAGCCGCTCCGCCCAGACCCGCAGGTCCTTTCGCCATTCCGTAATATAGTCCGCACATGTTTGCGCCTGCACTTTTATGAGGCAGAATATTGCAGTTTGCACCGCGCGTACGATGTTCTGCTGAATCTCGGGCGCGACGAGGCCCGAACGGTATATGATCCCCTCGAGAAACTCTCTGCGTTTTGTCAGGAATTTGCTCCAGTAATCAGCCGTCGCCGCGGCCGGGCCGAAGCCCACGTGAAGAAGCGCGTACAGCCCTTCCGCCAGGATGTCGCCAAATTCTTGACGCTCGGCTCGCTGAACATTTTTGAAGGGATCATACTCGAGTTGCGTTACATCGCACTCCGACCACCCGAGCCGCATCGCGTGCGCATCATCATAGAAGAAAAGCCAGTCTTCATTGTAAATCTCCGGGAAGAAGCCAAGCGAGTCCCGCTGACAGCTGACCGCCAGCACCGAGCCGCTGACGAAGACGTCCTGTTTGGCGCCGGTCGCGCGATGCGCGTGGCAGACAACCGAGTTGTCGGCGTAGTCAGTGACCCGCATCCCCGCCGACCGGTACCGGTCCAGCATGGACACGGTAGCGCGCAGGCCCGACAGCGGCACCTCTCTTATGTCGTCGTCCATGAAGAAGATGCGGTCCCAGCCGAGCATGCGCGCGAGGAGCAGGCCTAGGTTTCGCTTGGTACTCAGGTCGCCGTTCGGGTTCACGCAGAAGGGGAATTTGCCGCTGCGTGCGAGGTCGGAGGACTTAAAATTGAGCAGCGGATGGCTATAATCGCCCGGGATATCCACCGCCAGCCCCTTGCTCAGGTGCATGTCAGAAAACAAGACGCCGACATCGGCGGCACGGATATGGCGGCTGCAAAGAACCACCAGCCAGCAGCCCGCGGCCTTAGCCAGCATTGCGGCATCGCTGAGGTTGTCAACGCTCCTCGAGGCTGGGACGATGATGGCATCGGGCCTCGCATGGGCAGCGCGCCAGCTGCCCGGACGGACGCGCCCCACGAGCTGGCGATGGGTTTCGTGCTGCCGTATAGATGACTGAATGCGACTGACCACGCGTGTCTCTCTGGTAGAAGTGCCGACTAATTAGACTTTTACTTACCGATACCATCAGGCCATTTGTACAGCACGGATCCTTTGGCGTTGAAATCCGGGGTCATCGCCTTGCTCTCTATCACCGGAACGCGCATGAGAATAGCGAACGAATCTGAACCGCCAAAGTTTTCCGCAATATAACGCTCGTTCGAGTCCCGCAGCCGCGCATCCGTAAGGCTTCGCACCGCACCCAGTACGCCGCGACTATGTATTCCATTACAGATGACCAGAACACGGTTGGAATTTAGCGGGTTCGGGGTGCGCGCGAACAGCCCGACATCCTCAGTCAGGGTCTTAGGCGACTCGTTTCGCCATTTCGGCAGGAACTTACGCTTGCCATCGTCGACCGTAAAGATCTCGCCCGTTTCAACGGCCTTATCCTCGGTTTGCCTGACCGGCAGTGCGGTCATCTCGGACAGCCGTTGCGTGACTTCATTCCAGGCAATGCCCCCCAGCAGGACCACATGCCCTGACAGATCGTCCGCTACGACCTTCGGGGCCGCCTTGAAGAATACGTCCATATGCGGGTTTTCCGCCCGGATGTGCCCGTGTAGCTCGACGAGCGCGTCCAAATCGGCGAAAGACAGCAGCTCTGTATAATTCGGATCGGCGGGATTGGCAAATGGGCTGGTCCGGTTGGCGGGGAGCTGGGCACACACGATCGTAAGCGGGCCCGTATCAGAGAACTGCCATGATCTCCGCGGTGCGGACTCGGTCCTGAGGACGGGCTTCTTGGCCTCGTCACGGAGGGCGAGCAGCTCATCTGCCAGCGCCTGGCAATCAGCCTGCTCCTTGTCGCTGAAGGTCTCCAGAGGCTGCAAGGCAGGCGGCTCCGCCTCGATCGACCGACGGGTCGCGAAGAACTGCGCATAGATCTTCAGGCGCCCCGCCGGGGGAAGCTTGGGGGCGACCGGGCTCTCCCACGACGAGACGGTGGCCGCGGCGACGTCTCCGAAGGCGGCTGCCAGCGTGGCCTGGGTCAGGTGGTAGCCGGGCCACTGGCGCTCACGGAGCTCCCGGAGCCGCTTTGCGAGTTGAAGGGAGCTTTGCGGCATTCCTCACCCTCCCTGGCTGGTTGCGGTGCCTCCCTTGCCCCCGGCGAGATGAGGTGCCGGAGGCAGGCTCAGTCATCCTACGGTATTGCACGCGTGGAATGGTTGATTTACAGTAGTTATTGGTAGAGAGAATAATTTTACAGTGTAGTCTACTCCAATTAGTAGAGATAAGTAAAGCTTGATAGAGAGCAGCGTAGTTAGTTATAGCGCTAGAACATAGCGTAGAGGTGCCACAGTGTCCCGTGACGCGGCAGTCCTTGTCAGACGATCAGGTGCCTGCACGCGGCCAGCACAGAGGCCGGGGGCAGGCTGGCTGCAAGCGGACAGGGCCCGCCGCTCCACGTCAGCCCCGGACCCGAGGGCGCTGAGGTAACACTGAAGCGCCAGCCAGCATCCTGTCAGCACGAGTCTGCTCCGCGCCGGCCTAGGGCCGGTCCCGCTCTGTGTCGTCGACTACGACAGGAACAGACCATGCTCGCACTCCAGGCAGCCGCGACCCACGGCGCATCGCTGCAGCCACTTCTCATCATCTTTTCGGTGCTGGCCGTTTTCTTCTGGCGGGTAGCATTCAAGATTGCCCTCATCATCCTCCTGATTGGAATTCTTGTTTCAATCAGGTCCGGAGGAGCGGCTCTGCTGCCGACCCTGCATCACCTGGTCAGGTAGAGGCAACGCGCCGGCCGGCCAAGCCACCAGCCTCGCCGGCCGGTGCTGGCACCATTGAAGGCATGGAACGCACTGAGCACGCCGACGGCACGCCTCCCGGGCCGGCCAGCGCTGACACCAGGGTCGGCGGCGCGCGGATGGCCGGGCGCCGGGGCCGGTTCGGGGACCTGGCCGGGCGGTTCGCGCGGCGGGCGGCGGGCGGGCTGCCGCGGGCGTTCTGGGTGCTGTGGGCCGGGACGCTCGTCAACAGGCTGGGGCTGTTCGTCGAGCCGTTCCTCGCGCTCTATCTGAGCAGCGCCCGGCGCCTGTCGCTCGCCGAGATCGGGCTCGTGCTCGCCGCCAGCGGTGCCGGTTCGGTCTTCTCGCAGCTCATCGGCGGCGCGCTCACGGACAGAATCGGCCGGCGCGCGACGCTGACGGCGGGCATGCTGGCCAACGCGGCCGCGCTGCTCGCGCTCGGGTACGCGCGAGGGCTGCCGGCGCTTGTGACCGCCGCGCTCGGGGTCGGGCTGACCATCGACATGTACAGGCCCGCGGCGTCCGCCCTGGTCGCCGACCTTGTCCCGGCCACGGACCGGGCGCGCGCGTACGGGCTGCTGTTCTGGGCGGTGAACCTCGGGTTCTCCGTCGCCATGGTGCTCGGGGGGACGCTCGCGCGGGCGGGCTTCATCTGGCTGTTCTGGGCGGACGCGGCGACGTGCCTGGTGTTCGGGCTGCTGGTGTGGCGCGGGGTGCCGGAGACGCGGCCTCGGGGCGCCGGGGACCAGGCGCCGGGCGGCTTCGCGGACGTGCTGCGCGACCCGCTCATGGTCGCCTTCTGCCTGCTGACGCTCGCCGTCATGTGCGTCTACATGCAGGCCTACACCACACTCCCGCTCGCGGTCGCCGAAAGCGGGCTGCCGGCTCAGGACTACGGCCTCGCCATGGCGGTCAACGGCATCGTGATAGTCGCGATCCAGCCGATCGCCGGCCCGTGGCTCGGACGGCATGATCACGCGAGGGTGCTCAGCCTCGGGGTCGTGCTGCTCGGTATCGGCTTCGGGCTGACCTCGCTCGCGTCCGCCACGTGGTCCTACGCGGCCACCGTCGCGATCTGGACGCTCGGCGAGATCCTCACCTCGAGCACCGGGCCGGCCATCGTCGCCAATCTCGCGCCACCGCGCCTGCGCGGGCGGTACAGCGGGCTGTTCGGGCTGGCGTTCTCGGCGGGCTTCCTGATCGCCCCGCTCGCCGGCACCAGGCTGCTCGCCCACGGCCGCCCGGCGCTGTGGCTGAGCTGCGCGGGGCTCTGCGCCGCGGCGGCGGTGTGCCAGCTCGCGCTCGGCCCCGCCATCCGGCGGCGGGAGAGCCTGCCTGAGGAAAGCGCCACCGCCCGTTCGGTATAAATTTGGGCGGTATAAATTTGGGCAGTGGCCTATACGGGAAACGTGCGGGTCGGCGGCCCGCCGGACACACGGCAGATCAACGGCGTGACGGTGACGAAGATCGCTGTGGGGCCGTATGACAACAACGCCTACCTGCTCCGCTGCGACGCCACCGGCGAGGCGCTGCTGATCGACGCGGCCGCCGAGCCGGGCCGGCTGATCGAGCTGATCGGCGGGACACCGGTCCACCGGATCGTGACCACGCACCGGCACCCCGACCACTGGCAGGCGCTGGCCGAGGTGCGCGCCGCCACCGGCGCGGCCACCATCGCCCACCCGGCGGACGCCCCCGGGATCCCGGTTCCCGCGGACGAGCTGGTCGAGGACGGGGACGTCGTGCGGTTCGGAGACGCCGCGCTGTCGGTCATCCACCTCCGCGGTCACACCCCCGGCGGCATCGCGCTGTGCTACACCGGGGCCGAGCGCCCGCACCTGTTCACCGGCGACTCGCTGTTCCCGGGAGGCGTGGGCAAGACAACCACGCCGGAGACGTTCACCTCGCTGTTCAACGACGTGAGCGAGCGGCTGTTCGACCGGCTGCCGGACGCCACCTGGGTGTACCCGGGACACGGAAAGGACACGACGCTCGGCACCGAGCGGCCGCATCTGCCGGAGTGGCGCGCCCGGGGCTGGTGACGCAGCCGCTCATTCTGTGGTGGGCGGCAGTTTCTGAGCGTCCTGAACGGCGGCGAGGCGCTCCCTGCAGGCCAGAGTGCGCCTCGCCCCCGCACCCCGCCCGGCCAGGCCGTTCTGAAGATTGAGTGTTGTTCTGTTCGGATAGCCGACCACAATGACACGCGAAACCGAAATCGGGTTCCCGGGCACCGGCGATTGGAGGCAGCGGGGCGCGCCGGGCTCAATTTATATGCCTTGACAGAAATATTTCCGTGTGGTTATATGTCTGTCATGACAAATGCTGTGTTCGCCGTGCTGGCGGAGCCGGCCAGGCGGCGCGTGCTCGACCTGCTGCTGGAGGCGCCGCGGCCGGCCACCGAACTGGCCGGGCTGCTCGGGCTGAGCCAGCCCGGCACGTCCAAGCACCTGCGGGTGCTCCGCGAGGCTGGCCTGGTGAGCGTGCGCCGCGACGGCCAGCGGAGGTGGTACGAGATACGGGCCGACCCGCTGGCCGAGGTCGACGCCTGGCTGCGGCCGTACCGCAGGTTCTGGGCGGGACGGCTGGACGCCCTGGAGAACTACCTGGACAGCAGGTCCGGGGGGTCGCTCCCCGGCGGCGGCACCGCGAACGACGTCACCGGCAACGACGCAGCGAACAGGGAGGACTGACCGGTGGAAGGCACGCTGGACACCACGGCGGAAGGCCGTTTCGCGCTGCGCTTCGAGCGGCGGCTGGCGCACCCGCCCGGGGAAGTGTGGCACGCGCTGACCGATCCGAAGGCGATGCGGGAGTGGTTCCCGCAGGAGGTCGAGGCGGACCTGCGCCCCGGAGGCAAGATGCGGTTCAGGCACCGCAGGGGTGAGGTGTACGAGGACCTCCCGGTGATCGAAGGAGAGGTGCTCGAGTACGACCCGCCGCGACTGTTCGCCTACACCTGGGGCGCCGACATGCTCCGCTGGGAGCTGCGCCCGGACGGTGACGGCTGCCTGCTGGTCTTCACCGACACCTTCGGCGAGCTGGGAAAGGCGGCGCGGGACGGCGCGGGCTGGCACGTGTGCCTGGAGGCGCTCGTCGCCTCCCTCGACGGGACGCGGCCGCCGCCCCGCGGCCGCTGGCAGCAGGTCCATCCCGGCTACGTGGAACGCCTCGGTCCCGAGGCCTCCACGATCGGGCCACCCGAGGTCGGCTAGGCGCGCCGTATCCGGGAGATCGCCTTCGCGTCCGCCGCCGGTCCGGGACGAATCGTTATCATCCCGGCAGGGTAATAGATTGCCGTCAGGATGCTCTAAAACGGTTTAGTACCGGTGCGGGTGAGTGGAGGCATGGATGAGCGAGGCTCAGGCGCGGTTCCCCGAGGGGTTCCTGTGGGGAGCGGCGACGGCCGCGTACCAGATCGAGGGCGCGGCGCGGGAGGACGGGAAGGGACCGTCCATCTGGGACACGTTCAGCCATCTGCCCGGCCGGACCTGGCACGGCGACACCGGCGACATCGCCTGCGACAGCTATCACCGGTTCGCCGACGACATCGCGCTGCTGGCGCGGCTCGGCGTCGGCGCGTACCGGTTCAGCCTGTCGTGGCCCAGGATCCAGCCGGACGGGCGGGGCGCGGTCAACCAGGCCGGGCTCGACCATTACCGGCGGCTGGCCGACGCGCTGCTCGAGCGCGGGATCGCCCCGGTGGTCACGCTGTACCACTGGGATCTGCCCCAGGCCCTGCAGGACAAGGGCGGCTGGGCGACGCGGGACATCGGTGAGATCTTCGCGGATTTCGCCGCCGTCGCGGGCTCGGCGCTCGGCGACAGGGTGCACCGCTGGATCACGATCAACGAGCCGTGGGTGGTGGCCAACGTCGGCTACCGGACCGGCCGCCACGCGCCGGGCATCACCGATCCCGCGCAGGCCGTGGCGGCCGTGCACCATCTGCTGCTCGCCCACGGCCGCGGCGCCGCCGCGCTGCGGGCGGCCAGCCCGGGCCCGGCCGAGATCGGCATCACGCTCAACCTGGCCCCGGTGCGTCCCGCCAGCGCCGAGGCCGCCGAGCTGGCCGCAGACCTCGACGCCGCGCAGAACGGCGTGTTCCTCGAGCCGCTGCTGCGCGGACGCTACCCCGGCCGGCTCACCGCCGGCTACTCTCCCGAGGCGGCCGGCGGCCTCGTCCGGGACGGCGACTTCGCGGTGATCGCCGAACGCTCCGACTTCCTCGGCGTGAACTACTACATGCCGCACATCGTCGGCCTGCGCGCGCCCGGCGAGGAGCGCCGCGGCGAGCAGCCCATGCCCGCCCGGCCCGGCGCCGTGTACATCCAGCCCGACGGCATGCCGGTGACGCCCATGGGCTGGCTCGCCGACGCCAACGGCCTGCATGAGCTCCTCATACGGCTGCGCGACGAGGCACCCGGGCTGCCGCTGTACATCACCGAGAACGGCGTGGCCGGCCATGACTACGTCAGCCCGGCGGGGACCGTCGATGACTTCGAGCGCATCGACTACCTGCGGGCGCACCTGTCCGCCGCGCAGCGGGCGATCCGCGACGGCACGGACCTCCGCGGTTACTTCGCCTGGTCGCTGCTCGACAACTTCGAGTGGGGATTTGGGTACTCCAAGCGGTTCGGCTTGGCCTTCACGGACTTCGGAACGCAGCGGCGCATCCTCAAGCGCAGCGGGGAATGGTACACGGACGTGGTCCGCGGCAACGCCATCCCGCCGGAATAGCCTGGCCGCCGGCGGCCCGGGGATCACTGGCAGCCCCGGATCACCGGCAGCCCGGGATCACTGGCAGCCCGGGATCACCGGCAGCCCGGGATCACTGGCAGCGCAGCGCCAGGAAGAAATCGACCCGGTCGGCGAGCGACGACAGGTCACGGCCGGTGAGCTCCTCGATCCGGCCGATCCGGTACCGCACGGTGTTGACGTGCACGTACAGCCGCGCCGCGCACGAGTTCCACGATCCGTCGCAGGCCAGGAACGAGCGAAGGGTGGGCAGCAGCTCGGCGTGGTGCCGCTCGTCGTAGTCCGCCAGCGGGCCGAGCAGGCGGTCGCGGAACGACCGCAGCACGGTGGACGGCACGCTGGCGAGCAGCAGTTCGTGCGAGTCGACCTCGTCGCTGGTCGCCACGGATACCGTGGCCGGGCGCACCGCCGCGATCCGCAGGGCACTGGCCGCCTCACGGAGCGCTCCGGCCAGCCCGGCGACGCCCGCCGCCGGGCCGCTCAGCCCGACGGTGAGCCGGACCCCAGCGGCCTGGAATACCGCGTCAGCCTCCCGCAGCCACCCGGCGAGCGCCTCCGCCGCGTTGTCCCGGCCGGCGGCCACGAGGCCGAAGATGGTTTCACCGGACGGCGCGACGGCCGCCCGCCCGGCGTAAGGGACGATGAGCTCCTCGGCCAGGTCCCTTCCCCAGCCGTCCCAGCCGGAAGGGCTCGTGCCGGCCCGGTCCCAGGCGCCGGGCCCGGCGGACCCGGCGTCCGCGCGGATCGCGACCGCCAGGTACGGCCCATCCGGTGCCAGCTCGGCGGCGCGCATCAGCGACGCGGTCTCGGCCTGCTCGGCGCCGTCGGCCACCAGGCGGGTGATCACCGCCTCGGCGAGCTTGCGCTCCCCGCTCAGGGCCGCCGCCAGCCTGGCCCGCTCGATAGCGACGTCCGCCGCGAGCTCGCTGACGGTCTCGCGCAACTCCGGTGACCAGTCCCGCTCTTGCCCGTCGCAGGCCAGGAACCAGCTGGTGATCCGCGGTTCCCCGCCGACGCCGAACAGCGAGTGCCGGCCGCCGGACACCGCCGGCAGCCGCGCGGCCGCCAGGTATTCCGCCGCCAGGCGCAGCGCCACCGGGCGCGGCAACGGCTCGCCGGTCCCGGTGACCAGGCGCCCCGTCGCCGAGAGCAGCCAGCACCGCAGGCCCGTCTCGCGGCCGACCACGCGCAGCATGGGTTCCAGGCCCGCGCCCTGGGCGACCGCGGAAAGCAGCAGCCTGCGCCGTCCGAGCACCCGGGCCATGTCGCCGGCCAGCCGGCGGGACACCTCGTCGGTGACGGCGCCGAAGGAGGTCTCGGCGGGCACCGCGAGCAGCGCCACACCGCGCTTGCCGCATGCCTCGACGATGTACCCGGGCACGGCCCCTATCGCCTCCCCCGCGCCGAGAGCCACCGCGCCGCACCTGGCCAGGGCGCCGACGAAAAGGTCGGCGTCGGCGGGTCCGCGGCACCACAGCAGGCCGGTCAGCACCAGGTCTCCGCGGGTCACGTACCGGCTCGGGTCCGGCAGGTCCGTCGTGTAGACGTGCCGGATGGACCGCTCCAGGCCGCGCCGGTCGGTGAGCAGGCGCAACCCCAGTTCCGGCACCTCGAGCAGATCCCTGACCTGCACGTCGCCACCCCCCTCCTTGGCAGGAGCACCTACCGTAATTTCCCAGTGTTTATCGGAAGCTACAAATTGGCTAGCCGTGTGTTACGGGCTTTCGTGCGTTCGGGGGCTACCGCCGGGCGGCACCGCCGGCTTTGCTGTCCCCATGACCGGAGCGCTGGACGCGTTCAACGCCGCCGCCTGCACCGCCGCCCAGGAGCAGATGATGACCTGCTGCGCGTCCCGGTCCTTCGCGCGCGCGATGGAGGAAGGCCGGCCATACCACGAGCCGGACGACCTCGACGCCGCGATCGGCGCCGTGTTCTACGGGCTGAGCTGGGCCGACATCGCGGAGGCGGTCAGCGCGCACCCGCGGATCGGCGAGCCGGCGCCGGAAGGCGCGTCCACGGGCGAGCAGGCCGGAGCCGCCGGGGCGGCGGATGAGGTCCGCGAGGCGCTGGCCGCCGGGAACCGTGCGTACGAGGAGCGGTTCGGGCATGTCTTCCTGATCTGCGCGAGCGGGCTGACCGGCGAGGAAATGCTCGGCGAGCTGCAGGCGAGGCTGAGAAACAACATTGCTTCCGAACGAGCGCTGGTGCGACGGGAACTGCTGAGGATCACCCGTCTGCGGGCCGGGAAGCTCCTGGGCGCATGACCGTGTCGACGCACGTGCTCGACGGCATGCTGGGAACACCGGCGGCGGGCGTCAGCGTGCTGCTCGACCGCAGGGACGCGGACGGCACGTGGAGCCGGGTCGCCGCCGGGCGGACGGATGCCTCCGGCCGCCTGCACGCGGGCGGGGCCGCGCCCGGCGTGCACCGGCTGACGTTCGGCACCGGCGCGTACTTCGCCGCCCGCGGCGTCGCGGCCTTCTACCCTGAGGTCGCGATCACATTCGAGGTGACCGGCGCGGACCAGCACTACCACGTGCCGCTGCTGCTGTCCCCCTTCGCCTACTCCACCTACCGCGGGAGCTGACCGTGGCGATCGTGCTCGAAGGCGGCCGGTACGGCAAGGCGGAGGTTCGCCTGCTGCGGGTCACCCGCGACGGCGCCAGTCACGACATTCGGGACCTGAACGTGACGGTGACGCTGTCCGGTGACGTGGACGCCAGCTATGTGGCCGGCGACAACAGCAGCGTGCTGACCACCGACGCGCAGAAGAACGCCGTGTTCGCGTTCGCCAAGACCCACGGAGTGGGCGAGATCGAGGAGTTCGCGCTGCTGCTCGCCCGGCACTTCGCCGCCTTCCAGCCGGTGGCGCGGGTGCACGTGGCGCAGTACCCGTGGGAGCGCGTGCGCGGCCACTCGTTCGCCCGCGGCGGGCGGGAGACACGCACCGCGACGGTGACCTGCCGGGGCGAGGAGGCGTGGGTGGTGTCCGGGCTCGAGGACCTGACGCTGCTCAACACGGCCGGGTCGGAGTTCCGCGGGTTCGCGCGCGACGCGTACACCACGCTGCCCGAAACCACCGACCGGATCCTCGCGACGGCCGTGAGCGCGCGCTGGAGGCACACCGGGGCCCTGTCCGGTGGCGCCTGGGGCGAGTCGTACGCGGCGGTCGCGGGCCTGCTGGCCGAGGCGTTCGCGGACACCTACAGCCATTCCCTGCAGGAGACGCTGTTCGCGATGGGGCGGCAGGTCCTCGCGAAGCTGGACGGGATCGCCGAGGTCCGGCTGTCGCTACCGAACAAGCATCACATCGAGGTGGACCTGTCGCCGTTCGGCCTGGACAACTCCAGCGAGGTCTTCTACCCGGCGGATCGCCCGTACGGCCTGATCGAGGGGACCGTCGCCCGTGACGACGCGCCACCCGCCGGGCTCGCCTGGTAGCGCCGCCGTGGAGTTCCTGCGGCCCCGGTCGCTCAGCCAGGCGCTCGCCGCGAAGGCGGAGCTCCAGGACGCGCTGCCCATCGCGGGCGGCACCGACGTCATGGTCGAGATCAACTTCGGCAAGCGGCGGCCGGCTGCGCTGCTGGACCTGACCGGGGTCCGCGAGCTGCGCGGCTGGCAGCGCGATGGCGCCCTGCTCCGCGTCGGCTCCGGCGTGACCTATACGCGGCTGGAGGCGGAGCTGGCCGGCCTTCTTCCCGGGCTCGCGATGGCGGCGCGGACGGTCGGGTCGCCGCAGATCCGCAACCGCGGCACGATCGGCGGAAACCTCGGCGCGGCGTCACCGGCCGGCGACTGTCATCCGGTCCTGCTGGCCGCGGGGGCGGCCGTCGAGGCCGGCTCTGTCCGCGGCGCACGGCTGATCCCCGCGGACGCGTTCTTCCTCGGCCCCAAGCGCAGCGCGCTCGCGGACGACGAGCTGATCACCGCGGTGCTCGTCCCGCCGGCGCCGGGGCCGCAGCAGTTCGCGAAGGTCGGCACGAGGAACGCGATGGTGATCGCGGTCTGCTCGTTCGCGCTGGAACTGCGCCCGGGCGCTGGGGTCGGGACCGGCATTGGCTCGGCGGGCCCCACGCCCCTGCGCGCCAGGGACGCCGAGGACTTCCTCGCCGCGGAGCTGGCCGGATCGGGGCTGTGGGAGTCGCGGGAGCCGCTGCCCGGGGCCGTCGCCCGGCGGTTCGGCGAGCTGGCCGCGGCGGCGGCGAGGCCGGTCGACGACGTGCGCGGCAGCGCCGCCTACCGCCGTCACGCGCTGTCGGTGCTGGCGCGCCGCGCGCTGGGCTGGGCGTGGGACAGTTACCGGAAGGAGGGGCACCTGTGCGGGTGACACTCACCGTCAACGGCTCGCAGCGCACCGCGGACGACGTCTGGGAAGGCGAGAGCCTGCTTTTCGTGCTGCGCGAGCGGCTCGCGCTCCCCGGCTCGAAGAACGCGTGCGAGCAGGGCGAGTGCGGCTCGTGCACGGTCCTGCTCGACGACGTGCCGGTGTGCGCGTGCCTGGTGGCCGCCGGCCAGGCCGCTCACCGCCGCGTGGTGACCGTGGAGGGCCTCGCGCCCCGTGGCGAGCTTGGCCCGGTGCAGCAGGCATTCCTCGAGGCCGGCGCCGTGCAGTGCGGGTTCTGCACGCCCGGGCTCATCGTGCAGGTACATGACCTGCTGCGGCGCACCGCGGGCGCGGGCCTGCCGCCGCCCGGCGACGCGGATATCCGGGAGGCGCTGGCCGGCAATCTGTGCCGGTGCACGGGCTACGAAAAGATCCTCGACGCGGTGCGCCTCGCCGCCAGCCGCCTCCCGGTGATGCCATGAGCGACCTGATCATCGAGGGATGCGCGATCGCGGCCATGGACGGCCCGGGTCCGGGTGACACGGGGACCGAATACGCGAGCGGGCACGTCGTGGTCTCCGATGGCAGGATCGTGGCGATCGGCACCGGCCCGGCCCCCGCCGGTTTCGCGGACGCGGTCCGCGTCGACGGTTCCGGCTGCCTGGCGACCCCGGGCCTGGTGAACACGCACCATCACCTGTATCAGTGGCTCACCCAGGGCATGGCCCAGCAGGCCGCGCTGTTCGACTGGCTCACCGAGCTGTACCCGGTGTGGGCGCGAATCGACGCGGACGGTGTGCACGCGGCGGCCGTGGCCGGCCTGGCATGGCTCGCGCTGTCCGGCTGCACGACCAGCACCGACCATCACTACATATTTCCCGGGGGGCTCCGGAGGGCCGCCCCCCGGGGCCAGCAGGGCACCGGAGGTCCCGGTCCCGATCCGCTCGAGGCGGAGATCGCGGCGGCGCGGCGGGTGGGGCTGCGCTTCCACCCGTGCCGCGGCTCGATGGATCTGGGGAGGTCGTCGGGCGGCCTGCCGCCCGACGAGATCGTCGAGACCACCGACGGCGCGCTCGCCGCGACCGACGAGGCGGTACGCCGGTTCCACGACCCAGCCCCGGACTCGATGCTGCGTATCGCGGTGGCTCCGTGCTCTCCGTTCTCGGCGAGCCCCCGGCTGATGCGCGAGTCCGCCACGCTCGCCCGCCAGGCCGGGGTGCGGTTGCACACGCACCTCGCGGAGACCCGGGAGGAGGACAGCTACTGCCGCGAGACGACCGGCCGCAGCCCGGCCGAGTACCTCGATGACCTGGGCTGGCTGGGCAGCGACGTCTGGCTCGCGCACTGCGTGCACCTCGATGACACCGCGGTGAAGCGGCTCGCCGTGACGGGGACATCGGTGGCGCACTGCCCGAGCTCGAACGGACGGCTGGGCGCCGGCATCGCGCCGGTGCGGCGGCTGCTGCGGGCCGGCGCCGGCGTGGGCCTCGGCGTCGACGGGCCGGCCTCCGGCGAGGGGGCTTCGGTCGCCGGGGAGCTGCGCCAGGCGCTGCTCGCCGCCCGGGTACGTGACGGCGACGGCGCGGCCGCGCTCACCGCGCGGCAGGCGCTGTGGCTCGGCACCAGGGGCGGCGCGCAGTGCCTGGGCCGGGAAGACGAGATAGGCGCGCTGCGTCCCGGCATGCTCGCGGACCTGACGCTGTGGCGGGTCGACGGCCTCGCCCAGGAACCGATCGGCGACCCGGTCGCCGCTCTCGTGCTCGGGCCGTCCGCGCCGGCCGAGCTCGTGCTGGTCGGAGGCACGCCGGTGGTGGACGGCGGCGAGCTGCGAACCGCCGACGTGGCCGCCGCGGCGCGTGCCGCCCGCGCGGCACGCAGGCGGCTGGAGAAGGCGGTCCTATGACCGCGCCCACGATCACCAGCATCAGGGCCGGCCGGATCGGGGACAGCCCACAGCGGCCCGACGGGCGGCAGAAGGTGACCGGCGAGTTCGCCTACTCCTCGGACCTGTGGCTGGACGGGATGCTCTGGGGAGCGACGCTGCGCAGCCCGCACCCGCGCGCCCGGATCACCGGCCTGGACATCACCGGGGCGGTCGCGATGCCCGGGGTGTTCGCCGTGCTCACCCACGAGGACGTGCCGGGCCGCGAGACCTACGGCCTCGAGCGCCCTGACCAGCCGGTCCTCGCCATCGACCAGATCCGTTACCAGGGCGAACCGGTCGCCCTGGTGGCGGCCGACCACCCGGAGACGGCGCGCCGGGCGGCCGGCCGGATCCGGGTGAGCTACCGGGAGGAGCCGCCGCTGGCGGACGCCCGGGCCGCGCTTGCGCCGGGCGCGCCGAGCGTGCACCCGGGCGGCAACCTCGTCCGCCACGTCCGGGTCCGCAGGGGCGACCCGGACGCGCGCGCGGCCGTGGTGGTGACCGGCGAATACGAGGTCGGCATGCAGGACCAGGCGTTCCTCGGGCCCGAGTCCGGTCTCGCGGTGCCGGCCGCCGACGGCGGGGTCGACCTGTTCGTCGCCACCCAGTGGCTGCATGTCGACCGCGACCAGGTCGCGGCCAGCCTCGGCCTCGACCCGGACCTGGTGAGGATCACGCTGGGCGGGGTCGGGGGCGCCTTCGGGGCGCGCGAGGACCTGTCCATGCAGATCCACGCGTGCCTGCTCGCGCTGCACACCGGCAAGCCGGTCAAGATGTCGTACTCGCGCGAGGAATCGTTCTTCGGCCACGTGCACCGGCACCCCGCGTCGATGCGCTACGAGCACGGCTGCTCCGCCGGCGGGCGGCTGGTGTACGTCAAAGCCGACATCGTCCTCGACGGCGGCGCGTACATGTCCAGCTCACCGGCGGTCGCCGCGAACGCGGCGACCCTCGGCATCGGCCCCTACGAGGTGCCGAACGTGGTGATGGACAGCTACGCCGTCTACACGAACAACCCGCCGTGCGGGGCGATGCGCGGGTTCGGCGCGGTTCAGGCGTGCTTCGGCTACGAGTCGCAGATGGACAAGATGGCGGCGGCACTGTCCATGGACCCCGTGGAGTTTCGTGTCAGGAACGCGATGCGCGAGGGGTCGGTGATGCCCACCGGGCAGGTCGTGGACTCCGCCGCGCCCGTGGCGGAGCTGCTGCGCCTGGTCAGGGACCGCCCGCCGCCGCCCGCCCGCGACACGGGCGACCTGCGGTCGCTGCCGGGCGGCGTGTCCAACACGACGCACGGCGAGGCCGTCGTGCGCGGCGTCGGGTACGGCGTCAGCATCAAGAACGTCGGCTTCTCCGAGGGCTTCGACGACTACTCCACCGCGCGGGTGCGCCTGGAGCTCACGGGGGGCGAGCCGTCGGCGCAGGTGCACACGGCCGCGGCGGAGGTCGGTCAGGGGCTCGTGACCGTCCTGGAGCAGATCGTCCGCAGCGAGCTCGGCGTGGAGCGCGTCGCCGTGCTGCCCGCCGACACCACGATCGGCAGCGCCGGCTCCTCCTCCGCCTCCAGGCAGACCTATGTAACCGGCGGCGCGGTCCGGGCCGCGTGCGCGGAGGTGCGCTCGCAGCTGCTCGCCCGCGCGGGAGACCCGGCGGCGGGAAGTCCGGGGAATCGCCCGCCCGGGCTGGCGGGGGCGGCAGGCCTCGGAGATCTCGTGGCGCTGCTCGGCAAGCCCGCCGAGGCGACCGTTACGTGGCGGCACCGGCCCACGGCGCCGCTCGACCCCGGCACCGGGCAGGGCCAGGCGCACGTGCAGTACGCGTTCGCCGCGCATCGCGCTGTCGTCGACGTCGACACCGAGCTCGGCCTGGTCAAGGTCGTGGAGATCGCGACCGCGCAGGACGTCGGCAAGGCGATGAACCCTCAGGCGGTCGAGGGGCAGATCCACGGCGGCATCGCCCAGGGCCTCGGCCTCGCGGTCATGGAGGAGATCCAGGTCGCTGGCGGCGTGGTCAGGAACCCTTCGTTCACCGACTACCTCATTCCCACCATCCTGGACATGCCCCCGGTCCGGCTCGACATGCTGGAGCTGGCCGACCCCCACGCGCCCTACGGCCTGCGCGGCGTCGGCGAGCCTCCCGCGATCTCGTCGACCCCGGCAATCGTAGCCGCCATCCGCGACGCCACCGGTATCCCCCTCACCCGCATCCCCGTCCGCCCCGAGCACCTCACAGCCACCCAGCCGGATGAGGGTCCGGACCCGCCGTCCGCCATGATCATGGGTCGAAATGCACCTCATAGGGTGCCTTTTGACCCACGATCATAAAAGCGCGGGGTGCGGGGCGTGGGGCCGTTGGCGCATTTGGCCCCGCCCAGTGGGGCCGTTGGCGCCAGCGACCCCGCCGCGTGAACTTTCGGGGCGGGTGGGGCGGGGCGGAGCCGGGCTGGGGCGGAGCCGGGCTGGGGCGGAGCCGGGCTGGGGCGGAGCCGGGCTGGGGCGGAGCCGGGC
>Ga0213875_10000479_pt1 | contig 34018 bp, 30 predicted proteins | sample BarmaccomBMRX_R8_FD_160105 | JGI IMG/M metagenome (GOLD analysis project Ga0213875, IMG submission 160105) | Root-associated microbial communities from Barbacenia macrantha in rupestrian grasslands, the National Park of Serra do Cipo, Brazil - RX_R8 | ecosystem: Host-associated > Plants > Roots...
CCGCGCTGGCCGACTGTGCGGTGCTGCTGGACGGGGCGGGCGGCCCGGCCGAGATGCCGACCGGCTGCCGGCACGGCACCGACTGGTACGTGCGCCAGCTGGGCGTGCGGCTGCTGGCGTGGATGGGCGGGCGGCCGGAGCAGTCGCTGACGGCGATGCTGGCGGCCGGAATCGCCGAGGTGAACGGGCTGCACGCCGGCCGCTGTGATCTGAGCGCGCCCGGCACCCCGTCGACCACGGTGGTGATGGCCCGGCTGCACCCGGACGGGATCGAGTACCTGGTGCTGGGCGACTCGACCCTGCTCATCGACCGCCAGAGCCAGGAGCCGCTGATCATCACCGATCAGCGCATCGAGGAGGTCGCGGTGGCCGAGCAGGCGGCCATGAACGCGCTGCCGACCGGCACCCCCGAGCACTTCGAGGCCCGGGTCCGGTACGTCGGCCGCCAGCGTGAGCTGCGCAACCGGCCCGGCGGCTACTGGATCACCAGCGCCGACCCGGCCGCCGCCGAGCAGGCGTTCACCGGGGTCGAGCCGGCCGGCGAACTGCGCTCGGTCACGCTGCTGTCGGACGGGGCGACCCGGTTCGTGGAGTTCGGGCTGGGCGGCTGGCCGGCGCTCCTGGCGCTGCTCGGCACCAAGGGGATCAACGACGTGTTCGACCGGATCCGGGCGGCCGAGACCGATGATCCCGACGGCGCCCGCTGGCCGCGCGCCAAGCAGCACGACGACGCCGCCATCGTCCACTTCAGGGCACGATGACCAGGCGCTGGTGGCTGCCGGGGGCGGACCAGGCGGCGGTCACGCCAGCCAGCGGCACGGCCTTGACGTTGAGCTGGAAGGCGCCGCTGGTGATGACGGCGGCCAGGTCGGACAGCTCGGCCACGATGTCGCTGGTCGGCACCGAGCCCTGGCCGCTGCCGACCAGTTGCAGACGGGCGGCCCGCAGCGCGGCCGACGGGATGGCGGCGGTGATCCCGGCCAGCGAGCCGATCTCGACCCAGCTCAGCGGCTGGCTACGGTCGGCCCGGGCGGTGACGATGGCGGCCATGGCGGCGGCCGTGGGCTCACCCCAGACGTAGTCGAGCACGACGTCGACGTCGGCGGCGGCCTTACCGAGCTCCGCGCGGTCCAGGGTCACGGTCAGGTCGGCCCCCAGCCCGGCCAGTTCGGCCAGCTTGTCCGGCTGGCGGCCGGCCCCGATCACCTGGCCGGCGCCGAGGTACTTGGCCACCTGGATCGCCAGCCGCCCGGCGTTGCCGGTCGCGCCCAGGATCAGCACCCGCTGGCCGGGCTGGAAGCTGATCCGCCGCCGGAGCGCGACCCACGAGGACATGGCCGGGTTCATGGCGGCCGCGATCGCCACCGGGTCGCTGCCGTCGGCCAGCACGACGCTGCGGCGCGGGTCGATGGCGGTCTGCTCGGCCATCGCCCCCATCGTGGTGTCCTCGAGGATGAAGTAGCGGGTGGCCCCGTCCGGGGTCCGGCCCACCCCGTCCACCCCCGGGACCAGCGGCAGGTCACCCGAGCTGGTGTAGTGCGACCCGTTGGCCTGCGACCGCACCCGCGGGTGGAGACCGGCCGCCAGCACGTCGGTCAGCACCTGCCCGGGGCCGGGGGCCGGGACCGGGAACTCGCGGTAGACGGGCGGCGAGTCGAACGCGGTAACGACCGCTGCGTGCATGACTGCTCCTCTGATTTAGGTGGTAACACGAACTAACTTAGATGGTATTACGAATTAAATCAAGCTAGGATGAGGTCATGGGCACTGATACCGGCACGACGTCAGGCACCGGCGCCGAGGCGGTCCCGGCCGAGCTGCTGGACAACCTGGCGATGACCTCGTTCACGGTGATCGCGCTGCTCAGCCGGACCGCGGCCGAGCACGACATGTCGCTGACCCAGTTCCGGATGCTGGCTATCCTGCGGGACCGCACGCCGACCATGGCCGAGCTGGCCGGCTTCCTGGGCCTGGAGCGGTCCTCGGTCAGCGGCCTGATCGACCGGGTGGCCCGGCGCGGGCTGGTGCGGCGGACCGCCAGCCGGTCGGACGGCCGGGCCGTTCAGGTCAGCCTGACCGACGACGGTCACCGGCTCGCCGGACAGGTCAGAGCCGAGGTGGCCGGGCTCATCGGCCCGCTGATCGGCACCCTGACCGGCGCCGAACAGCGGCGCCTGACCCAGCTGCTGGGCAAAATGCTGGCCTGAGGCTCACGCCCCCGTGAGGGCGGGTCAGGACCCGACGCGGCTGGCGGCCGCAGCGCACCGGTCAAGGAATGGGCGCAGGGTGGCCAGGTCATCGGCCGGCGCCAGCACCACACAGCGCTGGAAACCGAGCTCCGCGCAGCGGCCGAGCAGACGCTCGTCCAGCTTGAACGTCAGGCCGGTCACCGTTGGACCTGGCCGGCCGCTTTCCCGGCTCAGCCGCTGCAGAATGGCGAGTTTTCCCGCGACTTGGTCCAGATCGGTCAGCGTGGGCATCCAGCCGTCGCCGCACTCGGCCGCGGCCGCGAGACTGCGCGGGCCGTCCCCGCCGACCAGTACCGGCGGATGGCGCGATCCCGCATCACCGCCCACCGCTGAGCCGGGTCGGTGCCGTGGTTGCGGATCTCCTCGATCAGCCAGTCGGCCGCCACCCCGAACGCCAAGCGGCCCTGGGAGAGGTGATCGATCGTGGCCACCTGCTTGGCCAGCCTGATCGGATCGTGCTGGGCCGGGCGCCGCGGGAGGAGGACCGGGCGCGGCTGGCCGGGCTGTTCTGCGATCCGGAGTTCATGGTGTATTACCCGGAGGCGCTGACCGAGGCGAAGGCCCACGAGCGGTTCGAGCACATGGTCGCGATCTGCGCGCGGGTGCCGTTCGGCAAGCAGCCGATCGTGGAGCGGTCGTCGGGGCTCATCGTCGGCTATACGGGGGTCGATTACATCGATTTTGAAAGGGTGACCTGGCTGGAATGGGGTTACCGGCTGACCCCGGAGACCCGCGGCCGCGGGTACGCCACCGAGGCCAGCCTGGCGCTGCTGGCCCGGGCGCGGCGGAGCCACGCGGGGCGAAGTGCTGGCGATCATCCACCCGGACAACCGGGCGTCCCAGAACGTGAGCGGCAAGCTCGGGTTCGCGTTCTGGAAGCAGGCGCCGGTGGACGGCGAGCTGCGCAACCTGTACCGGCTCCGGCTCGGGCCGGCCGGGGCTTGATCATGGGCGCCCAGGACTAGGGTGACGGTAGAGAGCCGGGAGGCGTCATGGTGTATCTCGGTGGGCCGCGCGGACGCAGGCGAATCTTTGGCCGGGGGATCTATCTGCACGATCCCCCGCCGGGTTACCACCCGACCCGGCCCCACGTTCCGCTGGCCCAGCGGCGGCGGATCCTGCGCCGGGAACGGCTGCTGCTCTACGTCACCGGCACCCTCCTGGTCCTGCTGGCCGGGGCGATGGCGGTGTTCATCGGGCTGATGATCGCCGGCTACCGCTAGTCGCGGTGATCCCGGCCAGGATCAGGTCGATGCCGGCCAGGAACTGCTCGCGGTCGTCGTGCGCGGGCAGCTGGGGGGCCGCCTGACGCAGGAACGGGAACCGGGCCGGGTCGAGGTCCGCCCAGCGGTCGGCCACTGTGGCCAGGAACGCGGTCCGGTCGGTGACGCCCGCGAGCAGGCGGACGCCGGCCGCGTACTGCCCGGCCAGGCCGAGGATGTAGTTCAGCAGGGCGGACGCGCAGTCGAACTGGGCCGGCCCCAGAACGCCCAGCGCCTGCAGCTGCTGGCCGAAGCCCTCGAGGACCGGCAGCACCGCGAACTGCCACGGCTCCTGGGCGAGCTGGGTGCCGACCCAGGGGTGCGCGTCGATCGCGTCGAACACGCCGAGCGCGATGGCCTGGATCGCCGCCCGCGGCTCGTCGCCCGGGGCCAGGCCGGTCATGACCCCGGTGATGACCTCTTCGGTGGCCGCCGTGAGCAGGTCGTTCTTGCTGGCGACGTGGTGATAGAGCGCGCCGCTGCCGGTGGCCAGGCGGGCGGCCAGGGCCCGGAAGGTCAGCGCGCTCTCGCCGTCCGTGTCGAGGATCTCGATCGCGGCCTCGACGATCCGCTCCTTGGACAGCGCGTCGGTACGCCGTTCGGCCCGCTTTGTCTTGGTCACCATGACCACCATCTTGACATAGTTGGAACGATGTTCCAAGATGATGTTGGAACAACGTTCCAAAAGGTTCAGGAAATAAAGCTGGGAAGGAGCACGACCATGACGACCTCAGTGACCATCATCGGCGCGGGCCTCGGCGGTCTCACGCTCGCCCGCGTCCTCCAGGTTCACGGCGTCCCCGCGACGGTCTACGAGGGCGAGGCCTCGGCCGAGGCCCGCACCCAGGGGGGCCAGCTCGACATGCACGAGCACAACGGGCAGGTCGCACTGGCCGCGGCCAACCTCACGGCCGAGTTCCACGCCATCATCCACGAGGGGGCCGAGGCGACCCGGATGCTCGACCCGCACGGCGAGGTGCTGTTCGAAGAGTCCGACGACGGCACCCACGGGCGGCCCGAGGTGCTGCGCGGCGACCTGCGGCGGATCCTGCTCGACGCGCTGCCCGCGGGTACGGTCCAGTGGGGCAGGAAGCTCACCGGCGTCGCCGCCCTCGGCGACGGCCGCCACCAGCTGAGCTTCGCGGACGGGACGTCGGTGACCACCAGCCTGCTGGTCGGCGCGGATGGCGCCTGGTCGCGGGTCCGGCCGCTGCTGTCGGACGCCAAGCCCGCCTACACCGGCACCACGTTCGTGGAGACCTACCTGCGCGACGCCGACGAGCGGCACGCTCCGGCGGCCGCCGCGGTCGGCGACGGCGCGATGTGCGCGCTCACGCCGGGCAAGGGAATCGTCGCGCACCGGGAGGCCGGCGACATCCTGCACACCTACGTTCAGCTCAACCACCCGGCCGAGTGGTTCGCCGCCATCGACTTCAGCGAGCCCGGCGCCACCGCCCGGATCGCGGCCGAGTTCAGCGGGTGGGCGCCCGAGCTCACCGCGCTGATCACCGACGGGGAGACCGCGCCGGTGGCGCGCATGATCTACGCGCTTCCGGACGGGCACCGGTGGGACCGGGTCCCCGGGGTGACCTTGCTGGGGGACGCCGCGCACCTGATGCCGCCGTCGGGCGAGGGCGCCAACCTGGCCATGCTCGACGGCGCCGAGCTGGGGCAGGCGATCGCCGCCCACCCGGACGACATCGAGGCCGCCCTGGCCGCCTACGAGCAGGTCATGTTCCCCCGCAGTGAGGCGGAAGCGGCCGACGCGCACGAGATCGTCGACCTCTGCCTGGGCGACCGCGCGCCGTACGGGCTGATCGAGTTCTTCCAGAGCGCCCCGGGGGCCGACTCGGGGGCCGATCAGGAGGCGGCCGCGCGGTCCTGAGGGTCACCTCACGGGGCGGCTCAGGTCACGGGGCTCAGGTCACGGGACGGCTCAGCTCACGGGGCGGTGAGCAGGCGGAGGCCGAGGTCGGCGGTCTCGAGCGCGAGCAGGTCGCGGTTGCGCTCGGCCCAGTGGCCGGACGCCAGGTCGTGGCCGAGCGCACGGACGGCCCGCTGCTCGGCGGCCGGGCCGACCGCGCCCCACACCGAGATGTCGCGGCGGACCTGATCGTCCAGGTAGGCCTCGGGCCGGCGCCAGTAGGCCTCGAAGAATCCGTCGGCGCAGTCCCAGGGCACCGGGACCGGCTCGATCCGGGCGCCGATGGCCTGGGCCAGCTCGGTCAGCGACGGCCGTCCGGCGACCAGACCGGCCACCTCGGGCAGGTAGTCGCGGGTGAGCCAGAACCGGTCCAGCCAGCCGGCGGCGGTGTCGTCGTGGGTGAACACCACCACCCGGCCCGCTACCCGCTGCAGCTCCCGCAGCCCGGCGATGGGGTCGGGCCAGTGATGGATGGTGGCGATGGCCATCGCCGCCGCGAACGACTGGTCCGCGAACGGCAGCCGGTCGGCGGTGGCGGCCAGGCACCAGGCCGCCCCGGCCGGGCGCTGGGCCCGCATCAGCGCCGACGGCTCCACCGCGGTGACGTCACGGTCGGGCGGCTCGTAGGACCCGGTGCCCGCCCCGACGTTCAGCACCGTCCGCGCGTCACCGAGCGCCGCCCAGATCTGGGCGGCGATCCGCGGCTCGGTCCGCCGCGTCGCCGTGTAGGTGGCTCCGATCGTGTCGTACAGCTGGCCGCCGGTCATGCCACCGCCAAAGTCGCCGAATCGCCTATCGCCTATCGCCTATCGCCACAAACCTACCCAAAGCGGCGCGGATGCCTTCAAATTTGAAATCGTTACGATTTTCGGCGCCCAACGGCCGTGACGGCTGGCCCAGAAAGGCTTTAACGTCTGCGATGCAGGATCCGATGTAGCGACGTTACCCGGGGGGGTACGTTCTCGTGAGCGTAGGGCAGCAGGTAGGTGTTTACTACCTTGGCCGTGAGCTGGGTGTCGGCGGCATGGGTGAGGTCTACGAGGCGTACGACTCGCACCGTGACCGGCAGGTCGCCCTCAAGCTCCTGCTGCAGACGTTCTCGGGTGATCAGGAGTACGTGAAGCGGTTCCAGCGCGAGTCGCACGTGGCCGCCCGGCTGCGGGAACCGCACGTGATCCCGATTCACGACTTCGGCGAGGTCGACGGCCGCCTTTTCATCGACATGCGCCTGGTGGACGGCGCCGACATCCGCACGCTGCTCGACAGCAACGGCCCGATCGGGCCCCAGCGGACGGTCAGCCTCCTCAGCCAGGTCGCCCAGGCGGTGGATGCCGCGCACGCCGACGGCCTCGTCCACCGCGACATCAAGCCATCGAACATCCTGGTGACGGCGTCCGATTTCGTCTACGTGGTCGATTTCGGCATCGCCCGGTCGATGAACGGTCAGCAGACATCGCTGACGATCACCGGCGCCACGATCGGGACGCTGGACTACATGGCCCCGGAACGGTTCATCGGCCGCGAGGTTGACGGCCGGGCCGACATCTACTCGCTGGCGTGCGTGCTGCACGAGTGCCTCACCGCCACCCCGCCGTTCGCGGGCCGAGACCTGCCGTCGCTCATGTACGCCCACCTCAACTCCGATCCGCCGCGAGCCAGCACGATCATCGAGGGTGTACCGGCCGGGTTGGACGACGTGGTCGCCCGGGGCATGGCCAAGGAGCCGGCGGACCGGTTCGCGACGGCGGGAGAGCTGGTGGCGGCGGCCCAGGAGGCGCTGGCGGGCGCGGCGGCGTCGGCCGCGGCAGGGGCGGCGCCGGCCGTGGTGCTCGCGCCGGCGGCGGCTGCATCGGCGGTGGTGCTCGCGCCGGCACCAGCTCCCCGGGAAGCTCCGGCGGCGGAGGTGGGTGGGGACGCTTCGCTGGCTGAGGTGGCAGCGCCGGCGTCGGCTCCGGCTCCGGCGTCGCAAGCGCAGGCGGGGGCCGCGGTGGTGGACCGGCCCGCCGAAGCGAAGCCCGAGAGTGAGCGACCGGCGGCGAAGTCCGCAGGCCAGCAGTCACTGGCGCCGGGTGACCGTCCCACCGTGAGCGGTCCCCTCCCCCGGTCCGAGAACCCGCCGCCGAGCGCGAGTCCCGCGTCAGAGGCGGGCCCGCCTCCTGGTGCACCAACCGGCGAGCCGGGCCGCGAGCCGGCCTGGCGCCGCCGGGGCCTGCAGGTCCTGGCCGGCCTGGTGGCGGTCGGCGTCGTGATCGCGCTCGTAGTGGTCTTCACCGGCCGGAAGCCGGGGGGCAGCACGAAGCCTGGTCCGGCCGCGCCACCGGCCGACGCCAGCCTGGCCACGCCCAAGTTCGCGGGGAAGACGACGATCGGGAAGGCCGCCAATTCCGTCACGATCACGCCGGACGGCAAGTATGCCTACGTCGCCGATCAGGACGAGAACCAGCTCGCCGTGCTCAGCACCGCTACCGGCAAGCCCGTCAAGACCATCGCCATCCCCCAGGGCGCGCCGCAGTTCATCTCGTTCTCGCCGGACGGCGGGACCGCCTACGTCAGCATCTACAACAACGGCGGTTACGACGCCGACAGCGACAAGGTGCACCTGGTCGACTTCGTCGACACCGCTACCGGCCAGGTGACGGCCAGCGTGCAGGTCAACAACCAAAAGCCGGGGCCCACGCTGACCGGCCCGGGCGGCCAGTACCTGTACGTGTCCACCCACAACATGACGACGGGTGTCCCGCACCAGAACGACGTCGACGTGATCGATACCGCCAGTCACCGCCTGGTCGGCGCGATCCCGGTTGCGATGAACCCGCACGGGATCGTTTTCGGTAAGGGCGCGGGCGCAAACTATTTTTACACCTCAGGCCACATGATGGACCAGGTCACAGTGGTGAACGCCCAGACCAACAAGGTCGTCAGGGAAATCTCGGTCGGGGAAACCCCGCACGGCGAAGCCATCTCACCCACCGGCCGCCAGCTGGCCGTCACCAGCTGGAGCGGCAGCGAGGTGTTCCTGGTCAGCACCAAGACCGACCGGCAAACCGCGACGATCCCGGTCGGGACGAACCCGCAGGCCGCCGCCTATTCAGCCGACGGCCGCCACCTCTACGTCGTCAACAATCAGAGCGACTCGGTCTCGGTGATCGACACCGCCGACAACCGCGTTACCGCCACCATCCCGACCGGCAAGGCGCCGACCAGCATCGCGGTCCTCCCCAACGGGAAGCAGGCCTACGTCGCCGACCAGGGCGACGGCACCGTCGAGATCCTGAACCTGACCAAGTAGGGCGCCCGGGATGAGCACCCCCGGCTGGCTGCTGGATGTGGTCGCCGGGGTGGCGCTGGTGGTCGCGGCGCTGAGTGCCGGGCAGCTGGTGACGTGGGTCTGGCGTCGCCCCGGGGCGGGCGATGCCGACATCGCTGGGGGCCAGGTGGTGATGGGGATCGCGGTGGCGGGGGTGCTGGTGGCGGGGCTGCGTGTGCTGCCGGACGCGGCCTGGGCGGTCGTGTTCGCGGTCTTGACGGGCTGGTTCGACTGGCGGCTGTGGCGGCAGAGCCGGGCGAAAGGCACCGCGGCCGCGGTTGGCGGACCGTACCTGCCCCACCTGCTGTACAGCGCGACGATGCTCTACGTCTTCACCGCCCTGGCGGCCGCCCCGTCGACGAAGGCAGCCGGAATGGCGGGTATGCCAGGGATGGCAGGCGGGGCGTCGGGGGCGCTGCCGACCCTGCCCGCGCCGACGTTGGCGTTCGTCCTCGCGCTGCTGCTGATCGCGTTCACGGTCCGCGACCTGGACCAGCGCCCCGGGCGGCGGGTGGCGCTCAGCGTCGCCATGGCGTTCCTGCTGATCATCATGATCTGACCGGAGTAGCGAGTGAGTCGGCCTGTAGGCCGGGTTCTGTGCACCCGCTCGCGCGGGCCGACGGCCATCCATCTGGGACTGCCGTTGCCGGCAGCCTCGTGCGGCCTACCCGCGAGCATCGGGCGGGCCGCCCTCGAACGCTCGCGCAGGAAGCGTCTCTCGGATGCTTCCCTTTTGGCCTTGCTCCGGGTGGGGTTTACCGAGCCGCCCAAGTCACCTTGGGCGCTGGTGGTCTCTTACACCACCGTTTCACCCTTACCGCCCCGGCCAGGCCGGGGTGGCGGTTTGTTTTCTGTGGCACTGTCCCGCGGGTCACCCCGGGTCGGCGTTACCGACCACCCTGCCCTGTGGAGCCCGGACCTTCCTCGCCACACGCTGTCGCGGAGACAACCTGCAGCGCGGCCGCCCGGCCGACTCACTCGCCGCCCCAAGCATATTCCTGCCCGCTCCATTCCCAGGCCCGAACAGCGCCGACGCTCTCGCTGGAGCGCCTGCAGGGATAATCCCTGCAACTGCTCCAGTGAAGCCGGGCTCGGGACTCCTGGGGGTGGTTGTTGCCGCGCGAGGTAACTCGCCTCAGGGCTCAGGAGGCTGGTGTGACGTGCGGAGTCGGCACGCTCACCGGCGCCCCAGCCGTTAGGGTTTTGGTGGAGCGTTTCCGGCGATAGTCACCGGAAACGCTCCAGTGAGACGGGGCTCGTGGCACGAGGGGCTGATGAGGCACGCGGGACGCTTGTGACGAGTGGGCGCTCAGCAGCTTGGGCTTCGCACGGGCGCGGGAGCCCGGGACGTCAGGCGAGCCAAGGAGCCGGGAGCCCGTGACGTCAGCGGGCCTAGGAGGTGGTGACCTCGGTGCGGCCGGGGACGTCGGCGGCGGCGCCCTCCGGGGACGGGTCCGCCTCGGGACCCCCGCGGGACGTCGGCGACGAGAACGCCAGGCCCGCGGCCAGGCAGGCGAACGGCACGACCGGGAGCAGGTAGCGGTAGTCGAAGTCGGACACCATGATCGGGAACAGCAACAGCGCGACCGCGCAGACGAACGGCATCATCGAGACGCTGTCCCGCCAGCGGCCTATGCGCAGATGGCCGTCGCGGCGGTAGACGCGGACCAGCGAGCCCAGGCCGAGGAACAAGATGATGCCGAACAGCGGGCCGTACAGGTAGATGATCCGCGAGTAACCCGACATCAGCTGATCGAACGGCTTGACCGTACGGCCGATGCCCTGGTGGCCGTAGGCGCGAATGTCCTCGGTGGCGGTGCCGCCCTTGATCCAGGTGTGGTCCGGCGGCACCCGGATCGGCTTGGTGTGGAAGTAGTACTCATAGACCGTGCCGTAGCTCGGGTAGTCGTAGCGCTTCCAGTCGACCGACAGCACCAAGCCCTTGACGATCGCGTGCGCGTAGCTGAGCGGCTGACCCTCGATGGCCGCCAGCGCGAACTCGCGCAGGTCCTTGTCGCCCTGGACGCTGACCGGGCCGCCCGGCACCTCATGCACCTGCTTCAGGTGCCAGACCAGGGCGCCAGGCGGGGTGCGCTTGTCCAGCGGGATGGGGACGCACAGGTAGCTGAGGCCCTGGGGCGGGGTGAACTTGCTGCAGTCGGAGAACGAGGTCGTCCGGGCGTACAGGTAGAAGCCCTCGGAGTTCGTCATCGCGAAGTTGCCCTGCACCGAGCCGAACCAGCTCGCGTAGGCGACCAGCGGGATCGCGCAGCCGGCCACGATCGCGGCCAGCGGACGCCAGCCCATCCGCCGCCAGAGCACGAACAGGACGAAGATCACCGGCAGCAGCAGCCCGCCGCTCCAGATCGTGCAGGCGTAGCCGGTGATCAGCCCGGCGATGAGCACGTTGCGCCAGGACGGCTTGCGGTTCCACAACAGCAGGGTGGCCGCCGCCAGCGCGCAGAACTCGAACAGCAGGTCGGCCATGATCATGTGCTCGAGCTGGATCTCGAACGCGTTGAACAGGATCGGGGCGGTGGCCAGGGCGGCGATCCAGCGCCGGACGCGGGCCCGGCGCAGCAGCGCGTACAGCATCACCGCCATGGCCAGGCCCATCAGGTGCTGGGTGATGGTGACCAGGGTGAAGCTGTGGAACGGCTCCAGCGCCTTCAGGTACAGCGAGTAGCCGGTCGTCTTGCTCAGGTTGGGCTGCAGCCGCAGGGCAGCGCCGATGTAGACGTAGGTGTCGCCCTGGAACCAGAGCGCGCCCGGGTAGCCGAGCACCACGATCAGCCGGATGACCGCCCCGGCGGCCAGGAAGATCGAGAACAGCCAGTTGACCCGGATCAGGCCACGCAGCCGGGCCAGCCGCGGCGCCCGCGCGGGCGCCGCGGCAGAGGCTTCAGGCACCTCGTTCTGCACAGGCGTGATCCTATCGGTCGTCCGCGGCGGAAACTGGCGAAGAGACGGGGGCAGGCGTGGCCGACGGCGGCGCCTGCCCATCAGGCAACGAGCTCGCCCCCGCCCAGCGTTCCAGCTGGGCCACGAACGCGCGGGCGTCGTCGGGCCAGCGCAGGAACTGGGCGGCGTCGGCGTGACCGCGCTCCCCCATCGCGTCCCGCAGCGCCCGGTCCGAGCGCAGCGTCAGCACGGCCTCGGACGCCGCCGTGGCGTCGCTGAACGGCACGATGAACCCGCACTGGCTGCGCTCGACCAGCCCCGCCGCCAGCGGCAGCGGGGTGGTGATGACCGGGACCCCGCGCGCCATGTACTCGGCCACCTTGGTCGGCATCGAGTGCCGCAGGTTCGGGTCGTCCTGCAGCAGCGACAGCCCGGCCAGGGCGCCGTCGGTGATCAGCATGGCCTCGTCGTTGGGGGTGTACCCGTGCCAGCGGAGGATGCCGCGATCGCGGGCGGGCTCGATCAGCGCCCGGGCCTGGTCGTCGGCCGAGCCGACGAGCTCGAGGGTGATCCCCTGCGGGTGCACCAGCTCGGCCAGCGCCACCATCTCGGCCGCACCCCGGTCGGGTGAGATGTGGCCGACGTAGACCACCCGGGCCCGGCCGTCGTAGGGGGCGGCCTGGTCGGGCACGTAGGTGGTGTTGGGCACGACCGGGTGGACCTGCGCGAACCGCTCGTTGTAGCTGGTCTCGGCGACCAGCAGGTGCAGGTGGCGCTCGGCCAGGCCCTCGGCCCGCAGCACCCCGGACGCCGCGAACCGCCGCAGCGCGGGCGGCAGCCAGGCCTTGGTGTCGAGGGCGGCGGCGGTGTCCTCGTGCACGTCCCAGACGGTCGGCGGCAGGTGCGGGATCGTCGGCAGCACCAGCAGCAGCTCGGGGTCGTGCACCAGCAGCAGGTCGGCCGCGGGCGCGTACCGGGCCAGCTGGTGGCGGGCCGCGCGTAGCGCCGCCAGCCGCCGGCGTCCGACCGCCCGCGGCACGTCGACCCCTCTGACCTCGGGCCACGGGGTGACGTCGCAGGCGCGGAACGGCGCGATGTACAGCACATCGTGCCCGGCGTCGAGCAGCGCCCGGATCTCCCGGTGCAGGATCCGGGCGTCGGCCGGATGGTGCACCACCGTGCAGACGACGACCCGCATCGGCGCTACAGGGTCTCGGTGTTCGGGCCGGTGGCCCCGAGCGCGTCCAGCTTGCCCCGGGTGTCCAGGAACAGCTTGGCCGAGGCGGCCAGCGCCGGCAGGTCGTACTCGCTGTGGTCCTGGAGCAGGATCACCACGTCGGCGGTGACGATGTCGGTGTCCAGGTCGGTGACCCGGCGGACCGGCCGGTCGTCGATGGCCCAGTCCGGCACGTACGGGTCGTGGTAGGACAGCACCGCGCCGCGGGCCAGCAGCCGCCGGGCGATCGGCCGGGCGGGCGACTCGCGCTGGTCGGCGATATCGTGCTTGTAGGTGACGCCCAGCAGCAGCACGTTGGCCCCGTTGAGCGGCTTGGCGTGCCGGTTCAGCAGCTCGGCGGTGCGGTCGACCACGTAGCCGGGCATCCGGCTGTTGATCTCCTGGGCCAGCTCCACGAACCGGAACGGGTAGCCGAGCGTGCGGACCTTGTAGGACAGGTAGTTCGGGTCGATCGGGATGCAGTGCCCGCCGACGCCGGGACCCGGGTAGAACGGCTGGAACCCGAACGGCTTGGTCGAGGCGCACCGGATCGCGTCCCACAGGTCCACGCCGAGCTCGTGGCAGAACACCGCCATCTCGTTGACCAGCGCGATATTGACGTGCCGGTAGGTGTTCTCCAGCAGCTTGGCCATCTCCGCCTCGCGCGGCCCGCGGGCCTCGACCACCTGGTCGCAGACCTTGCCGTAGAACCGGGCGGCGGCCGCGGTGGCGTCGGGGGTGAGCCCGCCGACCACCTTGGGCGTGTTGCGCAGCCCGTAGACCGGGTTGCCGGGGTCGATCCGCTCGGGCGAGAAGGCCAGATGGAAGTCGACCTCGGCGTTCAGCCCGGACGCCTTCTCCAGGATCGGCCGGACCAGCTCGTCGGTGGTGCCCGGGTAGGTGGTGGACTCCAGCACCACCAGCATGCCCGGGCGCAGCAGCCGCCCGGCGCTCTCGGACGCGGCCCGGACCGCGGTCAGGTCGGGGCCGTCGGCCTCCGACAGCGGGGTCGGCACGCAGATCACGATGGTGTCCGGCTCGCCGATCTCGGCCTCGGAGGTGGTGGCCCGGAAACCGGCCGCCACCATCCGCTGCACGTCGGCGTCGGAGATGTCGTCAACGTGCGAGTGGCCGCTGTTCAAGAGGTCGACGACGCCCTGGCCGATGTCGTACCCGACCACGCTCAGACCGACGTTCGTCGCCTCTCGCACCAGCGGCAGGCCTACGTAGCCAAGCCCGATAACCAGCAGATCGACCTGCATTGATGGCGTCCCTTCGCCAGAAAATATGATCCGTGCGACCTTTATTGAGCGGCGCCGAGACGCTGGTAGGCCGCCCGGTAGATCGCCGCGTTGTAAGCCCAGGTCCGATCCCGGGCCACCCATTCACGCGCGTTCGCCCCGAGTTTGCGCCGAATGTCCGAACTATAGAGCAGGGGCTCCATGATATCGGCAAAGGAGCCGGGATCCCCGGAAGTCGCCAGAGCGCCCGTGACCTCGGGCCGGATGATCTCTCGGAGCGCCCCGACGTCGCTCGCGACCACGGTCAGCCCGCTGGCCATCGCCTCGATCGGCTTGAGCGGGGTGACCAGCTGGCAGACCCGGTCGTTGGTGCGCGGGATCACGAACAGGTCGAGCAGCGCGTGGTACTTGCGCACGTCGGCCATCGGCACCCGGCCGGTGAAGATCGCGGTCCCGGTCAGCCCCAGCTGCCCGGCCTGCCGCTCCAGGGCGGCCCGCTCGGGGCCGTCGCCGACGATCAGCGGCCGGACCGCCAGACCGCGGCTGCGCAGCTCGGCGATGGCGGCCAGCAGGGTGTCGATGCCCTCGTAACCGACCAGGTTGGAGACCACCCCGGCGACCTGCTCGCCCGGCCGCAGGCCGAGTTCGGTGCGCAGCCGGGACGCATCCGGCAGCGGCTGCAGGAACTCCTCCGACACCGCGTTCGGCACCACCAGCACCTTGTCGGGGGCGACGCCACGGGCCACGATCTCCGCCCGCATCACCTCGCCGAGCGTCACCACCAGGTCCGCTTCCTTCATGCAGCGGGTCTCGGCTTCCCGGCTGAGCAGGTAGAAGTCGCTGCGGGCGAGGTCGGGCCCGGGCAACGGCAGCGGCACCACCCCGTCGCGCGCGGCTTCGGTGGCCAGGCCGGTGACCGCCGTACCCGCGCTACCGGCCGCATCCCCGGAACCCTTTTCAGAATTTTTAAAGGGGACGGACCGGGCGGGGCTCCCGGCGTACTGCCCGGCCGGATCGCCGGGATCGCCGCCGTGCCGCGACAGCCAGGTCTCTTCCCAGAAGCCGCGGGCCTCATAGATCACCGGCAGCCCGAACTCCTCCCGCAACGCCAGCGCGAGCTGGCCGTTCAGGTGGTTGCTGGCCGCGTGCAGGACGGCCGGGCGCAGCCGCCCGACCAGCCGCACGGCCAGGTCGTAGCCGAGGCTGGCGGCGGCGTCGGGCCGCGGCGGCAGCCGGTAGGGCAGCAACCGGTGGTAGGGCAGGCCGTCGACCACCGCCACCCGGCGGCCGTCCAGGTGGCCCTGGGCGACCGGGAACCCGGCCTTGGTCACCACGTGCGGGTCCAGCCCGGCCTGGCGCTGGGCCACCCCGATCTGCTGGGTGCGGACCGTGTAGCCGGCGTTGGTGGTGGGCAGCGCGTCGGTGACCAGGTGCAGCACCCGGCCCGGCTCGGGCTGGTAGGACCCGCGCCGCCGGGGCAGCCGGTCCGGCCGCGGTATGCCCTGTTCCAGCACGTACAGCTCGCCGCCGAGGGTGCCGCGGACCTTGGCCTGCTTGCGCCCGGGGACGCCGTCGAGAGCAGCCACCGCGGCCCGCAGCCGGCCTTCGCGGCCGGCCAGCCGGGCCAGCAGCAGCGCCCGGGCCGGGTCGTTGGCCGGCATCCGGTCCAGCGCCGCCCGGGCGGTCTCGGGCCGGTCGACCGCCAGCGCGAACGCGGCCAGGCGGCGCGGCTCGGTGTCCAGCACCGCGAGCGCTTCCTTGCGGCGGCCGGAGCCCCAGGCCACCGTGGCCGGCCCGTAGGGGCCCGCCCACCGCAGCCACGGGCGTACCCTGCCTGGTAGCACGCGCCAGCCGAGCAGCAGCGCGCGGACCGGGTCTTCGGTCACGTGCCGCCACATGACCGACAGCGCCAGGGTCAGGACGCGTGGCGACACGCGGAGCGCAGATGCGCGACCGGCCGGCTGGGCGCGGTGAGAGGATCGCGACGTCACGACGGCAAACAATACTTGCCCGAACCAGGTAGAGGACGGAACACCAGGCGATGCTGGCACCCATCACTCATGTTCTCGGAGCACGGCCGAACTTCGTCAAGGCCGCCCCGGTGATCCGGGCGCTGGCGGCGCTGGGGAACCGGCAGCGGGTCGTCCACACCGGCCAGCACTACGACGAGCGGCTGTCGGACGTGTTCTTCGTCCAGCTCGGCCTGCCCGAGCCGGACGTCAACCTGGGGGTCGGCTCGGGTAGCCACGCCCAGCAGACGGCGGCCGCCATGACCGGTCTCGAGCAGGACTTCACCGAGCACCCGCCCGGCCTGGTGGTGGTGTACGGGGACGTGAACTCGACGGTGGCGGCCGGCCTGGTGGCGGCCAAGCTGCACATCCCGATGGCGCACGTCGAGGCCGGCCTGCGCAGCTTCGACGAGACGATGCCGGAGGAGAGCAACCGGCGGGTCACCGACCAGCTGTCGGCCCTGATGTTCGCGACCTCGCCGGAGGCGATCGGCTACCTGGCCAAGGAGGGCCGGCCGGTGGACGGCATCCACCTGGTCGGCAACCCGATGATCGACACGCTGATGGCCAACCTGGACCGGTTCGACACCGCGGCGGTGCGGGCCGAGCTGGGCCTGCCCGAGCGCTACGTGGTCGCCACCTTGCACCGGCCCGCCAACGTGGACGACCCGGAGATCGCGTCCGGGCTGGTCCAGGCGCTGCACGAGATCGCCGCGGTGATCGACGTGGTCATCCCGGTGCACCCGCGGGGCCGGGCGGTGCTGGAGGCGGCCGGGCTGTCGGCCCACAAAGGCATCCACGCGGTCCCGCCGCTCGGCTACCTGGAGTTCATGGGCCTGGTGCGCGGGGCGGCGGCGGTCGCCACCGACTCCGGCGGGGTGCAGGAAGAGACCACCCTGCTGCGGGTACCGTGCCTGACCGTGCGCCCGAATACCGAACGGCCCATCACGATCACCCACGGCAGCAATAGGCTCATCACGTCCGCCGAACTGGCTTCGGCCGTGCTGAAGGCGTGTGACGACGGGCCCTACACCGGCGAGCTGCCGCCCCTGTGGGATGGCCAGGCCGGACCGCGCATCGGGCGGATCATCACCGACTGGCTGGCCCGCGACGGCTGAGGAGACCTTCCCCAACCATGACCGAGAACGACAAGGCCGATCTGGCCCTGACCGTGTACGCCCCCGATCCGGAGGAGCCAGCAGAGGACGGCGAGGCCGGCCCGGCCAGCACGGCGGCCGATCCGGCCAGCACCGCGAGCGCGATCGCGCTGGCGGCCGAGCGGGACCGGCTGGCCCGGGCGCTGCGCGACACCCACCGGCAGCTGGCCACGGCCGAATCGCAGATGCAGGCGATGAAGCGCTCGGCCACCCTGCAGCTGGGCCAGGCCATCGTCGCGGCGGCCAAGCGGCCCTGGATCGGCGGCCCGCGGCTGCCCCGGCACCTGTACCGGATGTGGCGGGAGGGCCGCGCGGTCCGGTCGGCCGCCAGCGCCCAGGGCGACGGGTTCCGGTCCGAGGACGAGGCCCGCTGGGCCCGGATCCTGGAGGACGCCGGGGCCGGGGCGGCTGGCGACCGGTTCCTGGCCGCCTACACGGTGCCCGGCCTGGCCTGGTCGTCGTCGGCCCGGGCGGACGGTGAGGACCTGGCCGACGGGCTGGTGGTGGCCGGGGTGCTGACCGACACCAGCTGCGCCGCGCTGGCTCCTGACGCCACCGCCGAGCAGCTGCTGCCCCACGACGCGCCGTTCGTGCTGGAAGGCTCGGGCGCCGACCTGGTGCTGATCGAGGCGGCGGCGCTGCTGCCCGGGGGCGCCTGGGCGCACGCGGGCGACCCGGCCGCGACCGACCGGGGGCGGCGGCTGGCCGACCTGATCGACCTGGCCCGGGCACTCGGCAAGCCGGTCATCTTCCTCCGCAACGCGCCCTCCTACCTGATGCCCTACCTGGACTGGCTGGGCACCTACTGCGACGCGGTGGTGGACGGCGGCCTGGGGGTGCAGCTGGCCCGGTTCAACCCCATCGACCTGCCCGCCGAGCGGGACCAGACCCCGGTGTACGCGGCCGCCCGGGACGAGCGCGAACGGCCCGCCACCAAACGGCTGCTGGACGAGGTGACCGGGGGCGAGGAGGCCGGGCCGGGCTCGGTCCGGGTCATCGGCGCCCCCACCTGGCGCTCCGCGCCGGCCGTGTACCGCGAGCACGCGGTGTTCCTGGCCGCCACCGACGAACAGGCCCGTGAGCAGCTGGCCTGCGGCGCCCGGGCGGTCGGCCCGGTGACCGCGCTGCTGGACGGGGCGGCCGGGCGCGAGCTGGCGGCCGCCGCCGAGGCCGGCCCGCGCCGTCTGGCCGAGATCAAGGCGGTGCTGCACGACCTGTTCGAGACCCAGGCCACCCCGGTCCGGCTGGCCGAGCTGAGCGCCAAGGTGGGCCTGCCGCCGCGGCCGGTTCCCGGCCGCCGGGTGGCGGTGCTGGCCGGGCTGCGGGACCCGGGCGACGCCGGCCTGCTGGCCGACAGCGTGCTCAGCCAGCGGCTGCGGCCGGCCGAGGTCGTGGTCTGGCTCGACGGCGCCCAGCCGGGGTCGGCGGCCGCGCTCGACCCGCTCAAGGCCGAGGGCGTCGCCGTCACCGTGGTGACCGGCACCGGCCTGGCCGCCGCGGCCCGGTCGGCCACCGCGCCGTGGGCCGCGCGCTGGGCACCAGGTACCAGCTACCCGCCGTCGTGGCTGCTGGAACTGATGTGCGCGCTGGAGTGCTCGCGGGCCGACGCGGCCGGCCAGGTGCCCGGCGCCGACTACGTGTTCACCGACGCCCTCGACCCGGCCGTGGCCCGGACCGAGCTGTTCCGGGACGGGGCGCCGCCCGCGTCGGCCTGGGGGCGCCGGGGTCTGCGGCTGTTCGCGGTCGCCCCCACGGCCGTCCCCACGGCGGCCGTCACGGCCGCCGCCACGAGTGAGAAGGAGCAGGCCTGATGCCCGCGCGGTCCGCCCTGGTCTACGGGGACGTCAACCTCAACCTGATCGACGGGTCGGCGATCTGGGTCCAGTCGATGGTGCTGGCCCTGTCCCGCGCGGGCTGCGAGGTCACGCTGGTGGTCAAGGCCCCGGTGCAGACCGACCGGCTGATCGCCCCGCTCGACGGCCAGCCCGGGGTCACGATCCGGCGGCCCGCCGAGGAAGCGCTGCTGGCCGGCATCGGCCCCAACGGGATGACCCCCAAGCAGGCGTCGCAGGTGCTGAGCGCGGTCGACGCCGAGCGGGCGGCTGGGGCGGCCGGTGCCCGCCACGACATCGTGGTGCTGCGCGGGCGGCGGCTGGTCGACCAGGTGGTCACCGACGACGACTTCCGCGGCCGCCTGTGGACCTACCTGACCGACATCCCGCAGTCGATACCGGAGATGACCCCGGAGGCGGTCAGCTGGCTGGCCGGGGTGGCCGACGCCTCGCAGTACGTGCTCTGCCAGACCGAGGAGCTGCGCTGCTTCCTGGAGGGCAGCGTGCCCGCCGCCTGCGGCAAGTGCGTGCTGTTCCCGCCGGTGGTGCCGCCGGCGCCCGAGCTGACCGGCGAGCCGGCCGAGCCCAACGGGGTGCTGCGGCTGGTCTACACCGGCAAGTTCGCCCCCCGCTGGAACACCTACGAGATGACCCAGCTGCCCGCGCTGCTGGCCCAGCGCGGGGTCCGGGCCGAACTGCACATGGTGGGCGACAAGATCCACAACGACCCGGACGACCCCGGCTATAACCGGCGGATGCGGGACGCGCTCGGCGACCCCCCGGCCGACACCGGGACCGGCCCGCTGCCGGTCCCCGCCAACGGGGTGGTGTGGCACGGCGGCCACTCCCGCGAAGGCGCGATGCGGATCGCGGCCGCCGCCGACATCGGGCTCGGCTGGCGGCACCCGTCGCTGGACGCCAGCCTCGAGCTGTCCACCAAGGTGCTGGAGTTCGGCCTGCTCGGGCTGCCGGTCATCCTGAACCGGACGCCGATGCACGAGGCGCTGCTCGGGGCCGACTACCCGATGTTCGCCAAGGACCTGGACGACGTGGTGGCGATCGCCGAGAGCGCGGCCGCCGACCCGGCCGTGGTCAAGCTGGCCGCCAACCGGACGTCGGCCGCGGCCGCTGAGTACACGCTGGACAAGGCCTCGGAGCGGGTCCAGCGGTACCTGGACGACGCGCTCCCCCGCAGCCAGGCACCCGCCAACGCCAAGACCCTCAAGGTCGCGGTGGCCGGGCACGACCTCAAGTTCTTCACCCCGCTGCTGGAGTACCTGCGCGCCCAGGACGGCCTGGAGGTCCGGACCGATCACTGGATCTCGCTCGGCGAGCACGACGAGGAGGCCAGCCAGCGGATCTGCGACTGGGCCGACGTGGTGATCTGCGAATGGTGCGGCCCCAACGCGATCTGGTACAGCCAAAACAAGCGCAAGGGCACCCGGCTCATCGTCCGGCTGCACCGGTTCGAGCTGTTCGCCCGCTACCCGTACCGGGTCCAGATCAAGAACGTCGACCAGGTCGTCTGCGTGGACAAGTACTACGCGCAGCTCACCGCGGACAAGACCGGCTGGCCGGCCAGGAAGATCGTCGCGGTGCCGAACACGGTCCAGGTCAACCAGCTCGACCGGCCCAAGCTCGACGGCGCCCGGTTCGCACTCGGGATGGTCGGCATCGTGCCGTCCCGCAAGCGCATCGACCTGGCCCTCGACGTGCTCGAGGAGCTGCGCCGGGACGACGAGCGGTACATGCTCTACGTCAAGTCGGGCATGCCCTGGGACCACTGGTGGATCTGGCAGAAGCCGGAGGAGCGCGGGCACTACGCGGCCGCCCTGCACCGGATCCAGCGCTCGCCGCTGCTGCGCGGCGCGGTGGTGTTCGACCAGGCCGGCCGGGACGTCCCGGCCTGGCTCCGGCGGGTCGGGTTCGTGCTGTCGACCAGCGACGACGAGAGCTTCCACGTCGCCCCGGTCGAGGGCATGGTGTCCGGCGCGGTCCCGGTCGTCCGGCACTGGCCGGGGGCCGAGACCGTCTACGACACCCGCTGGATCCACGAGGACACGGCGGGCATGGCGGCCGCCATCGCCGCGCTCGACACCGACGAGAAGTGGCAGCAGGCCGCCGACCTGGCCAAGGCGCAGGCCAAGGAGATCTACAACCCGCGCACGGTGTTCCCGACCTGGTACCGGCTGATGTCCGAGGACCTGCCGCCCGCCAGCTCGGTGGCCCGGTTCTCGCTTCCTGGCATGCCCTGACGGCGGCATGTACTTCACGCTGGCGGTCTCGGGTCCGGACGCCGCGGCCTGCGCGGAGCTGACCCGGCGGGCCTGCGCGGCCGACCTGCGGGCACTGCCCGTGCCGGGGCCGGGCCGGGTGGCCTGGCGAGCCCCGAACGGCCGGGCGGCCCTGCTGGTCTGGGGTACCGGCGCGCCTCCGGGGTACGTGTCCCGCTCGGCCGCAGGGACGATCCGGGTCAGCGACGAGGCCGGTGGCGCGGTGTCCGTGGCCACCGGCGTGTGCCGGGTCGACCCGGTGTACCTCGCCCGGGCCGGGCGGGCCGTGGTGCTGTCGGACCGGGCCAGCTGGGCGGCGGCCGTGACCGGGAAGCTGAGCAGCCCCGATCCGCTGCTGTACGCAGGGGTGCTCGGGCCCGGTTACCCGCTGGGCGCGGTCACCCCGTTCGCTGGGGTCCGGGCGCTGGCGCCGGGCGCGTCCGGCCGGGCCGTGGCCGGGGTGTTCACCGAGGAGCGGCGGCCGCCGCTGACCGAGCCGGGCGTCGGCGGCGCGGCGGGTGCCGCCCGCACAGCGGCCGCCCTGGTCGAGGCGGTCACCCCGCTGCGCGACGCCGGGCGGCCGGTCGAGCTGAGCCTGACCGGCGGCAAGGACAGCCGGCTGATCGCGGCCGCGCTGGCGGTGGCCAAGGTACCCACCCGGGCCCGGACCTACGGGTTCGCCGACCACCCGGACGTGCTGGTGGCCGCCCAGGTCGCCCGCGAGCTGGGCCTCGAGCACGAGGTCGCCGAGCCGAAGACGTCAGCATCGGGTTCAGGCGACGCGGCGGCGGTCCAGGAGGTCGACGTGCTGGCCCGGCTGCGGGCCGGGGTGCTGGTGGCCGACGGGATGCTGTCCGCGTTCGAGAACGTCGGCCGCCCCGACCCCGACCCGAGCGAGGCGGCCATCGCCATCGGCGGCCACGGCGGTGAGCTGCTGCGGGGTGGCTACGCCAAGCTGATCCCGGGTTCGGCCGCCCGGCGGGCGGCGGCCTCGGCCGAGATGTTCCGGCGGCTGACCATGCGCCGGGTCCCGCTGCTGCGGGCCCGCGGGCGCGGTTCGTACCTGGCTACGCTGGCGCCCTGGGTGGCGGCCGTGGGCGCGCGGCCGGCCCGCGCTCTGGACGACTTCTACCTGGTCAACCGGGCGGGCCGGTGGTCGGCGGCCGCCCGCCAGGCCTACGCCATCCGGTCGGTACTGGCGCAGCCGTTCTTCGACGACCAGGTGGTACGGGCCGCCCGGGCGGTCCCGCTGGCCGAACGGCTCGACGACCGGCTGGTCCGGGGCGCGATCCGGTCGCTGCACGCGCCGCTGGCCGACCTGCCGCTGGCGGCCGACAAGTGGAAGTGCCCGCCCCCGGTCGAGCCGGTGGTGGGCGGGGCCGCCCCGGGCGGCCGGGGCCGCTTCGACTGGCGGCGCGCTTACGGCGACGAGGTGGCGGCGTTCCTGCGTGACTACGTCCTGGGCGCCGGGGAGTTGTTCTCGATCGTCAGCCGCCCGGCGGCCGAGAAGCTGCTGCGGCTCCCCCACACCGACCCGACCACGGTGTGGGCGCTGGCCACGCTGGCCGCCTTGAGGTCCGGCGACTGGCTCAACGCGCGCGACCCGGAGGGCCAGACCTTCGCCATCCCGGTCCCCGCGGCCTAGATATTCCGTTGGCTGGACGGCGGGGCCGCCGGATACTTGGCGGGTGACGGGCCGGGGGACGATCGCCGCTTACGCAGCCGCCGTGGTCGCGTTCGGGTACGCGGCGGTGAGCTTGTACTGGGCGGCCTGCGGGCGGGGGCTGCTGAGTACGATCGGCGGTTACGCCGAACAGGCGGCCTCGTCGGGCGGGGCCGGGGCGACCGCGCTCGGCCTAGCCGACGTGGTGGCCAAGGTGGTGGGCGGGCTGCTGGCGCTGGCGCTGGTGCAGCGCTGGGGCCGGGCCATCCCCCAGCGCGGGCTGCTGATCGTGGCCTCGGCCGCCAGCGTGCTGCTGGTGGTCTACGGCGGGCTCTACGTGCTGGCCGGCGCCCTGGTGCTGGCGAACGTCGTCCACCCGGCCGGGACCGTGGACCGGACCGCGCTGCGCTGGCACACCGGAGTCTGGGACCTGTGGTTCCTGGTCTGGGGGATCCTGCTGGCGGTCGCCACCGTCAGCTGGTGGCGCTCCCAGCGGCGGGCGCGGCAGGCGGAGCTGCGCCCGGCCGGGGCTCAGCCGCGGCCGTAGCGGGCTTCGGCCCGCCAGAAGTAGACGATGCCGACGACCGCCGCGAACACCGCCCAGCCCACGCCGGCCACCCACAGCTCGGGCATCGTGACCTCGGGGCGGCAGAACGCCTGGGCGTGGTAGTCGGTCAGGTGGGCCTTGAAGTAGGCGCACACGTTCGCGTTGTACGGCTGGGAACCGGGCGCGTTGGTGCGCTGGCTCTTCATCACCGCCAGCCGCATCAGCGAGATGTAGACCGCGGCCGGGTTGAGCTGAAGCACGTCCTTGGACCAGAGCGGGAGCACGGCCGGCAGGCTGGCGATCGAGTACATGACGCCGCAGAAGTAGCGCCACACCCGGGTCAGGAACGGCACCAGCTGGCTGACGTCGTTGAGCTCGGCGCCGATGCGGGCGATGATCAGGGCCGCGCCCACGTTGAACGTCGACTGCAGGATCAGCACCGGCACCGCCAGGAACCAGTACCAGGTCAGCGGCTCACCGTAGCCGAGCACGAACGCGACCATCACCACCATGGACAGCAGCAGCTGCTGAAGCTCCACGATCGTGTAGGCCAGCGGCAGCGAGGCCCGCGGGAACTGCAAGGCCCTGATCAGCGACAGGTTGTTCGACATCACCCGCGACCCGGTCAGGATCGACCGCTCGGTGAAGGTGAAGATAAACACGCCGATGACCAGGTAGGGGATGTAGTGCTCGATCCCCCGGTTGGCCTTGAACAAGATGCCGAAGATCAGGTAGTAGACCGCGCAGTTCAGCAGCGGGGTCAGCACCTGCCACACCTGGCCGAGACGCGCGTCGGTGTACATCGACACGTTCCGGGCGGTGGCGTAGGCCCAGATGAAGTGCCGCCGCTGCCACAGCTTGCCCACGTAGTCGAAGAACCCGGGCCGCTCGGCGCTCGGCTTCAGCCCGGCCCTGGTCGCCAGCTGAGCCAGCGGCTCGCTCGGCAGCGGCGTGGCGACCTTGGTGATGCCCTCGGCGTTCGCCAGGCTCCCAGGGGCGCTGAGCTGCGAACGATCAGCCATGAATTTGGTTTCCTTTGTGACCTGGAGCACGCGTTCCCGGCGCCAGACCTAACCAGGCGCCAGCCGACATTACCGCACGGGCCGCTGGCCTGAGCGCTAGCGCAGGTGGCCGGTATCGTTCAGTGACCTAACGACCGCCGGGCCGTCACTGAACCAGTGGATCTCGTTCAGCGCGCCGACGTCCAGGTGCATCCGGTACATGGCCGCCGGCGGCGCCAGCAACGCCTCGGTCAGCAGCGTTTTGATCGGCGTCACGTGGCTGACCACTACCACCGTCTCCTGCGGGTAGCGGTCCAGCAGCCGGGCCAGCGCCGCCCGGACCCGGACGCCGACCGTGGCGAAGCTCTCACCGCCGGGCGGGGCCACCTCGGGGTCGCTCAGCCAGGCGGTCACCTCGTCCGGCCAGCGCTGCTGGGCCTCGGCGAAGGTCAGGCCTTCCCAGGCCCCGAAGTCGGTCTCCCGCAGGTCGCCGTCGGTCATCACCGGGGCGCCGGTCGCCGCCGCCACCTCGGCCGCGGTCTGCCGGGCGCGCAGCAGCGGCGAGGTCACGATCACGTCCACCCCGCCCTGGGCCGCCAGCCGTTCCCCCGCCAGCTTGGCCTGGCGAACGCCGGTCTCGGTGAGCTCGATGTCGCCGAGGCCGGCGAACCGCCGCTCGGTCGACAGCGGAGTCTGCCCGTGCCGCAGCAGCAGCATGATCGTGGGCTGGCCCTGAGCCGCGCCCCAGCCCGTAGCCGGGGCATTCGCAGAAGAGGCATCCACAGCGGGGGCGGCGGTACGCTTCTTGCTGTTATCAGCGGCGGGCGGGACCGGCTTAGGGTCCGGGCGGCTCTTGCGGCTGGAACGCCCGGTAGCGGCGTCCATCGCCTCGTTGGCGAGCCGGTCGGCGTCCTTGTTCTGCTCGCGGGGCACCCAGGTGTAGGTCACCCGGCTGAACGAGCTGGCCACCTCGGCCGCCGTCGCCGCCAGCGGCTTCATGTCCGGATGCTTGACCTTCCAGCGGCCGGACATCTGCTCGACCACCAGCTTGGAGTCCATCCGGACTTCGACGTCGGCTCGCGGGTCGATCTCGGCGGCGGCCCGCAGCCCGGCGATCAGCCCGTTGTACTCGGCCACGTTGTTGGTGGTGGTGCCGAGCGACTCGGACCGCTCGGCCAGCACGATGCCGGTCTCCACGTCCCGGACCAGCGCCCCGTAGCCGGCCGGCCCGGGGTTGCCGCGTGAGCCACCGTCCGCTTCAACGATGAACCGGGGCATCAGAGGCCAGACTCGGCGGTACGGACGAGGATGCGGCGGCACTCCTCGCAACGGACCACTTCGTCGGCCGGGGTGGCACGGATCTGGTTCAGGTCAACGGTGTTCAGCGTCAGGTGGCAGCCCTCGCAGCGGCCGCGCCGCAGCATGGCCGCGCCCACCCCGTGCTGGGCCCGCAGCTTGTCGTACAGGGTCAGCACGTCGGCGGGCACGTCGGCCGCGACCGTGGACCGGCTGGCCTCGGCCTTGGCCGCCTGCTCGCCGATCTCCGTGAGGGCGGCGTCGCGCTTGGTCGTCAGCTCGGCCGCCTGGCCGGTCAGGGCGTCCTGCTCGGTGACGAGCTCGGTCCGGCGGGTGTCGGCCGCCTCGCGCCGCTCCATCACGTCGAGCACGACCTCTTCCAGGTCGGACTGGCGGCGCAGCAGCGATTCGACCTCGGACTGCAGGTTGGACAGTTCGCGGGCGGCCGAGACCTGGCCGCTGTCCAGCCGGGACCGGTCGCGGTCGATCCGCTGGCGGACCTGCTCCACGTCCCGTTCGGCCCGGGTCTGTTCCCGGTCCAGGTCACTGAGCTCAGTGTCCGCCATCACGACGCCGTCCCGAAGCTCGGTACTGCGGGCGTCGATCTGCTCCAGCTGGGCAATTTCCGGCAGGGTCCGGCGGCGATGGTCGAGCCGCGCCAGCTCAGCGTCGAGATCCGCCAGTTCGAGCAGGCGCAGTTGTGCTTCGGGAGATGCTTTCACGCGCCCCACGTTAGCCCCACCCAGGAGCACTGTCGCGTGGTAGACATGCCGCCATGGAGATCCCGCGGGTCAGCCGACCCTTCATGCCGGGTTACGGCATCGCGGGCCCCGATCAGGGCAGCGGCCTGCTCGACTGGTCGTGGGCGGCGGACCGGCTGACCGCGTCCCGCAACTACTGGGTGGCGACCGTGTGGCCGACCGGGCGGCCGCACCTGATGCCGGTCTGGGCCACCTGGGACGACAGCACGCTGTGGTTCTCCAGCGCGGTCGGCTCCCGCAAGACCAAGAACCTGCGGGCCGACCCGCAGTGCGTGATCACCACCGACGCCTCCGACCCGGTCATCATCGAGGGCCGGGCCAATGCGGTCACCGAGCCCGCCCAGCTGCAGCGGGTCGTCGACCTGATGAACGCCAAGTACGGCATCCACATGCAGCTCGGCTACCTCGACCCGGCCGTGAACGCGACGTTCGGGGTGCGCCCCGCCCGGGTGTTCGGCATGCGGGACGCGGATTTCCAAGGGTCACCAACTCGTTGGATCTTTGACGATTAAAACGACGGTAGTTTGAAAGCCAGAAGCGCTCCGTGCCCGTATGACTAGGTGACGCGGGCCGGCCGGCGGTGCGCACGGCAACGGGAGGGGCTGCGAACCCTTACACGCGGCACCGGGCCACCAGCTACGGTGCCATCGTCGGCGTCCTGACCGCCGCCGTCGCCATGGGGGTCGGCCAGTTGGTCTCCGGGCTGACCGTCCGCCAGGGCGCCCCCTGGGCGGTGGTCGGCGAGGCCGCCATCAACCTGGCCCCGCCCCCGGTCAAGAACTTCGCCATTTCCGCGTTCGGCTCCAACGACAAGAACGTCCTGGTGGCAGGCATCCTGGTGGTGCTGGCGATCTTCGCCGCGGTGGTCGGGGTGCTGGCCTTGCGCCGCCTGGCCTACGGCTACCTGGGCCTGGTGATCTTCGCGGCGGTGGGCGTGGCGGCCGCGATCAGCCTCCCCAAGGCCAACGCGGGCTGGGCCGCGCCGACGGTGATAGGCGCCCTGGTAGCCGCCTTTTTCCTGAAAAAGCTGACCGAATTGGCGCTCGCGGCCAGCCCCACGTCCCCCGCTTCTCCACCAGCCCCATCGGACTCTGAAGACACGCCGGGTACGGAGGACACGTCGGCCCCGCCGGTCAGTGCGGGGGCGTCGGCCTGGACGCGCTCCGGGGCGGGGCCGGCCGCCGATCGGACGGACGATCTGTCGACGCCGGGCGACGGGCCACCGCTGGAGCCGTGGACCTACCGGTCACCCAGCCGCCCCGACCGGCGCCGGTTCCTGGTGGCCAGCGGGCTGGCGGTCGGCACCACCGCGGTGACCGCGCTGGCCGGGCGCGAGCTGAACGCCCGCCAGAGCGTCACCGCGGCCCGCGCCACCGTCCACATCCCCAAGGCGACCGATCCGGCCCCGCCGCTGCCGGCCGGGGTCAACCTGAACATCCCGAACCTGAGCCCGTTCGTCACCTCGAACTCGAGCTTCTACCGGGTCGACACCGCCATCGTGCTGCCCCAGGTCGACCCGGCGAGCTGGCAACTGCACATTCACGGCATGGTCGACCGGGAGATCACGATCAGCTTCGCCGAGCTCCTGCGCCGCCCGCTGCTCGAGCACTACGTGACCCTGACCTGCGTCTCCGACCCGGTCGAGGGCCCCTACATCGGCAACGCGAAGTGGCTCGGGGCCAGCCTGGCCGACCTCATCCGCTCGGCCCGCCCGCAGGCCGGCGCCAGCCAGCTGCTGTGCACCTCGGTGGACGGCTTCACCTCGGGCACGCCGATCGAGGTGGTGCTGGACGGCCGCGAGGCGCTGCTGGCGGTGGCCATGAACGGCACCGCGCTGCCGGTCGAGCACGGCTTCCCGGCCCGGATGGTGGTGCCCGGCCTGTACGGCTACGTGTCGGCCACCAAGTGGGTCACCGACATCAAGGTCACCACCTACCAGGCCGAAATCGCCTACTGGGCCCAGCGCGGCTGGTCCGCGCAGGCGCCGATCAAGACCGAGTCGCGGATCGACGTCCCGCTGGCCGGGGGCACGGTCAAGTCCGGCCGGACCGCGGTCGCCGGGGTGGCCTGGGCCCAGCACAAGGGCATCGCCGCCGTCGAGGTCCGGGTCGACGGCGGTTCCTGGCAGCGGGCCACGCTGGCCGCCGTGCCCGGCATCGACACCTGGCGCCAGTGGGTCTGGTACTGGGACGCGACGCCCGGCAACCACACCCTGGAGGCCCGCGCCACCGACAACACCGGCTACACCCAGACCGCGACCCAGGCCCCGCCCGAGCCCAACGGCGCCTCCGGCTACCCCGCCACCCAGGTAACCGTGAAGTCCTAGGAGCCTGCCTGCCGCGGCGTGAGCGCCGGGGTGGCGGGGGCCAGGTAGCGGGCGAACACCCGGCGTTCCAGCAGCGTCCAGGTGGTGGTCGTGAGCAGGCAGAGCACCCCCGCCAGCGGCAGGAAGGCCGCGAACACCACGGTGATCAGCGGGGTCAGCCGGCCCAGCCAGGCGGGCGGGGCGGCTGGGGCGGGCGGGGCGCTCGCCGCCGGAGACCTGGACGCGGCCGGCGTCGGCGCTGAAGCCCGGGCCGGCACCGGGAACAGCCGGCGGGAGATCCGGACGGCCAGGTAACCAGCCACCGCCAGCAGCACGAACAACGCGGCGAAGACGCCGCCCTGAACACTCAGCGGGCCGGGGCTGGTGAGCCAGTGGGCGCCGAGCACCGCGCTGAACAGATGGTGGTGGAGCAGCCGGTTCGGTGCGCCGTTGATGGCGCCCGTCCGGAACAGCAGGTACATGACCGACAGCAGCGGCCACTGCAGCAGCAGCGGCAGGTAGCCGGCGAACATGCTGGTGCCGTTGGCGCGGTACAGCGCCTTCATTTCCCGGGTCAGCCGGTCGGGGTCGCGGCGGTGACGCTGGCGCAGCGCCTGCAGCTGGGGAGCCAGGCGGCTCTGGGCGAGCTGGCCGCGCAGCGCGTGATAGCTGAACGGCAGCAGGAGCAGACGGACCGAGACGGTGAAGACGATGATCGCGATGGTGACGGCCAGGCCGCCGGCCAGTGGGGTGAGTGCCCCGGCCAGCGCGCTGACCACGTAGTAAGCAGCGTCCACGGGGACGTCGAAGATGTCGGACATGGCAGAACCCTCCAGCGGGTCAACGGGATTGACGGGTGCTGGAGACGGCCGTCGTCAGGCCCGGGCGCCCGGCCGGCGCGGACCAGCGCCGGGGCGCGGAGGAATCAGGCGGCCGCCGGGCGGGCCGAGGGTGCTCTCGGCCGCGAACGGCCCGCCGCGTCCGGGTCCCGTTGCCGCAGGAAGCCAGCGCACCAGGACTTCTCCTGCAGGCCAGAGGCGCGGCGGTGCAGCGGAACGGCGGTCACCGCGGCCGCCCGCCGGGCGCTGCCAGCCACGACCGCCACGACCAGGCCGGTGAGCATCGCGGCGAGCACGGCCGCGCTGGCCACGGTGAGGCCACCGGGGGCGGCGAGGAAATAGCCGACGACCATAGCCAGCGCCAGTGCGCAGGCCCGGATCGCTGGCATCGCCGCCTCCCTCGCCGGAACTGGCCTCGGCCGAAGCTAGCCCTTGCCGGTCAGCTTACGCCGCCAATTCGCCGACGGCGGCCAGCAACCGGTCGACGTCGGCGCGGTTGTTGTAGTGGACCAGGCCGGCCCGGATCGCGCCGCCGGAGTCACGCAGGCCGAGGACCCCGGTCAGTTCCCAGGCGTAGTTGTGCCCGTTCCAGACGTTGATGTGGCGTTCAGCCAGCTGAGCGGCCACTTCGGCGGGCGGCCGCCCGTTGACGTTGAAGTACGCGGTCGCGGTCCGGCTGGCCGCCTTGCCGTAGGTGGTGACCTGGCTGAGCGCGTTCAGGCCGCCGAGCAGGGTACCGAACAGGTCCTGCTCGTAGGCGTGCACCGCGGTCATTGAGCCGAGGATCCGCTCGCGCCGGGTGCCGTAGCGCTCGCCGCCCAGGCTGGCCAGGTGGTCGACGGCGGCGGTGACCCCGGCCAGGTCGGCGTAGGCGGGGGTGCCGTACTCGAAGCGTTCGGGGATCGTGTCGGGCGACGACGCGAGCTTGTCCGGGTGCAGGGTGTCCAGCAGTTCGGGGTCGGCGATGACCGTGCCGACGTGCGGCCCCGACCACTTGTAGGCGCTGGTCGCGTAGAAGTCGGCCCCGAGCGCGAGCACGTCGACCGGGACGTGCGGCGTCGCGTGCACGCCGTCCACGTAGGTCAAGGCGCCCGCCTGGTGGGCGATAGCGGTGATCGCGGGCACGTCGGGCCGGCTGCCGAGGATGTTGCTGGCGGCGGTGACCGCCACCAGCCGGGTCCGCTCGTTCACCAGCTCGGCGTACTGGCCGGTGGGCAGCTCACCGGTCGATATGTCGACCTCGGCCCAGCGCACGGTCGCCCCGGCCCGCTCGGCCGCCTGCAGCCAGGGCCGGACGTTGGCGTCGTGGTCGAGCCGGGACACCACGATCTCGTCGCCGCGGCTCCAGGTGGCGGCCAGCGTCCCCGCCAGCCGGTAGGTCAGGGTGGTCATGTTGGGGCCGAGGATGACGCCGTCGGACTGCCCGCCGACCAGGTCGGCGACGGCCTCCCGGCAGCCGTTGACGATCGCGGTGGCCCGGTGGCTGGCGGGAAACGCCCCGCCCGCGTTGCCGATCCCGGCCCCGGCGGCGGCCGCCACCGTGTCGATGACAGCCTCCGGGACCTGAGTGCCGGCCGCCCCGTCCAGGTAGGAGTATCCGTCGCGAAGGGCCGGATAGGCGGCCCGCACCGTCTCTACGTCGAAGGTCACGCTAGCCATGCTGGCACTGGCGGGTCAGCTCGGCCAGAGCGGGGTCAGCTCGGCCAGTGCGGGTCACGGCCGAAGACGGTGAGCATCGTCTCCCACACGTCGCCCTCGACCGGCGCCGCCACCAGCAGGCCGGACGCCTCGGCCGGGCGGAGCGGGGGCGACCCGGCCCACCAGCCGTCGAAGACCAGTTCCGGGTCCGCGGGCCGGTAGTCCACCCCCAGCGACCGGGCCAGGTCCCAGGCGTGCACGTGCCACTGGCCGCAGGCCACCCCGGCCATCTCGCCGACCGTGACCACGATGCCCCGGTAGTAGTGGTGCGGCTGATCCCACAGCGGCGGGACCCGGACCGCGTAGGAGCGGGCCGACGCGGCGAACGCGGCGATGTGCTCGGGCGCGGGCACGTCGGGCAGTTCAGCCAGCTCGGCCGCGTTCTGGCGAGCCAGCTTGCGGGACAATGTCGCGGCCGGGAACCCGGTCGCCATCAGCCGGGCCAGCCGGCTGTGGGGGGCGTCGTCCAGGTACTCGTGGTAATCGTCGGCCATGCAGCGCAGGTGGCCGGCGATGTCGGCGGCCCGCCAGTCGCCGCAGGGCGTCGGGGCCGACCATTGGGCGTCGGTGAAGCGGGCCGCCAGCTCACAGATGACGGTGACACCGTCACGGTAAGCAGCCAATCCAGGCCCGGACGACCAAGCTGTCATCGACAACCGTCGATGTGGTCGCGCGTCACGGATCCTCCTGGCCGGGAACCGGCAGCCGGTACGCGAAGCTTCCGGGGGAGCCAGCGTGCCAGAGTTGACCGACCCAGACAAGCCAGGCACCGTAACGATCCGCACGCACGGCTGCGATGTTCGCCCAGTTGGCCACACTCTGTTCAATACCGGGAGTAGTGAGGCTTGCCGCCACCGGTGGGGCTGGCGTGACTGGAGGGTCGGGGTGCCCGGACGAAACACGCAACGTTGCGTATGGCGTCAGCGGCCGCTTGGCGGGCGCCGCAATGCGGGACGCAACGTTGCGTATGGCGCCGCAGGCGGGGACCGGCGGAAGCGCCCGGAGACGGGACGGAACGTTGCGTCTATAGATGGTGCGGCGGCCGTGGTGGGCGTGATGCATCCGGGGACGGGGACGGGACGGCGCGTCGTAGGGGATGCTGTGCCACCCGGTCCCCGCGATACGACTACGCTTAGCTCGGGCTGAGCGCCGCCACCTCGGGTGAGGGGCGGGCCGGCCGGTAACGGTTGGCGGTTAGCGAAAGGGCGCGGCGTGAAGAAGGTGCGGGTTCCGGTCACCAGCGAGGCGCTGAACAAGCACGCGGAGGATGTCGCGCTGGCGGGCAAGTTCGACGACCTCTACGAGGACGCCCGGCAGGCCGAGGTCAGGCTGCGGGAGGCTCAGGCCCGGCGCGCCCCGCTGACCGAGCAGCGTCCGCTGGCCGTCGCGCTCGATTCGGCGCTGACCGCGGTGATGCGGGCCGCCTACGCCGCCCAGCGGGCCGAGATCGGCCCCCGCGGTTACGACGACCGGATCTTCCGGCGCAAGGCCATGGCGAAGCCGGCCGTGCACGCGCTCACGGCCGAGGCCGAGCGACTGCTCACCCTGCGCGAGAACCACCGGCTGAACGGCATCCCGCCGCAGCCGCTGCAGCCCGCCGTCTGACCCGGTCACACCCGGGCCCTGGTTCCAGGTGGACTAGTCCTTTGCCACCCGCGGTCTAGTCACTTCTTGCCCGGCGGGCTGTATCAGCGCGCCCATCGGGTGCTCCGTTAAACAGACGAGCCCGCCAGGCCCGTTGCGACACGCACTCTGACCTGCGCCTTGACTCGTTGGGGCCCGCGCCGTCGGCCATCGCCCTACAGTCGGTGTCAGTGCAGTGAGGGCAGTCGCCCGCCAACTGAACAGCGGGCCGGGAACGGCTCATCGAACCCGCGTCCCACCAGGAACGTTTAAGTAGATGCCAGCGGGAAGCGGAACTGATGAGGCGCTGGTACCACGGGCCGCTCCGGGGAGCCGGACCGGCCAATGGACCAGACCAATTTTGGTGTCGCTCTTGCGCCCGCGCGGAAGCCGGGAGCACAGTTGGTCTAGAGCAAGTGGTCTAGGCCACCTGGTCTGGGAGACGGCCGCCAGCCGCCTCGCCGACCGGAGCGGGACCGTAATGACCAGGCCACGAGGCGTAGTCACAAAATGTCATAGCGGATAGCCCACCGGAAGCTACAAAAGGCGCTCCGGAAAACGGTCAGAACGAGCCATGTTGCAGCCGGCACTGGCTGCGGCACACTAGCATGTGATTCAGAACACGCACGAATTAGAAGCTGCAAGGAGCACGACATGTGCCAACACACGCCACGGTGTCCGGAGGCGTCCGCCTCGGACCGTGAGGCGGCGCGGACGCTCGCAAGTCACCCTGATCAGGGGTGGAGCCTCCTCTGCAACGGGATCGTTATTTTCGAAGACACCGGTGAGCTGCTGCCGGGGGGTATGTGCATCGACCCGCACAGGCCCACTGACCTGGTGTTTAAGTCGACGGTCAGTTCCAGTCACCCCGGACACGCCCCCGCCGCCTAAGACGGCCGGGGCTTTTTTCTTAA
>Ga0213875_10000480_pt1 | contig 34004 bp, 34 predicted proteins | sample BarmaccomBMRX_R8_FD_160105 | JGI IMG/M metagenome (GOLD analysis project Ga0213875, IMG submission 160105) | Root-associated microbial communities from Barbacenia macrantha in rupestrian grasslands, the National Park of Serra do Cipo, Brazil - RX_R8 | ecosystem: Host-associated > Plants > Roots...
CAGGGCCAAGAGCGCGGCGGCAACGGCCACCGTGGCGCGCTCGCGGTCCGGACAGAGGCTGCGCGCCATGCCCCATACGGCTTGCGCCACCACCGCAACCGCCACCAGCTTCAACCCGTGCAGCCACCCGGAATGCGACAAATCGCCAAACCGCGTCACCCCATAGCCGAACAGGATCATCGCCAGCGCCGAAGGAGCGGTAAAGCCCAGCCAGGCGGCAAAAGCGCCGGGCAGACCGGCCCGCAGCAGGCCGATCGCGATCCCGGTCTGGCTGCTGGCCGGACCCGGCAGGAACTGGCACAGCGCGACGATATCGGCAAACGCGGTCTCGTCGAGCCAGCGCCGCCGCGCGACGAACTCGGTGCGGAAATAACCGAGATGCGCGACCGGCCCGCCGAAGCTGGTCAGCCCGAGCCGCAGAAAAGCCCGGAAGACCCCGCCCGCCGAACCCCGCTCAGAAGCGGTGCTCGCTGCGGCGTCGATGGCGGGGCTCATGTCTTGGGCGGCGGCGGCGCCGTGAACTGGGCGAGATTGACGAAGCCGAGCCCCTGTTCGATCGCCTCGACCTGATCGACGGCGTCGTCGAACCCGTCATGCCCGAAGGTCTGGCGCTCGATGTCCTCGAACTTGTCGCCCATCTCGTCCAATTGCTTGGCTGACAGCGCATCCTTCCAGGCCGGGAACACGATCGTGTCCTCGCGCGCCGTGTGGTTCTCGTACATCAGATCCATCGTCTCGAAGGCGCGCGCGAGCGGCTCGGCATCGCCGCTGCCGATCGCGCCCTTGCCGGCCACGGCGAGAATGTAGCCGGTAATCTCGCGGCCGCGGTCGTGCTGCGCGATCAGCACTTCGAGCAGGCCATTGGTCGGGCCGCCCGCCTGGCGCAGTTGCGGGAAGATGTAGGCCTCCTCGAGCTTCTTCTCGTGGTAGTCCTCGCCGAAGCTGCGGAACAGCTCGGCGGCTTGCCGGATCGGGGCCGGATCCACCGTCGCTCCGCCGCGCAGCCGCGCCGCGGTTTCGCGATAGACCAGCAGGATGCGGCGCAGCACGCCGTGCTCGCGCATCAGATCCTCGGCGGCGCCGACCTCCTTGTCCTGCCCCGGCCCGGCTCCCCGGCCCTGGTCTTGGCCCGGAGCGGGGGTATCCGCGGCGAAAACGCGACCGGCGCCCGAAAGCAGGAGCCCCGGAAGCAAAAGCCCCGGGGTAGCCAGCAGCAGGCGGCGGCTCTTGGCGAATGCGGTCATAACGGCTTCCTTCACCGGTTTCAGTCAAGGCTGCGCGGCAAGGCGCATCCATCCATGTCGTCATGGTCCATGTGCAGGTGGCGCAGCACGGTCGGCGCGAGGTCGATCAGCGAAGTCGGCGAATTGTGCCGGCCCGGCACGAAGCCGCCGCCGGCAACCATCAAGAAGGGCCGCTGCTCGTGCGGACCGAGGCCGCCATGCTGGCCGAACCCGGTGCATTCCTTGGGTTCGAGGCTGTCGCGCACGATCGCGCTGTACCCGGCGATGCCGTACGGATTTTCCCGTGCCTCGGTCGCGAGGGTCGCGGCGATGCGCATCGGGGTGTCGGTCGGGAGGCCCACCGCGGCGAGAGCGGGGCCGGCGAACACCCTTCCGATCCAATCCTCGGCGGCCAGAAAACGCGCGACGCGTTCGACGAGGTCGCTTTCCGGCGATGCGAAATACAAGGTCGCCGCCGTGCCGTTCGGCGCCACGACGACATCGCTCGACCCCGCCCCGGCCTTCAGCCCGGCCTCGATCAACAGCGTATCGAGATCGATCGTGCGTCCGATCGTCTCCATGCCGTGATCCGAGCCGACCACGAGCAGGATGCGCTCGCCGGCCGGGTCGAGCCGCCGCACGGTTTGCATCACCTCGCGTACGCATTCATCGGCCCCGGCGATCGCGGCGCGGTGCTCGGGCGACCCCAAAGGCGCGTGATGCCCGGTATAGTCGGGCTCCGACAACCACATGATCGCGAGGGCCGGCGCGCGTTCGCAGAGGATCTCGTCGCAGAAGCGGCGGGTCATCGCCCGGTCGCCGTCGAGGCCCTTTTTCAACGCCCGGCTGCGGGGTCGTCGAGCGGACGCAACCCGGGGCCGAAGCTGCCGGCCGAATGGTAGACCCAGCCATGTCCGTCCGGGTCCTGGAAATACGCCGCGCCGGGCGAAACGTTGGCGCAGCTGATCGCGGTTTCGCCATGCCAGCGCAAGCGCTCGGCCAGAGTCGGAACCCGCAGCGTGCGCCCGGTGGCACGCCGCATACGGTCGCGAAAATCGGGGGCTCCGGCCGAGCGGCATACGAGGCCCTGGCCTTCGTCGAGCGCCATCGTGTTGCCGAGCAGGCCGTGGCGGGCCGGGCGGCAGCCGGTCGCGATCGAGGCGGCGCTGGCCCGCGTCGTCGACGGGAAGACGCTGCGATGGGCCGCGAACACGGCCGCCTGATCGGCCAGTTCGCTGAGAAAGGGAGCGTTGGCCGGGGTGATCAGATCCGCACGCAGGCTGTCGCAGATCACGATGACGGCAGACGGCTCGTCCGGCATGTTCGCAGCCCCCGCTGATGGCTGGCGCGAAGAATAGCATTTTCATAGCCGCCGGGAGTGGCCCTGCCCTTCAAACCGACAGCCGGCACGGCGGCCGGCGTGGCGGTCGGGCGCATCGGTTTCCTCGCGCCGCAAAGGATGGTATGGAGGCGAGAATATCTCGCTGCGGCAACGGGAATGCGTTGCCGATTGCTGCCGAATTTCGTGGCGCTCGCGGCGATGCTGCCGGGTCCGCCTGGGAGGAGCCTCAGATGAAATCAGCGGTCCTGGCCGCTTTCGCCGCGCTGTTGCTGTTGGGTCCGGCGGCCCATGCGCAGAACGACAAGAACACGGTCAAGATCGGCGTGCTGGCCGACATGTCGGGGCTTTACGCCGATCTCGGCGGTCCCGGCTCGGTGACCGCGGTGCAGATGGCGGTCGATGATTTCGGCGGCACCGTCAACGGCAAGAAGATCGAGGTGGTCAGCGCCGACCACCAGAACAAGCCCGATCTCGGCTCGGCGATCGCGCGCAAATGGTTCGACGAGGACGGGGTCGACATGATCACCGACCTGACCACGTCGAGCGTTGCATTGGCCGTGCAGGAAGTGGCGCGCAGCAAGAACAAGGTGATCCTGGTCTCCGGCGCGGCCTCGTCCGATCTGACCGGCAAGGCGTGCGCGCCGACCTCGATCCACTGGACCTACGATACCGTGGCGCTGGCCAACGGCACCGGCGCCGCGGTGGTCAAGGCGGGCGGCGACACCTGGTTCTTCATCACCGCCGATTACGCCTTTGGCCACGCGCTCGTTCGCTACACCACGGCGGTGATCACCGAGAATGGCGGCAAGGTGCTGGGCTCGGTCAACGTGCCGCTGAACACAGCCGATTTTTCCTCCTATCTGCTGCAGGCGCAAAGCTCGAAGGCAAAGGTGATCGGTCTCGCCAACGCCGGCGGCGACACGATCAACTCGATCAAGCAGGCGGCCGAGTTCGGCATCGTCGCCGGCGGGCAGAAGCTGGCGGGCCTGCTCGTCTTCCTGTCCGACATCCACAGCCTCGGCCTGCCGACCGCGCAGGGACTGCAGCTGACCGAATCCTTCTACTGGGACCAGAATGACGAGACGCGGGCATGGTCGAAGCGGTTTTTCGACAAGACGCAGCGCGAGCCGACGATGAACCAGGCCGGCGTCTATGGCGCCACGATGCATTACCTGAATGCGGTCAAGGCCGCGAACGGCCTTGATGCGATGGCGGTGATGAAACAGATGCGGGCAACCCCGGTCAACGACTTCATGACCAAAAACGGCAAGATCCAGGAAGACGGCACCCTGATCCGCGATATGTACCTGTTCGAGGTCAAGAAGCCGGCGGAATCGAAAGGGCCGTGGGACTACTACAAGCAGATCAGCATCATTCCCGGCGCCCAGGCTTTCAAGCGCGCCAACGGCAATGAATGCCCGCTGGTCAAAGGTTGACGCGTTTCGACAGCCCGGCTTTCTCCTGATCTTCGGCCTGCATGTTCAGCTGGCTCCATATCGCGATACCGCCGGCGCCGGCCCTGTTTGCGCAGTTGCTGGTCGGGCTGATCAACGGCGCCTTTTACGCCATGCTCAGCCTTGGGCTTGCCGTCATTTTCGGCATGCTCAATATCATCAACTTCACGCACGGCGCCCAGTACATGCTGGGGGCATTCTGCGCGTGGTTCCTATTGAACTGGGCCGGGATCGGGTATTGGCCCGCGCTGGTCATTGCGCCGATCGTCGTCGGCGCCGTCGGCATCGTCATCGAACGCGTGTTCCTGCGGCGGATCTATCAGCTCGATCACGTCTACGGGCTGCTGTTGACCTTTGGCCTGGCGCTGATCATCGAGGGCATTTTCCGCGAGCAATACGGGTCTTCGGGGCAGCCCTACACGATCCCGCCCGCCTTGCAGGGCGCCCATAATCTCGGCTTCATGTTCCTGCCGAATTACCGCGCCTGGGTCATCGTCGCGTCCTTGAGCGTGTGCCTCGCGACCTGGTTCGTCATCGAGCGCACCCGGCTCGGCGCCTATCTGCGCGCCGCGACCGAAAATCCGGTGCTGGTCCAGGCCTTCGGGATCAACGTACCGCGCATGATCACGCTGACTTACGGCGCCGGCGTCGGGCTCGCGGCGCTGGCCGGGGTGTTGGCCGCGCCGATCTATCAGGTCAGCCCGCTGATGGGCACCAACATCATCAACATCGTGTTCGCGGTGGTCGTGATCGGCGGCATGGGGTCGATCCTCGGCGCCATCATCAGCGGATTCACCTTGGGCCTGATTGAAGGCATGACCAAGGTGTTCTACCCTGAAGCATCGAGCACGGTGATTTTCGTGATCATGGCCTTCGTGCTGCTGCTGAAGCCGGCCGGCTTTTTCGGCCGGGCCCGCTGATGCGAGGCGTGGCGGGCGGTGCGGCTTCGCCGAACTCGGTCCGGTTGTGGACGGCGGGCCTGATCCTTCTCGCTCTGGCCGCTCCGTTCCTGCTCTACCCCGTCTTCCTGATGAAGGCGTTGTGCTTCGCGCTGTTCGCCTGCGCCTTCAATCTGCTGATCGGCTATGTCGGGCTGCTGTCGTTCGGCCATGCCGCGTTCATCGGCAGCGCCTCCTACGTGACCGCGCACGCGGTAAAGGTATGGGGCTTCCCGCCGGAAATCGGGATCCTGGCCGGCACCGCGGTGGCGGCCGTGCTCGGCGCCGCGTTCGGGTGGCTGGCGATCCGGCGCCAGGGCATCTATTTCGCGATGATCACCTTGGCGCTGGCGCAGATGGTTTATTTCTTCGCGCTGCAGGCGCCCTTCACCCATGGCGAGGACGGCATCCAGGCGGTGCCGCGCGGCTTGTTGTTCGGGTTCATCGACCTCAACGATACCCTGACGATGTATTATTTCGTGCTGGCGATTTTCCTGATCGGCTTCGGGATCATCTACCGCACGATCAATTCGCCGTTCGGCCAGGTCATCAAGGCAATCCGCGAAAACGAGCCGCGCGCGATCTCGCTCGGCTACCGCACCGACCAGTACAAGCTCCTGGCGTTCATTCTGTCCGCTACCCTGTCGGGGCTGGCCGGCTCGACCAAGGCGCTCGTGTTCCAGCTCGCCTCTTTGACCGATGTCGACTGGCCGACCTCGGGGCAGGTTGTGCTGATGACGCTGGTAGGCGGGCTCGGCACGATCCTTGGGCCGGTGGTCGGGGCCTTTGTGGTCGAGACGATGGAGAACTACCTTGCCCAGTTCGGGTCCTGGGTAACGACCATCGAGGGCGTCATCTTCGTGATTTGCGTGCTGACCTTCCGCCGCGGCATCGTCGGCGTGGTCGCTCCCTATCTGATCGGCGGCCGCGCGACCGAGCGGATCTCGCCGCAACCCTCGCCGCAGGCGGCCGGGCTCGCCCGTGACAAAATTCCGACCGAAGCGGCGGGCGGATGATGGTTAGCGCACCGCAGTGGAGCACGGCCGTAGCCGGTGCATTGGCCGCTATCGGTCTCGCCTTCAGCGGCTTGCTCGCGATCGGGCCGGCAAGCGCGCAGCCGACCCCCGGCACCGTCGTCCCGCCGGAATTGCAGCCGCCCGGGCCGGCCGTCGTGGGGCTGCGGGCGAACGCGCGCGGGGTGCAGGTTTACGACTGCGCGCTCAATGCACAGGGCGGCGGTTATGGCTGGGTGCTGAAGGGGCCGGATGCCGTGCTGTACGATGAGGCCGGAGCCGTCGTCGCAAAGCATTATGCCGGGCCGACCTGGGAAGCCCGGGACGGCAGCAAGGTCGTGGGCGAGGTCGTCGCCCATCTCGACGCTCCCGGCCATGCCGGCGTCCCATGGCTGCTGCTGCGCGGCAAGCCCGCCGAGCAGCCGGGCACCCTGGCCGCCGTCACCTACATCCAGCGGATCGACACCCAAGGCGGTCTCGCTCCGGCAACCGGCTGCGACGCCGACCACCAAAACGCCGAAGAGCGCGCCCCCTACAACGCAACCTACGTGTTCTACCGCGCCCCACGATAGAGGCGGCCGGCGTCCGATCGAACAGGTCGCGGCCATTCTTGCCGCGCACCTCTCGTCCGGGCTGCACCACCCGTCCCGCTATGCGGAGCGCGATGCCACGCGGGGCAATTGCGCCGGCCAAGCCATCAAGCCGGTTTCAGCCGGACAACGCCCGGATGTCCAGTTCGCCATCGCGGCTGCGGCGTACGCGCAATTCGTCGTTATCGGAGGTGATGGTCAGATCGAGTTCGGCGAGATCGTCAGAGTGCAGCGTCGCTCCCGGCGCCAGCCCGAGCGGCGTGTCGAACGCGAACGCGGTCAGCAGTACTGTGGCCGGCACCGGTCCGACCCGCGACCAGAGGGTCTGTGACGGCTTGAGCATCCAGGCACCGCCGGAGGTCCAGCCGAGCCACGGCCGGGTCCGGCCCAAGGCGTGGAAGCCGCGCCAGCCATGCCGCGAGAAGCGGGACACGAACAGGCGCTCGTCGCCGCCCTGCCATTCGCTGCCGCCGGCGAACGGAGTCCACGGCGCGGCAAGCTGAAAAAACTGGCGATAGCGACGCGGCCGCCCGGCGAGATCGCGCAGCCCGTCGATCACGACGAGCCACTGCCCCGGCGCAAACAGCACGATGCGGCGGTGTTCGACACCCGCGGCATGGCGGCGCAAGCCCTCGGTCGCGACGATGCCGGCAAGCTCGCGCGCGAACCGGATCTGGTTGCCGGTCGGCGGCTCCCGCCGGTCGTATGGCAGGGAATCGAACTCTACCGCGTTATGCGCGCGCGGCAGCTCGCAAAAGATGCGCTTCGGGTCGGAATAGAAAAACCCCAGCCGTCGCAATTCGGAGCGCGGCGGGGTCGAGCCGCGATAACCGTAACGGCCGGCATCGGTCAGGATCTCGCGGTCGCGGTCGTACCAGATCAATGACAGGTCGTCGCAATGTTTGTGGGTCAGGCCATGAAAGCCGCCCTGCTGCAGGAAATAACTCCGGCCCGTGCGTGCCGCGATGCCCGCCGGGCGAAAGGCACCGCGGTGACCGACATAGCCGGCGTCCTCGATATGGCGCAGCCCGCGTGGAGGCTCGGCCCCGCAGCGGCCGCGCGAGAACAGGTACCGCAAATGCGGGTCGCGCACCGGCGCAAGCTCCGCGTCATTGAGGCTGATCGCTTGCGGATCGGTGTCGCCGACCGTGGCGATCGTGAAATCCGGCTTGATGAACAGGACCATTGCCGTTTCGGCCGCGGCCAGCAATCGGTCGAGGCGGGGTCCTTCGAGCAGCCCGCTGGCAATCGCGTTGTAGATGGTGGCCAGGATGCTGAAATGGTATCCGGCAGAATGCTCGCGATGAGTGCCGCTCGGAAAGAACTGGCTCTCGATCATCGTCACCGCAAGCTCGGCGAATGGCTGGACGCATCCATCGATCCCAAGCAGCGGCGACAGGCTCTTCACCGTCGCGAGCAGAGCCAATGCCTGGAACAGTCCGTGATTGTTGTGGGTGCGGAACAGGTCGCGCTCGAACAGCAGCGCCAGATCGGCGACCACGGCGCGCACGAGTTGCGGCCGCAACTCCCGTGCCCGCGGCGCGTCCTGTGCGGCGACATACGCAAAGACCGCGGTACGGGCGGGAATCGAGGTGTCGTACCAGGCGAAATCGTCGAGCGGGCGGGCACCGGCGCAGGCCCGCAACGCGGCCAGATCCTCGGCCTGTTCCGCATCCCTCGCCTTCAGCGCCGTCCAGCGCTCGGCGCAGGTCAGCAGAAAATCGAGGGCCGCCGGATCGCCCGTCAAATACCAATGCTGCGCGATATAGGTCGCCGGCTCGAAGGAATGCATCCGCACGGCAACCGATTTCTCGTGATCGGCCCAGGCTTCCGGCCGATCGAGCGGGATTTTGCGTTGCAATACCGGCAAGCCGTCCCGCTGCAATGCCCGCGAATAGGCCGCGAAATCGGTCCGGGCAAATTGCGGATTGGGCAGAAAATTGAAGGGCGGCCGGCGCGCGGCGGCATCGCAAGCCGGCGCGCGGCCGGCAAGGAAGTCCCGGACCGCCCGCGCCGCGCCATCCGAGTAGAGCGCCCGGCGACAGGCGGCTACCGCTTCGTTCAACGCCTCCGCCGAACCATTCATCGCGATCGCCCGGCCCTGTCGTGTCCCGTTGCCGGTCCCGGCAATCTGTGTCGCTTCCGCCCGCTCATCGGCTGTCTGCACGTCGTACACCGTATGTCGCCTGAAGTAAGCCGCCGCAATCTGTCTGCGAACCGGGCCTTGCGTGCCGGAGGACAGTCTTCGCGCCCGGCAGGCGAGGGCTATCGGTGTATAATTGCGGGATTTGGCACGGGAGGCCCAATCGGCGATGAATCTGGGGGCAGTGGCGCGCCGGATCGAACTGGCCGGACCCGCGGTCGAGAATACGCTTGGGCTGATCTTGGCGGCACTGGAAATGCCGGCGGGCGGCCGGGCGCTCGACATTGGCGGCGCGGCCTATCAGGGCAAGGAAAGCACGCGGTTTCTGCTTGATCATTTCGACCAGGTTCACGTTCTGCGGCCGTCCGGGCGCGACCTGCGCGTTTTCGAACGGGAATTTCGGCGCGTCCTGCTGATCGATCGATTGCCGGAGCCGGGAACGCCGCCATACCAGCTCGTGGCGATGCTTCCCAACGCCGCCAACCTTCTCGCCGATCTGCGCGATCTGGTCGAGCGCCGGGATCACCTGATCGCCCCGGGCGGCTTTGTGGTCGCACACGGCATCCTGCCGGAGCGCCTCGACGATTCGTCTTATCTGCAACCGCCCGCGGGTGTGGCGCAGGAATTCGCAGACAGCTTCGCCTTCGCCGAGGGCGCCGCGACCCGATTGCCGGAGTATTTGTCGGGGTACCGGTTCATCGGTTATGTCGCGCGCAAGACGGCGACGCGCAGCTATCTTGCGTGGTACGTGCTGCAGAAGCTCGCCAAATCCGCTGCCCGCACGCCCGGCGCGATCGAGCAGCAATCCGCTTGCGCCTCGCTCGGGGGAGCGCGGAAGCGGGTGCTGATGCTCGTTCTCAACGAGGTGGCGCACGACAGCCGTGTCCTCAAATGCGCCCGGTTCGTCAAGGATCGCGGCGATGACATTACCGTCTTCGGCGTTTCCAAAGACCGCGCTCAGACCAGACCGTTCGCGACCCGCATCGACGGCGTCGCCGTCACCCTATTCCCGCATCCCCGTTTCCTGCTCCGAACGGCAAAGATTCCGTCCTATAACTGGTACGTCACGCTGCAGCATTTGATTGCGACGGTGTGGGCGCATGTCGAAAAGCTCGACCCTCACATCATCCATACACACGATTTCAACATGCTCAAGATCGGGCAGGAATTCGTGCTGCGGCTGCGCCGCAATGGCCGCCCGGTATATTGGATTCACGACTTTCACGAATACGTCGCCGGGCTGACCTCGATCGATGACGAGATTCGCCGTCTGGGGCTGCGCCACCAGGACGAGGCGATCTGGATGCCCGATGCGCGCCTAACCGTGTCGCCGCATCTGTCGCGGGCGCTGGCGCATGATTACGGGCTGCGCCGCGGTCCGACCGTGCTCCTCAATACCAACAGCCTGCGCCACTTCGATCCGAACTTCCGACCAACCATTCGCGAGGCGCTGGGGCTTTCCAACGAAGTCCCGCTGGCGGTTTACAGCGGCGGAGTGTCGCGGCCGCGCGGCGTGCACACGCTGGTGGAGGCGTTGCCCCTGGTTTCCGATCTTCACGTCGCGCTGCTCACCAACAATGCCGACGCGTATGTCGACTCCTTGAAGGCGGCCGCGGCGGCCGCGGGGACCGGCGAGCGCCTGCATCTGGTGCCCTACGTCGCGCCGCAGGACGTGCCGAGCTTCCTGCGCGATGCCACGATCGGCGTGCACCCGATGGTGCATTTCCCCAATGCCGAGGTGGCCCTTCCCAACAAGCTCTTCGATTACTGCCTGGCGCGGCTTCCGGTAATCGTCAGCGATTGCCGGGCGATGGCCGAATTCGTGTCGGAGTGGGGCATCGGCGAGGTGTTTCGCGCCGAGAGCCGCGAGGACCTCGCCGCCGCGTTGGGCCGCGTCATTGCCGAGCGCGGCCGCTATGTCGAGCGGATCACCGCCACCGAAGGATTTCTGTCGCGCTTCTCGTGGGAAGCACAATGCGGCGTGCTGGAAGCGATCTACTGCGAGGCCTGGGCCGCGATCACTCGAGACGCACCGGTGCTCGCGGGGATCACCCCGGCAGCCCGCACCGCGCCGCCTTGAAAGGGCACCGGCCCCTCGGGCGGCCCGCGACCCCGACCTTTCTGGCGGCTAGGCCCTCAAAAAGATCGTCGGAACCCAAGGCGGCGGAAGCCCTTCGCATTGCGCCCGATACCGGCGTTCGGTGTCGTCTTCCGCTCTCGGCGCCGTAGCAGTCGCGCCTGCTCCCCCATCCGAGACTGCGGCCCGCTCGCGGCGCAATTCGTCGAGGCGGGCCCGGATCGTCGCAAAATCATCGGCGGCGCGGGTTCGGCTCACGACTTTGTCCTCCGGTACGGGATCAGCGCGATCTCGGCCGCCTCAATGCAGCGGCTTCAGCGCATCAACCAGATCCGACACCTGCGCCAGCCGGCCGAAATCGTGGATCAGCGCCAGGCTCCTCTCAACCTGCGCTTCGGTCACCGGCGCGTTCGGCATCAGCGCGCGGTACTTGGCGTCGATATCGGCCCAGCTGATCCCGAGGGCACCCGCACCTCTCGGCAGATAAACGGTGTTGGTCGAGACCCGCCCGTCGGTCGTGCGGATCGTCACGGTTGCGCCCTGCCTGTAGCGCGCGGCATCACCCGTCGGCGGCGGCCCGACCTCGACCTTGTCGATCAGCCCGTGGATGACCGGGTCCGCTATTTTGCTCGGCCCGGCGTGCTCCCACGAAAAGCCGCGATCCGCCGCTCCCGCCGCCAGGAAATAGGCCGGGCTATGCGCCATGTCGATCAGATCGGCCGGGTGTCGCGGGCCGGACAGCGCGGTCATTCCCGGCCGCGACAGGGTGATGCGCTCGATTTCCTCGGGCCTGATCCGCCCCTCCCGCGCCGCATTGCCGGCGGCCTCGGCGAGGGCGTGATAGGGGTGGCCGCCGGGCACCAGCTTGACCGCCATATCGGTGACGATGTCCCAGTCGCGGCCGAGATCGCGAGCCAGGACAGCCGCTCCCGCGGCGCCGTCGATGCCGCCATAGACCTCGAAGAAGCCCTGCCCGGTTTCCAGAATGCCGGTTTCGGCATGGTAGCCGCGCCCCGCCGCGAGCGCGGCCTCGATCCCCAACATGGCGGCGAGCCCCGCATGATATTCGCGCGCGACGCTGGTATTGGCCGCGGCCATCAAGCCGCCGATCGAAGTCGCGGACAGCGCGATCGCATGCGTTAGCTGGTCCGCATCCAGCCCGAGCAGACGTCCGGCCGCCACCGCGGCGGCGAAGATCGCGACGATGCACCCGTGAAAACCGCCCTCGCGCAGGCCAGGGGTTACGGCCTCGCCGATCCGCCCCGCCGCCTCGTAGCCGAGAACGATGGCAGCGAGCACCTCGGCGCCGGCCGCGCCGGTGCGTTCCGCACAGGCCAGCGTCGTCGCGACGAGCGGCGTGCCGGCATGAACGATGTTGCGCAAATCGCTGTCGTCGGAGGCCGCGGCATCGCTCATCGTGGCGTTAACGCGCGCCACCGCAGTGAGCGGCAGTTTCGGGCCGGCATCAAACCACAGCGACGCCTCGGCAACCCCGCCACGCTCGCGCACGAGATCGCGGATGACAGCCGCCGATTCGAGCCCGGCGCCGCAGGCTGCGCTGGCCAGCGTGCTGGCGATCAGCATGGCGGCGTGCTCGACCGGCCGCGGCGGCAAATCGTTCGAAGCGGTCCCGGCAATGAATTCGGCCAGTTCGCGGGCGATGCTCATGCTTCTGCCTCCTCAGTGGCGCGCGTCGCGGCAACCGCCGGCACGGCGGCATCGCGGCGGACCGGCTCTTCGGCGCAGGTGCAACGCGCGTTGAGTTCGCTCTCGCATGCTGCCAAGCTTCCCGCAGCGGCGCGGCCGGCAAAATATGCGCCCGAGCCTATAGGAAGAGGAGACCCGCGATGTCGTTCGCCATCCAGCACGTGCACCTGAAGACGCGCGACCCCAAGCAGACGATGCAATTCTATATCGACAATTTCGATGCCAAGCCAATCGCCGAGATCCCCGGCCGTGGCTTTCGCCTCGACCTGCACGGGCTGCAGCTCAACATCACGAGCCTGATCCCGAGCCAGAACCACGAGCAGCATTACGGCATCGAGCATATCGCCGTGCAGACCGACGATTATGCCGGGACGCTGCAGAAGCTGCGGGCCAACGGAGTACGCATCCTCGAAGAGATGGCGCCCAACAATGGCAGGCGCGTCTGCTTTCTGGAAGCTCCGGACGGCGCGCAAATGGAAGTGATCGAAAAAGTCTGAGCCCCGCCGCCGCCTTTGTCCCCCGATACGGGCAACGGCGGAGATAAGGACCGGCGGCTCTGGATGCTTCAGAAATCAGCCCCGGCCGAGGACGGCTCGCGCCGCCCTCGGCCGGGGTCACCCGTTTTTGAACGGCGCGGTGCCGCTGCGGATCAGTAGGCGCGTCTTCCGAAGATCGCGTGATAGATGACCAGCACGACGATGGCGCCGATCACGGCCACGAACATGCTGTAAAGGTTGAAGCCGGTTACGCCGGTCGCACCGAGCGAGGTGAAGATGAAGCCGCCGACGATCGCCCCGACGATGCCGAGCAGGATGTCGAGGAAGAAGCCTTCGCCGGCCCGATTGACGATCTTACTGGCGATGAAACCGGAAATCAGCCCGAGGATGATCCAGCCGATAATGGACATGATGCGCCTGCCGCAGAGTTGAGTAGCCTGACTAAAACGCGCGCATGCGGGCAGAGTTCATTAACGGCCGCCCGGTTGCCGGCGGATTCGAAACGGCGCATCCTGACCGGACTGGCTGGAAGCCGGTGCGGAGGCACCACGGATGATCGAGCAGACCCTGGATATCGCGACCAAGGACGGCGCGATGGAGACGTTCATCTGCCGTCCCGAGCGCGGCGGCCCGTTCCCAGCTGTTCTCCTGATGATGGACGCGCCCGGGATCCGCGAGGAGCTGCGCGACATGGCGCGCCGGCTCGGTACGGTCGGGTACTTCGTGCTGTTGCCCAATCTTTACTACCGCGCCGGCCGCGATACGATTTTCGGCTCCGACGTTCTGGAGCAGGGCAGCGCGGAACGCGAGCGCATGCGTGCAGTGCGTACCAAAATGACGATCCCCCCAGTCATGGAGGATGTTGCGGCGATGCTGGCCTTCATCGAAGGCCAGCGGGAAGCTGATAACGGACCGGTCGGCATCCACGGTTACTGCATGAGCGGACCCTATGCGCTAGCCGCGGCGGCGCGCTACCCCGACCGCATCGCCGCGGCCGCTTCGTTTTACGGCACCTGGCTGGTCAGCGACGCCGAACAGAGCCCGCACCTTTCTCTGGGCAAGGTCAAGGGCGAACTCTATATCGCCTGCGCCGAGCACGACGAACTTGCGCCGCTGCCGATGGTCGGAGAATTGCGTCGCCTGTTTGCCGAGGCCGGCACTGCCGGCGAAATCGAGCTCTATCCCGGCGTCCATCACGGCTTCGCCTTTCCGCAGCGCTGGTGCTACGACAAGGCTGCGGCAGAGCGGCACTGGGAGCGGCTGATCGCGCTCTACCGCCGACATCTGGGCTAGGCGTGTCACTGCATGCATATCGCGGCGTGCTGAGGCCAACCCCCGGCTGTTCCCAAAGGTTGCAAACGTGGTACTTGTTGCCGACAAAACCGGGGAGGAACGGTGACAAGCAATGGCTAAAACCACAGCAATGAACCAGCTGCAAGATCAAATCGAGGCGATCAGGCGCGAAGCTTTTGCACAAGGTTATGTGGCCGCGATGCAAGCTGTGCGGGATTTTGCTTCGCGGGCCGGTAATTCTGGAAACTCGGACAGTATCCAGGAGCGGCAAGGGCGGGCCCTGCCCGCCTCGCCGCGCCGTCGGCAGCAGGCAAATCTACAGATCGCGCGCCCTCAGACCCAGCCCAGGCGTGGCCCGCGCAGCGAACGCAGCGCATCATCGCGGCCGCAACGCGGCACCAATGCGCGACTGGTGCAAGAGGTGCTGATCGCGATTGCACCGCGGGCCGCGCGGCCGACCGAAATCCGCGACACGTTGCGCCGCGACCAGGGCGTGACGATGGCGTTTACCTCGATCCGCCACGCACTCGGGCAATTGGAAAGCCGCAAGGCGGTCGAGCAGGTGGCCGACAGCAAGACATGGCGTGCGCTGCCGCAGAGCGACGGCAGTTCCGGCAGCCCCGAATGACAATGCCGGCGCGCAATCCGCACCACTGCCCAGTCCGGGAGTTTCAATGAAATCATTCGACCTCAGCGGGAAGGTTGCCGTAATCACCGGATCGAGCCGCGGCATCGGCCGCGCCATGGCCGAGTTGTTTGCCGAGGCCGGCGCCAAGGTGGTCGTTTCCGGCCGCAACGCCGCCCCGTGTGAAGAAGCCGCGGCGGCGATCCGGCTCAGAGGCGGAGAGGCGATTGCAGTGCCGGCCCGCATCTCCGACCGCGAGCAGCTCGAAAATCTGGTCGCGCGCACCCGCGCCGAGTGGGGCCGCATCGATGTCCTGGTCTGCAACGCCGCGGTCAACCCGCATTACGGCTCGCTCGAAAAGCTCACTGACGAGGTATTCGAGCGGATGATGGTCAACAACGTGCTGAGCAATCTGTGGCTGTCGAAGATGGTCGCGCCGGAAATGCGTGCACGGCGCGACGGCGCGATCATTTTCATCATCTCGGTTGCGGCGCTGCATGCGAGCACGGTGCTCGGCATGTATGGGGTAACCAAGGCTGCCGATTATGCGCTGTGCCGCAATCTGGCGGCCGAATGGGGCCCCGACAACATCCGCGTCAACTGCATCGCGCCGGGCCTGATCAAGACCGAATTTTCCCGGGTCTTGTACGAAGACCCGCAGCGGCGCGCCGCGCGGGAGGCGCATACTCCGCTGCGCCGTCTCGGCGAACCCGAAGACATTGCCGGCGCGGCGCTGCTGCTCGCCTCGCCGGCAGGGGCATTTATCACCGGTCAAACCATCGTCATCGACGGAGGCAGCACGATCGCCTGAATGCTCGAGCCGCCTGCCGCGGATTGCGATGGCGCCGGGGCAGGATCTGGGGCATTTCGGATGAGTGCCGGAGACGCGGGCGCCACCCCCTATTTGGTCGAGGTTAATAACAAGTTGTAAAGAATATCGGGTGAATGATCCCGAACCCGGAATTGGGTCGAGGTTCGGGATTGATGACCAAAAAGACAACCCCGGGTCATCGCTGGCAGGCGGTGCTGCTGGCCATTTTCATCGGCCTGCTGTGCCGGACGGCGGCCGCAGCGACCTTTCGCTGGGCCAATGACGGCGACCCGAACTCGATGGATCCGTACGCCCGGCAGGAAACCTTCCTGCTGTCGTTCGACATGAACATGTATGAGCCCTTGGTCCGGCGCGATGACAAGCTCGCGCTTGAGCCGGGCCTGGCCACCGGATGGAAGGCCATCGATCCGACCACCTGGCGCTTTACGCTGCGGCAGGGTGTCAGGTTTCATGACGGCACTCCCTTCACCAGCGACGATGTCGTGTTTTCATGGGGACGCGCCGTCGGGCCGGGCTCCAACATCGGCGGCGCGCTGTCGACGGTGAAGGAGGTCAGGAAAATCGATGACTACACCGTCGATTTCATCACCAACGGACCGAACCCGATTCTGCCCGATTATCTGACCACTCTGGCGATGATGTCGAAGACGTGGTGCACCCAGCACAACGCCACGCACGCCGCCGATCTGACCAAGGAAGAAGAAAACTATGCCGCCCGCAACGAGAATGGGACCGGCCCCTTCATCCTGCGCCGGCGCGAGCCCGATGTGGAAACGGTTCTGGCGAAGAACCCGGATTGGTGGGACGCCGGGGAGCACCCGGTCGGGATCGATGAGGCGGTGTTCACCCGAATTCAGAATGCCGTGACGCGGGTCTCGGCGCTGCTGTCGAGTGAACTCGACATGATCTACACCGTGCCGCCGCAAGACATCGAGCGCATTGCCGCGACTCCGGGCATGAAGATCTGGCGAACCGCTGAGCTGCGAACGCTTTTTCTCGGCATGGACCAGGAGCGGCCGGAACTGCTCGAATCCAATATCAAGGGCAAGAACCCGTTCAAGGACAGGCGCGTCCGCCAAGCCGTCTATCAAGCCATCGATGAAGAGGCGATCGCAAAAAAGGTCATGCGCGGCTATGCCCATCCGACCGGCTTGTTGATCGGTCCCAAGGTCAACGGCTATGACCCTGCGCTCGATACCCGCTATCCCTACGATCCTGCAGCGGCCAGGAACCTGCTCGCGGAAGCCGGCTATCCCGAGGGCTTCGAACTCGGCATGGACTGCCCGAACAACCGCTATGTCAATGACGAGGCGATCTGCGAGGCGGTCGTCGCCATGCTGGCCCGGGTCGGCATCAAGGTCGATTTGCGGGCGCAGACCCGCGCCAAATTTTTCGCCAAGATCAACGGGCCGCGTTACGAGACCAGTTTCTACCTGCTGGGCTGGACTCCGGCCACCTATGACGGCCTCGATGTTCTAGACGCCCTCGCCGCCACCCGGCGCGCCGGATCGCGCGACGGATTTTACAATTTCGGCAGCTACTCCAACCCGCAGGTCGATAAGCTGATCAGGGATATCCAGGGCGAGTCCGACGCCGGGAAACGGCGCGAGCTGATCGGCGATGCGCTGCGTCTCGTTCGGGACGACGTCGCCTACATTCCGCTGCATCAGCAAGTGGTGGTTTGGGCGAGCCGCGACGCCGTCGATCTGGCGCAAGGCGGCGACAATTATTTCCAGCTGCGCTACGTCAGGCTGAAGTGAGCCTCGGGCCTGAAGCCGGCGCGAGGCCGGGGCGCTCCGGTCCGTTTTGGCCGGCGTGGACATGATCGCATTCCTGCTGCATCGCCTGTGTCAGGGCGTTCTCGTGCTGCTGGCAATCGCACTGATCGCTTTCGCCCTGTTCAACTACGTCGGCGACCCGGTCAGCGGCATCGCGGGTCAGGACGCCGGGCTTGCCGATCGCGCGCGACTGCGCCAGGAGCTTGGCCTCGATGACGGCGTTGCCATCCGCTTCGGCAGGTTTGTCGCCGGTCTCGCCCGGGGCGATTTCGGCGTCTCTTATCAGGAAGCTCGCCCGGTCGGCCAGATCATCCGCGAAAAGCTCCCCGCAACGCTCGAATTGAGCGCGGTCGCGGCACTGATTGCCGCTGCGGCCGGCGTGCCGCTCGGCATCTATACCGCCTTGCACCGGCGCGGCCGGCTGGCGCGGGCATTGCTCGCGCTGTCGCTGATGGGCGTGTCATTGCCGACCTTCCTGATCGGGATCCTGCTGATCCTGGTGTTTTCGGTATGGCTTCGCTGGCTGCCCTCCTTCGGCCGCGGCGGCGTTGTGGCGATCGGGTGGTGGACCACCGGGTTGCTGACGGTCGCGGGCTGGCGCGCGATCCTGTTGCCGGCGCTGACCTTGGCACTATTCCAGACGGCGTTGATCATGCGGCTTGTCCGCGCCGAGATGATCGAGGTTCTGCGCGCCGATTTCATCAGATTCGGCCGGGCCCGAGGCCTTACCGCCCGGGCCCTCAATTTCGGGCACGCGCTGAAGAATATCCTGGTGCCGGTGATCACGATCGGCGGATTGCAGCTCGGCTCGACCATCGCGTTCGCGATTATCACCGAGACCGTCTTCCAATGGCCGGGGATGGGGCTGATGTTCATCCAGGCCGTCACCTTCGCCGACATCCCGATCATGGCGGCCTACCTGGTTCTGGTCGGATTGTTCTTCGTCACGATCAACCTGACCACCGATCTTCTCTATCTCGCGATCGATCCCCGTCTGCGGGTCGAGCGCGCGCGGATCGGCTTTGGTTGATCCCGCGCCAGCTTGCAGCCCATCTCGCGGAATCGTGGCGCCGCAGCCGCGGCGCCGCCTTCGCGACAGCGACCTGCTGTGGAGGTTCCGGCGCTCGCCCGTTGCGATCGGCGCCGTAACCCTGGCCGCGGGCATCATCCTGGCGGCCCTGATGGCGCCGTGGCTGGCACCGCACGACCCGCGAGATCTTGCTTCGGTGAGCCTGCTGGACGCCTCCGATCCGCCCGCCTGGCTCGACGGCGGCAGTTGGCAATACCCGCTCGGCACCGATGGTCAGGGCCGCGATGTGCTTTCGGCAATCCTGTTCGGGGCGCGGCTGTCCTTGACAGTGGGAGTCGCGGCGGTGGCGATCGCGGTGGTGGTCGGGGTCGGGCTTGGGCTCCTCGCGGGCTGGCGCGGCGGCATTGCCGACAGCGCGATCATGCGGCTTGCCGATGTACAGCTGAGCTTTCCCGCCATTTTGATCGCATTGCTGATCGACGGGGTGGCGCGGAGTGTGTTGCCCCGCCACGCGCAGTCGGAAACGGCAGCCGCGGTCTTGATCGCTGCCATCGCCTCTTCTTTCTGGGTGCAATACGCGCGCACCGTGCGCGGCCTGACCCTGGTCGAACGCGGCAAGGAATATATTCAGGCGGCGCGGGTCAGCGGCGTCCGGCCGGCCGCGATCGTGCTCGGACACCTGCTTCCCAATGTCATGGGTCCGGTGCTGGTACTGGCGACGATCAACCTCGCGCTCGCCATCCTGACCGAGGCGACCCTGTCCTTTCTCGGAGTGGGGCTGCCCCCGACCCAACCCTCGCTCGGCACGCTGATCCGCGTTGGCGATGACTTCCTGCTTTCGGGCGATTGGTGGATTGCGATCTTTCCCGGCCTCGTGCTCGCCGGGCTGATCCTGTCGGTCAACCTGATCGGCGACTGGCTGCGCGAGACGCTCGACCCGAGGCTGCGCGGCACATGATGCGGCCGCGAGCGGAACCCCTGCTGCGGGTCGATCAGCTGCGGATCGAGCTGCCGACGCGGCGCGGCGCGCTGGTCGCGGTAGATCAGGTCACTTTCGCGATCGCCGCGGGCGAGGTACTCGGCCTGATCGGCGAATCCGGTGCCGGCAAATCGCTGACGGGAGCCGCTATTATCGGCATGCTGGAACCGCCGCTGCGCGTCGCCGCCGGCGAGATCCGGCTCGCCGGTCGGCGTCTGGACGATCTTCCGGACAAGGCGATGCAGCGGCTGCGAGGCCGCGAAATCGGCGCTATTTTCCAGGACCCGCTGACCAGCCTCGACCCGCTTTACACGGTCGGCGCTCAGCTGATCGAGACGATCCGCACCCACCTTGATCTCGGCGTCGCCGAAGCACGCCGGCATGCGCTCGATCTGCTGCGCGAAGTCGGCATCGCCGGCCCCGAACAACGCTTCCATCACTACCCGCACCAGCTCTCGGGCGGAATGCGCCAGCGGGTTGTGATTGCCCTGGCATTGGCAGCCAAACCCAGTTGCATCATTGCCGACGAGCCGACGACCGCCCTCGACGTCTCCGTCCAGGGGCACATCCTTGCCCTGCTGCGCCGGCTTTGCAGAGAGAATGCGGCGGCGGTCCTGCTGGTGACTCACGATTTGCGGGTGATCGCGCAGACCGCGGATCGCGCCGCGGTCATGTATGCCGGGCGCATCGTCGAGATCGGGCCGGCGCGCGCAATCATCGATGCGCCGCAGCACCCCTACACGGCGGCGCTGATGCAGGCGATCCCGCGCATCGGCGGCCGGGGCGACCGAATGCGCCAGATCGAGGGCACGATGCCGCGGCTCGGCGAAGTCCCGCAAGGCTGCCCGTTTCACCCGCGCTGTCCCTCGGCATTCGACCGGTGTCGGCGCGAACGCCCGGAATTGATGCCGGCGGGAACGAGCGCGGCGGCCTGCTGGCTGTTCGCCGGCGGCACGGCCGCAGCAGGCGTAGGCGAGATATCTGAGTACGACGCGGCGGGTTCCGAAATGGTCGCCACCCTGGCGAAGGCTGACCGTGTTTGATTCGCCGGACAAGGCCACCCCACTGCTCGAGGTCGAGGGTCTGAGGCGTCATTTTCATGCGCGATCGCCGATGCTGCCGCGGCTGGTGCGGCGCCCAAGCGGCGCTGTCGTGAAGGCGCTCGACGGGGTCAGTTTTACGATCGGCCGCGGCGAGACCCTGGCGCTGGTCGGGGAGTCGGGATCCGGCAAATCCACGGCCGCCCGCTGCATCGTCGGGCTCGACCGTCCGACCGCGGGCCGCATCGTCTTCGACGGGCAGGACCTCGCGGTTGACGGAAGCCGGAGGACGGCAGCCCCTCGCCGCGGCCGCATGCAGATGATATTCCAGAACCCTTATGCCAGCCTCGATCCGCGCTGGCGCGTCCGGGACACCATTGCCGAGCCGCTACGGGCGGGCGGGCTCCTCCGCAACGCGGCGCAGCGACGCGAACGCGTCGCCGAATTGCTGCACCAGGTTCGGTTGGCGCCGTCCGACGGCGAGCGGTATCCGCACGAGTTCTCCGGCGGCCAGCGTCAGAGGATCGCCATCGCCCGCGCGATCGCGGCGGTCCCGGAATTGATCGTATGCGACGAGCCGACTTCGGCCCTCGACGTTTCGGTGCAAGCCCAGATCTTGAACCTGATGAAGGATCTGCAGCGCAGGTTCGGGCTTGCCTACCTGTTCATCTCGCACGATCTCGCGGTAGTGTATCAGGTCTCGGACCGGGTCGGGGTAGTGTATCTCGGTCGGCTGGTCGAGCTTGCCGACTGCGACCGCCTGTTCGCGCACCCGCGGCACCCCTATACAAGGCTGCTGCTCGATGCCGTCCCCAGCCTGGAAGAAAACAGGGCGCGCCAACCGCTCGCCGACGAACCGCCGGACCCGATCGCCCCGCCGCCGGGGTGCAGTTTTCACCCGCGCTGCCCGTTCGCCGCCGAACGCTGCCGAAGCGAGATTCCGCTGATGAAGCCGACCGAAGGTTCGCTCGTTGCGTGCCATGCGGTTGAGGAAGGGCGACTGCCCACCCAACCCGCGCCGTGGCCGCCGCTCGCGCCCTCGGCTCGAACCGTGTTCAGCGCCCGCGCACGCGGCCGCTGAACAGCACCGGCCAGGGATCGGGCATCTCGCCGACCGCGACCTCGATCAGGCTCGGGCCCGATCGCTTCAGAGCAGCCGCGAGTTCGCGGCGCAGCCCGTCGGGGGTCGTCGTGCGCACCCCGGCGATGCCGTAACTTTCGGCCATCTTCGGGAAGTTCGGGTTGCGTAGTTCGACCGCGATCAGCCGGTTGCCGTAATCCTGTTTCTGCATGCGCCGGACATTGCCGTAAGCGCCGTCGGCGAAGACGATCGCGACGACATCGATGCCGTGCAATGCCGCGGTCGACAATTCCTGGACATTGTACATGAAGCCGCCATCGCCGGAGACCGAGACGACCGGCAGGTCGGGGCGGGCCACCTTGGCGCCGAGCGCGCTGGCATAGCCGAAGCCGAGCGTGCCCTGGTAGCCGCTGTGCAGGTAGGTGCGGGGCGCATAGACCGGAAACGCCAGCCGGCCGACATAGCCGACCTGGGTCAGATCCTCGACATAGATGCCCTCGTCCGGCAGTTCGGCGCGGATCGCGTCGAGGAATTCGCATTGCGGACCGAGCCGCTCGCGCAGGCCTTGCAGGGTCGTTTCCTTGAGCCCCCGCAACTCGTCTTGTCTTGAGGCGTGCGCCGGCCCCTGCCGCTCCAACGCTCGATGCAACGCCGTCATCGCCCGCTTGGCGTCGGCGACGATGCCGAGCGCCGGGCGGTGAATGCGGCGGATCTCGATCGGGTCGATATCGATGCGGATGATCTTGAGATCGGCATCGACGCCCCAGCGCATCTGCGGCTGGTGCAGCCGGGTCCCAACCGCCAGCACGACATCGGCGTCGCGCCACAGCTGCGCGCCGGCGATCAAATTTTGCGCCAGGTAGTGGCGGTCGCTGACGATGCCCTTGCCGCCGGTGTAGCTGACCACCGGCGCCTGCAGCCGCTCGGCGATGGCGAGCACCTCGGGCGCCGCCTCGACCGCGCCGCTGCCGACATAGATCAGCGGCTTCCTGGCCTCGGCGAGCAAGGCCGCCGCCTTGTCGATCAGCTCCGGGTCCGGCACCGGCGGCGGGGCAGCGGCTTCGACCGCGGGCAGCTCCACCTCGGTCCGCAACGCCATCACGTCGAGCGGCATTTCGAGCGCGACCGGGCGCGGCCGCCCTTCGGCGAGCTGCCGGAAGGCCTGGTTGACGAGGCGCCCGGCCTCGCTCGGATGGTCGATGCGCGCGGCCCATTTGGTCAATCCGCGCAGGATCGCGAGCTGGTCCGGGATCTCGTGCAACAGGCCGAAGCCGCGGCCGATCAGGTCGGACGGGATCTGGCCGCTGATGCACAGCACCGGCGCATTGGTGGCATAGGCGGTGGAAAGCGCCGCCGTCGTGTTCAGCACCCCCGGCCCGGGGACGACGGCATAGGCCCCGGGCTTGCCGGTGGTGCGGGCATAGCCGAAGGCCATATAGGCGGCGGCCTGCTCATGCCGGGTATGAATGACCCGGATCGCCTCGCCGGCGTCGTAAAGCGCGACGAACAAGGCGTCGTTCTGCACCCCGGGCAGCGCGAACAAGGTCTCGATCCCATGCCGGCGCAGCATCTCGACCAGCGCGCCGCCGCCCGTCATCCGAGCCATCCGCAACCTCCCTCAACCATCATCTCGGAAAACGACCGCAGCCAGATTGGCTTGATACTCCCTCTCCCCCGCCGGCCGGGGGAGAGGGTCGGGGTGAGGGGGCCGGCTGTGGTGACCCTCAAACTGAGTCATTACCGGGCCGGCGGCTCGGTCGTGAGCTTCCAGAATTGCGTGTCTATTCGCTCGCGCCGAACCGGCGCGGACCGCCGGCAGGCACCCCCCTCACCCTTCCCTCTCCCCCCGCAGGCGGGGGGAGAGGGCAAAAGCATGGTCGACCTGCGACAAGTGTACGGAACCTTGACCCACACCGCCCGACAGCTCAGCCGTAGGCGCGGCCATGGCGTGCGAACACCTGGTTGAAGTCGCGCACCGCGGCTCGCGGGCCTTGCGGATACGACCAGATCGCGCCGATCACGGCGAGAAAATCGGCCCCGGCCTCGACCAAGGGGCCGCAATTCTGCTGCGTGATGCCGCCGATCGCGCAGCACGGCACGATCGTGGTCTCGCTCCAGTCGCGCAATAGCTCGGGATCGGCATGGTGCTTGGCGGCCTTGGTCGCGCTTGGGAAAAACGCCCCGAAGGCGACGTAATCGGCGCCGGCCTCGGCGGCGGCGAGGGCGCGGTCGCGGCTGGCGCCGCAGGTCACGCCGACAATCCGCTCGCGCCCGAGCAGGCGCCGGGCCTCGGCATAGGGCGCGTCCTCCTCGCCGACATGGACCCCGTCGCAATCGAGCTCGGCCGCGAGGTCGGGCCGGTCGTTCATCACGAAGGCGACGCCGCGGTCCTGCGCGATCGGCTGCAACACGCGGGCGGCGCGGCGGATCGCGTCGTCATCGATGTCCTTCAGCCGCAATTGCAGGCAGGCAACGTCGCCGCCGGACAGCGCCAGCTCCAGCTCGCGGGCGAACGGCTCCGGGTCGAAAGCCGGCGGCGTGATCAGGTAAAGCCGCGTCGTCGCCGGCGTCTCGTCTTCATACGGTTGCCGCATCGATCACACCGCGGATTTCGTCATTGCGAGGAGCCGAAGGCTGCGAAGCAATCCGACGGTGCAGTGGCCTCGATCGCCGAGATTGCTTCGCTGCGCTCGCAATGACATCGGTCGCGAGATGACAAATCGGATCCGTCAGTCTTTGCCCTGGTAGATCTTGATGATGCGGCCGAGCATGTCGAGCGCCTCGGCCTTCGGCCGCTGGAAGGTGTTGCGGCCGATGATCGAGCCGTTGCCGCCGCCGTCGCGGATCGCGCGGACCTCGTTGAAGACGCCGTCGAGATCCTTGGCCTCGCCGCCCGAGAACACGACAATGCGGCGGCCGTTGAACGCCGATTGCACGACATGGCGGATGCGCGCCGCCGGGGTCGAGATGTCGATCTTCTGCTTTTCGTAGACGGCCTTCGCCGCGGCCAATTCAAGGTGTTCGGTCGGCGGTTTGACCTTGATGATGTGGGCCCCGAGCTGGGCCGCGATCTGCGCCGCATAGGCGCAGATGTCGATCGCGGTCTCGCCCTCGCGCGACAGGCTGCCGCCGCGCGGATAGGACCAGATCACCACCGCCAGGCCGTGCGCCTTGGCCTCGCACGCCATCTCGGCAATGTCGCGCATCTGGTCGTAGGCGGCATCCGAGCCGGGGTAGATCGTAAAGCCGATCGCCGAGCAGCCGAGCCGCAGCGCATCCTTGACGCTGCCGGTCACCGCCTGCGTCGCGGCCTCCTTGAGGCGCGACATGCTGTTGGCGTTGTTGAGCTTGAGAATCGTCGGAATCTGCCCGGCATAGGTCCCGGCGCCGCCTTCGATGAAACCAAGCGGAGCGGCATAGGCTGACAGACCCGCTTCGATCGCCAGCTGATAATGGTAATGCGGGTCGTAGGCCGGCGGGTTCGGCGCGAAGCTGCGCGCCGGGCCATGCTCGACCCCCTGATCGACGGGCAGGATCAACAGCTTGCCGGTGCCGCCGAGCTTGCCGTGCATCAGGATGCGGGCGAGGTTGGCCTTGGTGCCGGGATTGTCGCTCTCGTAATTGGCGAGGATCTTCTGGACCTGTCCGTTGATCTTCATCGGCGGAGTTCCTTGCTGGCAGGCGCTGATGCTTTCTGTTTTAGCAAAACCGCCTTCCGGACGCGAGGACCACGGCAGAGCCTCACGGCCGCGAAGCGAAGTCGATAGATGCGGCTTTTCGCGGTGCCCTCCGGGACGTTATGGATCGCAAGCGGCCGGCCTCGGCCTTCAAGCCCGATCTCACCGGCGTCTCGTGCGGCGACGCGCAGGACTTGTTTCCGATTTTGACATAGCGGACCATCTGCCCATGACGGCCGCAAATGCGAATACCCGACTGGCCGCAACGGTTGGGGTTGAAAGCCGAGCGTTCCATCGACAGCCCTGCGCCGTCGCGGGGATCATGACAGGGGGGATGATGGACGATCTTGAGTTGCGGCTCGGCATCGCAGAGCTGATCGCCGCTTATTGCGATTGCATCGACGACGACCGGCTCGAGGATTGGCCCGATTTTTTTCTCGAGGATTGCCGCTACCTGGTCACCGACCGGGAGAGCCATGAAGCGGGCCTGCGGCATGGGGTCATGTACGGCGCCTCGCGCGGCATGCTGGTCGACCGGGTGACCGCGCTGCGGCGGGTGCTGATGTTCGAGCCGCACCGCTATCGTCACATCGTCGGGGCGCCGCGCCTCGGCTCAGTCGAGAACGGCATCGCCGAGGCGCGCTCGAACTTCCTCGTCCTGCGCATCATGCACAGCGGCGAGACCAGCTTGTTCGCCTCGGGCCGCTACCTCGACCGCATCGCTGTGTCGCGCCCGCCCTACCGCTTCGTCGAACGCCTCGTGATCCTCGACAGCCAGAAGATCGATACGCTGCTGGTCATCCCGCTGTAACCGCCGCGGTCCCGCTTCTTTAAGGCGGTCGCGTCGCGGCCCATTGTTGCGGGCGCTGGGATCAGGTCAGCGCCGGCCGGCAGCCTTCAAGCCCCTTTCGAGCGCGGCGAAGGACTGGGTCGGGCCCGGCATCAGCCAGCGGAAGCCCTTCTCGATCAGCTGCTCGACATTGCCATTGTCGACATGCGGATGGCCGCACGGCACGTTGTACTGCTTGCAGATCGCCAGCGCCTCGTCGATCGCGGCGGCGACATCGGGGTGCTCGTATTGCCGGGGGTGCCCCATATCCTGCGACAGGTCGCCCTCGCCGATCAGCACCACCCCGATGCCCGGCACCTCCTCCAGCATCTTGGGCAGGTTGCGGATCGCGCGCACTTCCTCGCACATGATCACGACCAGCACCTCGCCCCGCGGGTTGAGCGGCCAGGTATCGGCCCTGGTGTAATATTCCTGCTGGGTCAGCCCCCAGTAGCGCGCCGCATTGCGCGGCGCGTCGCCGCGCTGGCCAGCCGGCTCGTAATATTCCGCCGCGCGCGGCCGCGGATAGCGGCAGGCCTGGACCGCGTTGCGCGCCTCCTCGACGATGCTGACATGCGGCCACACGATGCCATAGACCCCGATATCGAGCACCTGCTTGGCGATCCACTGGCTCATCTCGCCGCCGTTCGGCGGGATGCGCACAAACGGCGCGACCGCCGGCGCGATATTGCCGGAGCGCGCGATCTGGCGGCGGTCGAGCATGTATTGCATCGCGTCGCGCAATTGGCGGATGTCGTAGGGGTTGTGCTCCATCTCGAACACGACCGCGTCGTAGGGCGCGGCGGCGATCGCCTGGGCGGCGCCGATCTCGGCCGGCGAAAACGCCGCAAAGGCCGGCTGGCCGGCCTCAAGCGCGCGGATCGCGCCGTTGAGGCGAGGAATCTCGGCTTTCGGCGGGGTGTCGGGCATGCTCGCTCTCCGTTTGCTGCGGTCGCCGATCCTGCCTCCCGGGGCGCGCCATCGACAAGGCCCCGCGCTTGTCGCTACCGTTTCGGGCGACAGGAGGAACGATGAAGCATTATGCCGGCGGGCGCAGCCTTGACGGCGCGGTCGTCACCGTGGACGGCCGGCCGTTGCCGCCGCGTTTCGATCTGAGGCGGCTGTCGCCGACCGGGTTCGAATGGACCTATGAAGGCGCAGGCCCGGCCCAGCTGGCGCTGGCGCTGCTCGCCGATCATCTCGGCGACGACCGTCGGGCGTTGGCCCTCTACGAGCGCTTCATGCGGCACGTCATTGCCGAACTCGACAATTCCTGGGAAATGACCTCGGCCGATATCGACGCCGCGCTGACCGAACTTGCCGGCTGAGCCGCCCCGCAATCTCCCGCCGACCCGATTGTCTTGATATAATGCCGCCTCGTTCGGCGCATCGCAGATGCGGCGCAGGGAGGACGTTTCGAAATGATGACGCCGCGCCAGGCCGCCTTTCGCACCGATTACCGGGAGCGCATCTCGCCGTGGTATAGCGGGCTGGCCCATGTCGTCGTGATCGCGGTGCTCGGGCTCGCGACGATCTGGTACTGCGCCGGGCATGTGCGGCGGCCGAGCCTCCTTGAATGGCTGGTGGTGCCGGCAGCCTTCCTGGCGTGCAACCTGTTCGAATGGGCGTTGCACCGTTTCGTCATGCACCGGCCGGTCAAAGGGCTGATGGGCATCTACAAGCGCCACACCTTGGCGCATCACCAGTTCTTCACCGATCACGAACCGACCTTCGACACCACCCGAGATTATCGCATCACGTTCTTCCCGCCTTACGCGCTGACCACCTTCATCTGCATCTCGGCAGTCGGCGGTCTGGTGCTTGGCTGGCTATGGTCGGCCGATGCCGGGTGGCTGCTGGTGTGCAGTACGACCGGGGTCTACCTCAATTACGAGCTGTTTCACTGGGGCTGTCATGTCAAGGACGACCGGCTGGTGCGGCACATCCCGTTCATGAACACGATCCGGCGCCATCACATCGCCCATCACAATCAGGCGATCATGATGGAGTACAACATGAACCTGACCTACCCGATCGCCGATTGGCTGTTCGGCACCAGCGACCTGAACCGCGGCCTGTTCGGCCATGTGTTCAACGGCTACGACACCCGGTTCCGGAAGTCGGGCCTGAAGCAGGCACGGGCAACCGCCGCCGATGCGCGGCTGAGCGCGGCGCAGGCCTGAGCCGATGGCGGCGGTCCGGGTCAAGCGCTCGCTGCCGTCGCTGATCGGCGGCATCTTCACCGCGATCGTAGCCTTAGTGCTGTGGCTGCTGCTGTTCGGCACCGGCAACCCGGTGACGATCGCCGCCGGCGCGCTGATCGCAGTCGCGCTCGGAAGCTGGATCCGCCTCGCGGATTTGTAGCTGCCGCGCTCTCTCGCTTGGGTGATATCACCCTCGCTTGAGAGAGAGCGCCGGTCGACCGTTCCAAGCAAGGTCCCGACAGCCAAAAGCGCTGGCGCAGGTGCGACACTTTGTCCTAAACTTTGGCAGCCCACGAGTTTTCCCGCCCCGCGGGGTGCGGGGATGTGATTCCGAGCTTGGAGCCTGCGATGAATGTTGAGACCATCCTGCGCCACAAGGGCGCGACCGCAGTCACGATCCGGCCCGAAACGACAATCGAAGCGGCCGTCGAGATCCTGCGGCGCTGCGGTATCGGGGCATTGGTCGTCAGCGGCGACGGCGACTCCGTCGACGGCTTGCTCGCCGAGCGCGACATCATCTTCGGACTGGCGCGCCACGGCGCCGAGTTGCTGGCCATGACCGCGGCCGAGGTCATGACCCAACCGGCGCCGACCTGCGAGCCGGAAGACAGCGTCCAAACTCTGATGGCCGAGATGACCAACCGCCGCATCCGCCATTTTCCGGTGGTCAGCGAAGGCCGCCTGACCGGCATCGTCAGCATCGGCGACCTCGTCAAGAGCCGGCTCGACGAGATCGAGTTCGAGGCGCATTCGCTGCGCTCCTTCATCGCCGGCGCGGCCTGAACCCGGCGCCGGCCCGAGCGCGGGTTGGGCGGCGGCGACCCGGTCGGCGCGGATGTAGGCGGGCGCTATTCCCCGCCGGGGATGAAGCGCTCGAGCCAGTGTATGTCGTAATCGCCGGATGCGAAGCTGCCGCTGTCGACGAGGCGCTGATGCAGCGGGATCGTCGTCTCGATCCCGGCGATCACGTATTCCTCAAGAGCGCGGCGCAGCCGCATCAGGCATTCCTGGCGCGTGCTGCCATGCACGATCAGCTTCGAGATCAGGCTGTCGTAGTAAGGCGGCACCTCGTAGCCCTGATACAGCGCGCTGTCGACGCGCACGCCGAGCCCGCCGGGTGCGTGGTAATCGCTGACCCGTCCCGGCGAGGGACGGAAATCATCGGGATTCTCCGCATTGATCCGGCACTCGATGGAATAGCCGCACAACCGGATGTCGGATTGGCAATAGCCCAGCGGCGCTCCCGCGGCGATGCGCAGCTGCTCGCGCACGATGTCGACGCCGCTGACCATCTCGCTGACCGGGTGCTCGACCTGCAGCCGGGTGTTCATCTCGATGAAATAGAATTCGCCGTCCTGGTAGAGGAATTCGATCGTGCCGGCGCTCTTGTAGCCGAGTTCGCGCATCGCGGCGACGGCGACCCGCGTCGCCCGCTCGCGGGCCGCGCCGTCGAGCCCGGGAGAAGGTGTTTCCTCCAGAATCTTCTGGTGCTTGCGCTGCAACGAGCAATCGCGCTCCCCGAGATGCACGACATCGCCCCGGCCGTCGCCGAGAAGCTGCACCTCGATATGGCGCGGACGGTCGAGAAAGCGTTCGAGATACATCCGATCGTTGCCGAAACAGGCCCTCGCCTCGGCCTGCGCGATCGGCAGCGCGGCTTTCAGCTCGGCGCGGCTGCGGGCGATCTTCATGCCGCGGCCGCCGCCGCCATTGGCCGCCTTGATCAGCACGGGGTAGCCCAGCTCTGCCGCCGCGGCGGCGGCCGCATCGAAAGAGGCCACCGACTCGGGCGAGCCCGGGACCGTCGGAATGCCAAGCTTGAGAGCTGCCGCCTTGGCCGCGATCTTGTCGCCCATCAGGCGGATATGCGCCGGCGCCGGTCCGATGAACGCGAGGCCATGCTCCTCGACCGCATCGGCAAAATCCGGGTTCTCCGACAGGAAGCCGAGACCGGGGTGGATCGCGTCGGCGCCGGTGATGGTCGCGGCCGACAGGATCGCGGCGACATTCATGTAGCTCGCGCGCGCCGGTGGCGGCCCGATGCAGACGCTCTCATCGGCAAGGCGAACATGCATCGCCTGCGCGTCGGCGGTCGAATGCACCGCCACCGTCTTGATGCCCATCTCGCGGCAGGCACGGTGAATGCGCAGCGCGATCTCGCCGCGCGCGGCGATCAGGACCTTCTCAAACATTCGAGATCATGCGCGTTGCCGGGCCGAAGCCGAACTCGGGACGACGGTCCCGGTCATTCGATCAACATCAGCACCGTGCCGTATTCGACCGGCTCGGCATCGGCGACGAGGATGCGCGCGACCCGGCCGGCGCGCGGCGCGCGGATCTGGTTCATGACCTTCATCGCCTCGATGATCAGCACGGTCTGGCCCTGCGCGACCGTTTCGCCCGGACCGACGAACGGAGCCGCGCCGGGCTCGGGCGCGAGATAGGCGACGCCGACCATCGGCGCCTTGATCGCGCCGGGATGGGCGGCGGGATCCGAAGCCGTAACCGTCGCCGCGGGCGCCGGAGCCGGCGTTGCCGGCGCGAGCCCTGCTTCCTGGATGCCGGAACCGGGCGCCGGGGGGGCCCCGCGCGCGACTCGCACGCGATGCTCGCCAAGCGCGTATTCGATCTCGGTCAGACCGGTCTCGGTCAGCAGCTCGGCCAACATCCGGATCAGGTTGGGATCGGGGGCAAGACGCGGGGTGCGCCCGCCGACCTTCACCCGGCCTCCTCGCCCGCTGCGGCCGCGATCAGCCCCGCGATCGCCTCGAGCGCCAGTTCGTAGCCGTGGCCGCCGAGGCCGCAGATCACCCCGGTCGCGGCCAGACTGACGAACGAGCGGTGCCGGAAACGCTCGCGCCGGAAGATGTTCGACAGATGCACCTCGATGACGGGCAGCTCGGCGGCATTCAGCGCGTCGAGCACGGCGACCGAGGTGTGGGTCAATGCGCCGGCGTTCAAGACGATGCCGTCGGCTGCCTGCCGGGCCTCCTGAATCCAATCGACGAGCTGGCCCTCGTGATTGGTCTGGCGGAAATCAATGCGCAGGTCCAAGGCCTCGGCGCGCGTCAGGCAGCGCTCCTCGATGTCCGGAAGAGTCTCGTATCCATAGGTCGCCGGCTCGCGCACCCCGAGCAGGTTCAGATTGGGTCCGTTGAGGACGAAGACGGTCGGCACGGGCACGCTCCCGGCGGGGACGGCCGGGGTTATAGCATGGGCGCGCCCGCCGGCAAGGCGGCCAGCGCGGCGTGCCGCAGGCCTTGCGCCGGGCCGCCGCGCGCGAGTCGCCGGGGCCCGCCGCATTCGCAAACCCTTGCGCCGATTCGCGCCGGCTGCTGCCGGCCGCCTGCGGAAACTCTTCCGGCGGCCCGCGTGACGGGCGATAGTGCCGCGACAACCAAGCCTGGAGAACCGGCCATGGCCATTACGATGTACGATCTCGCCGGGGTCGACAGCGACCGCCGGTTCAGCCCGTTTTGCTGGCGCGCCCGCATGGCCCTCGCGCATAAGGGACTCGAGGTCGAGACCGTGCCGTGGCGCTTCACCGAAAAAGACAAGCTGCCGCAGCCGTCGCAGGGCCGGGTTCCGGTCATCCAAGACGGCGACCGCGTCATCCACGATTCGTCGGCGATCGCCGACTACCTCGAAGAGCATTACCGCGATCGTCCGTCCTTGTTCGGCGGCGAGGTCGGCCGCGGGCTGACCCGCTTCGTGCAGAACTGGACCGAGACGGTGCTGCAGACCGGGCTCGTCCGCCTCGTCGTGCTCGACATCCATGGGCATATCGGGCCGCAGGACCAGGAATATTTCCGCCGCTCGCGCGAGGAGCGCTTCGGCTCGCCGCTGGAGGAGGTGGTCAAGGATCGTGAGGCCCGGCTGCCGGCATTCCGGTCCAGCCTCGATCCGCTGCGGCGCACCCTCGAGCGCCAGGAATTCGTGGCCGGCAAGGCCCCGGCCTATGCCGATTACATCGTCTTCGGCGCCTTCCAATGGGCGCGCTCGATCAGCGAGTTCGAGCTGCTGGCGGCGGACGATCCGATCCGCGGCTGGCGCAGCCGCATGCTCGATCTGTTCGGCGGTCTGGCGCGGCAGACCCGCGCTTACGGCGGTTGAGAGGTGGCAGACGTCTCGGCGCTGGCGACGATCGGGCTGGTCCTGCACAGCCTCTCGGCGGTCCTGTGGGTCGGGGGAATGTTTTTCGCGCTGTTCGTGTTGCGGCCGGCGAGCTCGGCGTTGGAGCCCGGGCCGCGGCTGGCCTTGTGGGCGCGCGTATTCGGCGGCTTTTTCCCCTGGATATTCGGCGCGATCGCGTTGCTGCTGCTGAGCGGCTACGCGATGGTGTTTGGGGTTTTCGGCGGGTTCGACCGTATCGGGATGCACATTCAGATCATGCAGGGCACCGGCATCATCATGGTTCTGCTGTTCCTGCACCTGTATTTCGCGCCGTGGCGGCGGTTTCGTGCGGCGGTGGCACGGCAGGACAACCCCGAGGCGGCACGCCAGCTCGCGCAGATCCGGACCATCGTCGCGATCAATCTGGCGCTGGGCGTCATAACCGTCGCGGTCGGCAGCAGCGGGCGCTACTGGGGCTGAACCTGCCCGTCGCTGCGACTGCCGGGGAGTTCGAGCGGGTCGATACGCCGCAGCCGCGCCGCCATCGTGCTTTTGCCGTCGGCGGAGGTCCAGCTCGCGCTGAGGCTGCCGTCCGGGCGCGGCCGGAAGCGGAGCGTGCTCTTGCCGCTCTCGTCGAAAACAAACACCTCGTCGCGGATATGACCGGTGCGGCGCACCCAGGCGGCGGGGTGGGCGTTGTCGATGCTCGGGCCGATCGCGTAAATCGCCGAAAGATCCTCGCCCGCTACGTTATCCACGGCCAGCAGGATCTCGCGCCCGTTCGGATAGAAGCCGTACCAGGTATCGAGGATGTGCTGCGGCGGGTTCCCGCCGCCCGAGTTCGGCGCCGCCGAGCCCGTCGCCGTTTCCGCCGAAGCCGGCTGGCTCTCGCGCCGCAAATCCAGCAGTTCTTTCGGCAATTGCAGGTCGGCGCTGGGGATCTGGCCCCAGCTCGGCTTGCAGCCGAATTCCCCGGAAAGCTTGTCAGCCTCGACGAAATCGCGGATGCAATCGCCAAAGCGGCGCAGGAAAACTCCGGTCGAAGAGGCCCAGTGGCCGACCAGATAGGCCGGCTGGTCGATCACCGCATAGCCGAGCCCGCGTTGCGACAGAATCGCGCGCGAGCGCTCGCTGCGGCCGCCGGGATCGAAATCGTCGCCGTGGAAATAGAACAGCATGACACGGGCGCGGCTCACCTTCTCGAGCAGCGGATAGAGCCGGGTCGCGTTGAGCCGCCAGGAATCGTAAAACTCGTCGAAGCTGCCATAGGCGGCGGGCGCCGTCGCAACGACGGAGTCGACATCGTTCGAAGCGTCGGCCGCCATCAGCGACAGAAAGGCACCGAAAGACTGGCCGGCGAGCACCACGCGCTTGTACCCTTGCCCCTTCAGCGCCGCCGCGTGGTCGACCAGACGGCGGGTGCTTTCCGGCAGAGTGTCCTCGGCGCGCAGGCGGTTGAAGCGCATAACCTCCCAGCCGGCATCATGCAATGCCGCCAGATAGGGCGGGGTCGGGGATTGCGAGTCTTCGGAATTGATC
>Ga0213875_10000482_pt1 | contig 33970 bp, 24 predicted proteins | sample BarmaccomBMRX_R8_FD_160105 | JGI IMG/M metagenome (GOLD analysis project Ga0213875, IMG submission 160105) | Root-associated microbial communities from Barbacenia macrantha in rupestrian grasslands, the National Park of Serra do Cipo, Brazil - RX_R8 | ecosystem: Host-associated > Plants > Roots...
GTGGTAGCTGATCAGACCTCTGCTGATCCCGGCGCGCTCGGCGATCCGCCCGAGCGATGCACGGGCGTAACCCTCCTCGGCGATCGTTTCGGTCGCGGCGTCGACGATCTGTGCGCGGCGTGCCGTTTCGATGAACGTCCGGTCGGATTCAGCCTTACCTGGCTGCATGGCCAGGAATTTATCATAACTGCCAGAAAAGTGCTACAGTCAGCCAAGGTTGCGACCGCAAGCCGCCACTCAGAAATCCCCGCTGATCGAAGTCGCCGGCATCGTCCTGCCGCTGGTCGCCTATCTGGTGCTGAAGCAGATCGCTGGCAACGACACCGTCGCGCTGGCCGTGGCCGAGGCGATCCCGTGCGTTTGGATCGTCACGATGATGGCCCGCACGAAGAAGTTCCAGCCGCTCGCGCTGGTGCCGCTGATCGTGTTCGGGATCGCGCTGCTGATCACACTGCTGTCCGGCGGGAGCACGCTGCCGCTGAAGCTCCGCCGCGGCTTCCTGACCGGTGGTATTGGCATCGCCTGCCTGGTCTCGCTCGCGCTCCGCCGCCCGCTGCTGGAGGTTCTAATGCCGTTCTTCGTGCGCCTGCGCCGGATCCCTGAACGGCAGGCGAAGCTGCTCACCGACACCGACGTGGGGCACCGGCTGCTGATCGGGATCACGGCGCTCATCGGCATCTTCTGTGTGGTCGACGCGACGTTGCAGGTGATCCTCGCGGTCACCGTCTCGACCTCGACCTTCCTGGTCGCTTCCAAGATCGCGCGCTACCCGCTGATCGCAATCGGCCTGTTCGTCGGCTGGATCTACGTCCGACACTCCGGGATCGTCGCCGAGCTCAAATCGGCCCAGCAGTCAATGTCGACCCCGGAACCACCGCCGCGGTCAACCAACTGACCGCCGGCCGCACGCCGCGCACCCGCCCCGCGTCCACCCCGGGTCACAGCGGCCAGTCGGCCAAGCTAGCGCCGCTCCGGTTCCGACTCGCGAATCGTCGCGCCGTGAGTCGCGTCCCTGCACCGAACGGAAACCGCGCCTGTCACCGACGACTGCTTCGGGCAAGACGGCGTCCGATTTCCTGCCACTAGTCCCGTTCGGCGAAGGACAACACCGCAATTGACGTGCCGTCGAGCTGCACTGCGCATCGCCACGAACAAGCCGCTCGGGGCCCCCGTGTGAATGTCCACGACCGGGAAGCCGGGCGTACCCGTCGGGGAAGCAGAGCGGGGCCTGAACCCACCCGCAGTTCGCGCCCTGCTCGTCGCCAACCGAAGGTGTGGGGCTGGGTCGGCCGACAGGCGCCCACCGACCCAGACGCTGCTGGTTACCGCCTGATCCGCAGGCCCGCGCTAGCGGAGATCGTCGGTGACGGCGTCCGTGGACGGTGCTGATGATCTCGCTGCTATCGCGTCCCTGGAGGTGGATACTGGTGATGCCGAGGTTGGCGTGGTTGGTTGGGACGTGCGTTGCTATTCGAACCCAGCCGCCACTCCTCGTCCGAACCGTGCGGCACGCTGCCCCTGATGGCGAGCGAGAAGCCTGCTGCTGCCACCGTCACCGACCCCGATGGGCGGGAAGTCGTGCTTCTTTCCGGATCTGGGAAGACAAGATCTCGCGCGACCATCCCGAGCTGGTCGATCATCTCGAAGCCGTAATGGAGACCGTCGCGGAGCCGGATCACGTCGAGCCGGACGCGCTTGCCGACCGAACGCGGTTCTACCGGCGTGGCGTCGGACCAAGCCGCTGGCTGATGGCGGCCGTAAGCTATGAGCAGCAGCCGGCGCGGATCATCACCGCGCTGGCCAACCGGAAGGATCCCAAGCGATGGAAGCCGTGAACATCCGCATCGGACCGCTGACCTTCGACCACGCCGACTATGACGCCGACGGCGACGTCCTCTACCTGCACGTCGGCCAGCCGCAGCCCGGCGAAGGCGAAGAAACGCCCGAGGGACACGTCCTTCGCTTCGCCCCGGGCACGCAGGAGATCGTTGGCTTGGCCGTCATCAACGCGCGTCAGGTCTTGAATCGGGACGGGCGCCTTACCGTGACGGTTCCCGAGACGGTCGAGGCCACCGCCGACGAACTCGCCCCAGCACTCCAAGCCGCCTGACACCACCGCGAGGCCCTGCAGCCCGCGGGTCAGTCCTGCAGTTCGAGGAGCTCCTGGTAGAGCGCCAGTGACGCGTCGGCGATCCGCTTGGTGATCGCCTCCACGCCTGGTCCGGCGGTGACCACCGGGAGCCATACCTCGCCGGTCCGCTGAACGTTGACGTCAAGCGATCGCGCGATCCGGTCAAAAGCACTCTGCGACCCCTCTGGGCGGCCAGAGCGATCGACCGCGCCACAGCCGTCCGTGATGAAGAGTCGTTGCGCGCGGTGCACGACGATCACACGGACCGGGTCGGCGGGGCCATAGCGAAGGTCGGTTTCGACCGCCTCCTTGTGGACGCTCTCTCTCGCGTGCAGAAGTTCCTTCGCCTCGCGTTGCCGGAAATGCTCGGCCCAGCCCGCGGGGGTCGCGTCGTAACCCGTGTCTCGCAGCTCCGGGTCGGCGCGATGGTCGAGCAGCAAGTGAATCATTTCGAGGTTGCCGCGCATCGCCGCCTCGTGCAAGGGGGAAGTCCGCTCGAGCGCGTTGACGTCGAAACCGAGCTCGATCAGCAGCGCGACCGCTTCGAGCTTTCCATGCTCGGCGGCCGCGATGATCTGACCGGGTCGACGCGCGATCGCCTGCTGGAGCAGCGTCGGATCGGCCGTTCTCATCGCCTCGGTCCGATCGCGGTCACCGTCGCCGCAGGCGGCCAGAAATAGGTCGACATCATCGAGCGCCGAATCTGCTCCAGCGGCTCGGAGCATCTCCACCACCTCGGGGTTGCCGCCACGCGCCGCCTCCTGCACGGGTGTGCGGCCCTCGTAGATCGGGTGCCGGGTTCCGGTCCCGTCTGGGTCGACGCCGAGCTCGAGCAGGCGGCGAACCCGCGACGTCAACCCCAGTCCTGCGGCGGGCATGATCAGGTTCTCGAGCAGCTGTCTGGGCGACGCGAGCCGCTCGCCGAACAGGCGATACCACCGCCCACTGCCCTCGCCCCGCCCGAGCCCGAACTCGAGCAGCAGCTCGAGCCACTCCTCGCTTGGATCCCCCGCCTGGTTGTACAGGCCCTGTCCGTCGTTGGGGTCAGCGCCGCGTTCGAGCAGCAGCCGCGCGAGCGCGAGTCTCTGCTCGTGGGCCGGTGGCCCGTTCTCGCCGCCCCCCAGCGCGCCCGTCAGCGCCGTGAACGGCGGGCACAGCCCCTCCCACAGATAGCCGGCATTCGGATCAGCGCCATGGTCGAGCAGCAGCCGCGCCGTCTCGAGCGCGGAGCGCTCGGGCGGCGCGTCACCCACCCGGGAGTAGGCGAGGTAGAGCAGCGGCTCCCACTCGAACGGACCGCCGCGCGCCCCGGCGAGCGCCGGATCCCGCCCGAGCATCACACAGGCGGCGTCCACAGCACCGGCGGCTGCCGCCGCGTGGATCGTCGCACGACTCAGCTCAGGGCTTCTGGCCAGCATCTGGCGGGCCGCTGCGATCCGCTCCGGCTCGTCGTTTCCGTAATTCAGGCACGCGAGCCGGAGAAACTCGTCCGCCGGCGTGACCCCCGGCGGCGCGTGGTGCGGCGAGCGCGTGAGCTCCTGCGTGCTCTCCAGAAACGACTTCAGCTTAGGCCAGCTCTCGAAATCGAATCTACGCGCGACCACGAGCAGCGCGTCGGCGTGGCTGAATGCCTGGAGCTCAGGTGATCCATGCTCGGCGCTGGCGAGGCGAGGATGGAACTCGCGCACGACGTCCGCAGCACCAGGGTCACCGGAACGGACAGCGCGCGCGAAGGACTTGGCGCCGTTCCTCAGCTGCTCGAGATTGGCATTACCGGGAAGACCGCGGGGTGGCACGATGGCCTCCTTTCGCAATAGCCCGGGGTCCGCATCTCGAGCCGGAAAGGAGACAGGCAAGAAATGAGCACGACTAGCCAACTCAGGTGGGCTTCGCCCTTTCCGCGGACCGGGTGCGCCCTGCGCGCTCCCCGATCATAAACCGCCGCTCGCCGCTTCATACACCCCGCGGCCCGAATCCATCCGGGACACCGCGTTCGCGCCTCCTCAATCGGACCATCCACACCCACGAGCGCCTTTAACAAAGATGCCCAGGAGGGGATCCGCTCGTCCAGTCAAGCCGTGGTTTGGAGGCGAAGGCGATCGTCGGCGGGATGCACGGAGTCCGCGGAAGGCGGGTTGCTAACGGGCGGCCCTGCCGGGTTCTGGTGGGGAGCAAAGCAGGTGGTCCTAACGTTGCGCGGCATGCCCAGCGGTCGTCTGGGCCGGGCAGCGTCCCTGCGGTCGCCCGCATGCGTTGAAGTCGCAGGTCCGGCACCACCAGGCCATCGATGCTCCCGTCTTGCGCGCGGCGACGCGGGCGGTCACTCGGGCCTCGATCACCTTCGCGAGTAGACCCTCAAGCGTCGCGGCTTCCTTTTCATCGAGGCCGCGGGTGGCCTCGCGCACCACAGCGTCTCGCGCTGCCCGGGCCGCGCGAGCCCGGTGACGGCCGTGCGCGGTCAAACGCACCTCGACCCGGCGGCGGTCGGCCGCGTTGCGGCGCACCGCGAGCCCCTTCGCCTCCAGCTGGCTGACCAGCCGGACTGCACCCGAGTGCGTCAGTCCGAGCGCGTCCGCCAGGCGGCCGACGTGAGAGTCGTCCATGAACTCCGCGAGTGCCAGGAGCGCCGCAGTCGCGCTGCCGGTGAGTCCCGATGCCCCCTCCAGTGCCGTCACGGCTTCCTCGGCGAGGTTCAGCGTGAGCGACGCCAGCAGGTTCTCCAGCCGAGGATGTGTCGAGAGCGTTATGGGCGGGTATTATATGAGTCGCTCATATAATGCGAGGAGGAAATTCACCCATGGCAGCCAGCTACGCGAAGAAGAACCTTCGAGAGGTCAAGGACTCCGCGGCTGAGCACGGGCTTTCAGCCTCTCAGGAGGCGCGGTTCTTTCAGCGGGACTTGGGCGCCGAGCAGACCGGGATGAACTACCTCATCGTCAAGCCCGGGCAGCGCGAGGCGTTCGCGCATCGCCACCGCAGCGCCGAGGAGATCTACGTGGTCATCGGCGGCGCCGGCCGAGTCAAACTCGACCACGAGCTCGTCGACCTGGGGCCGCTCGATGCCGTACGCGTCAGTCCCGGCGTGGCACGGTCCTTCGAAGCCAGTTCCGACGGGCTCCAGATTCTCATCTTCGGACCGCACGTAGAGTCCGACGGAGAGATGGTCGAGGACTTCTGGGGCGAATAGCCCAAGCTCAAGGCGCTCACAACGGGGCCAGCTAGTCGCTACGAGTGCCGTCGCCGGCTTCCTTGCGTTCCGCGCAAGCGGGGCCGGTGACCAGTCGTCCGACCAAGCGGGTCCCTACACCGAAGCGGGACTCTGGATAGTCGCTCGCCGGGGCGGTTGCCGACTCCGTCCCGACGCCATGGATGCGATCGGTAATGTAGTCGTGCAGTTACGTAACCGAGTCGCTACACTGGTCCTCGTGGAAGAGATGCTCAAAGCGCTTGCCGACCCCCGTCGCCAGCAGATCTTGCGCTTGGTCTGGAACGCCGAGCACGCGGCCGGGGAGGTCGCGGCCCAGTTCGAGGTCAGCCGTCCGGCAGTGTCCAAGCATCTGCGGGTCCTCCGCGAAGCGGGGCTGATCGAGGAGCGCCGAAACGGTACGCAGCGCCTGTATCGAGCGCGACAGCAGAGCCTCGAGGACGTGAGGCGGTTCGTCGAGAGTTTCTGGGACGACGGCTTGGCGGCGGTCAAGCGCGCGTCAGAGGCAGACGCGCGGGCGCGACGGAACCTCCCGCGATGACCGAGGCGACCGGGGCGATCGTCCGCGAGATCTTCATCGAGGCGCCGCCAGAGGACGTGTTTCCCTACTTCACCGATGCGAAGAAGATGGTCGTCTGGAAGGCGGTCAGCGCCGAGATCGATGGGCGGCCGGGCGGGGACTTTCGCATCGACGTGACCGGCGCGGGCGATGTTGCGCACGGCGCGTTCCTGGAGATCGAGTCGCCGCACCGGGTCGTGTTCACCTGGGTGTGGGAGGCGCCCGATGGAACGCCCGACCCGCGCGGCTCGATCGTCGAGGTCACGCTGACGCCCGAGGGCGACGGCACGAGGCTACGGCTCGTGCACAGCGGCGTGTCGGCCGCACGGCAGGAGCGCAGTGCCGCGGGGTGGGACCACTACCTGACCCGCCTCAAGCTGGCCGCCGCTGGTCAGGACCCAGGGCCCGATCCGTGGGCCGGCATCCCCGGCGGCGCGACGACCTAACCCCACAGAAAGGGCAGCGATGGACACCGAACGCAACAAGGCTAGCCTCCAGCTTCTCTACGACAAGGTGATGAACGGGCATGACGTCGACGCGGCCGACGCGCTGATCACGGTCGACCGCCCCGACCACGACCCCACCTTTCCGCCTGAGTTCACGACCGGGCGAGAGGGATTCAAGCGGCTGTTCACGATGCTGATCGGAGCGTTTCCGGATCTCCGGTTCACGACCACGTTCATGGTCGCCGAAGGCGACATGGTGACGTCGTTCAACGCGGTTCAGGGAACGCACCGGGGCGAGTTCATGGGAATCCCGCCGACGGAGAAGTCGTTCTCGGTCAACAACGCTGATGCATGTCGGTTCACCGACGCCGGGCTGATCTGCGAGCACTGGGGCCTGATCGACGTCGCCTCGATGATGCGCCAGCTCGGCGTCGCGAGCTGAGGACAGGCAAGGTCAAGACGAGGAGGATCTGATGGCGATCGCAGTGCTGGCTGAAACACCGGACATGACTGCCGCGCAGTTCGACGCGGCTGCCGCCGAGGCCGGGCTGAGCGGGCCGCTGCCGGAGGGGTGCCTCGTGCACATCGCCGGGACCGGGCCGGACGGATCGACATGGCGGGATCTGAGCGTTTGGGAGACACCCGCTCAGGCAAAACAGTTCATGGACGAGAAGTTGCGGCCGGCAATCGATCGGGCCGGAGCCACGGCGGTCTGGGGACCGCCCGTGACCTGGACCGTGCACAAGCTGATCGTCTGAACTCGACAGCCCACGTGCGCCGCCAGAAACCTGTCCGAATAACGATCCCTGATCGCGTATGGTGGCCTCGGAAATTGGCGCCCGCGCAAGCTGAAGCTCCAGCGTCTCATATACCCCGCTCGCTGAATTTGGCAGTAAGCCCCGGCCAAACGGACGCCACGAGGATTCTCTATCGCCTGCGACCGCGCCGAGTTGAAGCGCCCGGACGATGCGTGCGGCGTCAGGAAAGCGGGGCTGGGCGTCGGCGCTGCGAGAGACGTCGTATTCGCGCCAATACCAGGACGTACACGTCGCCCGTAAAGAAAGCTCGGCACTCGTCAGCTGAGCCGGTCGAGGCGACTGACTGATCGCTATTTCCTGCCGGTGGACCGGCCGGACTCGTTCGCGACCGTTCTCGGGACAAGAAACCGGGACAAAATCTCGCGCATGGCTGAGCCGTTCAATAAGAAGCCCCCTATATTTGGAGGGTTTTTCTTTATAGCGGGGGCGGGATTCGAACCCGCGACCTTCGGGTTATGAGCCCGGTTTGGCCCGTCCGCGAGGTCCGGGTTGATGTCGGTGAACGCCCGTAGATACAGGGGTTTCGGCAGTTCTGCGGTGTCGTCGTGACGACCGCGAATCGGCCCATTCGGAGCCGTTCGTTTGACAAATGTTTGACACGGAGGCGTCAGCGCCTCGAAGTCCAGCCAGAACTCGACGCCGGTTTGGCTCGGCTCGGGTATCCGCACGCCGGCTAATAGCGGAGCTCCGGCGTGATCTGCTCAGCAAGCACGCGCGCCTCGGCGGCCAGCATGTAGTCGCTCAGCTCCTCGTGGCCCTCGTCCTCATGCCAGCGGCCGAGCACGCGCAGCGCGTGGAGCAGCTGCGACTGGGCGGCCGTTGTTTGATCCGAATGCGCATACTGCTCGGTGCAGCCGAGATAGGAAGATGGCGCTTCTCTGTCGATCGATTGGCCCTGAGGCGGAAGGCAACACTTGCGGTCGGGGCGCGGGGTCGGATGCCCGCGGTCCGACCGCAAGTACCGCGACCGAAACCATTGGGTCCAGTGACGCGTTCGTCCCGGGCGGTGCGCTCCCCAGGGGGCAGCCCGGCCGGCCGGATGCGGCCCGCTGCGGCGCCCGTGTTCAGCGAGATGCGGTCGTGGCCGAAGATACTGTTTGACCCGTGCGCATCACCCACCTGAGCATCCGCAACTGGCGCCACTTCCACGAGGCCGACTTCAAGGTCGCCGAACGCTTGTTCATCGTCGGTCCCAATGCCTCTGGCAAGTCGAACCTACTCGACGCAGCCCGGTTCTTGCGCGACGTGGCAAGCGAGGGCGGTGGGCTTCAGGCCGCGCTCAGCGCCCGTGGCGGCCTCTCACGGGTCCGGAACCTCAACGCCCGTAACTTCAACCACGGCCGCTTGCTCATCCAGATCGCAGTGGGTGACAACGACGGGCCGCGCCTCTGGGAGTATCGCCTCGAATTCGGCGCCGAGCGGGGGGGCCGCCATCGACCGGTCCTGTCTGAGGAGACGGTGCGAGAGCAAGGCGAGGTCCGCCTGCGGCGGCCCGATGCGGACGACCACAGGGATCCAGAGCGCCTGACGCAGACCGCGCTTGAGCAGGTGAACTCCAACCAGCCGTTCCGCGAGCTCGCGACGTTCCTCGCCGAGGTCAGATACCTCCATCTCGTTCCCCAGCTGGTCCGCGATCCGGAGCGGCGCGGCTCGGTCGCGGACGACCCGTTCGGCAGCGACTTTCTCTCGAGGATCGCGCGCACCTCGCCGAGGACGCGCGACGCGAGATGCGCCGAATCAACGAGGCGCTCCGGCTCGCCGTCCCGCAGCTGCAGGAATTGACGCTCGACCGCGACGACGAGGGCCTGCCGCACCTGGTCGCCAGCTACCAGCACTGGCGCCCGCACGGCGCGCGCCAGGACGAGCGAGACTTCTCGGACGGGACACTGCGACTGATAGGACTGCTGTGGGCGTTGCAAGAAGGCGGCAGCCAACTCTCGGACCGGTCCTGCTCGAAGAGCCGGAGCTCTCGTTGCACGCGTCGGTCGTCAAGACGCTGCCGACGCTGCTGCACCGGGCCGCACACCGCGGACGCCAGGTGCTCGTCAGCACGCACGCAGAGCAGATTCTCGAAGACGAAGGGTTGGGCCTGGACGAGGTCGTGCTGTTGCTCCCAGACCGTGAGGGAACGCGAGTCGCGCTCGCGTGCCGATCTTGGCGACGACGTGCGCGGCGAGATTGAGGCCGGACTAACGCTCGCCGAGGCGGTTCTCCCCCGGACGGCCCCGGATCGCCTCGAGCAGCTCGCGCTGGCCGTGCTGTAGTGCCCGTCCTCACCGTCGTCGAGGGAGACTCAGACCTCGGTTTCGCGCAGGCCGCAATCAACGCGGCGGGGGCCGTGCCCGGCACTCCGGTCGTGCAGCACGGACATGGACAGCTCGATGCGCGCCTACGCTCTCACTGGAACCGCGGCTCGAACGCCACCGAGATGCTCGTGTTGAGAGATCTCGATCCGACGCCGGGATCCACGCGATGTGCAGTCGACGCGGCCGCTTCTCTCATCCGACCTCGTCAGCATGCGCCATCGTTGTGCCTGCGGTTGGCTGTGCGCGAGATCGAGTCACGGGCAATGGCAGACGTGGACGCGTTCAGCGCGTTCTTTGCCGTACCCAGCCGCCGCCTGCCGCACAATCCCGATGCCCTCCCCGATCCGAAGGCCACGCTCGTTGCCCTGTGCGGACGCTCGAGACGGCGGGAGATCCGCGACGGCATTGCCCCGCGACCGGCGTCAGGACGGACGTCGGTCCGGAATACGTCGCGCTCCTCACGAGCTGTGCCCGCGCGTGGAACCCCGTCACGGCCGCGGAGCGGTCTGACAGTCTTCGGCGCGCCCTCGATGCGATCCGCGCGCATGTCGTCTACGGACGCTGGCGCGCCAGATAGTCTCCCACTGGGATGGAGGGGTATGAAGGACGCTTGAACGTAGATCAGCCCGTCGGAGCGAGAGCCGCTCGACTACCTAAATCGACACCTGCCCGACCACGAGCCGCACCCGTAGCGTGAGCAAACCTCGACTTCGTCATCGACGGCGTCGCGTGCGAGGTCAACATGCTCGACCTCGTGCCAAAGGTTGCTCCTCGGGGATGGAGTTGAGATCAACAGCCGGTGGGAGCGCGGCTGACAGGCCTTCGCATCCACCGAATACGCTGACGCGGTGACCTTCCTCGAGGCAGCAATTGTGATCCTGCGCGAGGCCGACCGGCCGCTCACGAACCACGAGATCACCGAGCGGGCGCTGGCTCGGGGCCTAATTCAGACCGCGGGCAAGACCCCGGAGGCGACCATGAGCGCGGCGCTCTACGGTGCGTCGCCGGACGCAGGGCTGCGCCGCGACTTCCGGCCCGGTCGTCGACGGGCGGCTCGAGGGTCGGTGCGTTGGACGTATGCCGCCGAGCCGTCCAGAACGACGGCGGCAGCACACGGCAGAACCTGAGTGCGGCAACGCGCCTGCACTTCGCGCGAGTAATGATGAGAAGCTCGCCGACATCGCCCGGCAAACTTCTCTGAAGTCGTTGCGGTCGGCTGATCGACGTTGCGGATCGATACGTTTTCTGGAGTGCGGAGGCAAATCGCTGACACCGGGGACCGAGTCGAGGGTTGCCGGGTCATGATCATCAGATCGAGGTTCGACATCGGCCGTGATGTTCGCCTGCCGCAGCTAGTCTCCGCTCGTCGGCCGGCGTCGTCGGGGTGATCCCCGTGGCGCTCGCCACCACCGCCGCCACGCTCGGCTCGATCGCTCCGGGCAGCCGGGTGATCGTCCGTGACCTCGAATGGCAGGTCTTGGCGGTCGAGCGCCAGGCGATCGGAACCCAAGCGATCATCCGCTGCATCGGTCGGTCCGAGCTGGTCGCCGATCGGCCGGCCGTGTTCTACTCCGAACTGGACGCGATCGAGCCCGAGGATCCCGCCCGGACGAGCTTTCGACTCGACACGACGCCGCGCGGGATCGAGACGCGGCTGGTACTGGAGTCGGTGATTCGGCGCACGCCAGTCCCCATCTCCGACCACTCGCTCACCGTCGGCCAGGCGATGTTGGCCGACGATCTCCCCTACCAGCGCGAGCCGTTTCGTGTCGCGATGGAGCAGCTTCAGCCCCGGCTGCTGATCGCCGACGCGGTCGGCCTCGGGAAGACGATCGAGGTCGGGATGCTGCTGTCAGAGCTCCAACGCCGGGGTCGAGCGGCGCGGATCCTGGCGGTCGTGCCCCGTCACATACTCGACCAGGTGCAGCACGAGCTGTGGTGCCGGGCCGGCGTGCCGCTCGTGCGGCTGGACTCAGAGGGGATCCAGCGGCTGCATCAGCGAATCCCCGCCGACCGCAACCCATTCACCTACTTCAACCGGGTGATCGTCTCGATCGACACAATCAAGAACCCGTCTCGGTATCGCCACCACCTGGAGAAGGTGCGCTGGGACGCGGTCTGGATCGACGAATCCCACAAGCTCGTCAACCGAGGGACGCTCAACAACCAGCTCGCGCAGGTGCTGGCGCCCAACGCCGACGCGCTGCTCTTGACCTCTGCGACGCCCCACAACGGCAAGGCGGCGGCGTTCGCGGAGCTGGTCGGGCTGCTTGACCCGACCGCGGTGACCGACCCCGAAGCGATGACCCCGGCCGACATCGAGCACCTCGTGGTGCGCCGACATAAGCACTCGCCCGGCGTCGAAGCCGCGATCGGGGACCGCTGGGCCGAGCGTGCCGAGCCGCTCCCGGTCCCCGTCGCGCCCACCGCCGAGGAAGAGGCGGTGTTCGCCGAGCTGGCGGCGACGTGGACCGGACCCGACGTGACGGCGCCCTGCTCCGATCGGCTGTTTCCGTGGACGCTGCTCAAGGCAGGGCTCTCCTCGCCGGCGGCGCTGATCGAGACGATCGAGAATCGCGTCCGCAACCGCGGATTCGCGCCGCTCGCGGACTCGGATCGGCCTGTGGCCGACGACGAGGAGACGGCGCTACGACGTCTGCACCGCCTCGCGGGTGCTGCGCTCGACAGCTCGCCGGCCAAGCACGCGGTGCTCGTCTCGGTGCTTCGCGAGCTCGGCGTGAGCAGCCGGAGTGACGTTCGCGTCGTCGTCTTCTCCGAGCGGATCCGCACACTCGGGTGGATCGCCGATGGCGTGCGGAGCGCGCTGGGGATGACCGAGGAACAAGTGCAGACGTTCAGCACCGACGAGCCTGAGGACAAGCAGCAGCGAATCGTCGAGGACTTCTCGATGGCATCGAAGCCGATCCGCGTGCTCGTGACCTCTGACATCGCCGCCGAGGGTGTGAACCTCCACAAGCAGTGCCATCACCTGATCCATGTCGACCTCCCGTGGTCGCTGATCACCCTCGAGCAGCGCAACGGCCGGATCGACCGCTACGGCCAGCTCCACCGGCCGGAGATCCGCTACCTCATCTACGCGCCGGCGGACGACGAGGTCGCGTCCGACATGCGGATCATCACCCGCCTCATCGCCAAGGAGCACGCCGCGCACCAGGCGCTTGGAGACGTCGGCTCGGTGATGGGTCTCTACAGCGAATCCGAGGAGGAGGATCAGGTGCGCGACGCGCTGCGCAAGCGCACCGAGGCCGAGCGCGAGCAGGCTCTCGAGCGCGCGGCCCCCGCCTCCGGCGCCTTCGATCCGTGGGCGTTCGCGGGCCTGTCGCCAACGGGCTCAGAGCACTCAGCGACGAACGAGCGAGCCGCGCCGCCCATGGCCGCGGTCGCGCCGGTGCGGTCGCTGTTCGCCGGCGACGACGAGTACCTGACGGCCGCTGTCAGTCTCGCCTTCCCCGACCCGGAGTCGGCGATCGGCTGGGAAACCGACGGCGCGATCCTCTCGTTCACTCCGCCTGACGACCTGCTGCGCAGGCTCACGGCCCTGCCGCAGTCCTACCTTCGCCAGCGCAACCTGGCCGAGCGCCTGCGCGTGACCACCGATCCTCACATCGCCGAGCAGTCGCTCGGCGACGCGGTCGACCGACGCGCCGCCGACGAGGAGGCCGGGACGGCATGGCCGGAGATCCATCACCTGGGTCCGCAGCATCCCGTGCTGGAGTGGATGGCCGACAAGCTGCTGTATCGCGTGGGCCGCGACGAGGCGCTGGCGCTCGCCTGCGCCGTGAACGAGCCGACACTGCTCGTCTCCGGTATGTGGTCGAACCGGCTCGGCGAACCGATCGCGGCCGCCTGGCTCGCTGCCACCGTCGAGGACGGACTGGTCACATTCGAGGATCTGCATACGGCGCTGCGGAGCGCCGGAGTCCACGCGAGGATGGTCAACCCGGAGTGGAAAGGCGACCTCGAGGCCCTGAGGGACCTCGTGTCGCCGGTCGTCGAGCGCACCGCGGCCCGGCTGGAGGACGACCTCCGGGCGCCGCTGGCCATGATCGAGGAACGCCTGCGCCAGACGCGGCTGCGACTCGAGGACTGGCAGGCGAAGGCGCGGACGCGCGCGCAGGGGATCACCTCCGATGTCCATCGCCACCGGCGCGTCGGCGACATCGAGCGCGTAACACGCCAGATCGAAGCGCTCATCGCCGACCATACGCCCGCGGACGCACCGCTCGTGCGGGTCGTCGGCGCGCTCGTTCCGACAAGCGAGGGTGGCGGCTGATGGCCCGGGCGGGAACCGCTGGCAGTCCGGACGGCAACGGGAAGGCAATTCCGGCGCTGAGCAATGTCGGCTACTTCTCCGACTACTACCTCACGCACCGCCTCGACTCCGGGCTGGTCGACCTGTACGGGCGCTGGGACGCGCTCGAGAAGCAGGGTGAGCTCAGCGAACGCGTTCGGGTGCGTGGCCTCTCGGTCCCCTTCGGTCGCCTGCGCGCCGACGCGACTCTGACTTCGCCCGACGGCGAAGCGCTCGTCGACGGACGGCTCGACCTCGGGCAGCTTCCCGCCGACGGTCGCCGAGCGCTGCTTGCGCTCAACGACGCGCTGCTCGAGGCGCTGGGGTGGGCGCCCACGCGGGACAAGCCGATCGAGCTCGTGCTCGGCGACAAGACGCTCGCGGTGCGCGCGGCCCACCGCTGCGACACGCCGACCGGGCTGCTGCTCGTCGCGCTCGACACCGTGTTCGCCGCGGACCCCGCGGCGGTGGTGGCGAGCAAGTCGTCGCCCGCGGGTCGTCTGGTGGCGCCGCTGCTGCTGGGCGGCAAGGCCGTCGCTCACACAGCGCTCCAGGCGGCGCAGCTCATCTTCACCGCTGACAAGGGGCCGAGCTATGTGCTGCTCGTCTCCGGCGGCGCGATCACGCTGCTCGATCGGACGCGTTGGGGCGAGGGCATCTGGCTGGGCGCAAGCCTCGACGATGCGCTCGCCCGTCGCGACGTGCGACCGAAGGGGGAGCTCGCCGCGATCGCGGCGTTGTTTAGCGCGAGCGCGATCAATCCCGGTGTCGAAGCTCAGAGCATGCTCGCCGGGCTGCTTGAGCGCGCAAGCAACGAGTCGGCCGGCGTGTCGACGCAGCTGCGCCACGGGATCCGGCGCAGCGTCGAGCTGCTCGCCAATGCCGTCGTCGATGACGTCCGCCATCGGCAGAAGCAGGCTTGGATGACGATCGATCCAGCCGAGCTCACCCGCCAAAGCCTGCGCTACCTGTACCGGATCATCGTGCTGCTGTTCGCCGAGACACGGCCCGAGCTCGGGATCCTCCCCACCGACGACCCCGACTACGTGGATGGCTACGGCATGGCCCGGCTGCGCGACGTCGCGCTCGTCGAGCTTCACGGCGACCGGGCGCGAAACGCGCGCCATCTGCAGCGCTCGCTCGACGTCCTGTTCGCGCTCGTCAACGACGGGCACGTCGCGGAGGCGACGCTCGACCATGACCGGCGAGAGCTCGTCTTTCCGGGCCTGCGTTCGCGGCTGTTCGGCGTCGAGGGGTGCCCGCTGATCGACGGCGCTCAGCTCACCGACCAAGTGCTCCAGCAGGTGATCGCCAACCTGTGCTTCACCAGCGAGAAGGCCGGCCAGCCGCGCCGCGCCGTGTCGTACTCGACGCTCGGGATCAACCAGCTCGGCGCAGTCTATGAGGGGCTGATGGCCTACAGCGGCTTCCTCGCTACCGAGCCGCTCAACGAAGTCGCCCAGGACGGCGACCCGGGCAACGGGTCGTGGGTGATCGGCGTCGACATGGCTCCCGAGTTCGCCGATAGCGACTTAGTGAGGACCGAGACCCTCGACGGCTCCAGGCGGCGCGTGCGCTACGACGAGGGTGACTACGTGTTTCGCCTGTCGGGCCGCGACCGCCAGCGCTCGGCGAGCTACTACACCCCCGAGGTGCTCACCGAGTTCACGGTGCGCCACGCGCTTGACGTGCTCTTTGCCGAAAATCCCGAGATGACCGCCGCCGACATTCTGCGTTTGACCGTCTGCGAGCCGGCGCTCGGATCCGGCGCGTTCCTCACCGAGGCCGTCACCCAGCTCGCCGCGCGCTACCTAAAGGCAGCGCAGGAGGAATCGGGGACGACGATCGATGCCGACCGCTACCAGACCGAGCTGCAGCGCGCGAAGGCGCACTTCGCGGTCAACCAGGCCTACGGGCTCGATCTCAACCAGACCGCGGTCGAGCTGGCGGAGGTCAGCCTGTGGCTCGGATGCATGCACGCCGGGCTGAAAGCACCGTGGTTCGGAGCTCGCCTGCGCTGCGGAAACAGCCTCATCGGCGCTCGGCGGGCGACATACACGATCGAGCAGGTGCGCGAGCGGGCATGGACCGGGAAGACGCCGACGCCTCCCACTGATCTGCCGCTGTCCATGGCGCCGCTGGGCACGGCGGGCGGCGTCCATCACTTCCTCGTGCCAGGCGAGGGCTGGGGCGCGGCCGCCGACGCCAAGGAGATCAAGGAGCTCGATCCCGAGTGGGTGAGCGCGGTGAAGCAATGGCGCAAGGCGATTCACACCCCGCCGTCCGCACGCCAGGTCGAGCGACTCTCGGGGCTGGCCGGCCGGGCCGAGGAGCTCTGGGCGCAGTCAGCCGCCGAGGTCGACGAGTTCTGGCAGGCTACGCGCCAGCACATCGACGTGTGGGGCGCCGACACCGCCCCCGCCGGGAGCCGCTTCGGCGAGGCGGCCGTCCAACGCGTACTCCAGGATCCCCGGTCGGCGACGAGCCGGCTGCGCACGCTCATGGACGCGTGGTGCTCGCTGTGGCTGTGGGCTCCCGCCGACGGCACCGGTCTGCCCTCGCTCGATCAGTGGCTGATGGCCGCCGAGGGACTTCTCCGCGTCGACGAGCCTTGGGAGTCGGGCGCCCTGTTCACCGACGAGCGCGATCTGCCGCTGCCCGCCGGCAGCGGCATCGACGACGTGATCGACGTGCACCCGTGGTTGGCCCGCCTGCAGGCGATCGCGCAGACGCAGAACTGGTTTCACTGGGAGCTTGAGTTCTCGCCGGTGTTCGCGCGCGGGGGGTTCGACCTGCAGGTCGGTAACCCGCCGTGGGTGCGGCCCCGGTGGTCCGACGAGGCCGCGCTCGCCGAGCACGACCCGTGGTTCGGCCTCACCGACCCGATCCCTGAGCAGGCGCGGCTCGCTCGTCGCGCCGCAGTGCTCGAGCAGCCGCAGGCGCACGAGCAGTATCTCGCCGAGCGGGCCGAGAACGTAGCGATCGGCGACTGTCTCGGCGCGGTGACCCGCGAGCCACTGCTCGCCGGCCAACAGACCAACCTGTACCTGCTGTTCATCACCGGAACCTGGCGGCGCGCGCGAGCCACCGGAGCAACCGGGCTGCTGCACCCCGACGGGCACCTCTCAGACCCCAAGGCGGCACGGCTGCGGACGTCCGCGTATCGCCGATACCGCGAATACTTCCACTTCATCAACGAGCTGCAGCTGTTCACGGAGATCAGTGACACGCGTCCGTACGGGGTGCACGTCTACAGCGGCGACCGCGGGACGGTCGACTTCGTCCAGGCGGCGTTCCTGTACCACCCGCACGTGGTCGACCGCAGCATCGGCCACGACGGGAGCGGCGAGCTTCCCGGGCGCAAGCTGCCCACCGGCGAGTGGGACATCCGACCGCACCGCGAGCGGCTCGTCCGGGTCGACGCAAACACGCTCGCGGCGTGGGCCGCGCTGCTCGCCTACAACGACCCGCCGTCCTCGCCGGTCGTCAAGTCGGTGACCTCGGCGGAGGCAGCCGCGGGCGAAGCGATCGCTCGCTATCCGGACCGCCTTGGAGGAACGACGTACTTCTGGAGCCCGGGCTTCCATGAGCAGACGGCACCGCGAAAAGGTCTCATCGAGGAGCGCACGGCGGTGCCTGACTCCTGGGACGAGGTGATCCTGCAGGGGCCGCACATCGGGATCTGCACCCCGTTCGCCAAGCAGCCTCGGCCATCCGGCCGGCATCAGCAGGACTACGAGCCGTGGGACCTCGAGCGCCTGTCGGAGTCCCTCATCCCGCGAACGAACTGGCAGCGTCTGGCCGATAGGAAGACGTTCGACGCGGAGATCGCCGACTGGGACGCACGTAAGAGCACGGAGCGATACCGGCTGATCGTGCGACGGCAGATCGCATCCAACACGGCCCGGTCGGTCTTCGCTGCGTTGCTGCCTCCCGGACCGTCCGCGGTCAGCGTCTGCTACCTCGGCGCCCTTACCGACGACGCGGTGACGGTGGCGTTCGCCGGGCTGCTCGCAGGGCTGCTGTCGGACTTCTTCGTTCGGACGACGGGAGTCAGCGATCTGCATGACAACGTGATCGCGCGTTTCCCGGCGGTCGCTAACGACCACCCGCTGCTGCCGCCGCTTCTGCATCGGACGCTCCGCCTCAACTGCCTGACCAGAGAGTTCGCCGCGTTGTGGGAGGGACTCGCGGGCAGCGTCAAGCCCGACGACCAGTTCACCCATCAGACGGCGGCGACGCGATCGATCGGGTCACTGCCCCGTGCCTGGGACATGTCGGTACCGGTCCGCGGCGACCTCGACCGTTGGCTGCTGCTGTGCGAGCTCGACGCGCTCGGCGCGCTCATCCTCGGTGTTGATCCGGCTGGCCTAGAGGCCGTGTACAGGTCGCAGTTCCCGGTGCTGCTCACCTACGAGCATCAGATGCTGTTCGATGCCAACGGCCGCCAGCTGTGCGGCGACTGGCACCAGCACGGTTACCTGCAGGCCAGACTCGAAGCCGAGGCGAAGGAAGCGAAGCCGCCTGGGTACACGAAGATCTGGGACCGGGTCCAGGCCCATCAGCAGGGCGAAACGAACGTCGACCTCGGGCCGTTTACGCCGCCGTTTCGCCCAGCGGACCGCATCGCGGCAATGGCCCACGCGTACTGGACGTTCGTGGATCGCTATGAGCTGGCCTCGCCCGACACCGCGGAGCGTCCGACGTGATCCCGTCGCTGGTCGCCGGCGAGCTGAAGACGAGCATCGTCGAGTACCTGGCGACGACGTTCGCGCTGTCCGATGACGAGGCGTACGCGGCGCTCACCGAGTTCCTGCTCGACCCTGAGGATGGGATCTTCCGCGGGCCGTACCTCCGGGTGCGGCTGCCGTTCATCGACGCGCCCGTGGACGCCGACGACGGGCTGCGCTGGACGCCCGCCGGGTTTCGTCCGTACGCGCATCAGCTCGACGCCTTCAGGCGGCTCGGGGGCCGCGACCTCGCCCCCAAGCCGACGCTGATCACCACGGGCACCGGCTCGGGGAAGTCCGAGGGGTTTCTGGTCCCGGTCGTCGACCACTGCATCGCTCGCCGTGAGGCCGGGCAGGCCGGGATCAAGGCGCTGCTGCTGTACCCGATGAACGCGCTGGTCGCCGATCAGGAGCGGCGGATCGCCGTGATGCTGAGGGATCCGGCGGCGGTCGCGGCCGGGGTGCGCGCAGGGGTGTGGATCGGCGATGACCAGACCACGACGGCCCGCACAACGATGACCGAGACGCACCTGATCTCCGATCCGTCGGCGCTGATGAACGACCCGCCGGACATCCTGCTCACCAACTACAAGATGCTCGACCGGCTGCTGACCACGCCCCACCGGCGGCGGCTGTGGGCGGCGAACACGCCGCCCGACCCGCGCAGCGGCTGGGAGCAGCCGCTCACCTACCTCGTGCTCGATGAGCTGCACACGTATGACGGCGCGCAGGGCACCGACGTCGCCATGCTGCTGCGCCGCCTCGGATACCGGCTGGGTCTCGCGACCGCCGCCTCGCCGCTGGGCGAGGTCGCGCCGGTGGGGACCTCGGCGACGCTCGGGTCCTCCCCGAGCTCGGGCCCTGAGCTGTGCCGCTTTGCCGAGCGCGTGTTCGGAGTGCGGTTCGACATCTCGGCGATTATCTCCGAGCAGCGCCAGGCCGTCGCCGACGTGTGCCCGGACATCGACTTCTCGCTGCCGGCCCCCGACCCGCGCGTCCTCGCCACGATCGAGCTCGCCGACCCCGAATCCGGGCGCGAGGCGCTCGCTCGGGCGTTCACCGGCGAGAGCTTCGACGACCCCCGGTCGGTCGGCGATCGGCTGCTGCGCCATCCGGTCACCGCGTCGCTGCTGCGCGTCGCGGCCGAGCGGCCGCGGCGATGGCCCGACGCGGTCGCGGCCGTCGCCCAGCAGGTTCCCGACTGGGGGCGGTGGCTGGCCGATGAGCCCGAGGCGGTGACCGCCGCACTCGAGCGCTTCGTCGCACTCATCTCACAGGCGCGCGGACGAGCGGTGGACGGCGCGCCGCGACCCCTTTTCTCGGTCGAGGTCCAGGTCTGGATCCGCGAGGTCGCACGGTTGCTGCGCGCCGTCGACAGGACGCCGCGCTTTCGCTGGGCCGACTCCCCCTCCGACCCGGAGGCTTCCGAGCTCGAGCTCCCGTCGGTGCATTGCACGGCATGCGGCCGCGCGGGCTGGATGGCATTGGCCAACCGCGCAGCGGGACCGGGCACGCTCGCGATCGAGCGTCTCGTGCACGACGAGCCGGCAGCGGTGTATCGAACCTCGGTCCGAGATCGCGCGCGCACCCGCACGCTGCTGCGGGCCAGCGCCGAGGAGCCCGACGCACTGTGGCTCGATCCCGAGACGGGTCAGGTCCACTCCGCCGACCCCGACGCAGCCCGCATCCCGGTCCTGGTCGGGGGCATGACCGGCGAGGGCCGGCGCGGGACCGATCGTGACCAGGCGGCCGAGCAGCAGCGCTGTCCGTCGTGCGGAACGCGGGACGCAATCCGCTTCCTGGGCTCGCGGGTTACGACCCTCGCCTCGGTCGGGATCACGCAGATGTTCGGGTCCTCGCAGGTGGTCGACGACGAGCGCAAGCTGCTGGCGTTCACCGACTCGGTCCAGGACGCCTCCCACCGAGCGGCATTCTTCTCCGGTCGCACCCATCGCTTCAATCTGCGCGCGACGATGTCACGGGCGCTGCAGCAACGTGGCCGCCTGCCGTTGACCGAGATCGCCCAGGTCGCGCTTCAGCGCGCCGACGGCGAGCGCCGCCCTGCCGACGCGCTGTTCTCGCTGATCCCGCCCGACCTGCTGTGGGAGACCGACCTCGCCGCAGCCTGGCAGCAGCCGGCAACGGCCGCCTCGGGACTCGCGCGCCGCGGCCTCACCGCCCGCCTGTCGTTCGACGCGATCCTCGAGGCGGGGCTGCGCTCGCGGTTCGGGCGCACGCTGGAGACGACGAATACCGCGATCCCGCAGGTCGTGATCTCTGCGAGCGAGTCCGTGCGATTGCTCACCTATGCACGCGAGTGCGTCCGCACGAACACCGGCCAGCTGACGACATCAACCCAGGACGTGTCGACGTGGCTCGACGGTCTGCTCGCCCGGCTGCGCCTGCGCGGCGGCATCTTTCACCCGTTCCTAGACCGCTACATCGGCGAGCACGGCCGCCGATGGTGGATCTGGGGCGGCGGCGACCGGCTGGCCCCCAAGTTCCCGCGTGGCATCTCCGCCCCCGCGTTCTTCAGCTCGACGGCGTCCGAGGACTTCGACGCGATCGCCGGACCGCAGACCTGGGTGGCCGCGTGGACCCGCAAGGCACTGGGGATCGACGGACCGGGCGCCGACCGCGCGGTGCGCGAGCTGCTCAACGAGCTGTCGGCGATCGGCGTGCTGGATCGACGTTCCACGACCAAGGGCCAGGTGTGGGGGCTGTCGGCCGAACGCATCGAGTTCGTCGATGTCGCGGCCGACGATCCGCCCACCGAGGTGCGATGCGACGTCTGCGCAACCCGTCACCACGCCGCGCCGGACGAGGCCGCACGGTGGCCGGGGCGGCCGTGCCTGCGGCTGCGCTGCCCTGGACGCTACGTGCCCTGCGCGGCACCGGCGACCAACTACTACCGCGGCCTGTACCGCGAGGGGCGCATCCGCCGCGTCGTCGCCGCCGAGCACACCGGGCTGCTCACGCGGGCACAGCGCGAACGCGTCGAGACCGGGTTCAAGCGGGGCGACAACTCCGACTCTCCGAACGTGCTGGCGTCGACGCCGACGCTCGAGATGGGCATCGACATCGGGGACCTGTCGGCCGTGATGCTCACCGCCGTCCCGCGCACCCAGTCGAGCTATGTCCAGCGCGTCGGGCGCGCCGGCCGACAGACCGGCAACGCGTTCGTCACCACTTTCTCCGAAGGCGACCCGCGCAGCCTGTACTTCCTGCAGGACCCCGAGCTCATGATCGCCGGAGAGATCACCCCGCCGAACTGTTACCTGGACGCGATCGAGATCCTGCGGCGTCAATACCTCGCCTTCTTGATCGACCGAGCCGCCGAGGGCTCTAACGGTTCGTTGCCCGCTGCCGGCGAGATGCCGCGCACGATCGGCGAGGTTGCGTCGACGGGCCTGCAACCCGGCGGATGGCTGCGCGTGATCGTCGACGCCGGCGCATCTCCGGAGTGGGTCGCGCGCTTTGTCGGTCTGTTCGGCGCACACCTGGGCACCGGGGTCGCCGAGCGGCTGACCCAATGGGCGGCTTGCGACCTGGCAGCGCACGTCGAGCGGGTGATCGATCGCTGGCGCGCGCATCTGCAGACGCTCACCAACCAACGCGATCGCCTGCGGAGTCGGGAGGCCGAGCTGAAGGGGATCGACGCGCCTACCACCGAGGAAGAGGAGACCCTCGGCCGGATCGTCTCCGAGCTGCGCTACATCGCCCGACGCGTGTCGAACGCCCGCAGGCAGAGCTCGCTCAACGAGCTCGAGGCGCTCGGTCTCATCCCCAACTACACGCTGTTCGACGACTCGGTGACGCTCGAGGTGTCGCTGTGGAGCCCGAACGAGCGCCACGACCCGAGTGACGCGAGATCGCCGCGGTTCATCTCGGCCGGCGGCGAATACGTCCGACCCGCGAGCCGCGCGATCCGCGAGCTCGCGCCCGGCAACTGGTTCTACGTCGATTCGCATCGCGTCCGGATCGATGCGGTCGACAATGGCACCGAGCACGAGCCGGCCAACGCGGTCTGGCGGCTGTGCCCGGAGTGTGCCTGGGCGACGGCCGACGGGGCCGCGCATCTCCTCACCTGTCCGCGGTGTGGCAGCCCCGGCGTCGCCGATCAGGGGTCCCTGCTGCGCGTCCTGCCGCTGCGAGTGGTCTCCTCGACCGAGCGAGAGGTCACCGCCCGGGTCGGAGACGAGACCGATGAGCGCGACCGAGAGTTCCACGAGGTTCGCGCGCTCGTCGACATCGACCCGGAGGACATCACCTCCGCATGGCTGCACGACGATCCCAACACGGTGTTCGGCGTCGAAACCGCTCGGGCGGCGACGATCCGCTATCTGAACCTCGGCCTGTCCCCGGGCCGGCAGCCGAAGCCCGTTCAGATCGCCGGGGTCGAGGGGCAGGTGAGCCTGTTCACCGTCTGCCGGCACTGCGGAGGCGTGCTCGGAATCCGCGGCGACGGCCGCGACGACGGCGATCCCGCGCATCATCGCACCTGGTGCAAGGTGCGCTCGGGGGCGCGTAGCCCGCACTGGGAGTCGCTCGCGCTCGCACACGAGCTGGAGACCGAGGCGGTCCGGATCCTGCTTCCGATCGCCGAGTTCGAGCATGTCGAGCGCCTCACCTCGTTCAAGGCGGCGCTGCTGCTGGGGCTGCGCGATTCGTTCGGCGGGGATCCGTCCCACTTGAGGGTCCTGATGGCGGACTTCCCCGCCCGGGGGGGCGAAGGCGGCGATCGCAACCGCTTCGTCGTCCTCCACGATACGGTGCCGGGCGGGACCGGCTATCTGCCGCGACTAGGTGACCCGGCCGAGCTGCACCGGATCCTCACGCGCGCCCGCGATCTGATCACCACCTGCGACTGCCAGGCCCGCGGCAAGCCCGGATGTCATAAGTGCCTGTACGGCAGCATCGACCGACACGAGCTCCCGCGTGTCTCCCGCGTCGTGGCCCTGGAGCTGCTCGACGAGATCCTGCTCGGCTTCAAGCTCATCCGCGCGCCCGAGGGAACGATCACCGGCATCAACCTCAGTCCTGTCGTCCAGTCAGAGCTCGAGCGCATGTTCAAGGTGCTGCTACACCGCTGGTCGGACACCGCCGCGGTGCAGGTCAGCGCACGACCGGACCCCGACCAGGCATCGCGCACGCGGTTTGACGTCCGCTTCCAGGACGGTCCGCACTGGCAGATCCGTGAGCAGGTGAGCCTCCCCCACCACCACACGATTCCCGACTTCTACGCCACGCGCGTCGACAGCCCGGGCACCCCGCCGGTCGCGATCTACCTCGACGGCTGGCACTACCACGGCCACGTCGCCGAGCAGGTCGACCAGGACGCCCGGCGACGGGCGTCGCTGCGGGCGGCCGGCATCACCGTGTGGTCGCTGACCTGGTCCGATGTCAAGGCAGCTCTGGCCGCCGCGGAGGGCAACGGGACGGTCACCTCCGCGACGCCGATCTCGACATCGGCCCGCAATCACGCCGGCAGAGCCATCGTCGAGCGATTGGGCAGCGGACACGGGCTCGTCGGGGTGCTCAAGCTCGGGGCGTTCGAGCAGCTGATGCGCTGGCTGCGCGATCCGGCGGTCGAGGGCTGGAGCACGGTCGCGCAGTTGGTGGCACTCGCCCCTATGCGCGATGTCGCGGTAGTCGATGTCGCCGACGCCGACGCGGCCCGCTCGCAGATGGCGAGCGGCGATCCGCCACGCCTGTCGCCGGTCCCCACCGATGTCCAGGCCGCCACATGGCAGAGCACCGGCGGACTGCCCGCGCACGCACTCCTCGATCGGACGATCCCGGCAACTGATCCGTGCAGCGCTGTGCTCTCGCTCGACACCTCACAGACGATCGATCAGCAGCAGTGGACCGACTGGCTGCACCTCTCAAACCTGCTGGGAGGCCTCGGCCAGCGCACGACGATCACGACGACCGTCAGCTACCTCAGCGGCGACGGCCAAGCGGCGGCGAAGCTGATGCCTTCCGACGGGGCGACGCCAACGACGCTCGAGGACGGGCTCGAGGACTGCTTCGACGAGGCCGCGCGGGCGCTCGGGTCGGCGGCGTTCGCGGCCGGTCACACGGAGCTCGTCGTGGGCTATGAGACCGGCTGGGCCGAGGGCACGCTGGTCGAAGTCGCGTGGCCCGATCGGCGCGTGGGAATCCTTCCCTCGGGTCACAGCGCGCCTCGCGACACGCACGGCTGGACGCTGCACATCGCGGACGCCACGACGGCCGAGCGGGTGATCGCCGCGCTCGACGCGACGCTGAGCTGATGCCGACGCTCGCATTCGCCAGCGAGTTCCTCGAGGACTTCGCCAAGCTTCAGCCCGTCGTCCGCCAGAAGGTGCGCGAGCTTCCCGACAAGTTCGAGCATGCCGCACAAAGCGGGGTGCACCTGGAAAAGCTCACCGGCTCGCGCGATGATCGTGTGCGCACGGTACGCGTCGACGACTTCTGGCGGGGGGTCGTCGTCCGGCTCGGCGGCGGCAACTACGCCCTGCTGCGGGTGATGGCACACGACGACGCCAACGCCTGGGCGACACGACAGCGGTTCGGGGTCAATCCGATCACCGGGATCGTCGAGATCCTCGACGTTCCCACGGTCGCCGAGCAGGTCGAAGCGGTGACCCAGGATTACAGAGTCGATCAGCCGTCGGATGCGAGCCTGTTTGCCTCCAAACGTGATCGCGATTTCACATCGGTCGGTGTCGACGGCGACCTCGTCCCGATCCTACGCCGGCTGGAAAGCGAGGACGAGGTGCTGGCGATCGCCCACCTGCTCCCCCAGGCGCAGGCCGACGCGGTGCTGATGCTCGCCGACGGTCGGAGCACCGAGGAGGTGTGGAGCGAGATCCAGTCCTCCTACGGCGTGGCTGCTGAGACCGAGGTCGATCCCGACGACATCGACGCGGCGCTGGCGAGGCCGGCGAGCCGATCCGCGTTCGTGGTGACGAGCACCGACGCCGAGCTGATGGAGCTGCTCACCGGCGACTTCGACGCGTGGCGGACGTTCCTGCACCCGACCCAGCGATGGCTGGCGGAGAAGCCGGTGTTCAACGGCCCGGCCAAGGTCACCGGCGGCGCCGGGACCGGTAAGACGGTCGTGCTCGTCCACCGCGCCCGTCACCTCGCACGGCGGCTGATCGACGCTCGTGAGCCGACGGGACGGGTGCTCGTCGCCACCTACACGCGGAGCCTTGCGGCGAACCTCGACGCCGTACTGCGCACGTTCTGCACACCGGAGGAGTTCCGACGCCTGCAGGTGAGCACCGTCGACGCGCTCGCCCACCAGATCCTGAGCGCGGCCGATGTCCGTCGATATCCCGTCAGGGGCAACGAGCTTGACGAGGTCGCCCGGGACTCGGCCGCGATGGCCGGACTCGACGCTTTCGGGCTCGACCACCGTTTCCTCATCGCCGAATGGGAGCAAGTCGTGCTCGCACGCGACATCAGCACCCTCGCCGACTACGTGATGACGGCTCGTCCCGGCCGCGGGACACGGCTCACTCGTTCGCAGCGCAAGCAGGTCTGGGGAGCGATCGAACGGCTCACCGCCGACCTCGCGGACCGCAAGCGCGCCACCTATGTGCAGATCGCGAACCTGGCCGCCGCGCAGCTTGGGCGCCGCACTACGGACGCGAGCGTGTACGCGCACGCCGTGATCGACGAGGCGCAGGACCTGCATCCCGCGCAGTGGCGGCTGTTGCGCGCCGCCGTCCGGCGGGGCGCCAACGACCTGTTTATCGCCGGCGACGCCCACCAGCGGATCTATGACCACCGAGTCAGCCTGTCGAGCCTCGGGATCGAGACACGCGGACGCTCACGCCGGCTGAGGATCAACTACCGCACGAGTCAGCCGATCCTGTCTGTGGCGCAGCGCATTCTGCGCGGGGAGGTGATCGACGACCTCGACGGCACCGCCGAGGACAGCGTCGGCTACCGGTCTGAGTTCACCGGGCCTGCGCCGACATTCGAGCGATTTTCGACCCCCGCCGACGAGGCCAAGGACGTCGCCGCGCTCATCCGAACATGGCTCGAGGCCGGAGTGAGTCCGTCGGCGATCGGTGTCGTCGGGCGTACCCGGACGGTGCTCGATCCCGTCCGCGAGGCGCTCCGCGGGGCCGGCGTCCCGTGGGGCGATCTCGGCGACGGCGCGCCCAAGGGGATCCGGGTGGGGACGATGCACTCGGCGAAGGGCCTCGAGTTCGCGCGCCTGGCGGTGGTTGGCGTCAATGCCGATGTCGTGCCACTGCCCTTCGCCGTCACGCCGGCCGGTGAGGATCCCCAGCAGCACGACTACGACGTCCTGCGCGAACGATGCCTCTTATACGTTGCGTTTACACGCGCCCGGGACGAACTCGTGGTCACCGGCTCCGGCCTGCCGTCAAGCCTGCTTCCCAGCAGAAACCTTCACGGGCCGCGCGATACAGATTCGTGACACAGTTGACGCTCAACTGGCACGAGTGAGCCTTGTTCGGTGTCATGCTCCCGTGCGAGGGTTGGCCGATGCACGACAACGCATCCCTGCCGGGTCTGATGGCTCGAGGAGACGCGCCCTGCTGGGTCCCGCTTGAATCGGCGATCGGCTCCGTTCTTGCGGGCTGGTTCATGTGGATGTCCGAGGTTCAGCTGGCTGACCGGCACCGCGTGCAGGCGTACAAGCACGCCACCACGCGTCACTATCTCCACCTCGGCGAGCATGGAGAAGCGTTCGAGTACCACGGCCGTGACCACGGATATCTCGAGGTCGCTCTCGCCACCGCGATCCTCCGCGCTTTCGCGGGCTGGGAACGCGCCGGGCCTCCGGAGAGTCAACGCCGCCTGCTGACCGCGGCGATCAACGAGGCGCGGCGGCGCGCTTCCTGACGCGCCCGTTCGCTGCTGTCGGCGGGTAACGCGGCACCGCAACGAACGACAAGAACCCAAAAGATAGATCTGATCCTCCGAGCGACCCGCTCCGTCCGGAGGTCCCAAAGACTTCCGCTCGGGGCGCGGGCTTGGATGCCCGCGATCCGAGCGGAAGTACCGCGACGGCGCGCAGCGACTCACCTGCTCGCTGAGGACGCGTACGCAATCGCATCCAAGGAAATACCCGCGCAGCCGGATGAGACCCGAGGTAGCCGCACACGGAGGCTCACCAGGTCATCGGGTATCGAAGCACGTGGCCGGCGCCGAGCGCACTTCGTTTCGCACGCGCTGGTGACCGCAATCGCGGTGAAGCACCCTGACCGGCGGAAGCACGGACACCGCCACGCCGGGCGAGCTGGTGATCGCCTTCCGGCCAAGCGCTCGTCAGCGCCAGCCGCCGCCTCGTGACCTATCGCGGGAGGCTGTCGGGCAAAGGTCTGACGGTCGCCCGGCGTGGAGCGGACGTGATTTTAGAGCGGAGGCGCCCGGCCGGCTTTCATGCGGTGATGGGTGCGATCCAGTGCTGGTGAAGCTTCAAAAGGTTGTGGGTGGCGGTGATCAGGCGCCACTCGGACCGGGGCGGCGACGCGGCCTCGTCGTCGGAGTTGCCGGAAGCCGCGGTTGTGCTTGATCTGCCCGAAGGTCGGCTCGACTGACTGCGCGCGCTGGTGATAGAGCGCACTGCCGGCCGGGCTGGCCAGGACCGCGCGCATGAATGCGTAGCGGCCGCGGTCCCATCCCGGCCGGGGGGTCGCGCGAGTGCGTGATTGGGGCGGGATGAGCACCTGGGTGCCGGCGGCGACGATCTGGTCGGTCTGCTCGCTGTGCCAGTAGCCGGTGTCGACCAGCACCGTCGCCGGACGTTGGTGCACGCCGGCCAGCGCCAGGTCGCGCACGGCGGCGTCGAACACCGGGGCGAGGTGACCGAAGTCCGGGGAGCGGGTTGAGATCTCCGCGGCGAGGATGATCTGCCCGTCACAGCTGACCGCGGCCTGCGCGTTGTAGCCCTGCAGCTTGGCCATGCGCTTGTCATGGATCAGCCGCGAGTCGGGGTCGGTGAGATTGACCATCCCCTCGGGCAGCAGCGGCGGGGTGTGGGGCTTGGGGTGCTTGCCCATCCGCCGGCCCAGCGTGTCCCGACCGCCGGCGTGAAACGCCTCATACGCCTGGTTAGCCGCGGTGTCGACGGCCAGCTCCTGCTCGAGTCGGCGTTTGGCGTCCTCAAGGCGTTCGCGGCGCCCGCGCGGGATCGGGTCGGCCCGCCGTTCGCGGTGGGCCTCGAGCTGGTGGGAGGCTTCGCGCTGCCAGCTGCGACGACCCTGTCGCCGGCGCTTGAGCTCCTCGAGATCGAGGTCGATCCCGGCGTCGAACTCGGCCGCCTCATCGGTCTGCAATTGCTGTTGGCGTTGGGCTTCAAGACGCGCCTTGGCCTCGGCCAGAGCTTGGCGGCGCTCGTCTCGAGAACGCAGCCCGGCCGGTGGCTCATCACCGCGATCGCTGCCGTGGCGCTCATCCTCGTCGCGGTCGGTCTGCTCGGCGTCAGCGAGCAGCTCCTCAACGATCGAGACATAGGAGCGGCTGCAGTCGCGTGACGCATTCGCCGCGATCTTGGTGCCATCGATCGCGATCACCCCGACCCGAACCAGCCCCGCCTCAGCGCAGAGCGCCAGCACCGCCACGAACACCTCAGCGATCGCGTCCTCGTGGCGGCGACGGAACTCTGCGATCGTCGAGCGATCCGGGATCCGCATCGCGGCGATCACCTTGAACGCCACATCGACCTCACAGCGACGCTCGATCTGCCGCGACGACGACACCCCCATCGCATACGCATAGAGCAGCACGCTGAGCAGCATCCGCGGGTCATACGCCGCGCGGCCCTGCCCGTTGGCGCGATACGCGCCATAGAAGTCGCCGAGATCCATCTGCTCGACCGCCCCGAGCACCGTCCACACGAAGTGCTCCTCCGGCAACCAATCGACCAGCGCCGGCGGCATCAACAACACCTGATCGCGATCCGCGGTGATGAAGTTCTGACCCATCACCCAATCCTCTTAAATTCAACCGTCCGGACGACACCCCTAAACCCGACAGCCTCGCGGCAAAGGACTCGTCCGATCGCCGCGGCGTCGGACGAGGGCTTCGCCCGCCATGCTGTCGTCGGACCCGAGGTCAACGGATCGTGGATGCGACCGTCTGGCCCTGCCACGCCGGAGACGCCTCCACCGCCGCGAGAGTATCCATGGTGTTCCTCCCCGACCAGCTCGCTGTCGAACGATCAGAGTTGTGCGGCCGCTCGGGCCCCAGTCTCACGGGCCTCAAGTGCGATCAAAGCAGTCTCGATCGCGGTGCATTCGGTGACATCCCACACAAGCGCAGTGAATGTGTTACTTGCAACGACTCGTCGCGCGGGCGGAAGGGCATTGGGGATATTCATCACGGCGATGATCCGATGTGTCTCATAACGAAGGTCCGCCGCGACGCCAGAGGCCTTGAGAGCAATCTGGTGCCTCCCGCCCGTCCCCATGAGGTCCACGTAGAAGCCGCCTGCGGTCGAAGCGCAGTCCGCCCACGAGTCCTCCCAGAAGAAGATTGGGCCGCTAATGTCCTTATGCGCCCTGAAGCGGCCAGGGTCCTCCATGGAACAGATGGCCTTCCAAGTCTCGTCGAGCCAAGCCCAGGCGATGAGATCCTCATTCCGGGGCGTAAAGCTCTTGGGCGCCTGCTCGCCTCGTGCGATCGCTCTTGCTCGCCGGTGCTCGGCAGCCTCCTCGACAATGGCATCTCGGTACTGCTCCATAAGCGGTGACAACTCGACCTCCCGCAGGAGGTCTGACCAGCGCATGAGATCCATGACTGCCCAGTTTCGGTCCTCATCGATGACTGGTACTACAGTGCAGGTTTGCATCGCCGACGCACCTAGGCACAACAGTGCGACATGGTCACCGTTCGCCGCTGTCCGCTCAAGTTGGTCGGTGCTCATCTGAGAGTCTACCTTGGTCTCGACGCCGATGACGTGCTCTTCGCCGTGGAAAGTTGCTAGGACGCGGATGTCTGCCTTCGCGCGGCCCACCTTCCCTTGCCTTTGCACACTCACGACCGAGTCGACCGACTCACCGACCAGAGCACTCGCAACTCTCGGCCCGGTTCCCGGATCAGCGAGCAGTTGGCTGATCGCACCGTCGTGAACGGCCTCGAACTGATACCCGACCAAGTCAACCCACGAGCGGGGAGGCATGTCGGAAGTTTCCCACGTCCGCTCCGAGCCGGACTCCGATGCTCTGCGGAGGCCGGGAGCCATCGCCGGGACTCGTCGTCGGCGGGATACCGAGGAGATCAGCATCGATTCCGAGGGGATCAGCATCGATTGCCGGCCCATTCGCTGGGCCGGAAGGGCTGGCGGCGTCAGGGCAGCCGGTGATCACCTTCGCGGCAGAACTGCGCGCCCGCTAGGCGGAGATGTGAGTGATCGCCGTCGCGCCAACGTGGCCGCCAGCGGATCGCGGTCGCCCGCTATGGATCTGCCGCAGAGCGTGTTCCTTGTCTGACCGACACGGCGATCGCGCCAGCAGATGCACGCATGACGCCGATCGTGCTTGCTAATCCGCGAGTAGCACGCTACGATGCACGCATGACCAGCAAGCGTAGTCACTCGGACGTTGCGCGCGGTCGCGCGCGTGGCGGCATCGCGCGAGCAGAGCGCCTCACTCCTCAGGAGCGATCGGAACAAGCGCGGAAGGCGGCTGAGGCTCGATGGGACGAGAACGTCAGTGCCGTCATTTGCGGAAGCCCGGACAAACCACTCCGAATTGGAGAAGCTGAGCTGGAGTGTTACGTGCTCGATGATGGAACAAGAGTTCTCACCCAGGCGACTGTGCTCGAGTCTCTCGGCCGGCACCGCCGCGCGAACGTCCGTCGGCAGCGGGATGAAGCTCTCCCCTCGATCCTCCAAGGTAAGTCGATTAATCCGTTCATCTCGGCGGACGTCAAGGCGAAGGCAAAACCCATCAGGTTCAAGCTACCGAGTGGCGGGCGCGCGAGCGGCTACAACGCGGAGTTGCTGCCCGAGGTCTGCGAGGTCTACCTGAAGGCTCGTGACGCGGAAGAGCTTCCTTCCAATCAGATGCATATTGCCAAGCAGGCAGAGATCCTCATGCGTGGGCTTGCGCAGGTCGGGATCATTGCTCTGGTCGACGAGGCGACTGGATACGAGGCAATCCGAGAGCGCAACGCTCTAGCGAAGATCCTTGAGACCTTTATCGATAAAGAACTGCGGGCTTGGGTGCAGACTTTCCCAGAGGACTTTTACCGCGAGATATTTCGACTGCGCGACCTTGAGTTCACAGCCGGGAGTGTGAAGCGCCCTCAATATTTTGGGATTCTGACGAACGACATTGTCTATAAGCGACTTGCACCCGGAGTGCTCGACGAATTGAAGCGCGTCACCCCGAAAGACGAGAGGGGGCGACGCAAGCACAAGTACTTCCAAAGGTTGTCAGACAACGTTGGTTATCCCAAGCTGCGAGAGCACCTCGGATCAGTTGTGACATTGATGAGACTGTCGAGCGACTGGCCGGACTTCATGGAAAAGCTGAACCAGATTCATCCGCGAGTTGGCGAGGATCAGCAGCTCAAGTTGGACGACGGTCACGGGCTGTAGCCCAAGGTCGCAGCGCCGAGCGGTACATCAGAGCCTCGGCTCGGGCACCTCCTCGCAGTCCAAGCGGGATCTTGCGAGTCCTTTGCCGCGAGGCCGTCGGAAAATGCGGAACGAGCGAGCTTCTGGGCGGGCGGAGCGTTTCGGCGAAAAACGTGTCCACGGCTGCCGGCCGCCGCGGGGTTAGGCGGTGGCGGCGGTCCAGTGGCTATGAAGCTTCAAGAGGTTGTGGGTGGCGGTGACCAGTCGCCACTCTGACTGCACGGCGGCGCGGCCTCTTCGCATAAACCACGCCATCCCGCGCTTGGGCTTGATCTGCCCGTAGACCGGCTCGATGGTGATCTTGCGCAGCGCGTAGCGGGCGCGGCCGGTCTCGGTGGCCAGGGTCTGGCGCATCTGGTCATAGAGCCCGTGCTCCCAGCCTGGCGAGTGCCCTGGCGTTTTCCGCCGTCGGGTGGGACAAGCACCTGTATCCCACGCTCGGTGATCGCGCGTATCTGCGCGGTATGCCAGTAGCCCGCGTCGGCGACCACCGCGGCCGGCAAGCCGCTAACGCCGTGGCGGTCAAGGTGGTCAAGCGCGCTGTCGAGCATCGGCTCTAGGTGCCCGAAGTCACCCGCGTCGACGGTGATCTCGGCAGCGAGGATGATCTGGCGCTCGTTGACGGCGGCCTGCGCGTTGTAGGACTGATGCGGTGGGCTGCCCTTGGTGCGCATCACCCTGGAGTCCGGGTCAGACAGGTTGATCCGCCCCTCGGGTAGCTCCGGTGCCGTGAACGGCTGGCTGTTGCCCCTCAGCACTCGGCCCGTGGTGTCGCAAGCGGTCGCTCGCCGCCGGTCATAGGCCTCATGAGCGCCCAGCTCGACGCGGTGATTCTCCTCAAAGCGATCGAGCGCCTGCACCAGCCGGTCCTCGCGATCGCGCGGGACCGCCCGCGCCTGCTGCGGACGGTGCGTATCAAGCTCGCGGCGCGCGACTCGCGTCCACTCCCGCCGCCCCCCGCGGCGCAGCACCGGACGGGCGAGGACCACCGGCTCCAGATCGACCTCCAATTCAGCGACGGGCTCGTCTTCGATCCGCCGGCCCTCGCGCTCAGCCAGCCGCCGTCTTGCACCGGCCAACGCCCGTTGGCGGCCGTCTGGTGCGCGAAGCGCCTCAGGCAGCTCATCACCGCGATCAGATCCGTAGAGCTCATCCTCTCGTCGGTCGATCTCCTCGGCCTCGCGCAGGATCTGACCGACGAGCTCGCGGTAGTCGCGATTCTGATCCATCGACGCGCTGGCCTTGATCTTGATTCCGTCGATCGCGATCACACCGACCGACACCAACCCCGCTTCCCGGCACAACCCCAGCACCTCGTCAAACAGTTCGCCGATCTCGGCCTCGTGGCGACGACGGAACTCCGCGACCGTGGAGTGATCCGGACAGCGCATCCCGGTGATCACCTTGAACGCCACATCCTCGTGGCACGCCCGCTCGATCCCCCGCGAGGACCTGATCCCGCGCGCGTAGGCGTAAGCAGCACCGCGACAATCACCGCCGGGTCATAGGGCGCGCGGCCCGCACCGGCGAGGTGATACGCCTCCCGGAAGCGATCCAGATCCATCTGATCTACCGCCCCCAGCACCGTCCAGACCAAGTGATCCTCAGGCAGCCACTCCGCCAGCGACGGCGGCATCAACAGCATCTGTCCACGCTGAACACCGGCAAATTCTCGAGCCATCCCCCAAGTCTCTTAAACCCACCAGACAGCACCGAAATTCCGACAGCCTCCCGCCAAGGCGATCACCAGCTCGCCCGGCGTGGCGGTGTCCGTGCTTCCGCCGGTCAGGGTGCTTCACCGCGATTGCGGTCACCAGCGCGTGCGAAACGAAGTGCGCTCGGCGCCGGCCACGT